>JAEEGL012428521.1_pt1 | contig 12312 bp, 6 predicted proteins | sample 9134231 | NCBI WGS metagenome assembly JAEEGL01 (sample SAMN16246548, study PRJNA631951) | gut metagenome | biome: gut microbiome; feature: rumen; material: fiber-attached | host: Bos | place: Iran: Karaj | collected 2018-10 | reverse complement strand
CTCGAGAACGCCGTTCGTCGCGTAGTATTCCCGCCCCGGTTGCGCCGTTCCGCACACGGTCGCGAACTTGACGCGCGCCGCCTCCTTGCCGGTCTTGTTCACCGTCAGTTCCGCATACGCCGCCGATTCCTTTACCGAATAAGCGGTCTTGTCGAACTTGATCTTCACCTCCGCCGAAGCGGCGGTCGCGCACAGCACCATCAAAGCGACAATTGAACGTTTCATCGTTTTTCCTCCTTTCACTCTCCGGGCTCCGTTTTCGTCTCGCAGGTCACCTCGCACCCGCGCCGGACGCTCAGCCATTTCGCCTTCTTGGTGGAGATGTCGGTGTAGAGTATCTTGTCCGTGAACCAGCAAGCCCCCATGACGAGCGGCAGGTCGATCTCTTCGCCATGGCATCCGCATCCGGTCCAGCCCGGCAACGCGACGCCACGGAAGTTCGCCTTTACCTCGCCGACCTCGAACGGGAGCGCCACCTTGCCGGATACCATCCCCGTGCGACGATTGACCGCCAGCTTGACCGATCCGGAATCAAAGGCGAAATCCTGACCGCTTACCTTCATCGCCACCGGTTCCGCAACGCCGGCCGCCCCGTAAACTTCGCTGTCCGGCAGCTCGTCCAGATTGGTGGTGAACTCCACTTCGTCCGAAACCCCGCTCGCCACGAGGCAGTCCGAGAAACTCTCACCCTCCACGAAGAAGGAACCGTAGGCGCCGTAGGTCCAGGCGAAGGAAAGGTTGCTCGAGCGGGTGTCAGTATGCTCCCACCAGTTGAGCGCATTCCCGGCCGCGGTGATCGCCCTGAGCCCGAACTTGTTCGGACCGCCCGCCTTGACGGCCGGATCGTCGCTCTCGTAGGCGTCCGCATGGCCGCCCTCCACCGTCACCAATGAGGCGAACAACTCGCTTGAGTTTCGGAAGAATATCGGCAACACGCCGCTGACGTCATCCTCGCGGTTCAAGACCGCGCTTCCGCTGATCGCCTTTCCGTTCGGCAAGTACCCGCTCCAAATGAAACGTCCGGCATTGATTGCGCTTCGCGTGACCATCTTCAGCGAGAACGTCGGCACCCCGGCCGCCGCCGCCTTGTAGGCGATGTCGTAATCGCTGGCGGGCTTGTAGCCGAGAACCGGCATCGCAAGCGTGTAGGTTCCGCGCCAGTCGTGCGCGTTGTCGGCGGAACTCCAGAGATCGCCTTCCGTCAGCGTCCTGACCAAATACACCGTCGGGAACCGGCTGTCGTGAACTTCCACTTCCACCTTGCCGTCCGCATGCTGCGTCACGTACATCCAGTACTCGGCATGCTTGGCGCTGCGGCTCGTGAGCAGGGCCCAAAGCGTGCCTCCTTCCCGGTCCCAGGTATCCCACCCCGTGCAGGAGAACGAAATCGTCCCCTCCGAGCACGCGTATTTGGCGCTCATCTTGCCGCTCGCCGGAATGGTGAGCGTCACAAGCCCGGTCACCCGCTTCGTCTGATCCTCCACCAGATAGACGTCGCGGAACGTCCGCGCCTTCGCCGCGGAAGTTCCCGTTCCCCCGAACACGGGGAATTCCTCGGCTATGTCCCTTATCGTGAACGTGGCCACGAACACCTCGCCGGCCGAGGCGACCCCGTCTATCGTCGCCATCGCCTGATACGCTGCTGTAAAGGTTCCCGCCCGGTTCGGCTTACCGCTGAATTCCAGTACGCCTTCCGTCTCGTCATAGACCGCCTTCACGCCACCGGGCAACGATCCCGAAAGCTTGCGGATCGTCACGACGGCATCTTCCACCGGCTTTTCGACTCCCACCGATTCGGCGATGTCCACCTTGGTGAGCCCGTTCCATTCGGCGCTGGACGCGGCGAACTTGACCGAGTCCGGCGAAATCACGCTCACGGTGAACTTCTTCGCCCTCGGATCCAACGTCGCTCCGCCAGTGGCGCCGAGGAGGGAAACCGTGATCGTCCCTCCCGCCGTCCAATCGGACGGAATCGCGAGCCGCACGCTCTTGACGTTTTCCGCACCGCGGCTCTTGTCGCACCAGACGAGTTCGTTCGTGGAGAGCACCCCCTCCGCCACGTCGCCCTTCACGCTTGCGGTGAGCGTCGCCCCGACTTCGCCGTCCGCCGCATCCAAGCGCGACACCTCGAACTCGACTTCCGTCCCTGCCGCCGCGTAAACGGTGGAATTACGGATGATGGCGGGCTTTACCGACGTAATCGCCAGCACGCCCGCCCCGCTCTTGTCGTCCTCGAGAATCGTGATCTTCTTCTGCGCGCGTTCGTCGTCCACCGCGCCCTCGCCGGTGAGCGTCAGCGTCAGCGTCTGGTCGCCGTCATTGACGAAATCGTCGACGATGCGCAAGGCGAAACGCTTTTCATCTCCATCCGACTCCTCCCAAACGAGTGTCGACGGACCGGGGATGAAAGCTCCCTCTTCATCCAGCGCTCCGATTTCAAACCGTCCGGGCGACATCTGCGTCGCATCGACATCAACTGAAGCCGTCAACGCGCCCGAAACGCCATTCGTGCGCACCACGGCCACTTCGACAAGGCCCGCCTTCTCCGTCAGCGTCAGATCGCCGCCCGCGAACGCAACTTCGCCCGGATGCCAAAGCTGGTATTCGAGCGTCCCGCCCGCTTCGGCCACAGGCAATTCCGCGTCGCCCGCAATCCGCGCCGTATATAGCTTCTTTTCCGCATCCACGACTTCCAGCGCCGCTTCCCAGCCGGTCGCCGCCAGCCCGTCAAACCGATACGTCTCCGCCTCAGTCAAGCGCACCTTGATGGTCGTCGCACCGGCGGCGGCGGCATTCGCGGCCACCGTCTCGCTCGGGGTGAACACCGTATTCGCCACGGCCAGCGCGTAGGGTGTGATCGTGCTTCCCTCGCTCTCGGCGGCAAACGGCCCAGTTTTGGCGTTTGCGTTGACGGGAGCTATCTGCGTGAACCACCGCGCACCCGCGTTCTGCAGCGCGCCCGTCACGACAAGGCCGTCCAAAAGACCAGTTTGCGACGCAAGCGTTACGACAGTCCCGTTCTCATCCATTTCTAGGATGGAAAGCTTCACCTCCACATTGCGTCCGGGATCGCCCGCCGATGCCGTCACAGCCACCTCCACACCTGCGTTTAGCCCCGTCAGCTCCACCGTGTCGAGCGCATCAGCATGCGAGATGCGCCCGTCAAACGTTCCGCCCTGCCCCGCCATCGAAGAAGCCGTGGTCGAGACATGGTTGTTACCCATCTCGTCCGTATCGCCGGCCATCTCGATCATCTCGGAAAGACGTCTCAGATAGGCCGCGTTATGGCTGGAGTCCGTCGGGCTTGTCGTGGCTAGGCGCGTAAAACGGCCGACCATCTCCCCCTGCTTGTTCAGAAGCACGAAAATCGGTACGCCCGTACGGTTCTTGTTCGTGTCCTCAGGACGATGGTAAAGGTTTTGCGCAAGAAAGTAGTTGCGCGCAAGGCACGCCGCCGCCGCATCAGGATCGACCTCATGCCGCGAAAGATAACCCGCGCCGCTCGTGAACGCCCTCGTGCTTCTGACGTAGTTCGTCTGGTAGCTCAAGAGCGCCGGCGCCGTCTGCGGTATGTTCGGGATATCCGCCGCGACAAACGTCACCTGGTTGTTCGCCGCCCAGTTCGTCACCGCCGGATCGGCAAGGAAATGTTCGTCGGTCTTGAAGCAGTCGGGGCACCAGAGCGAGCCCACGATGCCGACAAGCGTCCAGGCGTCGCCATCGGCAGCGGCGGCCTTGTTCGTGGCGACGTCGATGTCCATCGTCCATTCGCCCCACGCGAGCGTATCCGCCGTACGTTCGCCGATCCAGCGAGGGTTCTTCGGCGAGTTCTCAGGATCCTCGACGAGCCAGATATGGCGCGTACCGACAAGCTGATCCTGCGAATCAAGCAGCTCCAGCAGGATTTGCTCGTTCTTCAGCAGCACCCCGTCCGGCAAGGCTACCTCGGGATACTTGGTCTCCTCTCCGTCTGACCACGCCACCTCGTTCGTGGACACCCCAAGCAGGCGCGGCAGCGTCACGACAATGCGGTTTGTGGCCACGAACGGGACGGAGGCACGCGCCCGCGAAAGCGGAACCGCCACGGACTTCGTCACGCCCGGCACCGCCTCAAGGCGGTCGTTCTCCGTATCGCCCACGATGAAGTCGCCTGAATTGTTCGCCCCGGGTTGATAATCGGCAATGAACATCTCCACCGAATTGATGAAGTGCTCGACGGTGGTGGTGCCGGTCGCCGGCCAGCGCGAAGGACCGGACACCACGCCGGAGAAGCGGTTCGTGTTCGTCACGCCATTGCCCTTGTTCCAGTAGACGCAGATGTAGGGATAGGTACCGGACGAATTCTTCACGAGTTCCTTCATCGCGCCTTCCGTACCGCTTTGGAACACCATCACGAGATTGCGCTTCTTCTGCCAAGCCACGGCTTCCTGCTGCTCGAGGGCGTGTTCCACGTTCGCGCAGACGGTGCACGAGGCTCCGCCCCAGAACAACACCATCGGAATGTGCTGCTCGTCGGCGATCTGCTTCGCCTCAGCAAAATTCCAGGTCCATTCGCCGAGCTTCACGGGCAGGTCGGTTGTATACTGAATCGCCGACGCCCTGAAAACAAGGGCGCCGACAAGCAGGAAAAGCGAGGGGACGGCTTTCTTCATTGCACGGTTCCCGTAACATTCTGGTTGAAATTGGTTATCTTCCCGTCAATCATGTCCATCATCGGTTTCACGTTGTCAAGATCGCCGAAGATTTCGCGTCCGAGCGGGAACTCAACCTTCATTTTCGGAAGCCGCTCTTCCAAAGTCTCCCGCACCAATCGCTGGCGTCGGTCGTCCTCCAGCGCTTTGATCACATCGGCGCGGGAGAGTTCGGGAATCACCCAGGCACGGCGGAAATAGATCTCCGCCAGTTCGAGTTCCGGGGCTTCGGGATTGGAATCGTCGCGCTTCATCACCTTCAGGATCCGCCAACTGTCTTCGGCGTCGATGATGCCGGTGGTCTGACCTTCCTCAAGATCCTTGACCGCATTCCACACCACTTCCTCGCCCGGAAAGTCACTGGCGGAAAGTTTGCCGAGGCATCCGCCAGGCTCCTTTTCGGGACTCATCGAATACTTGTCCGCCAGGGCGCAGAAATCCTCGCCGGCTTTGATTCTCTTCAGCACCTCCTGCGCCTGAGCCTCGATGAATTTGTTGGTTTCAGTGGCGAAATGGTTGTTCACGGCGTGCCGCACGTAGACGTTGGTGATCACCATCTCGTCGATCACATAGCGATTCGAGCAGGCGACGCGCAGAAAAAGTTCCGTCTCGACTTCGTCCTTGAACTGGCGATCGAACTCCGCAAGGTTTTCGGGTTTCTTGATTTTCGCCTTGAGCGATTCCAAGCTCCGATACTTCTTCTCGCCCCCGGTAAGATACTTCTTCTCCAGCCACGCGGTCACTTCCTTGCGCGCTTCCTGCGTGTAGGGTCCATGGGCCTTTTCGTATGCTTCGGATGCGCCGAGAATCGCGCAATTCTGGATGAAGAGCGGCATACAGGATTCTTTGGTTGTTTTCTTGACCCGCTCAAGATCCCTATTGATGTCATAGTCCTTGCCCAACGGACCCTGACTCGCCTTCTTGGGATCCTTCATCAATTTGTAGAACGCAACCCGAAGATTGGTATAGGCGTCCCAATCTTTTTGCGTCAGCGTCTTGCCATCGACTTTCAGGACGACCGTATCATCCGGCAAACCCTTTTTGTCGCCATTGCCCGACCTGACGGAATTTTGCTTCTCGCACCCCAGGAACAAGCCCATCGCTGCAATGCCGAATATGATCGAGAATTTCATTTTCGTCCTTAAAAGTTTAAGGGGGAGAGGGATTTCTCCCTCCCCCCCCGGGTTAGTCATCCTGTTAGGATTGCTTTACCTTAGTTACGGCTCTTCGGATCCGGAAGTAGGAGCCGTGTTGTCGTTCAATTCCCACACACTCGTGGGGAGAACGCCGTCCTCCAGCGCATACTCTTCACCATCGTAGGTATACTTCTTTTCCTTCGCGTCATACACACCGTCAAAGACGACGTCGATGACGTTGCACGCACCCTGAGCGATGTAGTCGAGAATGTCGTCGTCAGTAATGCCGGCAGCAGCACCACCCTCCTTGTAGATGAGCGCCGCGGACGTCGAACCCCACCAGTAGTAGTTGTCGGCGTGGAGCCACGGGTCAGCGGCACGCGCAGCAGCCCAAGCGGAGTGGCTGTAGAACATGTACGACGGCACGAAGGAAGCGAGCGTCGCCTTATCCTTGTTGGCCTTCTTGGTGGCGGAAGCGTTGTACTTCAGCGACCACGTGCCCGAAGCGGGGACGAGATCAACGCCGGCATAGCAGCCGTCGCAGCACCAATCCATCCACTCGACGCACATGAAGCCAAGGGCGCAGAAGATCCTGGCCTTGTTGCCGCAGGGGTCGGTCGCGCCATCGCTGATCGGCATGATCATGCCGACCGCGTTGCCGCTGACGGACTTCGTGCGGAGGTTCTTCACGTCGTACGTGCCGAATCCGGCCGCGTCGATCGACTGCCCGTGGAGAAGACGCCAAAGCTGCCAATAAGCGGCAACCTTCTGAGCCTTCTTGCCATAACGCCCGATGAGCATCTCCTGCTGAGCGTCAAGCGAGAAGTAGGACGTCTGCACCGTGCCCGTGAAATTGGCACCGTCATCCGCGCCGTACTTGACCTGGAAAACCGGGAAAGAAATCGCGAGCGAACTCTTCTTTTCCCAGAGCACGTAGTTGAGGCGACCGTTGTTGTTGGGATCGCAGTCCGCGAACCACCCCTCAAAGCAGGCCGACTTGCACTGCCACGCGATACCCTCGAACTTGCGGGTCGCATTGTCCATCCAGTACACCTGGCGGAGCGCGGCGTTCGCGATCACACCACCATTGCCATTGTCGCACACAGTGAGACCGGTCGCGATGTAGTCGGCGACGGTAACCGTCGCGCCATCACCAGCGGGATCGGCCGCAGCGGCCGCATCAGCGGCGGGACTGCGATACCACTTGGCACCCCACACGCCGAAAGTTCCAGGCGCGAAGTCGGAGACGAGCCACTTGGCACCCTGAGCGCAAGCGGTCTTCGCGGCGAGCGTCTTGAACGTGAACTTGATGTTGTACACCGAGCAGCTATCGGGACCGATAACTTCCGGATCGCAGAGACCGCCGAACGTGGCGGTTCCGGCCATGGCCGCAGCAGCGGCAATCATGAGTTTCTTCATTTGTTTCTTTTCCTTTTGGAGTCGGGCTTGTTGGACCCTTCCCCGATCTCCTCGCTTCCTCTCGCTCCCACGGCCACTCGGCCGCTTTCGCTCAAGTTCACTTGGAGTGGTTAACTTGTTGTCCCTTCGCATGTTCGAGTCAACTTTCGTTGTGCCCAGGTCTGTTAACCACGGGCCCGGACACCCGTCCGAATCCTCTACCTTGCTCAAAGACGTCGGCATTTTATCATATTGTTTGGCGGCGCGCAAGGGGGTTTTGAAAAAAAATTAAATTTTTTTTGCGCCGCAGATATGCACAAGACCGAGGCGCTTGGAAGAGCACCTCGGCTTGAGCAACAAGTTTAACCATTTGTAGATATGCGCGCCGATGACACCAATGACAAACTTTCTAAAAAAATTTCCAACCCCCTCTCAACCTCTCAACCCCCTCAACATCTCAACCCCCAGATGCACGAAACCGAGGCGCTGAAGAAGGACGCCTCGGTTCGAGCAACAAGATTAACCATCATAGGATATGCGTGCCGATGACACCAATGACAAACTTTCTAAAAAAAATTTCAACCCCTCAACCCCTCAACATCTCAACATCTCAACCTCTCAACCCCCTCAACATCTCAACCCCCAGATGCACGAAACCGAGGCGCTGAAGAAGGACGCCTCGGTTCGAGCAACAAGATTAACCATCATAGGGTATGCGTGCCGATGACGCCAATGACAAACTTTCTAAAAAAAATTTCAAAGCCGCTCGGCCGCCGCCGCCATCTCGCGCCCGATCGCCGTGATGCGCTTCTCGATGCGCGTCTTGATCTGGCTGACGTTGTTGCGCGTCAGACGGAACTTCGCGGCCGTCTCCTCGATCGAATGCTGCTCCTGCACATAGAACACGTACACCGCGCGGTCCCGCTCGGACAGCACGGTCTTCGTCAGCACATGCTCGACCGCCGCCTGCAGCACGGCCTTCTGCCAGTCGGAATCGTCCGCCTGCGACGAGGGAGCGGCCAGCGTCTCGGCGAGCGTCTCGTCCAGCGGCACGTGCGAATCGGTCAGCCGGACCTCGTCCTTCCGCCGCTGCATGTGGACCTCGTTGTAGATCATCGTGGCGAGATAGGAGTGGAACTTCCCCTTGGAGGGGTCGTACTGCCCTCCGCGCAGGAAGTTGACGAGCTTGCCGAACACGGCCATCACGACGTCGTCGGCGTTGGCGCCCGCCCCCTTGAACGTGGCGAACGCCCGCATGGCCGGCGCGTAGAGCTCCCAGAAGCGCGCCCACGCCGCCCCGTCCTCGCCCGGCGGGAGATCCTTGATCTTCGAGATCAAGGTGAAGGACGTGACGGGGAACGTGCTCATTTCTTTTCCGCCTTGACGTTCAGGTTGGACATGGCCGCCTGCAAGAGATAGACGAGCGGCGCGGATTCGCCCTGCTGGCTGTACATGTCGCACCGCGTCATCTCCGGCTCGAAGAGCCGCATGTCGTCATCCGCAGCCATGCGCCGCAACCGGCGCAGCTCGCTCACCGCTTTCTCGCGCGTGATCTTTCCGTCCTTCAGGTCGGCAAACAGGTCGTGCGTCAGAACCCAGGCGTCGATGCGCGCAAGCATGAGCTGGTTGCGCGACGGCATGCCGTTCTCGTCCTCCGGCTCTTCCTCGGGCGCGTTGGGCGGGATGCGGACCACCGCGTCGAAATCGGGCGGCGGAGGGGGCGGCGGACCGTCCTCGCCGCACAGGGTCACGAACACGATCGCGGCGGCCGCCAGCGCCGTCAGGAAGGCAGTCACCCACCCGTTCCGACGACCGCGCACGGCCGCATGCCGCTTAGTGCGCAGATACTCCAGCTCCGTCTCCAGATGGTAGGCCTCTTCGTCGCGCCGGGCCTTCTCCAGCTCCCGCCAGTTCGGGCATTCCCGGCCCGCGGGGTTGGCGTGCAGCAGCTTCGGCAGGATGTCGCGCCAGACCGGGTTGTACGTCTCGAGGTCGGCCACCACGTCGGTCCGCGAATCGCACCAGAGGCCCGTGAGCAGACGAAAGACGATCACGCCCAGCGCGTACAGGTCGCTTTCCTTCGAGGCCGCGATTCCCATCTCGACCTCCGGGGCCATGTACCCCACGCTGCCCATCACGGCCTTCTGGCCGCCCTTGACGGCCATCAGCGTCTGCTCCAGCGAAAGACCGACGTCCGTCCGCAGCTCCGGGTTGAAGATCTTCGCCACGCCGAAGTCCGAGAGCACGGCGTGCCCGTCCGGACCGATCAGCACGTTCTGCAGCTTGAGGTCGCGGTGCAGGATGCCCTTCGCATGGATATAGGAAAGCCCCTCGCGCAGGTCCTCGTACCAGGTGGCCACCTGATCCTCGTCGACGCCCCCCATGTCGGCGTCCGCCAGCGTCTTCGGCCGCCCCTCCGGCGCGAGTACGAGGTCCATCACGAAATAGGGCCGGCCGGTGCCGGCGTCCTCGCCCAGGTCGTACACCCGCACGAGCCGCGGATGGTCGAGCTTGGCCAGCAGGCGCCCCTCGGCGAAGAAGCGCGCCCGGGCCGCCTCCGGCTCGCTTCGGGCGTAGGTAAAGAGCTTAAGGGCGTAATGCGCGCCGAGAGCGGTGTCCTCCACCTCGTACACCTCGGCCATGCCGCCCTTCCCCAGGAAACCGACGATGCGCCACTTCCCGACGGTCGCCCCAGTCGCCAGCGTCGGGTTCGCAGCCGCGTCCTTCGGTCCGTCTTCGCCTTGTTGACTATTTCCCATGCCGCACAGTATACCAGTTTCCCTCTTTCGCGCGCAAGGCGATTCTCGGATTCCCGCGATTTTGCCTTGTCAGCGGTTGGGGGCCGTCTCACGCGGCGCATGTCTGCCGACGGCAACACGGAGTTTAGAGATTTCACGGAGACGCGGAGTTTGATTTGGAGGTTTTGCCTTGCGCCGGACAGCAGCAGATTCTCGACTCTCGCGAGACGTTGGCAATATGTTTCGCGAAGCAAAACTCCAAAATGACCTCGGTGTCTCCGTGTCACCTCCCAATCTCCGTGTTTAGCGCCGCAGGCCCCCTGTCGCTGACCGAACACTGCGATTTTGCCTTGTCAGCGGCCAAGTCCGTATGGTACGATACGCCGTGTTCGAATCGCCATCCTACGATCAAGGAGTAATATGAAAAGAAGAAGCTTTCTGACAGGTTCGCTGCTGGCCGCCGCCTCGTGCAACGCGCTGGGCTCGCCGACAGCCGCGCCCTCGGCTCCCGCCGCGGGAGGACCGCGCTCCTGCGCGGCCGCCAAGGGCATCCTCGAGCTGAACCCGCCCGAGACGATCCTGCCGATCCTGCAGAACATGCAGATGCGCGCGATCAAGCCCGTGCCGCACAAGCCGCCGGCCTACCAGCAGGAGCAGCTCGTCCTCCTCCACTTCGCCGACATCCACAACGACGTGAAGAACCTCCGCCGCGTGATGGAGTTCGCCCGCCACTACAAGCCCTACCTTACCGACGCCCTCCTCACCGGCGATATCGCCGGCGGCAGCTGGAACGACTGGACGGACGAGATGATGGCCGTCCCCGGCTTCAAGGACGTCCTCAAGACGCTCGGCAACCACGACATCTACAAGTGGAACAAGACCACGCGCAACGCCACGCCGCGCGAATGCCGCGACAAGTACTTCGCCGGCATCGAGAGCTGGGGCGTCGTCGAGCCCAGCGGCACGAACCCCGACGGCCTCTGCTACTGGTATAAGGATTACCCGAAGTGCGGCGTGCGCCTGGTCGGCCTCGACTGCATGCACTACGACGACGCGCAACAGGCCTGGCTCGTGTCCACATTAGAAGACGCGCGCGCGAAGAATCTTGCCGTCGTCACGTCCCAGCACTACCCGCCCGCCGAGAAGAACGGCTGCACGGGGTTGCCCAACTGCTCCTTCGACAGCATCCAGCGCGAGAGCCTGGGCGGCTCCCTTCCGCGCGCGGTCGAGGCCGTGGACGCCTTCCAGAAGGCGGGCGGCGAGTTCGTTTGCTGGCTGGGCGGCCACACGCACACGGACTTCTGCGGCACGGTCAACGGCAAGCGTCAGCTCTTCATCAACGTGGGCACCGCCAAGAACTTCGAGCTGTGGTGCGACTCGCGCCGCGTCACCGGCGAGAAGAGCCAGGATCTCTTCAACATCGTCGCCATCGACACGTACCACAAGCACATCCGCGTCCTGCGCATCGGCGCCGAGTGGAACCGCTATCTCCAGCACCGCGTGACGATGTGCCTCGATTACGCTTCTCGAACGCTTTGCGGTTAACGCCAACAGCGCGCGCAAGCTTAATATTCAAGCCAGTCGGCGGCGAGCAGACCGCAGGGACCGTCGGGTCCGCTGACAGCGTTCCAGAAGCGCATGTCCCAGGTACCGTTGGCGGGATCGCCGAACATCGGCTGCACGGACGTGCTGATGGAGATCTCCAGTTTCGCCTTCTTCCCCGCGAGGTCGGCGGGGACGTCCCACTCGAACGGCACCCAGGCGCGCACGCCCAGGTCCTTGCCGTCCAGCTTGACCTGCGTGAGGCGTCCGCCCGTCGAGAGACGCAGACGCGTGCGCGCGGCGTTCGGCACCGTCACCTCTGCCGACCACGTGGCCGTGCCAGTAAAGTCGGCCAGCCCGCTGGCGGCGAGCGGACCGATACGCACCTTCCCCTTCGGGCGCGGCATGAGCACGCCGTTGAAGACGGCGAAGTCGCCCGAGACGAACAGCGCCGGGAAGAAGAAATTGCTGTCCGCCTCGCCGGAGGTGATGGCGAAGGCATGTTCACCCGCCGCGAGGTCGAACGGCTTCGTCTGACGGTAGAGCGGATCGTAGCAGGGACGCAGGGATGTGCAGGGATCGGGCGACTCCACCTTCGCGCCGTCCATCTCGAACGCATACGGTTCGGCGATGTGGCGGATCACCTTGTCACCCTTTGCGGGCTGTTCGTTGATGCCGATGGGGCGCCCGGAGGAGGTCACGGCGTAGCTCATCGCGCAGTCGCGCGTGAGGAGGCGAACGCCCTTCAACGGCGCAGCGACGGTAAGTGTGCCTTTCCGCGAGGGATCGAAGTTGACGCGACGGAGG
>JAEEGL012400922.1_pt1 | contig 12312 bp, 8 predicted proteins | sample 9134231 | NCBI WGS metagenome assembly JAEEGL01 (sample SAMN16246548, study PRJNA631951) | gut metagenome | biome: gut microbiome; feature: rumen; material: fiber-attached | host: Bos | place: Iran: Karaj | collected 2018-10 | reverse complement strand
GCCTCAATAACGCTCTTTTCCTTATAATCAGCCGTATCCAGCAACACCACCCGCGAACCACCGGCCGGAAGATATTCGGTAACCGACACCACGCCTCCGTCGGGCGAATAAGCCGGATTGAAATAACGGGTACGGTGCGTCAGGGTGCTGATGCGGTGCGTGGTCAAATCGTATGAACGGAGCACAGAATAGTTCTTGAGATCCCAACGAGGGTGTGCGATTATCTCGCTCCAGACGAGAGTGTGGTCGTCTTTCTTTACCAGGGAACTGATAAGGTTGCCGGCGGCGAACGGCCTGAGGATGCGCTCCTTTCCCGCAGTATCTATCGCCACGAGCTGGCTGTAATGCCTGAGGCCGCTCTTTACCGCCACGATGCTTCCGTCTGATACCGGCAGCGGCGAGTTATATGTGGCGTATCGGTCGTGAGTATCGGCAACCACGCTTTCGAAGGGGGTGTAGGGCTCCCGCATCGAGTATTCTTCCTGCCACTTATCCGTGAAATAAGCCACGGCGCCACGGAAATTCTTGCGGCGGGTGCGGCCGGTATATTTCTGAAAAGCCTTGTTCAGGATACTGGGGTCGTACCAGTAGCGGGTATAGTCGCGATAGATGTCCCCGATCATATGATAACCCGAGTTGTCACGCATATACGTCTCGATAATATACCCGAAGGCGTATTTGCTGGGGATGTATTTGTAGTAAGAGCCAAAGCGGTAGGTGTCGTAGCTATACACCGCGCCGCTCAAAAAATCCGCCTTGTGAGCCATCAGGAAGTCGGGGTCCCGGCCGCGCCCGGCCAGGGAAAAGTCCGTTTCGGAGTGGACGGCGTCTCCCTCCAGTTCCCAACCGGTAGGATAGAAGCCCATACCAATGCCGACGCCCTGTTCTCCCAAAAGATATCTGAAGATGGCAAACGTACCCGTGGTGAAGTGCGTACACTGATCTATATGCCTGCCTTCGTGCACCGCCAGCTGGTGGGTCCAGTCATCTGCAAAACCGCTGCGGAACGGAGGGGTAGTGAATATATCCACCCTGCGCGGAGCCCACACCACCGTGGCGTTGCTGGTAAGGGCATAGGGATGGAGCACCAGCGGCATATGCGCCCCTTCTATCCTATGGGCCGCCTGTACCCTTGGCCTCTCCAGCTCAAAGTTGTACAGGAAACTACGGGCCATCGAATCCATCCCCCGGGGGTAAATCACATCAAAGTGATCGCCCTTGATGGTTTTCCACCGGATGGAGCCGGGGTCGTCACCCAGCGTATAATACTGGGCGGAAACCATCACCGGGAAAGTGACGGATAGCACCAGCGCAAATATTATCTTACTGAGCCTGTTCATTGAAATAATTAAAAATCCTGGCCGCCATTGCTTTACCCACAACCTCCTCCAACTCTTGCCGGGAGGCGCCGCGAATGCGTTTGACGCTCTTGAACCGACCGAGAAGTTTTGTGGCGGTGACATCGCCGACGCCCTCAATCTCTGCAAGTTGCGAGCCAATCTGCCCCTTGGAGCGGAGTGAGCGGTGAAATGTTATGCCGAAACGGTGGGCCTCGTCACGGATCTGCATCAATACTTTGAGCGAAGACGAATTCTTGTCCAAAAACAGAGGGTAGGGATCTCCGGGCCTGATGACCTCTTCCATACGCTTTGCAAGCCCCACGATGCAGACATCATCTGCAATCCCAAGTTCACGCAGCGCTTCGGCGGCAAAATGCAACTGCCCCTTTCCACCGTCTATCACTATCAGCTGCGGCAGGCTCTGTCCCTCTGCAATAAGGCGCGAATAGCGGCGGTTGACAACCTCCTTCATGGAGGCGAAGTCGTTTGCCCCCACCACGGTCTTTATCTTGAAATGACGGTAATCTTTCTTTGACGGCCGCGCTCCTTTGAACACAACGCACGACGCCACCGGATTCGTGCCCTGGATGTTGGAGTTGTCGAAGCATTCAATGTGCTCCGGCAACCGCTTCATTCCCAGATCCCGCTGCAAAGACTCCATCACCTTCTGTTGATATTCGTCGGGGTTGACCTTCTCTTCGTGCTTGTATTTCTCAACCTTAAGGGCACCGGCGTTCTTTGTGCTCAGGCGCAGCAGCTCCAGCTTGTCGCCCCGTTGCGGCACTGTCATTTCTACACCTTCGATACCGTCGGCAGGGACGAATGGAACGACAACCTCGCGGCTCAAAGCCCCGAACTTGGAAATCATCTCTGCCATAAAGGCCGCCAGAACATCTTCCTCGGACTCTTCTATGCGGGCCTCCAGCTCCATATTGAAGCTCTGCACCACGCACCCCTCGCGGATGCGCATAAAGTTGCAGAAGTGCTCCTGCCCCTCGCTCACAATAGAGAACACATCGGTGTCGTGCATAGTATTGTTTACTATGGGGGACTTGGAGTAGTGCCTCTCCAGCAGTCCAACGCGGTCCTTATATACCTGCGCCGCCTCGAACCTCAACTCTGAGGCGGCCTGGGCCATCTTTTCGCGATTATCGCGTATCAGCCCCCGGACGCCGCCGGAGAGCAACTGCTCCACGGAAGAAATCATTTCGCCATATTCAGCGGCCGAGACGCTCCCCACGCAGGGGGCGCAGCAGCGGCCCAGGTGGGCGTTGAGACACACCTTGAATTTGCCTTTGGTAACGGCCTCTTCGTCAAGGGCCAGCTTGCAGTTGCGCAGCGGATACAACTGCGCTATCAACTCGAGCATCTGATGCGCATATCCTGCGCTGCTGTAGGGGCCAAAGTAGCGGCCGCCGCCCTTGGTCATACGGCGGGTGAGCACCACTCTCGGGAACGGCTCTTTTTTGATGCAGATCCAGGGATAGGTCTTGCTGTCCTTGAGCAGTATGTTGTAGCGGGGCTGGAGCTTCTTGATGAGATTGTTCTCCAGCAGAAGGGCATCCTGCTCCGAATCCACCACCGCGAACATCATATCGGCAATCTTGCCCACCATTACGCGCGTCTTGCGGTCCAGGCTTTCCGCGGGACGGAAATACTGGGACACCCGGCGGTGGAGGTCCTTTGCCTTGCCCACATAAATCACCGTGCCTTCACTGTCGAGAAAGCGGTAAACGCCCGGCGTGTGCGGCAGCAGGCTGACTTTTTCCCTTACATTCAATATGACAGAGCCTTTATGCTGTTGTTGATCCAGTCGTATTCGTCCTGATATCCCCTGGCGCGGAACAGGTTTGCCAGATACGAGGCATATTGCATCTCCCTGTCAAGGGTATCTTCGTCCAGCGTCTCCCCTCGGAATATCTGGCTGGAGTAGAGCATCGACTTGAGCGCCTCTTCCATATAGGCGCGGGAAAGACGCTGCGCCTTCTCAAACTTATCCAGCGAGAGATATGTGTCTATGCTGGTAAGTACCTCGTACTCGTTGCTGCCGCGGATTATCGCCAGGTCATAGGGGATATTTTTCTGCGGAGTAACCTCATAACAGCGGTCCAGCACTTTCTCGGCATCGTCTTCACGCCCTTCTGCGATGAGTTTTATCGCTACCTGGTTGAAGATGCCGCGCACGGGGGTGACGCTGCTGAAGGCATACAGGTTGAAATAGTCATAATTGATGGTCGTATCCTTCTGGCTGTCGAATCGGTAGCCGTTCATTACCAGGTCGTACATCTTGTCGACATCCATCTGGCGGGGTTCGCTGCCAAGTGGGCACTCGATCGGAACTATCTGGTAGGCATACCCGTCAAACTGCAGGTACTTGCCGATTTCAAAAGTGCAGTCGCCGTTCTGCGACACGAAATAAATCGGACGGTCCCACTTGTAGTTGGCAAGGATATCTATCAATATCAGGTCCGTTTTCGTGAGCGTATTCGCGTTGTCGGGGATTTTGAGATAGAGGGTATCCACCATCTTGGCCGCGTCTCGCTCATTTACCAGGCCGTTTCCCAACGCGGCTTGCTTGTCCACAGGCACCGTGATGGTCCGGGCGGCAATGACCCCCGTGTTGCCGACTCGGTATTTGGGGTTGGTAAACACAGACATTACCTCCTGCGCGGTGGCGGGTCGGCCGAAGGCGTCCACCACACGGATAAAGTCGTTGGTGCCGTAAAGATAATCCTTGCGGGGGAGCGATATGGGCAGCGGGGCAGATTGGTTGCAGCGGCATTTCATCTGGTCGATGTACCAGTCCATTCCCAGCAGGGAGGTGTTCATTATACGGATGTCGGTACGGATTCCCTCCACCTCCTGGGCATACCACAGGGGGAAGGTGTCGTTGTCGCCGTGGGTTATGAGTATGGCGTTTTCAGAGCAACTGTTGAGGTAATTGTATGCTTCTTCTACCGAAGTGAATCTGTTGCTCCTGTCGTGGTCGTCCCAGTTCTGGCATCCCATCAGCACGGCCACGGCCAGAGCCAGGGCAGAGGCGGTGCAGGCTGTGCCCACCGACACGCCGGAAGTCGTGGTTTCGCCGTTCTCCCGGGCGATGCCCTTGCCGAAAAGCCCGTCCATCCAATCTTTTATCGACATCACCGCCAACCCTATCCAGATTGCGAAAACATAGAACGACCCTGCATATGCATAGTCACGCTCCCGGGGTTGATAGGGCGGCTGGTTCAGATAGATAATGATGGCTATGCCCGTCAGGAAAAAGAGCAGGAAGGTAATCCAACCGCCGCGACCGTCGTGCTTGAGCTGATAAAAGAGACCCAGCAGTCCCAGGATAAGCGGAAGGAAATAGTAATGGTTCTTGGCCTTGCTGCGGCCGATATGGTCTGGCGCATCGCTCTGGTCGCCCAGGCGCCACTCGTCCAGAAACTTGATTCCGCTCTCCCAGTTGCCGCACGAGACATCGCCGGGAATATTGCCCTGGATGTCGTTCTGCCGGCCCACAAAGTTCCAGAAGAAGTAGCGGAAATACATATAGTTGAGCTGGTAGTCAAAGAAATACCGCAGGTTGTCACGCATTCTGGGCATCTGCGACTTTTGCAGTGAACCGTCGGCCATACGCACCGTCTTGGTCTTGAAGTCACCGCTGCAATATGCATCATAGAATTGTTCATGCATCTGCGACTGAGAGCTCCACATACGGGGGAACAGCATCTTGGCACCGGCGGGATAATCGGCCGCCAGCGGTTTTGCCGTCTTGTAATAGCGGCCGTCCAGCTGGGTCCAGTAGGTATCTTCCTTGATATTGTAAACCGACTTGTAGCTCTCTCCGAACACCACCGGCTTGCTGCCGTATTGCTCGCGGTTGATGTATCGCACAAGGGTGTAAGGGTTGTCGGGGGAATACTCGTTGGTGGGCGGGTTGGCATTTGCGCGGATCACTATCACCGCAAACACCGAATAACCTATCAGTATGCAAGTGAGGCACAACAGGGCAGTATGGGCCACTGGTTTGGCCCGCTTACGCAAAACGGCCAGCAGCACAAAGCACAGTCCAAATATCAGCAGGCTTACTATGGCGGCGCCCAGATTGAACGGAGCGCCCAGACCGTTCACGAACCAGCGGTCAACGACGGCAATCAGCTTGGGGACACCCGGAATTATCACAAAGAGTATCAGTGCCAGGACCAGGGCGGAGACCGCCAGCATCAGGAGTCCTCGCCAAAGAGTCATCTTACGGTCTTCATGGCTGCGGTAATACCATACGAAAACAATCACAGGTATCACCAGCAGGCTCAGCAGGTGGATTCCTATCGAAAGACCCAGGATCAGCGCGATGAACACTATCCACCGGTCGTTATAGGGCTCGCCGTAATGCTCTTCCCACTTCAGAATCGCCCAGAATACGATGGCCGTGACAAGGCTCGACATCGCATAGACCTCTCCCTCAACGGCAGAGAACCAGAAGGTATCGGAAAAACAGTAGGCCAGCGCCCCCGCCGCCCCGGCGCCAAGGATTGAAATTGCACGGCCCGTCGTGAGCGCCTTGCCGCGCCTTTCAAGGATGCGTCTTCCAAAGTGGACGATGGTCAGGAACAAGAAGAATATCGTGAAGGCGGAGCACATCGCGCTGCAGCAGTTCACCGCCGCAGCCGCGTGCTCACTGTCGGCAAAAAGGGTAAAGAAGCGCGCAACCAACTGGAACATCGGGTTTCCCGGGGGATGTCCCACCTCCAGTTTGTAAGACGATGCGATAAACTCGCCGCAGTCCCAGAAACTTGCCGTCGGCTCTATTGTGGACAAATATACGAAAGACGAGAATGCAAGTATGACCAGGGCCATTATGTGCTTGATTCTGTCGAATATTTTTTTCTCCATATCGAAAGGCGTATAATCCCACAAATTTAGCAATTAGTTTTTAACTTTGCAGCCGGAAATCGTATAACCTATGGCCAACGACTGGAAAGACCGCCTGGGCGTCGTTTATTCCACCGACCCCGACTTCAAATATGTAACCAGAGCCGACCTCGAAGAGCAGGCCGAGACACCGGAACCGTCGCGGCAAAAACTGACAGTCGCCATCGACCGCAAGGGGCGCGGCGGCAAGCAGGTCACCCTTGTAAGCGGTTTCGTAGGAAAGGACTCCGACCTGTCGGCGCTTGCCAAGATGCTCAAGACCAAATGCGGCGTGGGCGGCAGCGCCAAGGATGGGGAGATCCTTATCCAGGGCGATTTCCGCGACCGTATAGTGGACATTCTTAAATCTCTGGGGTACAACGCCAAACGCGGAAATTAAGCTATGCTCACCTTCTTGCAGGCAATAGGACAGGACTGCTGGCAGTCCAGCGAACTGATGACGGTTGCTTCCGGCAACTTTCCGTCGGCCCTGGTCGAGAGTCATCCCGCACTGGCCACCTATGCGCTGCTGTTCTGTCTGTTATATTTTTTGATATTCGTGGAGAACGCCTTCATCTCCATATCGATATCCTACCGGGCGCTGTTCAATTCTTTGGCGCTGGACGATACCCTGGCCAACAAAAACCTCACCTACGCCATAAACAACTCCGCGCTGCTGTGCCTGCCGGTGCTGGCCCTGGCTCTCTATTTTATGAATGTCACCCGGTTGAATTTCATATTCATACTGGCGCTTGTCGCCGCGTATTCGCTGCTGCACATAGCGCTATTCCTGCTGGCGGGGTGGCTCAAACGATGTCCGGAGTTGATGCGGACGCTCTCTGTATGCGAGAGGATATACCTGATCGTGTTCACCACGTTGGCGCTGCTGTTGCTGCTGGCATTCAAAATAGCAGGGGGACTCAGCATAAAGGTGTGCGCCACGGCGCTGGCGACCGTGCTGATACTGCTGTTTATTTTGCTCTCCGTCAGGAGCCTGAAGATTTTTAAAGAAAATAATGCTTCGATATTGTTTTGGTTTTTTTACCTTTGCACGCTCGAAGTTTTGCCCCTAGGGTTACTAATCTGCGCACTGATTAGATTATGATAGATTTAAGAGGAAAGAAGATTCTGATTGCACAGCCTGCTCCCAAGAGCAATTCACCGTACACAGAACTCGAAACAAAATACCGCCTCTCGTTCGATTTTTGCCCGTTCTTCACGGTCAAACCCGTCACTACGCGCATCTTCAGGGGGCAGCACGTGAATATTCTCGACTATACCGCCATTGTCTTCACCTCCCGCAGCGTCATAGACTCCTTTTTCCACATTTGCGAGGAGACGCGGGTAACGGTGCCCGAGGATATGAAATACTTCTGCCAGAATCAGCAGATCGCCCTCTATCTCCAGAAATACATAGTATATCGCAAACGCAAGATTTTCTTCGGCGACGGAAAACCCCTTTCCGTATTGAACGCAATCGGCGCGAAGCATAAAAACGAAAAATTTCTGATTGCCTGCACCGACGGTCTGCGCCCCGATATGGCAAAGGCCTTTGAAACCGCAGGTCTCAAATACGGCAGTGCCGTGTTTATGAACACGGTGGTAAGCGACATAAAGCACCTGGATCTTGCCTCTTACAGCGCGCTGGTGTGCTATAGCCCCTGCGACGTGCGCTCCCTGCTGGAGAACTTCCCCGGATTCAAGCAGGAAAAACTTGTGCTGGCGACTTTCGGCGCAAATACCGCCAAGGCGGCACGGGAAGCCGGGCTCAATGTAGAGATTATGGCCCCCTCACCCGAGGCCCCCTCTATCGCCCAGGCTCTTAACCTCTACTGCAGTAAGCTGTAGGGTATCCCCACTTGTATCAGCGTATGTCTTTCTCCTTTGACAAAGAGCAACGCCTCAGGCACCGCGAGACAATTTCAGATTTGTCCGCCAAGGGTTTCCCTCTGTTCAAATTCCCTATCAAGGCATATTGTCTGCCCGGCGGCGCCCCGGTGAGCCGCTATGCCGTGGCCGTTCCCAAAAAAAACTTCAAACGGGCAATCAAGCGCAATTTGCTCAAGAGACGTATTCGTGAGGCCATCCGGCTCAATCAGGCAGAGTGCCTGGACGGCTTTGCCGGTGACTACCTGTTCGTTTATATCGCCAAGGACGTCTGTGAATACGCCGCGATTGAGGCGGCTGTCAGGGAAATACTCACCAAAAGCCGGCCGCAATGACACACGATCCTCATTGCGATGTTAGCGACGAGCGTCCGAAGGGCACGCCCCGGCACGAACACCGCTTTTTGGCCACCGAAACCCTGCCTCCGTTTCTAAGGTCCGTGCGACGCGTTGTCAACTGGCCGTTTTTGATGCTCATCAAAGGTTATAAACTTCTTCTGTCTCCTTATCTTGGCCGCAGTTGCCGCTTCACTCCCACCTGCAGCACCTACACCTACGAGGCCATAGAGAAGTACGGCATATTCAAAGGCGGCCTGCTGGGCGCCTGGCGCATCCTCCGCTGCAATCCCTGGGGCGGCAGCGGCTACGATCCCGTGCCGTAACATACTGGGGCGCTGCCCCAAACCCCGCCGCTCCGGCTTTGCTACCGCTTCTGCCTTCTCGGCAATCATACCCCCACCAAGAATACCGTCGAATCGCCGGATACCGCGCCACAAGATGATTCTGGGTGCCGTCTCTCTCATTTTGTGGCCAGAAATATCTGGAATCCGACCGAATTGTGGCCGCTCGATGGTTCGAAAGGCCCCGCCAATCATCTTGTGGCCGGCAAACGGGGATTATCATCTTCGGCCGACGGTCGCACCACGTGGCCCCACCCAAGTTTGAAAACCAAGGGCCACCCCAAAAACAAAGGGCCGGCATCATCTGCCGGCCCCTGTTATCCAGACCCGAAAAGCGGGATTATTTCTTGACAACCTTCTTCTCGGATGCTTTCTCTTCGCGACGACGGTTGAGGTCGTACATAATGGGCGTACCGATGAAGATGGAAGCGTAGGTACCTACTATCACACCGAGAGTCAGGGCAACTGCGAAACCGCGGATGGACTCGCCGCCGAAGATTGCGATTGCAACCAGAACGAGCAGGGTGGTGATGGAGGTGTTCAACGTACGGCTCAAGGTTGCATTGACGGCCTCGTTGATGTTCTCTTTCAGGGCGCGCTTGGGATAGAGCGTCTTGTATTCGCGGATACGGTCAAAGATCACCACGTTGTCGTTGATGGAGTAACCGATGATGGTGAGGATTGCCGCGATGAAGGTCTGGTCAACGTCCAGGGTGAAAGGCAGGATTCCGCTGAACAGCGAGAAGAAGCCGATCATCAGCAATGCGTTGTGTACCAGGGATGCGACACCGCCGACACCCCAGGTCCAGTTGGTGAACCGCAGTGCAATGTACGCGAAGATGGCGATAAGTGCCAGTATCACGGCGATAATTGCGTCGCGCTGCATCTCGCTCGCGATGGACGCGTCCACGCGGTCGGAGGAGATGATACCGGTGGGGGTGTTCAGGGTAGAGGTGAACTCTTCCTGGGTCATCTGGGTTGCAAAGAAGCCCTTGAGTGCGTTGTATATCTTGCCTTCAATCTCCTTGTCGGTCTCCTGGCTGCGGTCGTTCACTTTATATTTGGTGGTGATGCGCATCTGGGATGCACCGCCAAACTGCTTGACCTCGGGGGCCTCTCCGAATTCCTGGAAGGTAGCAGAACGTACGCTTTCTGCGGTAACCGGCTGGTCGAAGCGGACAACATAGGTACGGCCTCCGCTGAAGTCCACACCGTAGCTGAAGCCCTTTGTAAAGATGCTCACCAGGGCGATTACACAGAGAACACCGGAAATGATATAGGTAGTCTTGCGCAGCTTGATGAAGTCGATATGGGTATTCTTGAGGAAGTTGCGGGTTGCAGGCGAATCGAAAGTGATGTCTTTGCCACGGGCAAGACGACCTTCAAATATCAGACGGGGGATAAAGATCGAGGTGAATACCGATGTGATGATACCGATAACCAGAACGGCGGCAAAGCCTTTTACGGGACCGCTGCCGAAGAAGAACAGGATGATACCGGTGATCAGGGTTGTCAGCTGACCGTCTATGATGGCTGAATATGCATTCTTGTAACCGTCGCTGATGGCCAGGCGAAGCGATTTACCGCTGCGAAGCTCCTCTTTGACACGTTCGTAGATAATCACGTTGGCATCCACCGCCATACCCATGGTGAGCACGAGACCCGCGATACCGGGGAGGGTGAGCACCGCACCGAAGGATACCAGCGCACCGAACAGGAACAGAACATTGCACAGAAGGGCAAAGTCAGCTGCGACACCCGCACGGCGGTAGAAGATAGCCATATATATGAGCACGCACAGGAAGGCGAGCAGGAACGATATCATACCGCTCTTGATGGACTGGCTACCCAGGGAAGGTCCCACAACCTGCTCCTGGACGATGCGGGCGGGAGTGGAGAGCTTACCGCTCTTGAGCACAGTGGCAAGGTCTTCTGCCTCTTCCGGAGTGAAATGGCCGGTAATCTGGCTGCTGCCGCCGCTGATCTTGTTCTGGACATTAGGATAAGAATAAACCAGACCGTCCATCACGATGGCGATCTGCTTGCCTATATTCTGCTCGGTGATGACCTCCCAACGGGCACTGCCGGTGGTGTTCATAGTCATAGACACCTCGGCCTCGCCGGTGATCTGGCTGTAGTTGACACGGGCCGACGTAATCACGCCGCCGTCGAGAGCCGCGTCCTTGCCGGCCGCACGCTTGAGGGCGACCAGTTCGAAATACTGACCGTTCTTTACATAAGAGCTCGGCTTGAATGTGAGCGCGGGAACAAAGTCCCCGGGCAGGCCCACGGAAGTCTCACGGAGCATACGCATAACCTCGGCGGTGTCACGGTAGTGAACCAGGCCCAGGCAGGCGTTGTTGCCACCCATCTGCTGGAGACGTCCGAAGAGCGGATTGGCCTTTTTATAGGCCTCCATCTGCTCGCCTTCGCTCTGCTGCTGCTCTACGCCGAGATTGTTGAGCAGGGTGTCTTCTGTTGCCTGAAGGTCTTCTGCAACGGGCTCGGCGGCCACTTCTTCGACATTTTCTGCCGCAGGAGAAGCCGTTTCATCGACAGCGGCCTGTTTGGCAGCCTCGTCGCGGTTGATTTCCTGCAGGAAGGGCATTATTTCGGAGGAGGTGTAGGTTGTCCAGAACTCAAGTGCGGCGGTTCCCTGAAGGAGCTTGCGCACGCGTTCGGGTTCCTTTACACCGGGAAGCTCCACCAAAATTCGGCCGGTGCGGGCAATTTTCTGGATATTGGGCTGTGCGACACCGAACTGGTTCACACGGCGCTCGACAACAGTATAAGAGTTGTTGATCGCGCTCTCTGCCTCCTTGCGGAGAAGATCTATAATCTGCTCGTTGGTGATCCTGGACTTGTTGTCGACATCGTTGCTGAACTTGTCCAGGTCGATATCAAAAGAGAGACGCTGTTCACCGGCCACCTCTTTCCAGGCGTCTGCAAAGAGCGAGATGAAGTCGGTGTGTGTCTCCTCTGCGCGCTCACGTGCCAGCTGGAGGGCCTTGTTGAACTCCTCTGTGGTTTTCTCCCTTGCACAGTTGCGCACCAGGTCGGCCAGGTCCAACTGCAGCATAACGTTCATACCGCCCTTGAGGTCCAGACCGAGGTTGATCTCTTTTTCCTTGACATCCTTGTATGTATAGCCGAGATAAACTTTCTCGCTTGCTATGGAGTCCAGGTATCTGTTGTTTGCCGCATTGCTTACCGAATCGAGATAAAACGCCCTGTCAAGTTCTGACACTGCGTTGAATGCGGGTTTGAGCTGCTCTGCCGCCACGGCCTTCTGCGCGTAAGCAGCCGCCTTGCGCTCCTGGAGTGCGGTCACCAGCGTAAACGAGAGCTGGAATGCGCAGGCCAGGGCGATGAGAATTGCCACTAAACGAATGGCTCCTTTACTTTGCATAATTATTGCTTATTTGAATATTCTGATAATTCACGAAAAATAGTTTGCAAAATTAGTATTTTTTCTCAATATGTGAAGTATTTCGTATTTTTGTTTTT
>JAEEGL010086324.1_pt1 | contig 12312 bp, 10 predicted proteins | sample 9134231 | NCBI WGS metagenome assembly JAEEGL01 (sample SAMN16246548, study PRJNA631951) | gut metagenome | biome: gut microbiome; feature: rumen; material: fiber-attached | host: Bos | place: Iran: Karaj | collected 2018-10 | reverse complement strand
CCACATTTGGTGTCATCGATGAGAACAATACCTTCAAGGGCGGACTTATCATCCCAGGTGTGAAGACTTCGTTGAACGCCTTGAGCCAACGGGCCTATCAGTTGCCCTCCATAAGTATCAGCAAGCCTCAGAACCTCATAGGGCGCAACACCCTGGAGTGTATGCAGAGCGGTATACTCTACGGCACAGCCTCGATGATCGACGGCCTTATCGACCGTCTGAAGACTTCACTTCCTGAATCAGTAAATATCGTCGCTACAGGCGGTATGGCAAAGAACATAGTGCCTTACTGCCGCCACAAGATAGTGCTCGATGAATATCTGTTACTAAAAGGACTTTTCAAAGCCACCCATCACTAATGAGAATCGTTATCATCGGCTCAGGTAATCTGGCCACCCAACTCTCGCTGGCTCTCCACGATGCCGGCCAGGATATCGTGCAGGTTTTCAGCCGCACAGCAGATCATGCCAAGTGCCTGGCTGACAAGCTCGGCTGCGCCTATACCTCTGACATAAACGCTATCAGCCTTGATGCCGACATATATATCATCTCTGTTAAGGATGATGCCATTGCTGAGGTAGCTCAGGCAGTAGGTCAGAGCAGTCCTAATGCCCTTATCCTTCATACCGCTGGAAGTGTGGCTATGAGCGTTCTTGGCTCCTGTGCCTCCCGCTATGGAGTGCTCTATCCCATGCAGACCTTCTCCAAGACCCGTAGGGTTGATTTCCGCGAGATCCCCTGTTTCATCGAGGCCTCGGATGATAAGTCTCTTGGCGAGCTGCGCCTCTTGGCTGAGAGCATCTCCGACCATGTGGTAGACTGCGATTCCGGGAAACGTAAGAAGATGCACCTCGCAGCCGTGCTGGCCTGTAACCTCACCAACCACTGCTATCGCCTTGCAGAGCGGGTGCTCGAGTCAGAACAGATCGATTTCCGTCTCTTCCTGCCGCTTATTGCCGAGACAGCTAAGAAGGTTACAATGATGTCACCAAAAGACGCTCAGACGGGTCCTATGGTGCGTTACGACCAGAGTGTCATGCAGATGCAGATGTCGATGCTCCCCGATGAGCGCACCCGCGAGATCTACCGTCTCATGGCCGACAGCATCCACGCCGACGCAGAATGCAAATTCTGAATTCAAAAGAGAGTTGCTATTCCGTTACAGTTTTCACAAACCCGTTAAGCCAGTTTTTCCACTTATCGAGCATCGTAGGCTCTGAATCAGGTTCCGGATCGGGCTCTGGTTTTGATTGATGCTCAGGCTGTGGTTCAGGTTCTGGAGCAGGAGTAACCACTGCTGGCTCAGGCTCTTTTGCCGGCTCTACTTCGAATTGCAGCTCTGTCTGGGTTATTGCATTTGCCATCGTCGGACTCTTACGAACAACAGGCCTATATAGTCCCTTAATAATATCCTCGTAATACGCATCATCATTCGCATGCACATCCATCTGTACCTCTTTCTGCAGTCGATCCTCCATTCCTGTTGCTAAGATAGTCACCTTGGCATCCTCACCCAGCGAATCATCCGTTGCCGTACCCCAAATAACCTCGATATTCGGATCCAGCTGGTCAAAGAAATCATCTATTTCCTGCAGCTCACGGACGAAGATAGGATACTCATCGCTGGCATAGATATTAAACAGTATCCTCTTTGCCTTGCCGATATCATTGCCATAGAGTAGGGGAGAGTCTAATGCATTCATGATAGCCTTCTCCACACGATGCTCACCACTGGCTCTTCCCATTGCCATTATCGCACCGCCTCCGTCTCTCATCGTTGTCTCCACATCACGGAAGTCACTCTTTATACCTCCATCGCTTGGCAGCGTGATAAGTTCCGAGATTCCCTTCACGGCATCCATAAGTATATTGTCAGCCCTGAGAAACGCTTCCTTCAGTGGAATCTCCGCATCCGAATATACATCACAGAGGCGCTCATTGTTTACGATGAGCAGCGCGTCCACATTCTTGCGCATCTCCTCCACTCCCTTCAGAGCCTTGATTATCTTACGGTTCTTTTCGAAATAGAAAGGTATCGTCACCACTCCTATCGTCAACAGTCCCATACTCTTGGCCACGCCTGCTACAACGGGAGCCGCACCAGTACCTGTACCGCCACCCATACCAGCCGTAACGAACACCATCTTAGTGTCATCAGAAAGCAGTTTCTTAATGCTGTCGAGCGTATTCTCGGCTTCATTACGTCCTCTTTCAGGATCACCTCCTGCGCCCAAGCCTTCGCCCAGCTGAATCTTCACAGGCACATCAGAGCGCGAGAGCGACTGACTATCCGTATTGCAGACGGCATACGTCACACCCTCTACTCCCTCCTTATACATATTATTGACAGCGTTGCAGCCTCCGCCTCCAACGCCCACCACCTTGATGATGCCCTGCATCTTATCTTCTACATGTCCGAAATCTAACAGTTCCTCACCCATATTTTCCAATTGCCTCCCTATATTTTTTATTTTATGTTTTTTATTTTTTATTTATAACGAGTTCTCTCGGCAGCGTTATCACTTTCAGCCTCTCATACCACACCCTTCCCGCAATATGCTTCTGTGTATGGCCGCTTATGATATAATAACTCGCCCTGTACTCGTCCATAAGTTCTAAAAATACCTTCTTTATCCTAGAGCACTTCTCATTGATGGCATTATCCAGGGGATTTACCAGATGATCCACACCCTCGATAATCTTCTCCTTGTCCATCATCTTTGCCGTAGCCATATAGTAGCCTGTCAGCTCCTCGCGATATTCGCTCAGTTTCTTAAACTCTATCCCTTCCGGATGCGCCAGAAACAACAGATACACCGCCTTATGCACAGGCTGCAGCTCCACCTCCTGATTATAGTCCGCAAGCACAAACCTGTAATCCTCAGTGATTACCAGCTTCGACAGTTTACCCTTTGCAGCCTCTATCCTCAACTCCTCCAGCAGTGGCACACCGATAGCCTTCAGCAACAGGTCTTTCCGTCCCTCTGCCATCAGCTGCTCCGTCAGTCTCTTCACCTCCAGAGCCATTTCCTCATGTGTTATCTGCTGTTCGCTCATTTCGTTTGCAAAGATAGCAAACATTTTCCATTCTTCCAAACGTTCACAAGCCTTGCGAACACGTTAACCCTAAAAAACAAAAATGCTAAAATGCTAAAAAGCTAATTTCTATGTACTCAAGATTGTAGTGTAGTACTGTATGAGTCTGCGTTTTGCCCTCTATGGCACCATGCGGAGTGGTAGTTCGGAATTTCCGAACAACCACTTCTTTGTCTAATTCCTTGTCTGCAAATATGTTTGTCAGATGCTCACTGATATTCGATTTGCTCGATTGATAAATCTCTACCAATTGCGCTTGTGTCAGCCACACATCCTCATCAGCAAAGCGAGTGTTCACACTCACCCTGCCTTCCTCGTCCTTATACAGTATCACTTTATTCTCTTTATCCATATCGTTAACGTTTTTGTTCGTCGTATTTGTTATTTTAAAACGGTACATCTGTTTCAACATCTATATTTTCGTGGGAAATCATCGAGCTGTCAATGATGTCATGTGTATAAAGGGTTGTCCACAAATTCGGATTCTTGCTTAACAAATGTTTGATTTTCTCATTACGAGCCTCCTCGTCTATTTCATCTTCATCTTTTGGTCTATATTGATAAAAAAAAGGATTAATATCGGCAAGGTCAACTTCGGGTATACTATCAATGCTGACTAAAGGCATTTGAATTTCACTACCATATCTTGTTCGTTGTTGTGGTAGTAGCATAATCCTCCACCGTCTGTTTAACCATGTTTTAGTCTGATAATTTTCATAATCGAGCATATAGCGGTATTTGTCAGGAAAGGACTCAATTATCGCAGACAGGAATGACTTGCCTGTCACATCTTGGTTCGATGGTATAAGCGGCCCAACAATATCTGAGAATTTTGCTTTGACACTATCACACCAAGTACAGAAGTTCTTAACAGTATTCTGCAATCCCATAAGACATAGGTAAACCAAGACCTCTTTGAAATTGTCATTCTTGTATATTAAGAATTCAGGACATCTGAACCAATAAGACATCGTCATGTCATGTCCATGCTCGTCAATCTTAATCACACCCAATTCTGTCTCCATTTGTTCGTTATTGGCCAAATGAGCATAAATAAGGACACTGACCATCCGATACAGAAGTTCGTTTGCTTCATTTTCTGCGATAGGATGCCTCGTCATGGAAACGGCTTCTAGATACTGTGCGATGGTAATATTAGGTTTAAACTTGTCCTTGGCAGGGACAAACCATTCTTCTTGTCCCAGACGTTTACAGAGGAAATAAAAATTATAAGGCGTAGAAAGGGTATCTAGGTTTTCTGCAAGAAATTCTTTTGGGAAGAAACGGGTAATCAACCACCCACATTCTTCGTCATGGAATTCATTCCAAGCCTGTTTCACTACATCTATGAACGATTTGTCCCATAAGCCATATAGTTTTCTATATGCGAATCTGCGACCTCCCACACTTTGGAACAAGAAAGTCATGACAATCTTCACCTGCTGAGAATAGGAATAGTAGTCGAAACCACCAGTCAGGATGCGCTTTGCATAGCTCAACTTCCCATGTTTCTTTTCAATGACCCATTTCAGAAGAGTATCGAAACTCTTCTGTTTCTTGAGCTCAGACCTTGAGTGTTCTGGACCATAAGGTTTTTGATATTCTCTACCATCAACCATGAACTGCTCTATATAATTGTCATCAATGTCCATATCTAAAAACATTTTTTCCGTTCGCTATTATCACATCTTACGTCTTACATCGTACATCTTACATATTTTAGTAAGCCTTTAGCCAGCTCCTAAGCTCCTTCTTTCCTGCTTCTTCCCATACTTTTGGTATACTCATGAGTAAGCTTAGAAGCAGCCTAGAGTATGAGTAGAATATGCCTATGGTATGGGTAGGAGATTAGATTATATTTTCCCTAATTCACATTCCTGTTCATTTGTGTTTTTATTACTCTTCGATTTCTTACTTTTCACTTGTTCTGACAGCTTATCCAGTTCTTGTTTGTATTTTATTGCGATACTTTCTGGAATGTCTATCTCAAATGGAAATAAAATCATATCACCCTTCTCAACCGTTCCGCTTCTTATTTTTTCTATACAGCGAGGAATCTTCTCCATTGCTTCCTTTGGATATTTTTCCATTTCACTTATTATCGAAGAAGGCATATCAGACAATAATGTCATCAATCCCTGACATTCTTTTGGAACGAATATACCTTTAACAGATATGCCCCATTTAAGAAGATTGGCATAGAACTCCACATAAGTACTTGCAACGTAATACAATCCTCTCAAATCAGATTCGTCATCATTATCTTTATAGAACTGCGTAAAGGCATTAGATAGCTTATGAAGAGAACTTATAAAGCTTTTTAATTCATCGAATTTGTTCTCTATCCAATCGAACAATTCTGCATAATTACGGCGCTCATGTATTGGTCTCAAAATGACAGAATAAAGATAATCATTTTTCAATTCACTACAATCTATGATGCCATCCTGCATGACTTGCATAAAAAACTTTATATCATAGCCTTCTTCTTTTTGCATTATTATGTTTAAGGCTTTACTCGAAATCTTTGAGTACAAATCCTCGTATGGAGATGATACAATCTTCTTACGCAATCCTAACGAATTGCGGAACAGTATAGACAATTGCTTCCGCAAAGTATCCATAATATCTTGAGCACTTTCAAACTCAAAATTCCATCGCCCACTTTTCTTACGAACATCTAAAAGGAACTCAAATATCTGTTTATTATCAACAACATTCGAAAAATCCGCATCAGGATTGCGTTCCCACAAAGGAAGTATAGTTGTCATTTGCTTTAATGAGAAGGTGTAGATTGGAATGCCTTTTTGTACTGCAGTCAAATACTCTATATTAGTTATGGATTTCCCTGTTTTTCCTACATACCCATACTTGTTGCCAATTATAAGAACAAATATGTCGGCATATTTTTTTACGGCATTGATACAATTTTCCCAGTTGTCTAATTGAGGATCTATTGGAAAGTCGTTCTGCTCAGACAATATTGGATTATGTCCCAAACTAGTTATGAATTCTCTCAAGTCTTTTCTAATTTGAGATAAATCATAACACGTCGAACTAACAAAGATATTTAGATTTGCAGTACCCATATTATGTTTGTTTTAAAACTCTAGAATAACTTTGGGAATATACGAGAAAGCATTCCATAGATAGAAGCACCAACCATCTTATCTAACATAATTGATTTTGCTCCTTCAATCATACACTGCTGTTCATGTTGTGAGTATTCACTTTCTGAGATCATATTAATGATGGTTTTTTCTACAGCATTGTTAACAAGTTCTATAAGATCATTCTTCTCTTTTTCAGTATGTAAGTTGCAATAGATCATTATATATTGCCATTCGACTATTTCCCACATAGCTTCACCACCAAGTGCATAAAACCTTGAATCCTTATCATCATAATCAGCTATATTTTTCTTACATTCTGATTGTGCCAAAAGTCCTGCGAGTCTACTTGTAATAGCATTACGAGTACCATTTTGACTTAACCCCAATTGGGTTGGTATTAGTGCATCAACCTTTACGAATGCATTGAAAATTGTCATGTAGTCATCAGGACTAAAGTTCTCAAAGTCTTCTCGGTCTATTTCCAGAATACCCAAGATTGTGCGTATATACGATATCGGAGAAACAGAATCAGATGACATTCTGTTTTTCAATAGCGTTGCCAGCGTTAATCTTTTTAGTGGATAAGGAAGCTTTTCTTGTTCCTTGTCATTTTGCACCTTCTTCACTTCTCGTTTTATAGGCTGACCAATTACAGGGCGAATTGTTCTACCATAGAATCGAGTATCATCAACCACAACTATAGTATCTGTGCCATCTTTGAACCTTAAGTTGTAGGCAGAATAATCACTATCGTCCCTTGTCGCAGTCCAGTATCTCCCCAATTCATTCACACCAGCTATTCTATACGAACTTGCTGCTCCCGATGCAGGAAGAAAGATGAAATTGTTATTGGGACCAATTACCTTCCATCCTAAATGGCCATTTTCCCTTGTCCATTTCCATTCACATTCTTCTACAAGTTCTTCCATGTCCTCTTTAGTAGGAATTCTCCATTCTCCCCCAAGCACAGATTTTGCAACATCATCTTGCGACTCCAAAACACTTTTCCCGTCTGTCTTAGTGTACTTGAATATAGAATCGTATGAACCACGGCATAATCTATAAGTCTCCCATCCATATGCATCCTTAGATTCTTTCTCTCCCCATGCAAAATAATCACCTATTTCAGATGGTGATGAAGCACCAATATTACAAGAAGCCCATAGAATTCCGGATGGTAATCCTAAATCTACTCTATCATCCTTATCACAACTCGGTTTGGGAGTAGACAGTTGCTGTTTAGATTCACCAACATTTACTTTATGAACACTTTTATAATAGCCTTTCAAAAAGCTTGCGTGGTCAGGGTCTTTGGTGACATTCAATCTGTATCCTTGATTCTTGCCAAATGAAGCATGCCTTTCGGTATAAAGACCTTCGCCGTATTTTATCATTAGTGGAAACACTTTATCAGCAACGGCATAATCTCCCGATGGAACTTTCTCTATTAGGTCTTTTGTCAGGAAATCAAGTTCAAAGTCTATTTTTCCACCTTTGCGCATGAAAATATAAGAACCGAGATTTATAGCTTCTGCTTCTAATTTCTCGGATGTTAGCGAACCCAAGCACTTCTTCAAATGCTCGACACTTTCTTTTACTACTTGTTCAATCGGTGAAAGTGGCTGTATCACAGCACCCTCATCGTTGGACTTGTTAAACAGAAAATCAAAAAATCCCATAATCATTAATATTTTTCAAAATTTAAAACTCTATTTCTAAAAGACTTAAAATTTGTGTTGTATTCTTCATCAATGAGAGAAAAGATTGTTGAAATGTCAGAAGATGTCATAAATTCCTTTCTGTTCTTAATCTCTTGCATGAATGTTTGGGCATTCATTATAGAGACTTGTTTTTTTTCTCGAACTATTTGGCCATAGGTTTTATCTTCAATGTCAACATATCCTCCAGTGTCATTTGGCCATAAAGAACCATTTTTGTAATATGTCAACGATTTCATGTAATAGTTGTTTCCGCTTGCAACAGAATTGAAAGTTGCTGTGTCATTGCAAAAATGTGCATGATACAAATCGGAAATATAAAGCAAGTCTGGATTTTGAAACAAGGGCAAGAACATATAAGCACAACGATGGCTAACTAATTCTGCACGGTTAACATAAGCCGATTGCTCCATAAGTTCATCTCGTGTTATACATGTCATCCTCGTAAGATAAAGGTAGTTGTATTTGAATATCTTCCTAAATAAATCAATTTGCTCAAGTTTATAGCTTGGGAACATAAGTCGAATCAACCTGAAAGTGTTTGCAGCCCCTGCAATAGCTAATTCGCTATTCCAGTATTTATTGGGGAATGTTGTGAGAATTTCGATACTTCTTCGCAAATAGTCAAAAGATTCCTGGAATTTTTGACTATAAACCAATACTGCTGCAATATCCGCAAGAATATAAGGGTGTAAAAATCCCCCATATTCAATCATCAGCCAGTCATGGTCGATTGGAGAAATATGTCGGAATGGAAGAACTTCAGTTTTTGTCTTATATGGTGTTTTCAAATACTCAACATTCTTTATGTCATTCGATGCAAGATTTTGTTGTTTAACAATGTATTCGAATATGTTAGATTCATCAAGGCAAAGGCTCCTGTCAAGAGAGGTAATCTCTGAATAGGGTTCTTTCATACTCTCATGATGAAAAAGCATTCCCAACTCTTGCAACAATCCGATAATAGTGGGATTCTTGACCTCTTCCGTATAGAAATCATACATAGCAGGAAATAGCCAATCCCCATTTGCTTCAGTAAAGCATATAGAATGTTCAGATGAAAAACGCGCAAAAGCCTCCTTATCTTCTAATCGAACTTTTTCAATAATATCCTTTATGATGTAAGTTATTTCTTCTTGCATTAAATTCATCATTTATTCTTACAACAGCTCTGTCAGAATTTAATCCATAGTTGATTTATTATCTCTGTTTCCTTTGGATGTATATACCCATCTGCCTCAGCCATTGAAACGAATAGAGATTGGGCATATTGCTTTTTATCGTCCAGCATCTCATTAATGATATATTTCGCTTGAATATCATCCATATTAGCCATATCTTCCATATCACTAATAGTTATACCAAGATCTGCAAAGACCTTATCCATATATTCCTCTTCCTTGGGGTGGATAATTCTATCTGCCTTCATTATCTGCGAGAGAATAGTAACTATTGCGAATTTTTCTATTATTGTAAGTTGTGTCATATTATTTGTTCTTTAAAGAATTTATCGTATGTTTCATTGCCTATATTAATGATGTACAGACTTTCGCGAGCTCGTGTTATTGCAGTGTACATCATTTCAGGTTCCATAGGTTTACGGCAAGCAGCTTTGGCATTATATTCGTCATCCAAGATGATTATCACAGAAGGAGATTCCCATCCTTTGAAACTTTTGATTGTTGAAAGTTTCAGACATCGTTTGTCTGTCGTGAACAGTTGTTTCCTAGTGCGACCTAATGCTTCGTAGTCTCTATTAAACTTCCAACTGGCAGGATGCTCATCGCTAACCTTATGCAACTCCTTCAGTCGCTCGTATTGTTCTGTAGAAACGAAAGTAATCTCTGTTTCTTCTCCTGTAGTTTCCCTATATTTAGAATCTATTGTTTGCAATAACTTTGAATACGAAGCCAACACAACAAAATCCTTTGGATTGTTGTTACTATTATTCATTATCTCTGTAAGTTTAGATATAAGGTTCTCCATCGTGAATGAGCCTCTCATATTATAATAAGTAACAATCTGGAAATTCAGTGTATTATCATAGCCTGTCGTTGTGCTGATGGTATCAATAGGCTGATTAGACAAGAATTTCGCCTGGAATGTTGTTGCTAAAGTTGCAAGACGCGGATTTGTAAAGCGACGTCCAGTACTCAATTCTTTGTTCCATACACCTCCAATAACTCCTAATCGAATATCACCATTACTGTCTATAGGTCTATGATAAACATTTTGTTTGGGATCACCAAATACGACAAACTCACCATTTGGAAGTAAGAAGTTTTGCATCACAATTCTTAACCATTCGGTAGTATAGTCTTGTACTTCATCTACGAAGATGGCAGAATAGCGTTTGTGAGTAGGTGTATCATCAAAAAATGATAGTCGATCATACGCACCAAAATCCACATGCAATTGACATTCAGAAGCCCGTATCCTAAAAAACTGATGATAGGGATAGATGTCTATTTTCTCCCATGAGAAATCCTCGCGAATTTCAGATAGCCTAAACTTCAAATAATTAGCCAAGGTAATATTGAATGTCAAAACAAGTACATCACCACCAGTACGCTTCATTGCATTTACTGCACGAGCAGCGAGAACATGAGTTTTGCCAGATCCAGCAACGCCACTAATTTTCTGATGGGCATTCTGACTGACTACGAGTTTTTTCTGTGCCCCTTTGGGCTCAATACCAGTTTTGCCTTCTTGATATGAATGCCATGATGGAGACAATATTTTTGCAATCTTGCGTTTTACAGCATCATCAAAATATGAAGAGGTATTAATAAGGCCTATTTGGGTATAAAGTCCTTGCGAGACGCATTTCTTGGAAACAAACTCGTTTCCAAACAAATATGTGTAGTTAATTTGCTCACTTGAAATTCCAAAGAAATCTCTAACCTTATTGTTGTCATTAGCCGTAAATACAACGACCTTTTTAATTAACCCAAAGTTCCTGGTACTCTCAATAGTGCTCATCAGTAATTCTTCTATACCATCCTTAATACTTGTTTGGCACACATTAATGAGCTCAATAGGTGACTGGAATGTTTTTGTGGCAACTCCGTTATCGTCTATTACAGATATTTCTTTCCCATCCTGACTTAATTGGCAGTTATCAAGATTCTCCTCAAATACATTCAATAGAAGCAAGCCTCTATTGGGTCGCACAATTATAAAATCAACAGCGACTTCATTGATGACAGGGTCAATATACATAATGTCATCTACTGACAAAATATTCTGAAGGCGATAGGCTATTCTTGCCTTTTCACGAGACATAACTCCATTTTGCCATTGCAGTTGTATATCGTAATCATTGAATACTTGTTCACCACTGTCATGATATAATGACAATCTGCTTAGATCTAATGGTGCTCCATTATATATAAAACAACGAGTCATACAAGTAAATATATGACCTGTTCTCTGAGTTCGGCCATATCTGACACTGTCAATACGACTAAAATATTCCTGATAGCCAAAAACAGAGCAGAATTGTTCAATCCTATAGGCAGCACTGTTCTTGGGCCCCATACACAGGATGAAATGATTACCATGAGAAGAAGCAACCATACGTGCCACCTCTGCCAAATCTATAGACTTAACATCAAGAATATTAGAGAATACGTGAATCACATTACTATATTTATAGCCTATTGATTTTAGTATTTCTCCAGGAACATCCTCTTTAGTGGGCATAAATTTGTTAATCGCATCTATTTCTATATTGTTGTTCACAATCTTGGAAATATTGCATACTGCTCTATGAATAGCATTTGGCGAAGGCTCGACAAGAGTAATCTTTTTTACCCAGTTCAATAATTCACGCTGTTGTAATGCTTCTATTAATGTGGCAGAACCAATACCTTGTCCACATCCCCAATCCACGATTTCAATAGAGCCCGTTAATTTGTCGAACGGAAAATTCATAATTGCTGCACGACACTTGCTAACATGCATTTCTCCGTATGCAGACATATAGCAGTTAAGAGCTTCTTCACTAGCTAACAAGCCTATGCCATGAATTAGTTCTGGATGTCTCCAAGGACATGATTTCCATTGTTCAGGAAGCATTTCGTGACACAAGTCTATTATCTCATTAATAGACCTGCATGAAGAGCGATTTATATATTCTGAGTATTTTGACATCTTTATTTCCCTGTTATCGTTTCGCTCCACTGATTATCTTTATGGCAATTGTAATTATGCACAGCCATCTGCTTGCTCGTATTTGCATAACAATATTCACACAGATGTGGACAGGTGTTATATTCACCAATATCCTTACTGACGATGCAACCACAAAAGAGTCTCTGCCCTTTGTCACGATTATCGCCGTGAGTTGCGTATGTGTTGTTGGGAAGAAATATAGCATCCTT
>JAEEGL015865014.1_pt1 | contig 12313 bp, 15 predicted proteins | sample 9134231 | NCBI WGS metagenome assembly JAEEGL01 (sample SAMN16246548, study PRJNA631951) | gut metagenome | biome: gut microbiome; feature: rumen; material: fiber-attached | host: Bos | place: Iran: Karaj | collected 2018-10 | reverse complement strand
GGTATAGTAATTATGGGTGAATTTCCGGACGGACATGTTGAAGACGTTACCAGCTATTTTCGTTCATCACCGGCTACGGGTACAGTTCAGACAGTAACCCCTTCATTGACTGGTCGCGATACAGAAACCTATACATGTAAGTTATCGTCTAGAAATCTTGGGTCTACAACGAAAAGACTGTCTTTTGAATATAAATATGTGTCAAGAAACATGCATCGTTTTGAAGATCTAGTTTTCGATTCAGCTGATTCTATGTTATCAAGGCTTGTCGTAATAGATAGTATATATGGCAAACAGTATCAGTGGGCATATGATATATGGTCTGCTTCTCCTTACGCTTCATTTCCTTCGGAGAGTATAGCGTTTGTTTATGCAGCAACGATATTAGATAAACCAGCTGGTTATTCTCGCCTGAAAGTAGTTAATGGGAGATGTGCTTATGTAGCGTTTAGAAATGCTAGAGAAAAACCACTTTTAGGATCAACTCTTGCCACATTTTTAGATGAAAATTTCGAAAAAGTAAACTTAACTGTCGACGACTATGAATTAAGATCATACATACCCGTTCATAGTAATGAGCCAGCTACTAATTACAGTATAAGTCTATATAGTAGTACACAGCAAAAATCTTTTGGTCTTGTTAACGATATTGGATCTGTGAATAGACCGACACCTCGATCATATAGTTTTAGTCGAAGCAGCTCTCCTTATGCATATGAAGTGTTGGGGGAAGATTTTGAAAACATGTAAAGACAGGAAAATTATTGATGAAAAGAGAAGTAACTTTAAAAGAAGGTCTTATCGAGGAGATTGGTGTTCCGATAAAGCTTACGTTTAAAAACAGGGTAGATGGCTATAAGTATCGTCTGTACATCGGTCATAACGACGGAACCTGGTACTTCTATCGAGGGTATGATAATCATTCAGATGGAGAAGAAGAGTACCTTAACATTATAAGAGGTATAGCAAGAGGCGACGGACGGTCAATTAGTCATCTACTTAAGTATATCGAGAAACGGGGATAAAGTATGAATCAAGAAAATTTATCTGTACTTACGAATGTAATCGGAGCCGTTGAGTCAGGTGGACAGATTTATGGTAACCGGGATTATGGTGCCTATGCAGGAGCCTATACGAACAGTTCTGTTGAGCATACGGTAACCCTTGGCTGGGCTCAAAACTACGGGGATGAGGCGAAACGGCTGATCCAGATGATCTACAACCGGATGGGAGATAAGAAGTTTAAAAAGATCGACGTGGACGGTACGATCAAAGAAAAGCTCTCTCATGACTGGGTAGCGGAGCGGTGGAATCCGGATTATGTCCAGAAGAACACCCTGATTCAGCTGATTACGACTAAAGAAGGAAAAGCCTGTCAGGACGAACTCTTTATGGAGCTGATGAAGACCTTTATCGCTGAGTGTGAAAAGAAATACACAAGCGATGTGAAGGCTCAGATGATGTACTGTGAGATTCGACATCTTGGCGGTGGCGGTCCGGTTAAGAGGATCTTTGATCGGTGTAACAGGGACTATAGCCTGGAAACCATCATGAACGCTCTTAAGGCTGATCAGTATGATACCTCAAACGATAATCAGGTCGGTGATAAGAAGTTCTGGAGCAGGCATAGTAAATGTAAGGAATTTATCGAGAAGTATGCGGTAAGTGAAGGTAAACAGGCAGAAAAGAAAGAAACTGAAACGATTACCGCAGATGATGTCCTGAGTGTTGCCAGAAGCTGGGTCGGTAAAAAAGAAAGTGACGGTACGCACAGGGCTATTATTGACCTTTACAATTCCTATACGCCAAGAGCCAGAGGTTATGCGGTTCAGTATAACGATCAGTGGTGTGATACGACAGTTTCAGCTATATTTGTAAAGCTTGGAGCAGTCAATCTTATTGGCGGAACGGAATGCGGCGTTGAGGAGCATGTGAAGTTATTTAAAGCAGCCGGGATCTGGATTGAGGATGGAAACATCACCCCAGAGCCTGGCTATATTATTGTCTTTAACTGGGATAAAGCCTCTCAGCCAAATGACGGGTACTCGGATCATATTGGGATTGTTGAATCTGTTACGAATGGAATCATCACTACGATCGAAGGAAACTACAAAGATTCCGTTGGCAGGCGTCAGATCCCGGTCGGTTGGGGCTATATTCGTGGTTACGCAGCTCCAAAGTACGGAAAGAGCAAGACGAAGAAGAAAGAGACGACACCTGAACCAGCCAAAAAAGAAGAACCTGTGACGCTTAGCAAAGAGCCAAAATTCGTCGGAAAGGTGAAGGCGAATACGCTCTCGGTTCGCTCATGGGCTGGGGAAGAGTATCCGATGATTAAATCTTATCCAATGCTTAAGTTTGGAAACCTCATCGATGTATGTGACTCTATCAAAGCTTCAAACGGAACGACCTGGTACTATATTCGTATAGCTGGAGAGTTCTTTGGCTTTGTTTATTCGATCTATATCGAACGTGTATAGATATTTAAACATCAACCCAGGTAGAAACGACACAATCGACTGTACTATACGAGCCGTAAGTCTGGCACTTGATCAGAGCTGGGAGAAGACTTTTATTCACATCATGGTTGAGTGTTTAATCCATCATGACATGCCAGAAGCAAACTATATTTGGGCAGGTTATCTAAGAAGGAGAGGGTATAAAAGACACCTGATCCCGGATACCTGCCCTCTTTGTTATACAGTAAGGGACTTTTGTGCAGATCACAAGAGGGGCCGCTATATCTTAGGTACGGGTTCTCATGCGGTGACTGTGATTGATGGAGACTACTTTGATACGTTCGATTCAGGAGATTATGTGCCGATTTATTACTGGGAAAAGGAGATCTGATTAACATGAAGGTTTTTATATCACGCCCTATGAGAGGAAAGACAAAAGACGACTTTTATAGGGAAAAGATCAGGGTTTACAGGTTAATAGCAAAACAATTTCCAGCAGAAGCTGAGCGAAATCATATACTGGATACTTACATTGATGAAGACTATGAGGAAAATCATCCGGGGCTAAAGTATCTTGCAAAGTCCTTAGAGCTTCTTGATGAAGCGGATCTGGTGTTCTTTGCAAAAGGTTTCAGAAAGGCGAGAGGATGCCTAATTGAATACGAAGCTGCAAAAAACTATGGGATCAGTGACATTATCATAGAAGAGGAGGATTTTTAAGATGGCTTTTAATAATTACGGGAATTATCCTGGTGGGCAAAACTACTATAATAATCAAATGCCTGTCACTTCTGTTCCACCGATGTATCAGCAGAATTATCAACAGCCAAATCCGCCGGTCAGTGCTAATCAGCCGATCAATGGATTCGTATGGGTGCAGGGTGAAATGGAAGCGAAGATGTATCCGGTTGCTGCAGGAAACTCGGTGATGCTCATGGACTCTGAAAATCCAGTTATGTATATGAAAAGCCGGGACTCTACAGGAAAATATCTGCCTCTTGAAACCTATGATCTTGTACTTCGAACGCCTCAGGTAAATCAGGTTAATCATACTGAACAAATACAGCCACAAATCGATCTTTCTGAATATGTAAAGATATCTGATGTTGACCGGATCATTTCTGAAAAAGTGCAGGCGGCTGTAGAGAAAGCGCTTGCATGAAGGAGACACTAATATGGCTACAACGACTATTCCACAGACAAGGGCTATGGGTGCAGAAGCGAATCTTCCTGATGAAATTGTAGAAGGTCAGCTGCTGTATTCATACGAAGGAAATGAGTATATTGATCACGACGGGGTAAGAACAAGGCTGAATCCACCGGGTGACTGGCTGGAACCAGATACGACTAGCCCCAACTATATTGCGAATAAACCAGATTTTGTAAGTATGTTAAATGAGATTGATATCGGAAGAAGAGAAGTTGGCGGGGTGAATCTTTACGGCGTTCTTTGGGATAAGACCAGTTCCAGTATGCAGCGGCTCTATGACTCTGCCAGCATTACGACCGATACAACCAATTTTGTGCATAAGGGAACGATCAATCCATCCTATGATAATCCTTTCGACTCTATCTATCCCTGGAGTGATTGTAAGCAGTGTAATGTGGATTTGGATACATACCGGGCACTGAGTAGTGGAGACGATATCAGAGACGCGGTTACTGCATGGTACGGGGATCCTGATTTTGCTACGGATGGCAGTAATGGCTTTGTCGGTCGTTACACACCAGAGTTTTGGTATTATGGGTATGAGAATGAAGAGGGAAAGTTTGTTTTAGTAGCGGATAAGGAAATTCCTGGATTTATTCATCATAAGCCGTGCATCAGAAGTCATGGATTTGCTGTTGATGATGGGAATGATGGAGTGACAAGTAATGATGGGCAGCCAATGACGAATGTAGCTGTTTCGAGTATCCACACTAAAGCTACAGCTGGCGGATTTACGCTTCTTGATGTCTATGAATATGACGCTGACGTGGCTCTTTTTATGGTGGAGTTTGCAAGTACAGACGCTCAAAGTAAACTTGGAGATGGATGTTCGAGCGGTTCCCTTGAGTCCAACACCGTATTGACAAATAACTACGATAACGCTACAGAACTTCTATTTCCTGCTGAACTACTTCCTTACGCTGTTCCTGGTGCTACTTTGGATTTTGGATCAACTAAAGGCGCAGTAGTTTTAGCAGATCGAAGAACCATCGTGTCATCTGAAAGCTATAATTCAACTTATTGTAAGATTACATTTACACCTTCGATCAGTCAGACCGCATATCTGTATCCTTCAATTCATGGAGTAGGAAATGGAGACTCTTTAGGGAATAGATCAGGTTATCTTGGAATAAATGGCAAAAACAATGCTTGGTACCGTGGAGTGATTCTTTATGGGAATCGTTTTCAGTATATACTTGGAGCAGCTCGTCAAGCCGGAACAGGACATTTATGGCTTTGCCCGTCGCCTGAGTGTGACTCTTATGACGGCCTTAATACAAGCGCCTTTACTGACACTGGAATTGTAATTTTATCTCCTAACTCAAATTCCTGGCAAAACATTGGTGATTATTCCGTCCCAGAAGGAAAATTAGCAGCATGGGGTCCAATTAAAACAGCTACTTCACGAACTGGTGACGCACAATACTGTGTGACTTTAGATGTAAGTACTATGGTTGCATTTGTCGGCGGTTCTACTGGTAATGGAAACGGCTGTGGTGTCCTATGCGTTGGATGGAATCAGTCTTACTCAGTTTCGGGTTGGAACCGCTCTGCCTGCCTCCTTCTCCGATCTCCCTAACCCCTAACCCCAAACCCCTACTCAATACAGAAAGGAACTAATCTATGGACACCATACAGTCTATTGCCACTCTCTTAGTCGGGGGTGGCCTTTTTGGTTTTATTGAGTTTTTACTGCACAGAAAAGACGAAAAAGAAGATAAAAATTCTGAGGTCTTAACTGCCATACAAAATCTTGAAGATAAGATCAATGAGCTTAACGAGAAAATCGACAAAGTAGACGCGAACGTTGATGAAGGCGCCGCAGTAACGTCCAGAGTGAGATTACTGAGGTTTTCGGATGAGCTTAGGATGAAGGTGAAACACAGTAAGGACGCCTGGGATCAATGCTTTTCAGACATTACGACTTATGAACATTACTGTGCTTCCCATCCTGACTTTAAGAACAATCAAACGGAAGCGACGGTTGAGTTCATACACAAGACCTATAAAGAACGACTCGAGCAAAATGACTTTTTGTAAAAATGTGAGGTAAGAAGATATGCCAGATACATTTGATTACATTATGCAGAATAACCCGACTCCGATTCAGCCTCAGAGCAGAGCAGAAGTATTCCTGAAAAACCTGCTTACTTCCGGTGGTGGAGGCGGTGGTGGTGCCAGTACGCAGGATATTCTAGATATCTGGAACGCCATTAACACCCTCAACGGAAACGCTCTGACGGAAGGCTCTGTGGAGAATACGGTTGTTACGAAGATTGCTGAAGTAGTGGCGAACGCTCCAAGCGACCTTGATACGCTTAAAGAGATCGCTGACTGGATTGCGGATCATGCTGAGGACGCTGCCGAGATGAATACTGCAATTCAAAATGCAGCGAATTGGACGAAGTATAGTTAAGAGGTGATGGTAAATGGCTGAGACAACTGTAAATTATAAGTCCGGTTATGGTGTTGAAGCAGCCTTACCTCAGACCGTTACTGAAGGCCAGCTGCTATTTTCTACCGATACGAAAAAAGTAACCCTGGATGCGGATGGAACAAGAAAGCGCTATAACCCGCCAGGTGACTGGAACGAGACGAATAGCACTTCTCCTGCCTTTATCGAAAACAAACCGGATGTCGAGTCTATATTAGAGGATCTTGCAAGACTTCGGGCGATCCAGGGAAAGATGTATGGGGTTGTGTGGGATAAGACCAGCTCCTCGATGAGAAGAATCTTTGACGCTGAGGGCATTACGACCGATACAACGAACTTCGTGCATCTTGGGAATATCAATTCGTCGTATAATAATCCATTTGATCTGATCTACCCCTGGAGTGACTGTAAGCAGTGTAATGTGGATTTGGATCTGTATCGGGCACTGGTTCCTGGTCAGGACATTAGAGACTGCGTAACCGCCTGGTTTGGCGATCCTGACTTCGCTACAGATGGCAGTAACGGGTTTGTAGGCAGATACACTCCTGAGTTTTGGTACTACGGGTTTGAAGATACTCGTGGGAAGATTATTGTGGTGTCTGATAGGGAGGTTGATGGGTTTATCAGGCACCGGGCATCTATCAGGAGTCACGGATTTGCTGTTGATGACGGGAACAATGGCGTAACGAGTAATGATGGATATCCGATGTGTAATGTGGCAGTGAGTACGATCCATTCAAAGGCTACTTCAGGAGGTTTTACACTTCTTGATGTCTACGAGTATGACGCTGATGTTGCTCTGTTTATGGTGGAGTTTGCGAGTACGGATGCTCAAAGTAAACTTGGGGATGGGTGCTCAAATTACTTTTCAAATCCAAATTTTAAAGTCACCGCTGCAGCAACAGGAGCAACTACGGTTTTAGCACCAGTATCACTTCAAAGTCTTTGCTTTGTTGGTGGTGGAATCGTATTTTCAAGTTCTGCTGATAGTGGCGGTCACGGCGACTATAGAACGATCACTTCAATCGAATCTTATGACTCCACTTATTGCCGGATTAACTTTACACCGTCGATTAATTTGACTACTGATATGTACATTAACGTACTCGGTAAGAATAATTCAGACAGTATCGGTAACAAATCCGGTTATATCGGAATTAATGGTAAAAACAACGCCTGGTATCGAGGAGTCATCCTTTATGGTAACCGTTATCAGTACCTTCTCGGAGCAGCCAGACAAACAGGAACTGGACATTTATGGCTTTGTCCTGCATCTGAATGTGATTCTTATGATGGACTTGATACGAGTGCTTTTTACGATACTGGAATTGTCATTTTATCTCCTAACTCAAATTCCTGGCAAAACGTTGGTGATTATTCTGTCGCAGAAGGTAAATTAGCAGCTTGGGGACCTATTAAAACAGCCGCTTCAGTAGTCGGTGACCAGCAATACTGTGTCCCTTTAGCCACCGGTAACACGGCTCCGTTTGTTGGGTGTGCTGCGTCCAATGGGGCTTATTGTGGCGTCCTTGGCGGCCGCTGGATCTATGCTCCTTCGCACTCTTGGTGGTTCTCCGCTGCCTGTCTTCTTTTAAGATCTCCCTAACATCAAACCTAATTCAAAATGCAAATTTCTCATCAAAGGAGGTCTAACATATGCTTACTTGGAATAGCATTTTTAGATCTCCATAAACATCACACTAAAAAAGAGGCTTAATCCAAAATGCCAAATCCTTTCTATCATCGATTTAATAATAATAATAATAATAATAATAATCAAAACATGGGTCCGTTAGGGCAAGCTCAGAATTTAAGACAATTATTTACTCAATTCTGTTTGCAGTTACAAGGGGATCCAAGAGAGCAGGTTCAAAATCTCTTAGATTCCGGAAGGTTGACCCAGGAACAGTTTAATCAGTTTAGTAACACGGCTAAGATGCACGAAAACATGTTTAGAGAGCTCTTTAAGTGCATCAGACGCTGAAACTATATTTTCCACAACTGAATATGGAGCTTTTAAACGTATGACCGATTCTTTCAACTTCATAAGGAGGAAAAGCTTATGTCTCTCGTAGATAACGGTGGAAGCAACATGGTAATGCCCGTAGGACCAATGGGTGGCTATGGCGGAGGCTTAGGTGGCGCTGGACTTGGATATGGTGACGGTGGACTCTTTTGGATTATTATTCTCTTCCTCTTTGCGATGATGGGTGGATGGGGTAATGGATTTGGCGGTTTTAATGGTGGCGGTGGTGCAATGCCTTACATCATGAATAATACAACCAACAACGACGTTCAGAGAGGCTTCGATCAGCAGGCTGTGATGGGTGGACTTTCCGGCATTCAGAGCGCTCTTGCAAACGCAGAAGTCGCCAGATGTCAGATGGGCAACAATATCACCTCAGCGATGAATTCTGGCTTCACCGGTGTTCAGCAGACGCTCTCGAACGGCCAGATGCAGCAGATGCAAAACTCCAACACCCTTGCCATGAACCTCCAGAACTGTTGCTGTGAAAACCGGGCAGGACTTGCCGACCTTAAGTATAATATTGCCACCGAAGCATGCTCCGATCGTCAGGCTGTGAACGATGGAGTGAGAGATATCATGGCCGCTAACGTTGCCAATACCCAGGCGCTCCTTAACACCATTAATGGCGGGATCCAGTCTATTAATGACAAACTGTGCCAGCAAGAGATTGATGCTTTAAAGACGCAAAACGCGAACCTCCAGACTCAGCTGAATCTGGCAAACCTTAAAGGCTCTCAGGACGCTCAGACCGCTACAATTCTGGCTGGTCAGGCGGCTCAGGCTGCAGCGATTGAGCAGTATGTCCATCCGACAGCAGTTCCGGCTTATGTGGTACAGAACCCGAATTGCTGCTCGAATATGGGTTATAGTTCATGTGGGGGAAGCTTCTGATTTAAAGGAGGGTGAACAATGCCAGCTTATGGATATAATCCCGTGCAAGGTGTCGCCTTAAATCAGGGAGCTACGTTTAATACGGTAATTGGTTGTAATAAGGGTTTGGTTCTTCATGAAGATGGTTCCGGTATCATTATCATGAGAGGGATTGTGGATTGCCCCTGTCAAGGCTTTGCCAGATATAAGGTGACCGCTATCTCAAATATTGCATTACCTGATGGCGCAACGGTGGTGCCGATCGCTGTTGCACTTTCTGTAAATGGAGAAACAAGACCAACATCCAGAGCGATCGTGACACCGGCTGCTGTAGGAGATTACTTTAACGTGACTTGTTCTGATTTCATTGACATTCCGAAAGGTTGCTGTTTTAGTCTTTCAATAAGAAACGTTCCGGCGTCTGAAGATTCAACTTACACGCCAGCACCACTTATCGATATGCAGAACCTTAATATCACGGTTGATAAGGTTTTACTTTAAGAGAAAGGGGTGAAGACGTTGAGAGAGCTTGAGAATTTGAAAGATCTATATTTGGACGAACTTAGAAGGATTAATAAAAAGGGTGAACTGACGGCTGCTGATGGGGATGCCGCGAAGAAGGCTCTTGAAGGGATCCAGCTGATTGATAAGATTTGCTGTGAGATGGATGAGGAAGAAAAGGGTTATTCAGAAGGAAGATATAATAGAAGCGGGAATCATATGATGCGCTACTCGATGGGAGATAGAGATCGTATGATGCCGGATATGAGGTACGATTATAACTATTCTCGCCATAATTCCTCAATGCACATGATTGGTGAGCTTGAGAAGATGATGGATGGCGAGATGGATGAGCGAAGACGCCGAGTGATCAGAAATGCGATTGATGAACTTAAGATGATCTAGGCTTTTGGAGGAATTACGTTTATGACTTTAGCAGATATCTATTCAAAGATCGCAGCACATATGGTCGAAGGGATCATGGTACACGAACAGCTCATGAACTGCTATCGGTTTTTCGGGCTGGAAGGCTATGCAAAGTGCCATGAATATCACTATCTATCAGAAACGAAGGGCTATATTCGGCTCTGTAAATACTTTATGGATCATCATAGGGGTCTTATAAAGGTTACAGAGCAACGCATCCCGGATATTATCCCGAGCAGCTGGTATGAGTGTAAGAAAGACGATATGACGACGGAAGTGCTTACTCAGGGTGTTCGTGCTGCTTTCAGTGAATGGGTTTCGTGGGAAGAAGAGACGCTGAAACTCTATGAGTCTTTACGAACGGAGCTGATATCTATCGGTGAGATCGCTTCTGCACTATTTATGGAAGAGTTTATCAGGGATGTAGACGACGAGCTCTTATTCGCGAAGGAAGAGAGACTTAAGAAATCTGCCATCGCCTTTGATATGGTGTCTATATTTGAGGAGCAGGAGGCGGCAGTGAAGGACTATTCAAAGAGACTTCGAAAGCTTTGGTGAGTTTTTAAGTTAAAAGGACGGGGGCTTTGGGCTTAGCGGATGTTTGGTGCAGGTCTGGGGTTCCCGTTTCTTTTATGGAGGTTGGCAGTGTGAGTACATATATTAAACGAAAGAAGGGCTATGGACCAAAGGCAAGTCTACCAGCTGCGTATGACGAGGGTCTGGAGCTTTTCTCAACGGATACTCTTGAGCATACGATTGATATGAACGGGGAGAGAGTCAGAGTCAATCCCCCTAAGGACTTTAATAAAATCGAAAACAGACCTGATGTGGATAAGATCATTAACTCTATCGCAACGTTTAAAAGGCTGCATGAGGACGTGAAGATTTACGGTGTACATTGGGATAAGACCAGTAGCAGTATGACGAGGCTTTATGACTCGAAAGATATTACTACTGATACAAGCAACTTTGTTTATGCAGGCAGCGTGAATGCCTCTTATAATAACCCGTTTGATGCACTTTATCCCTGGAGTGAGTGTAAGCAGTGTAATGTGGATTTGACGGCTTATAGGGCTCTTAGCAGCGGTGATGATATCAGGGACGCTGTGGTGGCCTGGTATGGGGATCCTGACTTTACAACGGATGGGAGTAATGGCTTCGTTGGACGGTACACGCCTGAGTTTTGGTATTACGGGTTTGAAGATGGTAATGGGAAGGTCGTACTGATCGCTGATGGAGAGGTAGACGGGTTTATTCATCATTTGCCTGCGATTAGGAGTCATGGGTTTGTGGTGGATGATGGGAATGGCGGGGTTACTAGTGATGATGGACAACCGATGACGAATGTAGCTTTGAGTAGTATTCATTCAAAGGCGACTTCGGGTGGGTTTACACTTCTTGATGTCTATGAGTATGATGCTGATGTTGCTCTTTTTATGGTGGAGTTTGCCAGTACAGATTCTCAAGCGAAATTAGGGAATGGGTGTTCGAATCTTTATAACGCTCCAAATTTCAAAGTTACCGCTGCAGCAACAGGAGCAACTACGGTTCTTGTTCCGGTAGCATTAAAGGCCAACTGTATTCCAGGAGCGACTCTTTCTTTTGCAACGAGTAACGACGGTGGCGATCCAGCAAAGAGAAGAACTGTTGTTTCGGTGGCGGATTACGACTCAACCTACTGTCAGGTAACTTTCACGCCATCGATTAACCTTGATACGAATACTTATGTGAACATTCACGGTAAAAATCATGCCGATAGTATTGGAAACAAATCCGGTTACGTTGGAATAAATGGCAAAAACAACGCCTGGTACCGTGGGGTGATTCTTTACGGGAATCGTTATCAGTACCTTTTAGGAGTGGCTAGGCAAACCGGAACCGGTCATTTATGGCTTTGCCCGGCACCTGAGTGCGACTCTTACGATGGACTTGATACGAGCGCCTTTACTGACACTGGAATTGTCATTTTATCGCCTAATTCAAATTCTTGGCAAAACGTCGGTGATTATTCCGTCCCAGAAGGCAAGTTAGCAGCATGGGGTCCGATTAAAACAGCCGCTTCTATTGTCGGTGACCAGCAATACTGTGTTACTTTAGCTACTGGTAACACGGTTCCGTTCGTTGGGTGCGGCGCGGACGATGGGGCTATTTGTGGGGTCCTTGGTGGCCACTGGGACGGTTCTCCTTCGTACTCTTGGTGGAGCAGCGCTGCCTGCCTCCTTCTTCGTTCTCCTACGTAGGGGTTCTAGGGGACGGAGCGTAGCAGAGCCCCCTAGCCGGATTCTTTAAAGAAACTTATAAATATCCTACATTTTGCTGGTGAAAACCGGTTTTTAAATCACAGGCTTTTATACTGCGAAAGCACGGCGGTTCCGTTCGTTGGG
>JAEEGL015829330.1_pt1 | contig 12313 bp, 8 predicted proteins | sample 9134231 | NCBI WGS metagenome assembly JAEEGL01 (sample SAMN16246548, study PRJNA631951) | gut metagenome | biome: gut microbiome; feature: rumen; material: fiber-attached | host: Bos | place: Iran: Karaj | collected 2018-10 | reverse complement strand
TCGATACAGGAACTGAGTCGGGAGGCAGAGGATCGCATGTATAAACAGAAAAAGGATTACTATACAGCATCCGGTAAAGACAGGCGCAAGAGTAGTTAGACGGTATTCAAATGGAAATCATTTATGATTTGTTATATGAGACGATTCAGGGATTGGATACACTTCCGTATAGGGGTTCGGAACGCAAAACAGGGGCGTTTGCAAATATAGTATACAGCGAAAGGCGCGAGTTTAGGAGAAATCTTAGACCCGCGCCTTTTTTGTTTTACTTAACTTCTGGCCATAATGTCCAGAAGTTGGAACAGAAGGGTTGAATGCTTTTTATAGCGTTTTACGGTGGATCCGTGGTATACTTACTCATCATTACGTGTAAGTGAGGATCGGAAATGGAAAAGGCAAAGAAGCAGTTTGAATTGTTGATATGAGGCATGGTTCAGGAAATAATATGCACGCTGTTTTCATGACGCTATTGATGGCAATAGGACGATGAGGATGAGTGAAGTAACTTACAGCAAAAAGAATGATGAGATTGAGTGTGTCAGATATGAAAGATCGCGAAAATCATATCTTCCGCATACCCATCCGAATCATCTTACGATCGGATATATTGAAGAAGGACAGGTATGTATTACCATAGATGGTGAAAGCTGCATCTATGAACCGGGAGAAGAATTCCGGATAATGCCAAATGTTCTGCATGAGATAAAGCCTGCGGATGAAAACCCCTATTCTATGGTGGTCATGTGCATAAAGACCGAAGTTGTTGTGGATGATGATAATCTGAAAGAACTTCAGGATACGATAATGGAAAAACCGGAGAATATATATCTGATAGAGGAAATGGCTGAAGATTCGCAGGTTAGTCCATATCATATGATACGGAAATTTAAGAAGGCATTTGGGCTTACGCCGCACCAATTTCAGATACAGTGTAAGGTCAGAAAAGCGCAGAAACTGCTTGAAACGACTAAAAGCATCCCCGAAGTGGCTTATGAAGCCGGATTTTGCGATCAAAGCCACTTGGACAGATGCTTTCAGAAAATAGTGGGCATGACACCCAGTCAATATCAGGATTCAGTAATAAACAGCGATTAACATAGTGCGGGGAAAAATTTGGCGAACAGATATAATCCGTCTTTCCCGGCATGAACCTCATGATGAACTGCTTTGGGCATTATGGATATGACCCCGGGCTCATAAATGAGCTCATTGCCATCATTGATACAGGTGCCTTCTCCGGCGATCACTTCATGGGTTTCAAGCTGAGTCTCATGAATGTGATCAAGAATACTCTTGTCGGGGGCGATCCGGACCAGATGATAGCTGTACTCTCCATTTGTATCCTTGGAAGTGATGATGTGTTTTAATTCAACACCTTCAAAGACCGGATGTTTCGACCAGGCTATCTCGGCGAAGGAAACGGTTTTACCCGGCAGACGTAACTGCCCGTTGTTAAAAGCTTCAAATACTTCATTTTTCATGTTGGTGTTCTCCTTTCTTTTGATAATGTGATGATATCAAAAGGAGAATTCTGGGAATTGGATAAAATTGCGATTTTCAGTTTTATTATACTATGAGTGGCATATAAGCAATTTGAAAAAGCAGGCAAAAAGTACTATAATCGTATAGGTCGGGACTTTCCGAAGAGTATATGCAATAATGGGAGATGATCAGATGAAGAAAAAAGTATTATTTATGTTAGCAGAGATACTGCTGGTGATCGGCATATCGGTTCCTGTATCTGCAGGCGATGCAGAGATCCCCAATAATTACATGAGTGCAGGAATGACCGGTTTTGCCTATAAGCACTCACCGATTGAGAATCCAAGGATATCAAAAGACATTGTTGCTGATCCCGATGCAGTTTACGGGTACTCACCGGTCCCGCTTTCGGAAAGGTTTGGAGCCTATGCCGGTCTGGACTGGTCTGATGCCGTAAAAGTAAACGAAGCCAAAAGAGAAAGGGTGGCTGAGTATAAAGCCGGTAGTGTAATTATCGATCCGGCGGTGGATGCCTGCCTGGGACTTTACGATCATTACTTTACGGCTTACGTGGCATCCGGAAATGCTGATGCATACTCTCCGGAGGATGAGGCATTTGTGGCCGGCTGGGGAGATAACAGGCCGGATGATATACTCTGGGCCAGGTATGAGGACGTTTACAGAAATCCCCGCTATTATGACAGTTCCAACGGTGATGTCATATGGCCTGATAATCTCGGGTTTTACGGTGAATCCTTCGACTATACACTGCTTCCCTATACTTATATTGACCGTTATGGCAGTGATTATGGTACGTTCGTTTCTTTAGTCGGGCATCCCTATGAGGATTATTCGCTTTCTCCGGGATCGGAGTATAAGAATTACAGCGTGTTTATCGTAAGGAAACCTATAAACGGAAGAGCGGGAGCCGTATACCCCTGGTTTGATCAGCCCGGCATGGCAACACAGATAGTACTTCCCACATCTGTCAAGGAGCTTCTGGAGGACGGCTCCCTTGAAAGGTGCGTTTACAGATGAATCCGGAGTAAGGAGATCTGCCGGTTTTGCATGAGGTGTCTTTATGTTGAAAAATAAAGGAAACATAATGATCATATTATTATCCGGCCTGGCAGCTATGTCTGTTTTTTCTGCCTGCTCGTCGAAATCTTATGATACCGGCGTGGATGACAGTGGAGCGACAGGGGCCTTGCAAACGGTTGATGAGACCGGATCGGATGTTTTGGCAGAAAGTGCCGTGGACTTTGATCATGAACTGGATTCGTATGAGCCCAAAAAGCGTAAGTATAATTTTTACTTCACATACAAAACCGTTCATCCCTGGTGGGATGCCGTGGCGCTGGGTATGGAAGAGGCCCAGCGGCAATATCTGGACAGAGGGATCACCATCACTTATGAGTATATGGCACCGGAGGGTGCCTCTGCTGAGGATCAGACAAAAAGACTCCGTATGGCTGAGGAAGAAGGCTATGATGTGATAGGGGTGGATGTGGCGGATGAAGAGATCATATCACCTGTTCTTGATGATATGGTGGATTCCGGGATCAAGGTCATGACCTTTTCAAGTTCCGACGCCGCCGAGGGCTGTAAAAGGCTGGCCTATGTGGGTAATACACACAATTACAGAGACGGAGCCGATCTGACGCAGGCCCTCTGTGAAAAACTGGAATACAAAGGGAAGGTGGCTATTTTGGTGGGAAGTAAGGGTGCACCCTGCCATGAGGACCGGGCAAAAGGTGCCGAGGATACCATAGCCAAATATCCGGATATGGAGATAGTCGCCAAAGAGTATGATATGGATTCTGTGGATCTGGCCTATGATCTGACCATGCAGATCCTGAAAGACTGTCCGGATCTGGATGGAATAATCTGCTGTAATATGAGTAATCCTGTGGGAGCTGCAAGGGCGATCACGGAAATGGAGAGCCATGCCGTTATTGTGGGTATGGATCATGATGAAGAGGCGCTTCGTTACCTGAATGAGGGAGTGATATACTGCCTGGGCGTACAGGATTGCTATTCCATAGGTTTTGATACGATCCAGACTGCGGTAAAGATCGCAGACGGTAATCTGGCCGGTGACCTGTTCCCTGAAAAGACTGATGAATCGACCACGTTGATCTATCAAAAGGATGCTGCCCTGATACTTGAGCTTTTGTATGGTGAGATCTGATGAGAGGCAAAAAAGTAACAAATAAAAAATTCGTGATGACAGCTGCCATAGGAAGCATTCTAATTATGGCATTGGTAACGGTCAAAACCTTAAGGTTTTCAAAACAGACTGCCATGGCAACGGATAAGGCGGTTTCGGCGGTTAGTTCATTTTATCTGGAAGCGATGGCGGATCGCCGCGCTAAGACCATTACAAATCTGATCAGCAACAGTTTTGATCAAATGGAAAAGGCCGTAGACTTTATCAGGGATGAGAATATCGGCTCACAGGATGAATTGCGCGAAAAGATAGGGAAGGTCAGAGACCTGCTGGGTCTTAAGCATTTTGCTCTGGTAGATGAAGACGATATAGTCTATACGCAGTACACCACCTATACCGGCAGGAGCCGGCATCCTTTTCTGTCTGACGGTCAACTGAATGACCGGATCATCAGCACGGTCTCTCTTTATGGTTCTTCCAAACAGCTGTTCCTGGCTATCCCCACACCGGATCTTAATATCATGGGAAAGCGCTTTAAAGCCTGCTTTGTGCAGTATGATATCAATGATATAGTAGCACTGCTGGCGTTTGATGATAACGGCAGGACCAATTTTGCACTGTATTCGAAAAACGGGGGCAATCTGTCCGGAACAGAGCTGGGACCTGTGATCTCGGATCATAATCTGTTTGATGTGTTAAAGGATGTGGTCCCTGAAGATGTAAGGAAAGAGCATTATGATAATTTCTTAAACGAGACAGAGGGAAACCTGTCCTTTGCCGAGGATGATGCGTATGAGACGCTCAGTTATGTCCCGATCGAAGGAACAGGATGGGAAATGGTCGTTTTGATCCGCGAGAGTGTCATAAATGAACAGATCCGTGATATCAGTGAAAAAAATATTGAAAACAACAGAAAGCTGATCATTTTCACTTTGGTGGCCGTAGGACTTCTTGCCGTTTTGCTGCTGGTTCAGTTTAACAGTTTATCCAGAGCGAAGCTTGAGGCCGAAAAAGAAACCAGCAACAATCTGCGCAATATGGCAACTACCGATTCCATGACGGGCGTCAGGAATAAACATGCCTATACGGAAAATGAATCGGTCATCAATGCCCAGATCCATTCGGGAGAAATAAGCAAACTGGCAGTTATCGTCTGTGATGTCAACGGATTGAAACATATCAATGATACAAAGGGGCATGCGGCCGGAGACCAGCTGATCAAGGATGCCTGCAGCCTGATCTGCGAGCAGTTCCTTCATGGTGCGGTATTCAGGATCGGAGGCGATGAATTCGTGGTGATCCTGCAGGGAAAAGGTTATGATAAGATGCATGATGTGATAGCCGAAACAAACCGCATGATGGAAGAAAATATTGAAACGGGCGGAGTGGTCATCTCCATAGGCTATGCCGTATTGGAACCGGGAGACAAGCATCTGCGTGATGTTTTCGAAAGAGCGGATCAGGTGATGTATGAGCGGAAGAAAGAACTGAAGGCCATGGGGTCGGTGACCAGAGGATGATCTTAAGGCTGAAAATATGATTTCAAGGAGTATGGTTATAAAGAGGTTCAGGAGTATTTTGAAAATAACCCTTAAAAAGAAGGACTACAAGGTCGTTTCCTCTGACCCTGAGCAGGGCACTGTAACCCTGGAGGGACAGAGGAACTACGAAGGTACTCTGACTGTAAATATTCTGTAACTGCCGGTCGATGGATCAATACGAAACCGGCGGTAAGTTATCATTTTGATCTCAGGTTCTGCTGATCCTGCGCAGCTTCCAGCTGTTCAGGATGAAACGCAGGGTTTCGTCAACCACCACCAGGCTGAATATGCCCATGATGCCCATGTGGAATATCATTACCAGCACGGTGGAAAATACCATGACAAATACGGTGCCCAGAAGCTGGGTCTTAAGCATCCAGCTGGGCTGTCCGTAGCCCTTGATGCCGGAGCCGAAGATGATGTTCCCGCTTTTGGGAAACAGATCGATGCCCACTACGAACAGATACAGCGGAGCCATGGCCAGCACTGCTTCGTTGGTGGTGAAAAGTCCCAGGATCTGTCCGGGAAACGCCATGAACAGGAGAAGGTTTACTATGGCTATTCCAAGGCAGAGCACTGATGAGCTCATGACCACATCCCATACTCCGCGTCTGTTCTTTTTGCCCGTCTCATATCCGGAGAGGGTCAGTGTGGCCGTGCCTATGGAGCCTACCAGTACCACAGAAATAAGCTCCAGTCCGAATATGATGGAATGGATGCCTGCAGCCTCTATGGACACCTTATTGAGCATGGCGATGAGGTACAGATTGCCGAGATTCCAGGCAAACTCCTCACAGGCCGCAGGTGCACCGAACTTTATGGTATCGATGTAGGGCCTGAGCTTGGCGGACAGGATCTGGGATAAAGATGGCTTGAAAGGTATATCTTTGGCTCTCAGCACATATATGAGAACGATGAGATCACCAAGGAGTTCCGCGATGGTGGTGGCCAGGGCCGCACCCTTTACACCCATGGCGGGAAAACCGAAGTGGCCGAATATCATCACATAGTCCAGTACCACATTTGCAAGGGAACGGGATACTCCGTACCATATCATGATCCCTGTCTTCTGACTGACCTGGAGCATACAGCTTATGGAGGCTCCTATACCTATCAGTACAAAGATGGGAGAAAAATATCTCGAATAGTCTATGCTCATGCCTACTATGCTCTTATCCACGCCCAGAAGCGAAAAGGCTACCTGAGGGCATAACAGCCAGAACAGGAAAAGCGCCAGAGCGATCACATTATTGTATTTTAGTAATGAGGCAAGCACGCTCCTTGCACGGTCCAGATCCTTTGCGCCGTACGCCTGGCTCACTACGATGGTGGCACCGGTAGTAAGGGCAAATATGATGCTCATGGTGGTCCACATGGGAGTGGATGAATTGCTCACGGCACTCATGCTCTCGATGGACAGTCTGCCGATAAAGATGCGGTCTATGAGCATCTGCAGTTGTGAGATCAGATTGGACAGCATGATCGGTACTGCGATCGCCAGTATTTTCTTAATGTATTCTTTCATATTTTTCCACATTTCGTTATTATAGCCTACAACCTTGGTTACGTACAGCTGGTTAAAAATTTTTTCCATGATTATCACCTCCTCGTAAGATCAACTATAATAATAAGCCGGCTCTGTCAAGATTCTTCGCTTCGCTCAGAATGACACCCGGTATACCACCGATCACTGCCGGCTAATGGTTAATAGCCGGCAGTAGAGTGCAATTATAGCTAACAATTATTAGCTTGTCAAGCGGCAATTTTATTTTTTAGAAGTTTTTTCATAAATTTAAGTGCTGACAGCATGATAAAACGATGTTAAAATAGGCATGTGGGGTTAACAGGGTAGTTTTTTAGGGTAAAGGAGAACGGATATGGGATATTGGATAGTGGTTGTCGACGATGTGCAACTGTTCCTGGCAAATGCTGAGGACATTCTGAAAAAGGCAGACATGCGTGTCAGCTGCCTTCATTCAGGGAAGGAACTGCTTGAGTTCATGAAGAGCAATTCCCCGGATCTTATCCTGCTGGATATCATGATGCCCGATATGGACGGATTTGATACCTACAGGGCGCTTCGTGAGTATGAGGAAAAGGTGGGCGCCCGCCAGGTTCCGGTGATCTTTCTTACCGGTGATGATAAAAAGGAGACTGAGCGCAGAGGTTTAAAGGAGGGAGCTTCTGATTTCATCCATAAGCCTCTCGATGAGGATATACTGATCAAGCGTATCAATAATACCATCCAGAACAGCAGGGCCATAGAGAATATCACCCAGGAGGCTACTCTCGATAAGCTGACCGGTTTTTACACAAAGGCCAGCGGTGAAGAGAGGATATCGGGGCTTTGTAAAAAAGCTGACGGAGCCCTTATGATCATGGATCTGGATAATTTCAAGCGCGTGAATGATAAGTTCGGTCATGACATGGGCGATCAGGTGCTCATAGCCTTTGCGGGTATCGTAAGGAGGAATGTCCGTGCCGGGGATGTGCTGTGCAGGGCCGGCGGGGATAAACTCATGGTATATTTCCCCAACCTGATGCGCAAGGAAGCGATAGAGTCCCTTTCCTACTGGCTGAATGATCTGCTGCGCAAGGAGGCGGACGCCCTGCTGGGACGTAATCACGGTATTCCCCTTGGTATATCCATCGGAGTAGCTATAGCCGACGGGGAGAATAATGAGTATAAGGATCTGTACAGGGATGCCGACAGAGCCCTGTATGAGGCAAAGCGTCTGGATAAACATACCTATGCCCTGTATGACCGGGAATCCATGGATTATGACAGTGAGGAGAGACTGGAACAGGAGCTGTCCCGGGTGATCCATTCCCTGTCCGGAAGCGAGGATGAGAGCGGGGCTCTGATCCTGGGTCAGGATGCTTTCTCCAGACATTACCGTTATACGGAAAAATTATTGTCCCGGGGAAAATATCCCATGGCACGGATACTTTTCTATCTATCCCTTGTGGAGAAGGATGGGTCGGAGACCGATTTTTCGGAGGCGGTTTCCGAATTCGGAAAGATACTTAAAAATACCCTAACAAGCACGGATACCGTTCTTTTGTGGGAACAGAATATGTATTTTGTGATGCTGCCCTTTGTTAATGAGGAAGAAGCTTCGAGAGTCGTCGAACAGATTACACAGGCCTGGAGCAGGACTGCTCTGGCCGACAGAGTAAGGATCAGATCCGGTTTTTCCGTGACCGTGTAGTCATACGACGACAGCCGAATAAACACTGAATACAGAACGCTTTCACGTTACAGGCGTGAAAGCGTTTTTTTATAAGAGCGAACATTACAGGACGGAATGTATGAAAGGATGGGAGATATGGATAAAAGGAAGATGATGAAAGGATTGAGACGTACACTGGTGCTGACGGCAGCACTTTGGCTGGCCCGGACTGTTATGGCAGGATACCCGGACATCCCCGGAGAGCTGCTGGAAAAGACAGGCGCGGCTTATACCGTGTATGCCTCTGAGCATACCTCGGATGTGTTGAAGAACCGTTATAAAAACGACTTTAAGGTGGTGCCGGAGGTCCGCATCTACTATGAGGAGGACAAGTACCGCACCCTGAACAGCAGCTATCCCTATCTTCTTAAAAACAAGACCAGGGCGTCATCCGCTGCCGACGGAAAATGGTGCGCCTGGTATGACAAGGTAAACGGTACCCTTCATCTCAAGGATTATTACGGCGGTACCATCGTTCCCCATTATTCCTGTGCAAAAATGGCCCATGGCGGGGACGACAGCTCAGACGATTATTATTTTGATATCATGGTGGAATCCGATTCCACCATTGTTGCCATGCCCCAGGTACGCTGGTCCGGGGAGACTAATAAGGACCGGCCTAAGCAAAAGGAGGGCATCGGTATCGACTATTCCAATTTCCAGACCTTTGGAAACTATGCAGACACCTATAACTTCCTTCAGTCCGGCCGTATCATCCTGAAGAACGGTTCGGATCTGCAGATACAGATGGATAATGCCTCTCTGGCTGAATGTAACTATAACTACGCGATCCAGTCTGTAGCGGGGCAGGAATTTGAGATAACCACCCAGGGGACCGGAGGCGGACGCCTTAGTATCCAATGCCCCGGAAGTAAGGACGATGCCCTGGGGGTGGTGTACGGCATCAATTCCAACAGCTCCAGAGTATACGGAAACCAGGGCATATTTGTGACAGGGGATGCCTCCCTTGAAATGAGTCTGTATGCGAAGACTCTGATCAACGGCATAGATACTGTGAATGACGTGATCTTTGATACCGACGGTAAGCTTGATTTTGAGCTGAAGTCATATCAGCAGAATGTAAATGCGGTCAATTCCAACGGGAATATCACTCTGCGGGATGCCTCAGAGATACGTCTTAACCTGTATTCCTACATGGGCTATGCAAAAGCCTTTGTGGCAAGGAACGGGGGGAGTCCCATCGTAGAACAGGCGTATACTGTGAAGAGATATGAACCGGACGGATATAAATACGCCATCAACCGTACCATGACCAGAACCGAAGCTAAGAAGCTTATTTCGCTATCTATCGTTGATTGGACTGGAGGCACCATTACACAGATCCGTCCGGGAGGTGTAGCACAGTTTAACCCTATTAACTTTGAAGAGACGGCAAAGAAGATTGATAGTACTCTGGGTACTTCCATTACGGACTATCAGTACGTAAGGACCAATGAAGATGGAGACTGGGAAGGGTTCAGCGGGGGAGACGGCTTCCCGGGAGGCAGAAAATACGGTGTTCAAATTAAGCTAAAGGTGGCTGACGATTATACCGTGGATGATAATCTCAGTGCGGCCTGGTCAGAGGAGAATACCGGAAACAGATACCGTATGAAGGTCATTTCGATCAAGAATAAGGCCGATGCCGGTGAGATAGCAGGCTATTATAAGGAAGTGACGGTGAGGTATGAGACAGGGATGTATGAAAAGGAGATCTCGGGTATCTATCTCACTCCGAAGCGGGGGATACTTAAAGGGGGAAGGAAGCTTTCCGCCTCGGATTTTGATGTAAAGATAAGATATGGACTTACCAAACCGGAGTGGTATTACATGGAAGGCGGTAATATCGCCGGCATCAGGCTGACCAATGTGTCATGGACGGCCATAGGAGATGATAAGGATGAGGATGTCCTGACAGATGGAGGCGGTAATACCTATACCTCCGACATTTTCCGCTGCCATTCTTATAAGATCACTGCAGAATTCAAGCTGGATACTCATTTCGCCTTTGCTGCCACAGGCAAAACGCAGACGATCGCAGACAAGGAGGCGAGAGCAGATTACGGTGAAAATAAATGCACCCTGCAGTGCGACTTTGAGCTTCCTTTCAGCGTAATATCCGAGGGCGTGGCCACGGGAAATATGACCCATGAGGAATATTATTGCGCACTTTCGGACTATACCGTATATCCCAATATCTACAGCATGAGTGCGGACGCCGGGGATTCGGTCAGGGTTTACGGAAACGGACTTAAAAATATCATAGTGGATTCGAGAAAGGGTAAGCTGCCCCAAAATTATTTTGGACCTTATGTACCGGGAGGAGTTTTAAAGATGCCCGCCGGGGGAGATGTGTATCTTCTTTCAAATGAAAAAACTTTTATCGGAAGATCCGCCGGGTCGGCATATGAGGACAAGCTTAAGGTGGTTGATGAAACCATCGGGCCCAGGGCAAAGATTTATATCCTTGCAGGAAAGGCGGCAGATGACGAAGCGGCAGCGGGCGGCGTATTCACAGAAGAGGCCGGTGAGAAAGTTCAGGCCCTCTGGCTTCGAAAATTTGATGACTTTAATTCATTCACAGCCTTCGATGAGTCCGAGGCTCTGGTGACGGATGGGGATGACAGAACTGTATTCTGGTCACTTAAGGGGAACGCCAATCTGAATAAATGGGACGGGACCCTTTTGGTCCGCAATTTCAGTGGCAATACGGGGGCGGACTCCGTGGGGACCTATGTACCGGCAGGAGAGTACCAGTATGTGGTCAGGCTGGAGAAAGACGGCGATTATTATTACGCTTATTCGGATCCTTTTTATGTGGATTATAATACTGACCTCAGCAACAGGACCGTGATAACCGATCAGCCGGAAAATGATATTACAAAGAATGATGCACAGAAGGTCTTTGATGCACTGCCCTTTGAGCCGGTTTTGGGCACCGGTTGTGTTGATGTGACCGGGAAATACGTCGCTTCTCTTTCCGATGCGGAATTAAAGCAGCTGGCAAATTCGTATTTTGGCATAAATACTGCTGATGATATGATGTCGATCCGAAAGCAGTTCCTTGATCATGTGGGCACGGGAAAGACGGATGTGGGGAAATATGTGGTCTTTGTCCGCCCGGACAGTTTACATATGTGGGCGGAAAAGACTGATGAAGTGAGGATCTTTACCTATGAGATCACTCCTTTGACAGTAGAGGTGCGGCCGTATGGCAACCAATCCAAGAGAATGGGAGAGAGAGATCTGTACTGGGAAAAAATCTATTATAACAATGGAACCGAAATGGTACAGCTTTCTTCGGGATCGCTGTATGGTGCAATTTACCGTGATAAGATAGGAATGATCTCGAGACAGCCCGGAGAAGAGATCGGAGAATATGATTATACAGAGGGTACCCTGGGAGTGAGACCGGGAGCCGTGAATATCAGAGTTGAATTTGCTAATCCCGAGGGGTTCAAATTTACCATTAAAAAGGGAGAGTACCCCGGCCTGTTAAAGACTATAGCTTATCATAAGATTGGGGACAGAACTCCCGTGACTGTAAATCTCGCAGGCGCCATGCCACAGGATGCTACGGGGATAATTTTTGAAACCGGGGAAGCGGATGTTTCCGGTTCGGGAGCGACAGTCACAGACTTTTCAGTATCGCCTGAAGGAGTTGTGACCGCCAACATTTCGGGAGGCACTGCAGGAAAGACTCTAAAGCTTCCTGTTACGGTAAAGTCAAATGAATATAATAATGATGAGGTTAAGATCAATGTGATCTTAACGGACAAGGAAACCCATCAGGTGAGCATCGAAATGCCTGAAAAGATCTTTGATTATGAACCCATCGGTGATCCCGTAGTCAGTGGCGTTCCTGAGGGCTTTACAGGTACAAAGAC
>JAEEGL015363862.1_pt1 | contig 12313 bp, 8 predicted proteins | sample 9134231 | NCBI WGS metagenome assembly JAEEGL01 (sample SAMN16246548, study PRJNA631951) | gut metagenome | biome: gut microbiome; feature: rumen; material: fiber-attached | host: Bos | place: Iran: Karaj | collected 2018-10 | reverse complement strand
GTCATAAGGCAAGCAGATTGTTCCGAAGTTGCTTGTGGCTGCAATATTACGGCTGTAAGTTGCGCTTGTTGCAGTTTCGAGATCAGCAGGTATGGTGACAGCTGTGCCATCGGTAATAACAAGGTTCTCACAGGTGTTCCCGACAACGACATTCTTCACGTCACCCAGAGCTGCTTTCTGTGCAGCAGTAGCGATGATGAAACCGTTATCATTGCTGTCGAAGTCTGCGGTCAAAGTGCCGGTGAACGATGCTCCGGAGATATCTACTATGGGATATTCTGCAGTAGGCTCTAGTTCGATGTTTTCGGTAAAGGTGCCTTCATAGGTCTGGGTCTCACCGCTTTCTACTACTTCGTTATAGGGACCGGTGTAGGTCAGGGTGAAATTGTCAAAATAGGTCCAATCGCTTCCAACAGCTGCGTCTTTTTTCACACCGATTGTCAGTGTACCGTTAGAAACAGCAACAGTAATCTCGTTGTTGTACTGCTTCATAGTGTTTATAACATAGTTGGCAGCAACAGTATTATCTGGCACATAGAAAGAGTTATCAATATAACTCCAAGTTGCATTTTCCACTCCAGGATTTGTAGTTATTGCCTTGTAGTCGTTGATGCTCATGAGATCAACCTCTTCGTCATTGGCAAAGAGTTTTGCATTTCGTGCCTCTTCGGCATAACCGCCACCGCCACCACGATAGTAACCCTGAACTGTCACTTTATAAACACCGCTTGGCAGATTATTGATGGTCTGCTCGCACCTAATTGTTGGCCTGTTATACTCTTCTACACCGCCGGTTTCAACTCTCTCGAATACCGACCAGTAATCGACTGCGCCGCTGGTAAGCGTCCAGTTTGCATCGCTGATTGCGTCGTCAAACGACGGGTTCTTGATATAACTCGTATAATCTTTATCGTCAGTGAGGTACCACCGGAGTGTCTGGGCAGAAGAAGACTTCACGTAGTAGCGCGTTGCAGACAGATCGTTGTTCTTAACTGTGAAATGGTTCTCAACAATGGCATCCTGAGCGAGATCACCATTGGTGGTGTACACAATGTTGGACAAAGATGTTGCAACAACATCGTAATGACCTGCTGTGGCAATGTCAAAGTAGTACCACTCGTCGGCAGTCATTGCACCATTGGCGGGCAGTGCAGCAGCCACAGAGCTGATGCAAGGCTTTATTGTTAACGTGTTGTCCGTTGTGGAGCGCACGTAGTAGTCTGTACCTGCTGTTAGATTCTGAGCTGCGGAGAACTTGTCACTACCTACCGCGCTAAGCGTTGTTGTACTGCCCGTAACATAGATAATGTTATTCAAATTTGTTGAAGAAAGGGCGTACTTATAAGAATTAGTCACAGTAAAATGATACCACAAACCTGCGGTCATTGCACCGTTTGCAGGAAGATCCGTTGCCATCGAGCTGATATAGGGGTCGATTTGCATCTGAAAATCATCAGCATAAAGATCCAAGGTGTGATCTCTGGTTGTTTCCCTTTCATCTGCTTTAACACCAAAAGTGGTATTGCTTCCATCGACGATATCTTTATCTTCCGTCGTGATACGGACATTCTTTTGATTTGATATATTTTTATTTGAGTCGCTAAAATACAAATAAATACTTATGTGCTGTGTTGCATAGACATAGCTGCTTATATTATATTTTCCTCCAGGGAGGTCTGAAACTTGTTGGTAGTAGTCAAAATCAAGAGTTTTAGGATTACCTGAAGAGGTTCTAGCCCATGCCAGCAATTTTGTATTTCCGGTCGACTCTGTATATTTATTATTATCGGTCTCATGATCTTCCCAGTTATGCCATCCCCAAGGCAATTCTGTTGCATATCCTCCCTGATAAATCGTCGGATTGACAATCAAATAAGAAACATCCACAGGAGCCGTCAAGTTGGGGGTCTGCTGCAGGTATTTTCTGGCGTAAGTAGCTTTGGCCATCCTGTAGATGTAGAAGCCGGGAGCTGCGTCACCAGATTTGTTAGCGGCAGTACCCTCTGAATCATAAACAGTTCCATCCCAAGGACCGACTTCATTTCCGTACTGGGACTGGCTTGATACGCCACTGATACTATACTTGCCGTTACTTAAAGTAAATGTAAATGAGCCGTAAGTGTAGTCATTTGTGGCCATTTTATTCCAGCAACCATCTCCACCATTTGAGTTGGTACTATTATAGTAATCTTTGGTTTCAACATTGCACATAGCAAACCCGTCACTGCGAACCTCCAAAGTCCACACTTCATATTTATTTGTGAACGGATTCCCTATCGTTCGATACGATGGCCTGTAAGTATCATTCCATGGGTGTTTTACTGTTTCACCGGACAACACAAAACTGCTGGAACCGGCATCAACGAACACATATACAAACTTTCCGACATAGTTGTCGTTATTTGCATCGTTACTGATAGCTGTCACTTCCGACCAACCTGCTGCGGTCAGATCCGCTGTCGTATATGCCCACATACTAACGCTGGTCAGCACTGAGCACAATAAAAGTAATAGTTTTCTTTTCATAACAAAATATTGTTAATCTGTTAATTTGTTTTTGTCAATATTTGCTATAATCCTAAGATTATCTGCGCGCAAAGGTACACACTCCTGCGCATACGCGCATGGAATTTCGGTATTTTTTTCGTTTTAGCCGAAATTTCATTTTTCCGAGCAAAACCCGCAATCATGCCATTTTTTGCCGGATTTTCGCGATGAATCCGCGGTTTTGAGGCACGGAGATTCATTTTCCGCAAAAATACTCCCTAGAGGAAAATGTTGTGTCCATGTGCTATTAAGAAAAAAACAATAAAAACCCTGCTGACGCAGAAAGAACCAAGAAAACAAATTAAGAAAAATATTTCGAATTGGCACGAACTTCGTTCTTATGCTGACAGCCCTTTGGCAAAGCCTGTGAACGAGCTCCCGCTGTTGCCATTGGACTTTCATCAGTCACTCTGTGATAGCCAATCTCGAAATTTAAAATTGCTTTCAGCGTAAAATCGCTTCAAACATCCATTTTCAGCGTAAAATAGTTATTCTTAACAGGACTGGAAACGTGGCCGCAAGATATTCGTCTCAAGCTTGTTTATTTCACCTGTGAAACTTGAGATTGGGGTTCACGTCTGGTATCCCACAGATCTGCAATCTCAATACGGTCATCGACAATACGATATATCAACTTGCTAAGGCGATTGACAACAATACTGCGATAGCCAATCGTAAGATCTGCAAGCAATGGTTCCAAATGACCCAAATGCGGATTGCTCGCAAGAAGATTTCCAACGTTATAAACAGACTTCACATAACGCCTCGCAGCGTTATAACCAAATTCGTCATGAATAAACGTTACCGTCTTATTTAATGCTTCTTCTGCCTGCTCTGTCCAGACAACCTTCATACAGCTTCGGGAAAATCTTCTTTAAGATAGTTCTCAAACACCTCATCATGTGCTCTTAGTTTGCCATCAGCAGCATCCCGTTCGGACTTCGCAATCCTTGCATGAAGTTCTTCGATTGTATAAGGTTCTACACCCTTATCCTTTCGCACATAATCCTTTAACTCCTCCACCAACCATACCATATCATCTACAGACAACGTTCCGTAGAGATAATCACGTAACCCAAGCAAAGTTGCCGTACTCATATCGCCTCCAATATTTATTTTTCGCTGCAAAAATACAACTTTTTCTTTTATCTGCAAAATTTTGTGTTTATATTTTAATAAAAACCGAGAAAACCCTGCTGATGCAGAAAAACCGAGAAAACCAGATTTAAGGAAAATATTTCGAATTGGCACGAACTTCGTTCTTATGCTGACAGCCCTTTGGCAAAGCCTGTGAACGAGCTCCCGCTGTTGCCATTGGACTTTCATCAGTCACTTCATGATAGCCAATCTCGAAATTTAAAATTGCTTTCAAACCTCCGTTTTCAGCATAAAATGCTAGAGATGTCTGAAGGCTTACTTTGAGCTTTCAAAGACTGTTAGAAAGAAAGTGTAAGGCGGCGATAGTTGTACGAGAGCCAGTAACTACGTTTCAAAGGCTCCGACAAGAAAGAACGGTCAATCAACTCCTTTGCCGATGTATGTTCTGTGGCAAAGAATTTGAGTTCCCGTTTCACCACGCGTTCCGACAGCCCGATACGACGACCGAATTCCTCAAAATCCCGATAACCGACGGTTCTGGTGTCCGACAGATGCATTCCTTCTTTGAATAAGCCTTTATCAAGGGCAAAGATGCGTGGTTGGCGCAAATGAAGGCTTGTATTGATGAGATCGTATGCCGGTGACAGATGATATTCTCCATCGCTACGGTTAATAAGCGAGAAGTTTTTCAGGTGAGCGTCATCGTTGAATAGCATTTTCTGGCCGCGTTGCAATATGTGGAAAAACCCTCCTGCAAAGTGGACGGGCAAACCGTTAGTTCTATCATCTTCATATCGGTTTGTATGGCCTTCTTCCACAGTTCCGCACGACGGAGATAAACCGCACACACGCCATACCAGGCAGGTAGCAGGCTCAATATATGTTTGTTATTTCATCGTTACTTTTTCGTTATATGTTCGATTGGAAATCGAAGAACTAACGGAGAACTATCGAAGAACTAACGAAGAAATAACGGAGAAATGTAGAATCAACTTGCTCTTTGGTGGCTCTTTGGTGGCTTTTTATCTTTTTCGAAGGAAACGAAGAGTATTTTGTCCAAGTGATGATGTTTCTATCGCCACATATCCTGTCCTGATGGGAATAATTAGTCGCAAAATGATTCACCTACTTTTGCGCAGCAAATGAGCGCGAGTGTCATCGAAGCGAACTTGTCGACTTGTCGACTGAAAAGAACATTTTATGCGAACGGCGCAAGCCCGAGCAATTTTATGTTTCTGTCCCCCGATAACGGGGGAAGTGAAGGGGGTTAGAATTGAACGATTTTTAATTTTGCTGAATGAGACATCATGAAGTGATAGGGGGGTTTTGTGCGGCAGACGATGAATCTTTCTTTTCACGTCTCGCTCGCACGTAGTTTCACAAACGTTGTAGGCTTTCAAAAAAACGAAAAAAATAAAGTTTTGAAAGTGAGAGGGAATCCGAAAAGAAGCCTCGTTTTATATATATGTTGAGCAAAGAAATGGTTAACGTCAACAAATCGCATAATAAATCGAAAATATATTCACAAAACCTTGTATATACGTTTTTTTATTTGTACCTTTGTCCACATAATAGCAAACACGACAACAGATGTCACGCCAGCAAATCATAGAAAAGCACAAGAATCTCTTTTGGTATACTCCTGATGACCAAAAACAGGAGATTAGTGATGCACTTCTTGTAGAGCGTATTCTCAATGACGGTACTCTAGATGACTTTCGCGAACTGGTTGATGTCTTGGGCGGCAAACGTGTGGCGAAGATTTTCTTCTCAGCAAAAGGACGTCAAAAGCAGAACTATTATCCGGAAATATACCATTTCTATTCGTTAGTCCTGCAGAAATATGCATAGTGAAGTCTTAAACGAGAAACAGGTAGAGTTGCTCCCGTTAATGGCGCAATTCCGTCGCGAGTATTATTTGGTTGGTGGTACGGCGATAGCTCTCTATATTGGTCATCGGCGTTCGATTGATTTTGATTTGTTCAAATCATCGTCAATCAACCATAAACGCAATTTGGATAAATTGTCTTCTACTGGATTCAGCCATATTATCACACGTCGTGTTGCGGAGCAGATGAATCTTATTATCAACGATGTGAAGGTTACGTTTTTTCAATATCCTTTTCCTGTGGATCCAACAAGTAGCTATGAGGGCTATTTTCGTATGCCTTCTCTCTTGCAATTAGCAGCAATGAAAGCATATGCTCTAGGTCGCCGTTCCAAATGGAAGGATTATGTGGACCTCTATTTCCTCTTGCAAGAACACTTTACAATTGATGAGGTTTCATCTACTGCAAAACAACTTTTGGGGGAACTATATTCAGAAAAACTTTTCCGTTCTCAACTCTGCTATTTCGAAGATATTGACTACACAGAAGCCGTTGACTTTCTTATTCCCAATCCCCCTACGGATAAAGACATCAAACAGGCTCTGACCGAAATAGCAGTACAAGATATATAAGTGTTTTTCCGTAGCCAAGTTGGGCGGTGTGGCATATATTGTGTCAAACTTGTTGTTCATCATATATAAAAAAACGACCCGCACATTTGAGCATCGATGTCGCAGATGTCGCGAAAAAACATTGTCAGCCTCTCTTTCTCCCGAAAAATGTGAAAGACGAAAACAAAAAGCGGAGCGACATTTCGTCACTCCGCCTTTATTGATTGTGTTCAGAAGGCCTTCAGACATCAGACCTCTGACTTCTTACGTCTTCACTCGGAGCTTTGCTCCTCGTTTACCATTCATCCCAAGCGTCGATAGTCTTACGAGCAAGACCCTGAGTGCCTGCTTCTGGAGTGACATCGTCGACACCTGTGCCACTGGGGGTAGCTGGTGTATCACTATACGGAGCGCTACCTGCCATCAATTCTTCGCATACATCAGCTGCGAGGATCTCTGTCTTTGGTTCAATATATGTCTTTTTCATATTTAGTATTTTTTAGCCCCCTCCAACTCCCCCTCAAGGGGAGAGTGGAAAGGGGATTGGTTATTATTACTTCAGGATTTGACCGTTAGCGCTATACTTAACACCATTCTTCACGATGACAACCTTGCCGTCAATAAGGTACTTGCCGTCCTTCAGACCTTCAGCCTCTTCGCCAGCTTCGATGCTGTTGATTGCTGTGGGATCTTCTCCTTCGATAGCGATACGAGCTTCTGTTGCGCCATCAATGTGGAGATAGCAACGGTTCTTACCGATGTAGATCTCATCATCATCAACGAGATAGAATGCGCACTTTTCATTCTGATACTGCAGGATATAGTTACCTGCATCTTTGGCTACAGCTGTCTTTGCGAATGCACCCTTGAGGAGATTATTCTCATCATCATTTTTAGGATTGAGGACCGTCATATAATCCTCAAAGTCATTCTCATACTTTGTATCAGATGCTACGAGTACGGGAGTGCCGGCAGGAATTACATCTGTAATCTCGTCCATGTGAACCATGTCCGTCTTGCTTGTTTCGCTTTCGCTCAGAGTGTAAGCCTTAACGCCATCAGGAATCGTTACATCGAACGGAGCACAGAATGTACCCATCTTGGCAGTACCGGAAATCTGCATCTTAGCAGTAGCGACAGCCTTCTTCAACTCAACATTTGATACTAGAACGTTATGTGCATTAGAATCACTTCCTTTTACCTGGAAACGAATGGTGTAATTGCCTGCATCTCCAGTAGTGAAAATAATATCAAATTTGTCAGGAGTATCACTTCCAGAATCAGCATTCTTTGTAGAAGTCTTATCCTCGTAAGCAACAGTTGTGCTATTAGGACCGTCAACATTCAAAGTAAGAGGTTTCTCGTCTGTTGTGCCCCAGTTTGTGAAGTCAGCTGTAACATGATAAATCGTGTTGGCCTTAAGCGGCATGGTGTAACCGGTAGTGTTGCCATAGTAATACTGTGAACCGCGGCTACTGTTTGTGCCGTCGTAGCGCTGGAAGAAGCCAGAATTGGTTCCGTTGAACTCAGACAAACGAGAATCGCCAACAAATGCGCGTGAATGTAAAGCACCACCCAACGTGTTGTTGCTCATTGTCCAGCCTGCAGGCGCACCATTATTTTCACTCAAAGCAAAGGTGCCATTATATACAGCATTCACCTCACTAACGTTTGCTGTCCAAGTAGCACCTGTCAAAGCTGTGGTTGCGGCAACGACAGCTGCGCCGGAAGCGTTGTCGGGATCAATAGCCTGTGCTGCAGCCAAAGCGGCAAATGCCTCAATGTTGTTGTAGGGAGCGTACTCACCGGTTTCGAAGCCGGCAACGTTGTCTTCAACAGCTTCAATAGCATCAGCCAAAGCCTCCTTCTCGGCAGGAGTTGCCTTTGCCTCGTAGTAGGTCAGAGTCCAGTTATCGTAAACTGCCCATGTGGAGAAGTCACCACCGAGACGAGTTGGATTCTTGATACCTATTTCCAGAGAACCGGCCTCTGCCAGATATACGTAAACATCATTCTGGTAGTTGCCAGTCCCAATGGCCACGTAAGCAGAAGCCTCATCGTTGGGATAGTGCTTTCCTTCGTATTCGAAGTCGCCTGCATATGCAGAAGGTGCACCATATTCCATAACAGACATAATCTGTGTTTTGTTGGCTCCGGCATAGAGGTAGATAAGGCTGCGGGCACCATCAGCAGCAGCAACGCGGCCATTGCCGGCAGCACGCTGGAAGGCACCTACACTCAACTTATAGATACCGGGTTTCAGGTTTTCAACAGTCTCGGAATAATAGGTGACAGGACCATCTTCTTTGCCGCTTCCAGGATATACTTGGAATTTCTCTGCCTTTGAACCTGTAATATTGACATCGCTCTCGCCATAGTTGTTAGCAAGTACTTCTGCGAGGCCAGCTTTTGTGGTAACACCAGTCAGTCCGGCTGCTGATGCAACAGAAGCGGCTTGAACATTTTCGTTCTTTGTGTAGTTGTCCTTGTGCTCCGTCGTGCTTTCGAGATACCAAATGTTGCTGGTTCCCTGAAGATTGCCACCTTCCACTGCATCAGCTACAGTTTGATTGTGATAAACTGCCAGATATTTGTTGTTATTGGTATTCAGGAATTTGTAACCACCGGTAACCTTCGCTACGTTGAATGAACGTACGCGATCACCAGAGACGTCTCCATAGCAGAATCCATCATCACCAAGCCACAACTTGCTGTCAAAATACTGCAGTTTTGTATTATTGTTGGCGTCAGTTGAAACATTGAAGGCCAAGCCCCAATTATCCTGAATCGCCTGTGTGTTGTAGTTACCGGCACGGCTGATATAGGTCTTTGTGTCGGTATTGTACATATAATAAACACCGTCATAGATAGCAACGGCAGTCAGGGAAATGTTCTGCTCTGCGTTGTATGTGTCGCCAGCAGCATAGCCGATGACTCCGGCAGGAATATACAGCGTATGCTCAACACCAGCTTCGAGATCTGCAGGTGCGGTGAATGAGAACCCGTTGTCGCCAGGAGTAACGTTGATGGCTATGCCGTCGAAGGTCACGCCGCTGTAATCCTGAGAGAGCACCGCACTCGGATCATTTGTGTTAACAACGAAACTTACATTTATGGTCTGGCTTGGCTGGATGTAAGCCTTGTCAGCAGTAGCCTCGCTGACCTCATAACTGTATGACGCCGGAGCTACAACGAGACTATTGTCAGATGAAGACTTAACATAGTAACGCTTTACCTCGAGTGAATTACCCGTCTCTGTAAGTATCACATCACCGGATGTGGCATCTTCCAACAATGTTTTACCATCGGATATACATATAATTTTATCGAGTGCTGTAGCTGTCGCATTGTAGTTGTCACCCGCAACGGTAATATCGAAGTAATACCACGTGCCTGCGGTCATTGCACCACCATCGGGCAGAGCCACAGCTTTGCTTGCAAGCGTGGGACCTTGATAATAAAGCTTGTAGTTGTCAAATACGACCCAACCGGAAGGAGCCTTCATACCAACGGTCAAAGTTCCATTTGATAAGAATGGAGTAACTGATATTTTACCATAATCCGGATCTGCAGCAATCTCGTTCCTCATACCATCATATGAAGCATCTGTTGCCTGTTGGGTTACGTTTGCAGTATATTCCTCATCTGCACTTGCATAAACGTAAGGCACACGACCAGCATTTCCGGAAACCATCTGAACAGACAACTGGTATTTACCTCCAGGCATGTTTGACAGTTCCTGCGTAACACTTACGTTATTGCTGTTCCAAGTTTCATAGGCACCATTACTTGTCTGTTGATTACCCCATGAACCACTTACAGTCCATCCCAGTTTAGCCAAAGTGGCAAAGTCACTATTGTTGAAAACGTAACTTGTCAAATCCACTGGAGCTGCCTTAGTTGCACTGGCAGCAAGTGATGCTATATACGAAGCCCGCTGAGTAGCATAGTCTGTCTTAGAAATTGTATAGATATAGTAACTGTTACGATCACCGTCAGTCTTGTTTGCAGCAACACTTTCATTTTCGTAAGGGAAAGTCGTGCCATTACGCCAATGTCCAATGTTTGATGTTCCTCCTGCACTCAGTGTATATACACCATCAGATACTGTTGCAATGATGTCTGCATTTGGAGAATTTGACATAGATGTGTTCCAATCGCCAGCAGCACTTGTGAAGTAGGTTCCGTCTACCACATTTTGAAGCGAATAACCACTGCCCTTGGCTGCGATTAACCATAATTCGTTTTTAGTAGCAAACGGATTGGATAGAGACTTCGATGCAGGGCGGCCATTGCTAGTACGGGCCATCGCATAACCAAAAGACACTTTCTCTATAATAAGATAATAGTTGTCAACGTTTCCCAATGCGCTATTATCCGTTACTTGGCTCCATCCGTGAGATGTCAACCAAGATGCTGTAATACGATTGGCTTCGTATGTCTCACGGGGCATTGAATAAACATAGAAACCAGGAGCGTCGTAATCGGCCTTGTTGGCGGCAATGTTTTCGTATCCATCTGTAAGCTTCACTGCATTGTCGTTATTCCAAGGGCCTACATAGACAGAGGTTTTCACGGACTGAATAGAGAACTTACCCGAGGGCAGATCGGCTGTAAATGTAAAAAGACCCTCATTACCCCATTGATTATCAGCCATTGAGTCGTTCCAACCTTCTGTTCCTGAAATAAAAAACTTATTATCTCCTAAGTTTTTTATGGTGTAATTATCACCATCCGCACCCAAATACCACACTTCACCAGCAAAGCCCATGGGATCTGCTAAAGGCATATAGACCGGACGAGCTGAATTATATTCCAAACGACCCACAGAATAGTTGGAACTACCTGCATCAACAAATACGTAATAGTAATTGTCAACATCGGTAATGGATGTAACCTTCGTCCACCCTGCACTCGTCAGGTCAGACACTGTGTACGCCTTTACCTGCTGGACTCCAATCATTGTCAGCATGGCGCACAATAAAAGAAATAGTTTTCTTTTCATGTTAGTAAAAATTTAGTTTGTAATTTTGGTTAATGTATATTGTTTTCTCTTATTAGTATCTATAGTATCTAGTGTTAGTATATAGTATAATTACACGCTCGTTTATGCACATTTGCGTGTCAAATATACAACATCTTTCATATGTACGCGCGATGGATGATAGAATTTTTTTTGAAAATTTGGGTTTTTTTGTTTATTTCTGGTGAAAAAACATTAAAAACGCACAAAATATTTATGTCTCAAATGTCGCGAATGTCCCGAAAACAAAAACAAGGCGACCCGTGAGAGTCGCCTTGTTCCGTTTCTCAGCGCAAGCGCTGGTTTACCATTCATCCCAAGCGTCGATAGTCTTACGAGCAAGACCCTGAGTGCCTGCTTCTGGAGTGACATCGTCGACACCTGTGCCACCGGGGGTAGCAGGTGTATCACTATACGGAGTGCTACCGGCCATCAATTCTTCGCATACATCAGCTGCGAGGATCTCTGTCTTTGGTTCAATATATGTCTTTTTCATATTTAGTATTTTTTAGCCCCTCCAACTCCCCCTCAAAGGGGAGAGTGGAAAGGGGATTGGTTATTATTACTTCAGGATTTGACCGTTAGCGCTATACTTAACACCATTCTTCACGATGACAATCTGACCGTCAATAAGGTACTTGCCGTCCTTCAGACCTTCAGCCTCTTCGCCAGCCTCAATGCTGTTGATAGCTGTGGGATCTTCTTCACCGATTGTGATACGAGCTTCTGTTGCGCCATCAATGTGGAGATAGCAACGGTTCTTACCGATGTAGATGTCATCATCATCAACGAGATAGAATGCGCACTTACCACCCTGATACTGCAGGATGTAGTTACCGTCTGCCATAGCTACATGTGCCTTTACGAATGTACCCTTGAGGAGATTATCCTCATCATCATTGATAGGATTGAGGACCGTCATATAATCCTCAAAGTCATTCTCATACTTTGTATCAGATGCTACGAGTACGGGAGTGCCGGCAGGAATTACATCTGTAATCTCGTCCATGTGAACCATGGTCTCCTTGCTTGTTTCGCTTTCGCTCAGAGTGTAAGCCTTAACACCATCAGGAATCGTTACATCGAACGGAGCACAGAAAGTACCCATCTTAGCCTGACCAGAAATCTGCATCTTAGCAGTAGCGACAGCCTTCTTCAACTCAACATTTGATACTAGAACGTTATGTGCATTAGAATCACTTCCT
>JAEEGL014973007.1_pt1 | contig 12313 bp, 8 predicted proteins | sample 9134231 | NCBI WGS metagenome assembly JAEEGL01 (sample SAMN16246548, study PRJNA631951) | gut metagenome | biome: gut microbiome; feature: rumen; material: fiber-attached | host: Bos | place: Iran: Karaj | collected 2018-10 | reverse complement strand
TTACATTAGATGTCAATGGCTTACCGAATTCAAATGGGGTTGTTAAGTTTTCATCTGCAAACCAACCAGCAAAGATATATCCATCTCTTGTAGGAGTACCAGGATTTTCTAAAATTGTTCCAAACGGCTTTTTGAAATCATAAATACCCTCTCCACCATTCAAATCATGCGATATATAGTAGTAATTAATACTATATATTGCATATAGTGTTAAATCTTGTTTTATAATTATACTTTGTTCAGGGAAATAAGCATCTCCGGTATTATCTGGTTTAGTATTCCAATTACTAAATTGATAATGCTCTCTAGTGAATAGATTTGGTTCTATACTTTGCTCAATTCCCCTTTGTAATTCCTGAGGTTCCATTGTTCCAGTACCACCATTTGCATCAAATGTAATATACAAAGTATTCTTCACCCAAATAGCGTATAGAGTCACATCGCCATCTAACGTTACTTTTTGACCATCGGTATAGCTAGTTCCTGTTCCATCGGCTTTTGTATTCCAATGATCAAATGTATAATCTTCTTTTGTATACTTATTAATATCTAATGTAATCTCGGTGTCAGTTATAAACCCTTGCCGAGCCATAAAGCCCGTTCCACCATTTTCTTTAAAAGTAACATGAAAATCAACCTCTTCCCAAATAGCATATAAAGTTACATCATCATCTAGCGTTACTTTTTGACCATCGGTATAGCTAGTCCCTGTATCATCAGCCTTGGTATTCCAATGAACGAATAAATACTCGAATCTTGTAAATATGTTTTCGTATAGTGTAATTTCATCCCCCTCTTTAAACTCTTGTTGTGACATCATACCATTTCCACCATTCGCTTCAAAATAGACATAGAATTTCACCTTTTTCCAAATAGCAAACAGCTCAACACTATCATCCAATGTTATTTTTTGGCCATCTATATAACTAGTTCCCGTATCGTCAGCCTTGGTATTCCAATGATCGAACCTATAATCAGCTTTTGTGAAAATATTCGTAGCTAGAGTCACTTCATTCCCAGCTAAAAAAATTTGCTTACTCATTTCTCCTTTTCCGCCATTCGCATTAAAAGTTATTTCTTTTCTATCTTCAACATTAACATTTACTACATCTATATATCCGTCATGTTTATTGCCAATAATTATAGTTGTTTTTCCGGCTTTTAGTCCCTTAATAGTAGTTCCTTCTAAAGAGATTATTTGTTCATTTGTCGTGTTATTACATACATCTAAATCATAATCACAATTCTTTAGTATTTCTATATCATTATTATTTTTATTATTGGTCACTAAATTAAGAATGTCATATGTACCATTAACATTAATAGATATTTCGTTATTCATTCCAAAATAATCATAAGAAACATTTTTTAGTACAGGTATTCTTTTAATACCATCATCATTATATTGAGTCCAATTAGAATTAAAATCTGCCCAAGTGCTATAGTTAGAGTTAGCTAGTTCGTATATCGATTTACCGCTTATTATATTATTACTCTTTACTAAATACTGATCTAGATATTCTGTATTATAATTACTTCCAGCGTCAGTATAAACGTTTTCTATACTCACTTCTAGAGCATCACTATAATCTTCTATTTCAGGTGATACCCCAATAGCGTCATAACTATTATTTAAGCTTATAATATTTTCCAAATCTATCTCTGAATCTATTGCTCCTAATATGTTTATCGTTCCGCCTGCAAGATCACTGTCTATAGGAGAGTTTATTTTTCCGACATTCATAATATTTTTAATTATTAGTTTCCCACCAGCGTCAGAACTTATTTCCCCTATTACTCCCGCAAGAAAATTATTTGATGATTTGACACTAGCGCCATTTATTGTTGAACTATTAAACAAATTATTAATTGTGTTAGCCTTGTTATCTTCTGAATAAAAGAATAACTGCCCAATTACTCCTCCAATAGCATAAGACCTACCACTAAGCGCTGAGACGCTACCACCTTGCACAAAAATGTTTTCAAAAACCATTTTTTCAGGTTCGTCTGCTTCTAAATAGTTGATAAATCCTCCAACTACATCAGAATCTTTTATCTCGGGATTCTCTACTGTTATATTTTTAAAACCACATTTATTTAATGGGCACTTATAAAAATTGGCTGATTCAAAAATACCGCCACTTCTCAATTCTTTGTTTAATTCTGTACTATAAAGGGAAGAAGAATATAGATTCTTAATTTTATGATTATTTCCGTCTAAGAATCCTTTAAACCCTTTTATCGGCTCAAAGCCAAGGCCATCATTATAAAACAAACCATTTTCATTTTTTGTGTCATATTCAAAATCAAGATCACTCATTAGTATAAAACTATCGTTCAAATGGTTTCTAATATAGTCAAATTGCCATGTATTATATATTTCCCACGGATTTTCACTCGTTCCTTCTCCGCCGGTTACTATCAAGTCTTTTGTTATGTTTAAAGTAAAGGTTTTAAACATTTCATCTGCATAATATACTTCAACTGTATATACTCCCTTACTAAAATAATCAGCGTTTACTCTTAAATATGCATGATTAATATTAGCATATACTTTATTAGGAGAAAAAGAATAACTGTCCTCTGGCATGTACTCGTTTGAGCTGTTTTTTATTTTGATACTTAGTGGTGTACTATTAGAAAGATTTTTAGTTTGAGTATAAATTGAAAAATCAAATTGCTTTGAATTATTTAGAAAGCCTTTATATTCATAATCTTCCGAATAAATATCTTTTGTCTCTGTTATATTATTGGTATAAACCCTAATATCTTTTATTGAAGTAATCCTTCCATTTGTAACTACCTTAATAATTGATTCGTTATTATAATCTAAGGCTTTTGACGCTATATCTAAGGCATAAAAGCCGTTATATAGGGAATTTATTTCTCCGATTAAGGTATATGAAGAGCCTTTGTCATTGCTAAGATAGAATTTATTATTGGCGTTTTGGGGAAGTATAGCTTTTATTTTATTTATTTTCTCATTTTTAACAAAAGTATTGTTTTGAAGTTCGTATTTACCAGTTGTAGAATTAATACTGGTGAATTTTGTGTGATAAAAATTATCCCAACTCCTTACACTTAAATCTCTTACAAAGTTTATATCTGTTTCATAAGATTCGTAGGCGAGATATATTATTGGATCGCGTTGATCTCCCCAAGAATTCTTTAAAATCCATACTCCTTTACCTGTTCGATAGTCATTGGGGCAATCATTAGGGGCATTCCCTCCATAAAAATTATTACATGTGATATATTCAAAATCGTCGTCCCAGCCGATTATTTCCATACCATGCGGTTCTGGCATAAAACTCTTAGATCCTGGTTTTTGGTTTACAACTCTTACCCATTCGCCATTATACAAGTTTTTGTTTCCATTACTAATATCAGTTCCTACCATTGCGCCGCCATATTCTATAATATTCTCTTTAATTGCATTAATATAACTAGTCTTATCTTCTTCTGAAGCAGTGTTAAAATTTATGGTAGGGAAATGATAGGTTCCATTTAATTCATATAGTGAATTATCAAAGTTATAAATGTCTTCTAAAGCAATCGGCGATTTATTACTAATCTGGTTTACATGTTCTTGATCCCAGCTTCTTTGGACAATTGCTAGGCCATCTACCATTACTTTTTCAGCATCAGCAAAATTTCCTCCAGACGATAGCTCTCTTTTGTTTACATATATATGGTTATCTATTTCTGTTCCGTTAGATGCCGTCGCATAATCTAATTGCTGTTCAGAGATAATACTTGCTGTTTCGTCATATTCTTTATTATTTACTTTTAATAAATGGCTCTCTATCGTAGCGTTTGTTGCATAAGCCCAACACAATCCTTCTGATCCTTGATTTTTAAATGGTGTAACATAGTTTTTACCATCTACATCTCTTAGATCAAATTTTGATGGTAAGTTTTCAGCATTTTTTACTATGCCTGGAACGAAATCCACTATTGTACTACTAGGAATAACAGCTACTTCTTCATTCCTAGTTAAATATTCTATATAAGCTGGATTTAGGTACTCTATATTCTTCTCTTTATTTTTTTCTGTATGAAGAATAATCCCTTCATCATTATAGACCTTTCTAATATAATCTTTTGCTTTTTCAGGAAGATATGAATAAGCATCTGTTTTTAACACTTCTTCTATATTTATATTAACTAAAGCAGTTTTGTCTTTAGAGTCGGATTCCTTCTTAAAAAGTATTACTCCTATTACTAGCACTAATAATAATGCGGCCAAAGCAATTTTTGATCTTTTTTTCATATAAACTCTCCTATATTTAGTCTAATTATATAATATCATACTTTTATATAAAATTATATCTCAAGTGGTGCGGTTCTTGAATGTTGGTGTTATTCAGTACATTATAAAACCCTAATTCAATATAGGATTGAATTAGGGTTTTAATAAGTTCTTTTTTAATTTTTTACTTAATCAGTTCTCTAATAATCTTTTATTTTAAAACACTTGGTTTTCTAAGAATATCAATATCATTAAAGATATATATAATAATAAGCAAAGGGATATTCCTATAATACCTGTTATAAATCCTGCTAAACCTAGTTTTTTTCCTTCTAAATGGGTATGCGTTTGATATTTAACACCTTTCTTATTATCAATATAAAATTTATAAATCTTTGTTCCATATGATGATCTATTATTATTTATATAACAATAATTAATCATTTAATAAATAAATTTATCTTTTTCTAATAATGCTTCACAATAATTACATCTATATATTTTTTTATCCTTGTTAGTTAAATTAAATATTTGATTTAGATTTCTTTCGGTAGAGGTTATACAACGGGGATTATTGCAATAACAAACATTAATTAGTTTTTCAGGAATTTCTATTTTTTTCTTTTCTATTATTTTATCATTCTTAACAATATTAATTGTAACATTTGGATCAATAAATGCTATTTTATCTAAATTAATATCTATTAACTTTCCTATTTTTAATAAATCTTTAGTACCGGTTTTTTTGCTTTTGGCATTGGTTATTAAAGCGACTTGGCAGCCGATATTTTCTAAATCTAATAATCGATATATTTTAATAGCATTTCCAGCTGTAATATGATCTATTACATATCCATTTTTTATTGTATCAATATTCATTATTTTCCCTCCAATAAACTTAGTATAAGTGCCATACGAATATATACTCCATTATATGCTTGTTCAAAGTATTTAGCTCTTTTATCTTCATCAACTTCAGTAGATATTTCATTTACTCTTGGTAATGGGTGTAATATACTTAAATCTTTCTTAGCTTTTTTTAGTTTATTATTATCTAATATATAGTAATCTTTTAAACGCATGTAATCTGCTTCGTTAAAGAATCTTTCTTTTTGAACTCTAGTCATGTAAAGAATATCTAAATCACTCATATATTCTTCTAAACTATCTGTTTCGATATATTCTATACTATTCTTTTCTAATACTTCTGTTTTAATATAATCAGGAATTTTCAATTCATTTGGAGATATAAGAATAAATTTTATATTTTCATATCTGGACATTGCTGATATTAAAGAGTGTATTGTACGCCCAAATTTAAGATCGCCACAAAGACCTATTGTTAAATTATCTAATCTTTTTTTCTCTCTACTTATTGTTAATAAATCCGTTAGAGTTTGGGTTGGATGGTTATGACCACCATCTCCAGCGTTAATTACTGGTACAATAGAATTATTAGCAGCAACCGTTGGTGCTCCTTCTTTAGGATGACGCATAGCAATTATATCTGCGTAACCACTAACTACTCTTATAGTATCGGCTAAGGTTTCTCCTTTGGACGTAGAACTTGATGAACTCTCAGAGAAACCTAACACTTTTCCACCTAATCTAAGCATAGCTGATTCGAAACTTAATCTTGTTCTAGTGCTTGGTTCAAAAAATAAAGTAGCTAATATCTTACCATCACATTTATGAGAATATTTTTCTTTGTGATTAATAATGTCATTAGCTACTTTTATTAATTTATCAATTTCTTCTTTTGATAAGTCTTTTATATCAATTAGATTTCTTATTTTTTCTTTTTTCATATTTTCATCCTCCTGACGTGATTTTATCATAAGGATTATTAATATGTCTATATTTTTTTATCTATTATTCTTTTATCGAAAATAAAGCTTTTTCTTTTTGAAACGTTTATTTTTTCAAAACTAATACCACTTTCATAAGCTTTAATGTATTCATCTAGTTGTTCTTTATATGGCATTCCATCTTGAGCAGATTTTTGTCCTATCTTTATTTCTGCTGCTATTTGTGCTCTATAAATTGCATCTTTCAACTCACAACCATTTATTAACGATGCTGCAAAATTACCGCAAAAAGTATCACCAGCTCCAACTGTATCAACAACTTTTACACCCTTGATTGCTGGTATTTTAATTATTTTGTTTCCATCATGGTATATTACACCATTTCTTCCTAATGTTACTATTAGTTTATTTGGATAGTTAGTAACACATTCTTCAATATTATCTGTACCAAAAAGGATTTGGCACTCCTCTTTATTGCAAGTTATATAATTTATTTTATCTATTAGTTCTTTGTTTTTATAATCATCTGTTATAGATAGTTTTTTTGGTTTACTAGGAGTAATTATTATAGGTACCGAATATTTATGGCAAAAATCTATTAATCTAATAACTAATTCTTTTCTTACTTTAGTTTGAGCTAGAACTAGTTTAGAAGATAGTAATTGATCTTTATATTTATCTATCATATCAGGAGTAAAACTATTAATTGCATCATCTTGTCTATGCATTTCGTTATCTCTATCATCTTTATTTATATATATTTTAGTAGTATCGTTTTCGATATCATCTACTAGTTCAACACAACTAGTATCTATTCCGTTAAGTTTTAAGTTATCTAATATAACAGATCCTATACTATCATTTTTTAATCTAGAAATAATTCTAACACTAGCTCCAGCTCTAGAAGCAGCAACTGCTTGATTAGAGCCTTTACCACCAGCTGAATATATATCTGCTTTATCATTCCAACTACCATCTTGATTTTGATAGAATATTTGATCTAACGAGCATCCACCTAAAACCGTTATATCAATACTCTTTATATTATTATTTGTTAATACAGTTAAATTGCTCATTATATCACCTCATTTATAATGTCAATTATTATAACATCATTATTTATTAATTACCATATACATCCTCTCTACTATACGTTTCTACTTTATTATTATAGTTTTGAGCCATACTATTAATTAAATTACGATATTCACTTGAGCTTTCATCAAATAACAAAACTACTTGTTGATTAGCGTAGATGCCAATTATTTCATTATTTTCTGTTACTGTTAAATTACTAATTCCTTTTATCATACTGTTTTTTGTTCCATTAGCTAATGAATCAAATATTTTGTTCTTTTTATGTTTTAAAACAATATTTGCTATGAAGCCGTTAAAAAATAGTAGATTGCAAAATATAAGGAATATTATTAAAACTAAGAAACCAGGATATTTATTTATGGAAGAGAGAACTTCTTTTAAATCTATTGGGCCAAATAAGATCAATAAAGTTATTATTATCGTAAATATTATAGATATTAAGTATACTCTTACTGTTGGTATTACCATATATCCATTATTTTCGCTATCTAAAATAAAACTTCCCTTTATTTTAATAGCGTTGTTTGTACTACTACTAATTGTTCTTGATATTAATACGTAAAATAGTAATAATACTCCATCAGCTATAATTATTGGTAAATAATATTTTGTTTGCATTTTATAAGATAGAAATATAGTTCCTAATGTTAATAAAAATATTATTATTCTTAATATAGTAATTATTGTTTTTTCTTTAAATATATAAAACCTATATGCCATTATTACATCCCTCTCATATTAATATATATTATCATAAATATATGTATTACATATCTATTTTTTCTATTATGTTTTTTAGTTTGTCTTTATAATTATTTTTTTCTTTTAATTCATTGTTAATAGCAAATGCAATTAATATAGAACCAATAACTAATAAGTATACCCACCATGGAAGTGAAAGCCAGAACATTCTTGTTAGTATGAAAGCATTTATTAATATAAATATTAAAGAAGTTATAAATATTGGGCCCCATTTTTTATAATAACTGATAATAGTTAGTATAACTAATAGGAAAACAAATAACATACCATTTAGTTCTGTCTTGTAGTAACCAATTGATAATAAGTATAGAATAGATAAGATAATATATTCTAATATTTTATAATCTTTATTATATTTTTTTATTATAGTTCTAGATATTAATATAAATGATATTATATAAGGTCCTAATAATAAAACTGTATAATTATTTAATAATAAATCACTTATTATAAATCCTACTAGTATTGTTACTATTATATAGATACCTGCTTTATATAAGTCTTTATACTTATTATCACTAAATAAATAATATACTAGAAATGATATTAAGAACATAAATATAGCAAAGTATTTATTTATACTATGGGATAGTATTGTAACTAATAGAAGTGTTAAAGACATAAATATATATCTTTTATTTTTATCTATTATAAATATATATAATAATATGATTGTTAATAACAAAGATATTATTAATAATATATCGACATTATTTATTAAATAAGTATTATTTATTAAATAAATACTAAAGGATACTAAAGGCAAATAGAAAAAATCTTTATTTTCTTTATTATCTTCAATAAATATTATAAAAATAATTGTTAGAATAAGGAATATAGTAATACTTAGGATATTATTATTAGGTACTACAATACTTAAAAAGCTTATTATAAACATTATTATCAAAAAGTTTTTACTATCTTCATTAGTATTAAATGATTCTAGTATAAATATTATCAAGGTACTAACAGGGAGAATATAATTATTAAGATTGATTGTTTCGTAAGTATGAGATGCAATAAAAGATAGAGAAAGTATTACAAATAAATACGAAAGAATTTTTATGAATGTTTGTTTTTCTAAAATAGTAATTACATAAAATACTATTGTATATAGTATTGATATAATTGCTAAAAGAATATAAGATTCATAATAACTAGATAGGGTTATTAAAAAACATATAAGGGAAAAAACAATACTTGATATTCTTAAGTATTTTACTATTTCGTTTTTATTATTTATTAAATAACTACCTACTAAGGATAATAAACTTATTATTGGTAATACGATATTATCAATTTTTGTTGATAGACATAAATTGATAATAAATATGTAAAAAGGTATAGATATTATCATATTTAAATGATTTTTATTCTCCTCAATAAACTTAGTATTAAATAAAACAAAGAAACTATATAATAATATTATGTAATAACTTGGTATTATACTTTCTATACTAAATGATAATAAGTACATTGATAGATAAAATATACTACTTATTATAAAACTACCAAATGATAATTTATTATTTAATAGATAATCAATAAAATAAGAAATAATAATACCTATAATGAGTAATAATTGGTACATAATAAATTCTACATTAAATATATATCCTATTAATAAAGAAGCTATTAGTATATGTATAGGGCTTGTATAACTAAATATTTTTAATTTATTGTCATAATTATAATCTGCTTTAATAACTAGGTTATAGTGATTATAATACATTAATAATACATAGATTATTAAAAATATATCTAGTTTTATAAATAAATTATAACCTGTTAGAAAGAATATAGAAGATATAGTAGTACTAAGTGTTAAGGTTATATTAATTAAATTATGTGCAGTCTTACTATAATAGTATTTCTCTTTATTATAAAAGTAATAGAATACTATATTATATAGAGCTAATAGGATAAAAATTATTGTTATATTATTAGTAAATATTAATGATAGAAGTATTGTACTTATCACTTGGAATATTAAACTTCCTATAGCAAAAAAGATATCTTTTTTCTTTTGCATTATATAGTAATATATTATAGATAATATGATTGAAGAGATAAATAAGTAAATGTATCTACCCTCTCCTGCTATTGATAAATAATCGCCTAAGAGATGAAATAGAGAGGTAGATAGAAATACCAAAGGCAAATAGGATAATGCCAAATATAGGAATACTTTGGATGTTTGGGGTATTTTTAAATATTTATCTGCTATAAAACTAGCTCCCAAGAAGACAATAAACATAAAGAATATTATTAAAGTTTTTACAATGTCTAAAGATGTATTCCACGTTGATGTTAAGAATACTATAGCAGCAATTATTATAAGTATTGCTCCAACTGTAAGAATTGTACTATTTTTTATTTCACGTTCTGACATTTCTGGTTTCTTATTGATTGTTTGAACAATTTCTTTTTCAGGTAATAATGGTTGAATATTAGTACTGTTATTATTCGACCTTTTTAGAGCAAAACTGCTTCTTATATCGAAGCCGCATTTAGGGCAATAGTTAACTCCGTTATTTTGATTATTAAGAGTATTTATTCTATTCTTTAATAGCTCTATATCATTTTTTAAATTGTTATTATTAACAACTAAAACTATTATTATTATAATTAATAATAAATATATCATATTTAATCACCCTTTTTATTGTTATTAATTATATTTTATAATATTTAGAAGAAAATAAAAAGAAATTATTATAATAATTCCTTAATATCTTTTTCAAATTCTTTTGGTTCTGAGGTTGGATCATATCTTTTTACTACATTACCACTCTTATCTACTAAGAATTTAGTAAAGTTCCATTTTATATCATTATCTTTTTTACAAGTAGTACTTATTTTAGCGATTGCCTTCATAGCCATTTTATTTTTTAAACCTTTTATTTCTTCAGTTGGAGCAGCATCTTTTAAAAAGGTATATAATGGACTTTCATTTTCGCCATTTACTTCTATTTTAGAAAATTGATCAAAAGATGTTTGATATTTAGAAGTACAAAAAGCATGTATTTCATCATCATCACCTGGAGCTTGATGTCCAAATTGATTACAAGGGAAATCTAATATTTCTAAGCCTTCTTTATTATATTGTTGATATAGTTTTTCTAATCCCTCATATTGAGGTGTAAATCCACAACCAGTTGCTGTATTAACTATTAATAATACTTTTCCTTTTAAATCCTTTAAATCGTATTCTTCACCGTTTCTTTTTAGTACTTTATAATCATAAATACTCATAAGTTATCACTCCTTGATGTGATTATATCTTATTAAATATTGAATTTCTATATTTTATATTTTTTTGATACGTTTGTAAAAATTATGTAATTTATTCTGCTTTACCTATTTTATTGAAGGGAAATACTATTATATTAGTACTTCCTTTAATATTCTTTTTATTAAAAGGTCCATAGTAACGGCTATCCATAGAGTTTTCTCTATTATCTCCTAATACAAAGTATTCATTATTTTTAAGTTTTATTTTTTTAAAATCACTTGTAATACCAGAACCATATTTATCTTCTATTTTTCGACCATTAATATAAATTTTATTATTTTCACATGATATTGTTTCGCCTGGTAAAGCAATTACTCTTTTAATAATATCATCATGATTAGTTTTTAAGACTACTATTTCAAATCTAGTAAATTTTTTATCCATTTTATTTAGAATCATTACTTCTTTCCCTTTTAAAGTAGGACTCATACTAGTTCCAGATACCATAACAGGTGTTACAATAAAACTTCTTATTAAAACTACCACTATTAATATTATTATATAAGGAATTAATTCTTTTATTGTTTTTATTATCTTTTCTTTCATTTAACATCACTGACAACATTTTACTGCAAATAATAAATTAAGTAAACTATACTTTTGTATACATATTTTTTTAAAAATGTTATAATTAATATGATAGTAAGGAGTTGCTAAGATGAATGAAGGAAACAATAAGAACAATAACAATTATAATGTTCATACGACAATGAATGATGATGCTTTTAATATATTTAATCAGAATACACAAAGTAATCCACAACCTGTAGAAGAGGTAAAACCTGTAGATCAACAAAATTCTGTTCCTACTCAAACTGTGGAAGCAGAACCTAGTCCTACTCCTAACTTAGTAACTGTTAATGATTATAAAGAGCCAAAAAAGCCTTTTAGTTTTAAAGAGTTGCTAAAGAAAAAAATTGCTGAAGATGAAAAAACATATAGTATAGATGATATAACTAATTTTAAAGAAGATAAAAAAGAAGATATAGATCCTGAAGAATTAAAGGAGAAACAAAAGAAAATAAAAGATATAATAATACTTGTTGTTGCTTTAATAGTATTAATAATTGTTGGAATAATTGGTTATAATGTATTTAC
>JAEEGL014264895.1_pt1 | contig 12313 bp, 1 predicted proteins | sample 9134231 | NCBI WGS metagenome assembly JAEEGL01 (sample SAMN16246548, study PRJNA631951) | gut metagenome | biome: gut microbiome; feature: rumen; material: fiber-attached | host: Bos | place: Iran: Karaj | collected 2018-10 | reverse complement strand
GCGGAATCCGAGATAAATATGGGAACGGAGACGACGATCTTCCGCTTGCCGACGATCCTGCCTGAGTCTGCTGACCGTGCGTGGCTTGCCTGGTCCAGTTCTGCTCCATCTGTAGCCTCTGTATCTGACAGAGGATCTGTTACAGGCATATCGTCCGGAGATGCCGTGATCACCGCCACATCTAAAAACGGAATAAGTGCTTCATATACTGTTCATGTCAGCAATGCGATCAGATCAATGAAACTATACAGGGATGCAGAACGCTATAAAAATAGTGCAAACTGCCACTTAAAACTGTCGGATGACGGATACAAGTTCAAGGTTATCCCTGTACCGTCATCACCTGATGGAAATGTAGTATGGAGCACGACTAATCCTTCCGTATTGGAAATAGATGCAGATACAGGCGTAGTTACACCTCATATGGTCGGTTACTGTAATGTTGTAGCGATATGGGGCAATATAACTGTATCTGAGTATGTGACCGTTGATATGGACAATCCAGAACCGACGGCCTGTAACGACGGTAAAAATAACATAGTCATAAGCTGGCCGGCAGTAGCAGGTGCATCAAAATACATTTTGGAAGCGTATAACACTCCTGATGGAGATGTTGAACTTAATACTTTCTATCCCGGAGAAGATGTTTATGAATATACAGACTCTTCGCATTCTTCCGAAACTGTTGCAAAACAATACCAGTATCGCTTGACAGCATATGATAAAAATCCGGAAAGACCTTCGAGAACGTACGCATATGCTTCTGCCTGGGTCGGTAAGGTAAGCAAGATCACATATGTACTGAATGGAGCCATAAATCCTGAGTCCAATCCTCATCATTATGTTGAGGGCAGCTATGTTCCGCTTGCCAAACCACTTCCGTCCGATTCTAAACACAGAACATATTATTGGTATTCAGATCCGGATTTTACCAGGATTAAATATCAGATTGACTCGGGCGATACAGGTGATCTGGTCCTATATGCGAGAAATGACCCGTTTGAATACTATATATATTATTGCCTCAATGATGAATATAACTCTATTCGATATGGAGGCGTATATTCTATTTTTGAAGATGTGACTATCCAGTCAGCGACCCGGAGCGGATTCAGCCTGGTGGGGTGGAATACCAAGCAGGACTTCAGCGGAGCGACATACAGAGTCGGACAGGTCGTGAAAGGTCTGTCAGATGTTGACCATGCAGCAGTCTATCTCTACGCCATGTGGGGATATGACGTAAAGCTTGATCCAAATGGTGGAACCTGTGCAATATCAAAGATAGCCGTGTCTGCAGGAAGTGCGTATGGCGCAGCAAAACCTCTTCCCGAAGCCGATAAAGTGACAAGACCGGGATATGCATTTGAAGGCTGGTACACACAGGCAGTGGGTGGAACGCGTGTAACGAATGAAACAAGAGTTACTCAGGGGGCTGCGCATACTTTATATGCTCACTGGAAGCCTATAACGTATCAGATCGCATTTGACGGGAACGGGATCGATCCCATGACCGGCAACTGTGATGTCTTGGGTACCATGGAGACCTTGACAGGCCTTGAATATGGTAAGGAATATCTTTTGCCCGCCATTACATATACCAGGAGAGGCTACGGATTTAAAGAATGGAATCTTAAGGCTGATGGAACGGGAACAGTATATGCTGATGGCGCAACGGTATCTGATCTGGCCACAATAAACAATGAGACTGTCACAATGTATGCGCAATGGGAACCTGCTGTATATCATGTTGCATTTGACCCTAATGCGGATGATGCCAGGGGATCAATGGATGATATTGATGCTGTATACGGGCAGTGGACAGAGCTCCCGGCCAACAGATTTGCGCGCATAGGATATAAGTTTTCATACTGGAGTATGTCACCTGATTATATACAGAATGATCCGGGCGCTTATGAGAACAGAGACCGGATCATCAGCCTGACCGATGAGGATGACGCAACAGTCACTTTGTATGCCCATTGGGAACAGATAAAGACAAGTGCTCCGAGTGCCACTGTAACTCCTTCCGGAACGATCGAAAACGATGAGATGATCTATGAATCCGGAGCCAGAGTTCATCTTGTATGTGATATGCCTGACGCGGTGATAACCTACAGTATAAACGGAGAGGCTGCAAAGGTTTATAAGGATGCTATTGTAATAGATCAAAATAATACCGAACTCTATGGCGCATATCGAAAGGCCGAGATCAGATTCAATGCGGCCAAAGCAGGATATGAGCAATCTGCAACGATAACTCAGACTGTTATTATCAGGGATGAAAGCGCAGACTGGGGTGATTTGGATCTTCCCGGTTATGAAGAGGTTAAAGCATCCATAACCGATCCGTCTAAGATCCCGTCAGGCTTATGGCTTTATGGAATTGAGAACAAGACATATATCGGTTCGGCCGTGACACAGCCGAAGCTCAAAGTGTTCTACGGAAAGAAGGCACTTAAAGAAGATGCTGACTATACCGTAAAATATTCAGGGAATGTGAAATCCGGTACGGCTTTTGTCACAGTCACAGGCAAGGGTAACTTCGCAGGATCGATCAACCGGACATTCACTATAGGACAGACGTCTTTAGCTGATGCTGAAACAGCCGGGCTTCTTGTGGTACCTGATATTACCTGCATATATACCGGCAAAGTACAGAAAGGTGTCACGACCGTCCGCTTCCGCATGAAGAATACTGATGGCACTTTCAAGGACGTAACCCTCAAGGCAGGTACCGATTTCATATATGAATATCCGGATACGACAGCGGATGCTTATAAAGGATTGGAGAAATCTGAGGATACATTAAACGGGTGCGGCTATAAAGAATATACAGTCAGGATAACCGGAAAAGGCAATTTCAAAGATTCCGTGACATTTACCGAACGCATACTGGCCAAGAACAATCAGTTTATCCATGTAAATAAGCTTAAGATAAGCGCCATTCCCGCACAGGTTCTGTCCAATGACAATAACGGTGAGATCATACCGAGCACTCCGAGGATCGTTGTGAAGATGTCAGACGGAACTGAATTAAGTGAGTATGATTCCGAAAACGGCACAGGCGATTATACGCTGACTTACTATAATAATGCGATTCCGGGAACAGGCAGCGTGATCATTACGGGTACAGGGACGACATATACAGGAAGCAGGACATTGACATTTAAGATAAGCGGCATTCCGATGTCCAAGGTCACCTGTACGATTACAGACAGAGTAAGATCGTATACCGGAGAAGAAGTTGATCTGCCGGATGGAGATTACACTCTTAAATATGGTGAGACCGACCTCGTGAAAGACCGGGATTTCACCGTATCATATAAAAACAACATAAAAACCGGACGTAACCGTGCGACAGTTATCTTTACAGGTAAAGGAGCATATACCGGATCCTTAAAGAAGACATTTACGATAGCAGCCGCACAGATAGATGTGACGGATATAGAATGGGCTGACGGAATTGCTTTTTCCGAAGATGAAGCACATATTCCGCTCATTCCGTATACCAAAGGCGGTGTGAAGCCCGGGCTTGTCATAACACGTGACGGACGCGTACTCACAGAAGGGACTGATTATATCGTCCGCTATAAGAATAATACGACCGTTAACAGCTATACTGACGGCGACGGGGATGAGAAATATGAATGGAGAATGCCGGATGAAAGTAAGAGGCCGACTCTTACCATAACAGGAAAAGGCAATTATATAACCGTCAATCCGATCAGTTTGAGTTTTGCGATCATGCCTGCGTCTTTGGAGAAACCCGGAATCACCATGACCGCGGCAGATATAAAAGCTGCAAACAGCGCGGGATGTAAGACTACCGTTACTATCAACGATACCAATGGAACGCGCCTTACGGCAGGTACGGATTATGACAGGGGCATCAGCTACACTTATGTATTCGATACAACTGTTCGCCATAAGATCAGCAGGAATGAATACACAGAAGAGGTCATCCCCGCAGATGCGGAAGTGGATCCGAATAATGATATCCTTCCTGCCGGATGTGTGATACGCGCTACGGTAACGGGAAAAGGCAATTATACGGGATCATATAAGAACACAACATTTACGGTTATTGCAGCCAATATGGACATCTCCAAAGCGACAGTCAAGGTGTCTGATCAGGTTTATACAGGTAAGCCGATAGAAATATCCAAAGAGGATATTAAGGTTACGCTTAATAAGGTATCGCTTGATGATTCGGAAGATCATCCCGCTTATTACAGGATAGTACCCGGCAGTTTTGAGAACAACGTGAATAAAGGAACTGCCAGATTTATCATAGAAGGCCGCGGCGGATATGGCGGACGCAGGACGGTAACATTTAAGATCGTGTCGAGAAGCGCAGACTTTACGGTTACATATGATAAGAATCTTGCATACATGACAGAAGTATTTGATGGAGCGCATATCGATGCACTGCCCGTGATATCAGGAAACGATATGACAGGCAAGGTGGCAGACGGTAAATCGCTTGCGCATGATACCTATAAACTTAATGGATTTGTCTTTGCGGGATGGAATACCGAGCCTGACGGAAGCGGAGTAATGTATGCATCGGGCGGGAAGTTTGATCCGACAGCTGAGATGCTGGCCGCCGGATACGGCAGCAATGTCAGACTGTATGCGCAGTGGATGCCTGTTGAGTATAAGCTCACGTATAAACTTAACGGCGGTATTAATGAACAGTACAACCCTGCAACATATACGATCCTGGATACTGTAGAATTCTCTGATCCTGTCAGAGAGAGCTATATATTTGCAGGATGGTTTTATGACAGCAGATGTACGAGTAAGCCGGCTCTTAGTATTCCGGTTGGTACAACAGGTAAAAAGACAATCTATGCAAAGTGGACAGTTGCACGTGACCAATAATGGACACAAAGATGTCTCAGAGAGGTATTAAATGAAAAAGAAGATAGTGATCAACAGAATACTCACAGGATTCCTTGCAGTATCATTGGTATTGGCGGATCCGCTCAGTGCTCTTGCGGCCGCACCGGATGAGCTCATAAGCGGTGAGGAGATATCTCTCGATAGTGATACAGGTATATATGATACATCGGATGAGGAACTTGCTGACGGGTACATAGTTACTGAAGATATGGATCCTGATACAGAAGATACGGACTCCGATCAGGGAACAACAGATGATGACGGACTTATAAGCGATCCGGTTGATGATCTTATTATCGATGATCTGAATGAGACAGAGAATGATATCATTTCGGAAAGTTCAGTTCCGTCTGACTACATATCCGGAACTGAGGATACGGATGATTGGATGACACCAGAGGAAAGAGAACTCTGGGAACAGATAAAATCTAAGCCCGGTTACATCCACTCGGATGAAGTCCCTGAAACAGGTGATGTGGAAATGGGCAGCCGGGCCGTAAGCCATTACGAATCCCATGCCATGGGGTATTCCCATACTTTGGGATCTCCATCTGATATATACCTTAGAAGCTCCTATACTACCCCGAATCTTCCCTCGCTCAGAGATCAGAATCCTTACGGCACATGCTGGGCACACGGCTCCATGGCACTTGCAGAGATAAGTATGATCAGACAGGGGTATGTTAATTCATCCGTTAATCTATCAGAGCTTCAGCTTGCGTATTATGCATATAACCGCGTTGTGGATCCTATTGGTGGCACTGCAGGAGATATCGTGATAGATAATCTTCCGTCTTCCGGTTTGCTTGACTTTGGCGGCAGATATGATATTGCAGGTAATGTACTTGCCACATGGACAGGCGCTGTAGATGAGGCCACAGTCCCGTATTCATGGGGATCAACTGTTGAAACTAAATTGAAAAATAAAGATGAGTATGCATATTCAGAAGACTCAGCACATCTGACAGATATCTACAGAGTACCGATAGCGGGTTTTGATGCCAAAGACGAGACCTGTATTGAAAACCAACGGGCTATAAAAAAGCTTATAGTGGATTACGGTGCAGTTGGAATCTCTTTTTGTGCAAGTTCATCGTTCTATAGTTCTGCTAATAACAGTTTTTATTGCCCCGATGAATATCAGTCTAATCATGCAGTATCCATAGTGGGATGGGATGATGATTTCTCAAAGGCTAAATTTAGGACTGCAGCTCCCGGAAATGGAGCCTGGCTTGTAAGAAACAGCTGGACTACAGGTAATTCCAAAAGCTTCTTCGGATACTTCTGGATGTCATATTATGATAAGAGTCTTGATCCAGAGGCTGTTTCTTTTGTTTTCAGACCGGTTGATGAATCTTTCGATAACAATTATCAATATGATGGCGCAGTAGACTGGGGTTACGGATGCGGATATAAGAAGGCTGCAAACGTCTTTACAGCGCACGCTGAGGAAGGCGGACGGGGCGAAGTTATAAAAGCGGTTTCTTTCTCGACCAATGATGCAAACGTGGACTATACGGTATATGTATATACTGGCCTTACAAATACGTCCAATCCCGAGAGCGGAACTAAGGCTGCGACTGTATCCGGTTCAACGCTCTATCCCGGTACATATATGGTGGAACTTAATAAAGATGTATTGGTGTCTCCGAACGAGCGCTTTTCTGTAGTCATATCCATGGAAAAGGGTTCTCATTCTTCTCAGCCGTCTGTGGCGATTGAAGATGAAATGTATCTTGGTTTTCCAACGGGTCAGGTGGTACACCTGAGATCATCTTCCAAAACGGGACAGAGCTTTACGAGCAACGGCTCCGGTTGGAGCGGTGTGGGAACACGTGGAAACCTGAGGATCAAAGCCTTTACGGATAATTTTGATCCAAGTACCGATGTAGAGCCCGAGTACATTTATTTTTCAGAAGCCGAGGTGTCTTTGGGTGCCGAGGAAGCGGTCTTAAAATCTCCAATTACTATACCGGAGGAAGCACAGTATACAAAGTATACGTGGACAAGTTCCAATCCTGAAGTAGCCGTTGTTTCCCATCACGGTTTGGTAACAGGCGTATCTGCCGGATTCGCAACCATAACTGCAACTGCCATGAATGGTGTCAGTGCATCATACACAGTAAGAGTCAACAATTATCTAAGAGCGATAAGATTTAACGATGCCCAGGACGATGACTGGTACGGAACGTATATTTCTGTACCTCTGTCAGATGAACCATACCGATTCGATATAACTACCGAACCGTCTGATCCTGATGATATTGAGGATCTTCGATGGTCTTCCGATAATCCTGATGTCCTTACGATAAACAGCAGGACAGGCATAGCAACTCTGAAGAGTATAGGCTCATGCAATGTTACAGCCGGGCTGGATGATGTATCAGCAACTGTTTCGGTTAATGTGGAGATTGGTGTTCCCGATGCTACAGCAGTAAACGACGGCCAAAATAACATAATCATCAGCTGGCCGGCAGTCAAGGGCGCTGAGTATTATGATCTGTTCAGAGTCGTTGAAACCTATGAAATAATCGGTCCTTATACATATATATATGAAGATTATGAACATATCCGTGGCTGGGAAGGCGGAGAGTCATTCTATTCATATACCGATACGTCACATTCATCGGAGACAAAGGCGACTTCTTATAGATACATAGTCTATACCTATGATTATTACGATCCGGTGAATCAAGTGCTTGGAAACTCCAAAAGCACTGAGATTACGGCATATATAGGTAAGGCATACAACATTACCTATGTTTTAAACGGAGCGACAAATCCCGAAACCAATCCAAAACGTTATATAGAGGGTTCTACTGTATCGCTGGATCCGCCCATCCCGCCTTCAGTGGGATATTTGGATGCTGTATGGTGCAGCGACTCCAAACTTACGAAGGAAAAGAATCAGATCACTTCGACAGATAAAGGCGATAAGACTTTCTATGCCCGCAATAACCCGATAGAGTATCAGATCAGATATCACTACAATGACAATGCAGGAAAAACAGAACTCAAGGGTAAGTATAAATATGATCAGGATGTAACGCTGCTTAAACCGACAAGAAGCGGTTTTACATTCGTCGGATGGAATACTGAAACTGATTACAGCGGAGTGACTTATACAGGCGGGCAGATTGTTAGAAATCTTACTGCTGTTAATAATGACGTGATCGACCTGTACGCGATGTGGGGATACAATATAACGCTTAATCCGGGCGGCGGTAAATGCGCCCGATCCAAAATCCCCGTTACGATGGGCGCATCGTATGGAACAGCAACGTCTCTTCCCGACGCGTCGGAAGTGACCAGAACCGGGTATTTCTTCGACGGATGGTATACGGAGGCGACCGGCGGAAGCCTTGTAACAGATGATACTCCGGTGATTCTTGGAACAACTCATACACTTTATGCGCATTGGACACCAATAACCTACAATATTGTTTTTGACAAAAACGGATTCGATCCTGAGACAGGTATAAGCGACGTGTCCGGATCTATGGAAGCCATGATGGGGTTAAGCTATGGCGAGGGTTATGATCTTAGTGTCAACGCATTTGACCGCGACAAATATGGATTTAAGGAATGGAATACTTCTGCGGACGGAAGCGGTACATCATTTGTCAACGGTGCAACCGTGTCAAATCTTACAGATACCGATGGTGCAACTGTGACTTTATATGCTCAGTGGGTACCTGCTGTATATCATGTGGCTTTTGATGCAAATGCGGCAGATTCCCACGGAACCATGAGCGATATCAACCTGACATATGGTACGGCATCAAATCTTCCTGCGAACGGATATACCCGCGCGGGCTATTCATTTGCGTATTGGAGTGAGACTTCAGAAGATACTGATGGACCGGAAGGTCATTATGATAACAGGGGAGAAGTATTAAACCTGACTTCAGTGGATGATGCTACAGTAACCCTGTATGCTCACTGGGAACAGTTAAAAGTTACCAAACCCTATGCATCTCTGTCTTCGCAGGGAGTCGAAGATGGAGGCAAAACCATATACGATTACGGCACCCGTATTTATCTTACATGCGATACAGCAGGGGCTGATATCAAAGTCAGCATAAACGGTGCCGCTTTCTCGTCGTATGACGATGCCATTGTTCTGGATAACAGTACTACGGAATCAAGCGGTGAATACCGCAGGATGACACTTGCGTTTGAAGCAGACAAGACCGGATATAGAAAATCCGACCCGGTAACCATCAGTCTGTGGATCAGGGATGATTCACTTGACTGGGGCGATCTGGGCAAGGCAGAAAACGAGCAGATAAAAGAGGATGTCGCCGATGTGGATTCTGTTCCATCCGGTATATGGATATATGGTGTGACAGATAAGCAATATACCGGTTCAGCTGTAACCCAACCTGCGATGAAGATCTTTTATGGAAGAAAGATGCTGAATGAAGGTACCGATTATACGGTCAAATATGCATCCAATACCAAAGCAGGGACCGCAAGTGTGACAGTGACCGGAAAAGGTAATTATATTGGCAGCGTGACCAAAACGTATGCGATAGAACCTCTGCGTCTTGACGCGGAAGATGATAACCATGCGGCCCTGACAGGCGCGCCGGATATTTCGTTTAACTATAACGGCAAAGTACAGAAGGGTACTACTACAGTCACATACCGTATGAAGAATTCTGACGGTACCTATAAATATGTGACTCTAAGATCAGGAACCGATTTTACATATGTTTATCCTCACACCAATAAAAAAGGCGATGAGGAAGATGTTTATGATCCTACAGCTTTTGTAGGGAAGAAAAATAAAGTAGATACCACCGCGGGACGCGGATATGAAGAATATGAAGTGATTATCAGGGGTAAAGGTAATTACTCGGGTGAAGCCGTATTCACCGAACGTATCTATGCTGTTGATGATGAGATCATAAACGTCAGCAAACTGAAGGTATCTTCCATCCCGGCTCAGACACTTGAGTATGGTACTTATGATGCTGTTTCAGACACATGGACTAAAGACACCGCATCAGATACGGTCATGCCGTGCATGCCTGTTCCGTCTTCGATCAAATATGCCGGCGTGGATCTTGACTCAACTGATTATTCTATCCGCTATATGAACAATACATTCGTAGGAACGGCTACAGCCGTACTGACAGGCAAGGGCAGATATACAGGCAGCAGGATCTTGACATTTAAGATCAATGCGCTTCAGATGTCCGCGGTGAGTGTTGATGGATTGCAGACACTACACTATACGGGTTCGGAAGTATCACTGCCTGCGGACGATCCGGCTACAGATGAGATTGATGGATACCGTCTCAGATATAAGGTGAGCCGTACCGCACCTGAAGGTCTTGCAATACTGAAAGAAGGTCGTGATTATACCGTAAGCTATGCCAATAACATAAAGGCAGGAAATGCCACTGCCACCTTTACCGGAGTTGGTATATATGCGGGAAGTCTTAAGAAAACATTTAAGATAAGTGCTCTTTCGATTGCTCAGACGCCCGGTAATGCCATGTATAACACTGATGCAGCGGGAAGTATCTCACTTAGATTAGGCGGCAGTGTCGTGGCTCAGGATATGGCTGAAGGCAGCATAGCACTGCCGTACACCAAAGGCGGTGTTAAACCGGTTCCTGAACTTGTATTTACCAACGAATCCGGAGAAGATTACCGGCTTGCAGAAGGAAAAGATTACACAATCAAGTATTCGAACAATACGGCAGTTAACACTTATACGGGTGGGGAATGGAGCAATAAACGTATCCCTGCTGTACTGATAACCTATAAAGGAAACTTTACGGGTAAGCAGGAAGTTCACTTTGCGATCACACCTTCTTCGCTTGAGAGAGTCAGGATAACTGCAACGGATGTAAAAGCATTAACTTCCGCAGGGTGCAAGACGACTGTTACCCTTACGGATTCAAACGGATCGAAACTAGTTTCCGGAACCGATTATAACAAGACTTTTTCATATACTTATGAATACGATACTACCGTAACTCATAAGCTGTCCCGCACAATTACAGAGCACGTTGAAAAGCCCGCAGGAATGAATGTGGATATAAAGAATGACATCATACCTGCAGGTACTGTGATCCGTGTGTCTGTAACCGGTATAAAAAACTATGCCGGAACAGATCCTGAGAACGCTTCAACCGCAAGTACTGTATTTAAGATCATCGGCTCCGTAAATGACATCTCCAAAGCTACGGTCAAAATAGCCGATCAGGCATATACAGGCAGACCGATCGAGTTTTTAAAGAAAGATCTTACGGTCACTTTAAACAAGAAACCGCTGGAGCTTTCCGATTACAGGATTGTACCCGGAAGCTTTGAGAATAACATCAATAAGGGCACGGCGAAGTTCATCATAGAAGGCATGGGCGAATACGGCGGAAGAAAGACCGTGACATTTAAGATCGTCAGCCGTTCGTCTGATTTTAATATCACATATGATCCTAACCTTGCACACATGACCGGTGTATTCTCAGATGCAGGCTTAACCGCTCCCGTCATTACAGGAACGGTCAAGACCGGCCGCGTAGCTGAAGGCAAGGCTCTTGCCCGCAATTCCTATAAGCTTAACGGATTTGTCTTTGCCGGATGGAATACCGAGGCTGACGGAAGCGGAACTCTGTATGCTTCGGGCGGTAAATATATTCCGGCAGACGAAATCATGGCGGCCGGATACGGCACCGATGTCAGAGTGTACGCACAGTGGGTACCTGTTAATTACAAGCTGACATATGTGGTTAACAAAGGTACGAATGACGATCGGAATCCTGTCACTTTCACGATTCTGGATACCGTGAATTTATATGTGCCTGTACGTGACGGATATGATTTTGGCGGCTGGTTCTATGACAGTTCATGTAAGAGTAAGTCATTGGATCCCGGGTTCGCAACCTCCACTCCGACCGGGACATATATCATCCCCGTCGGAAGCACAGGGAATAAGACAGTTTATGCTAAATGGACAAAGCTTCCATGATAATACACCGGAGATGACTCAAAGAACAACTATGAAAAGAAACGGGCTCATTAAAAGATTACTGACAGGTTTTCTGGCAGCATCACTGATGCTGACGGATCCGCTTTCCGCGCTGGCTGCACCGGTTAATATGACAGATGAAGAAACAGCAGCAGATGACGGTATGATCTTTTCCGAAGAAGAGTATCCCGCAGAGGAGTATTCGGAAGAATACGATCTTACGGATACTGAAGAAGATCAGGACACTGTGGAGATCTGTGCTGATGAAGATTATGAACCGGATCAGGAGGTTGATGCTCCTGCTCCCGCAGCTGATGAACAGCCGGAAGATGAACAGATCCCTCAGGATACGGACGGATCGTATTCCGGATATATTCATATCGACGGCGTTCCTGAAATAGATGATATAGATATGGGATTTGG
>JAEEGL013410845.1_pt1 | contig 12313 bp, 4 predicted proteins | sample 9134231 | NCBI WGS metagenome assembly JAEEGL01 (sample SAMN16246548, study PRJNA631951) | gut metagenome | biome: gut microbiome; feature: rumen; material: fiber-attached | host: Bos | place: Iran: Karaj | collected 2018-10 | reverse complement strand
TATCAGCGCAACACGAACTTCAACAACATCAAGAAGGGCGACGTTATCGTTTACTACGGCCATGTCGGCATCTGCAGCGGCAACGGCATGATGATCGACGCCTCGAGCTCGAAGGGCAAGGTCGTCGAAAGGCAGTATTACAGGCAGGGCAGCTGGTTCCAGAGTCACTTTATCTGCTCCTACAGGATCTTCAGATAAAATACAAATGACAACCGAAAAGGACGCTTTCCGAAAGGAAGGCGTTCTTTTTTATTGCGTTTTTCGGATAAACCTTTGTTCTCCCGCAAAAACTGAATCCATGGGAAACCGCAGAAAATGCCGCGATAAGGCGAATTGCTTCCGGAAGCTGGAACGGCTTGAAAAAACGCTTTCGGGCGTTACGGCGAAGCTCGAAAGAGCAAGGTTCTTTGAATATGTCGAATATGTCGGCGACGAAAAGCGAATGCTCCGCCGCGCGTTCCGCCTCGGGATCCTGCGCGGGGCGGGCATGGCGATCGGCTTCACGGTGCTCGGCGCCGTCGCCGTGTATCTTCTTCGCCTCGCGGCAACGACAAACCTGCCGATCATCGCGGATTTTATTTCGCAGTTGATAGAGATCATCGAAAAGAGAAGATGAAGGGAGACCGCACGGATGAGGGATATCACAAAAGCGCTCTTCACCGCGGCGCGCGAGGCCGGCGAACTGCCGATCACCCGCGGAAGGCGCGGGTTTTTTGCTTTACAGCGTGAAAAACGGCGGATGGAAGCGACCGTCCGCTCGCTGCTTGGAGGGGGACGGGCGGCAATACGGCGAGCTGAGAGGGACTGCGCCTCCGTTTTCGACGAGCTCCTCGCCGCGGATTTTTACAGGATCGAAAAACAGATCGCGCTCCTGCCGGAAAAGGGCCTGTGCGCGCGGGGGGAGAAGCTGCCCGCGATGGCGGCGGGGCTGCGGAGCGCAAGGCTGAGGGTCTCGGCGCTTGCCGATTCTTTTGCGGAACTCTGCCCGGAGGTCACGGCGGGGCGCGCGGCGGCGTTCATCGAGGAATACCAGCAGAGGAACCCCCTCTCGACGGCGGAGATCAGGCTTTTTCCTTCGGCGCTGCGCATCGCGCTTCTGCAAAAAGCGGCGGCGCTGCTCAAAAAACCGGGGCGTGATGCGGCGGCGGAGCTCGAAAGACTGCTCGCCGGCCTCGAATGCGTTCAAACGGCGGATTTCGCGGAGACCGTCGAAGCGGCCGACCCCGCGCGAAGACTGCTCGCGGAGGACGCTGTATGCCGCCAAATGGACGCGGAGAGCATCGACGGCTATCTTGAAGCCGCGGCGCGGATGGGAAGACGCTGCGGCGTTTCGGCGGCTGCGGTGATACGCTGCTCGCTCTCGCTCGCGGAAAAGGCGGGGGAAGGCGGGAAAAACGCCGAAAGCCGAAGAACGCATGCCGGATATTACCTGATCGCCGAAGGCGCGGCGGAGCTTCAGGCGGCGCTGCGGCCGGAAAAAGCCCGTGCTGCCGATGCGGAAAAGCGCAATAAAGCCGTTCTTGCGGGATTCTACGCCGCAAAGCTCGCTTTTGCCGCGGGCGTTTCGCTTGCGGCGGGGCTTATTGACGAAAACATCTTCGCTGCCCTGCTGAGCTTCTTCCCGGCCTATGCCGCGGCGGAGACCCTGCTCATACGCATCGCGACCCGCATCAAAAAGCCGCGGCTCCTGCCGAGACTCGCGCCGCCGTATGTCCGCGGCGATGACTGCCGAACGCTCGTCGCTGTGCCGGTGCTTATAAGCGGCGAAAAAGCGCTCGCCGAGGCTGTCAAAACGCTCGAGCGGCATTATCTCGCCAACAGGCTCGAGCGGGCGGAATACTGCGTGCTCGGCGATTTTCCGGATTCCGAAACCCCGGAAAGGGAGGGTGAGACGGAGCTTGTCGAAAAGGCGAAAGCGCTCATCGCGGCGCTCAACGAACGCTGCCCTTCGGAAAACGGTGCAAGATTTCATTATTTCCATCGGGCGAGGCGGTTCAATAAGGCGGACGGGCTCTATATGGGGCGCGAAAGGAAGCGCGGCGCGGTGGAGGATCTCATGGCGTACATAGCGGAGGGCGACCGCGGGGATTTTTGCTGCCTTGCGCCGGAGGCCGCCGGGAAATTCCGCTATCTTGCCGTGCTGGACGCCGATACCGTGATGCCGAACGGCGCGCTCGCGAGGCTCATCGGCGCGGCGGCGCATCCGCTGAACCGCCCGGTTTATCGCGTGGAGAATGCGAAAAAACCTTACTCGGGCTATAATATCATTGTTCCGAGGATGGCTTCGACCTCCCGCTCCGCCGCGAAAAGCCGCTTTGCGATGCTGATAAGCGGTGAGAGCGGCATGAGCGCCTATTCTTCGGAGGTTTCCGATTTTTACTTCGACCTCTTCGGCAGCGGAAGTTTCGGAGGGAAGGGCATCATTGATATCGAGGGCTTCCGGCGCGCGTCGTCGGGGCTGATCGAAGAGAACACAGTTCTCAGCCACGACCTGCTCGAAGGCAGCCTCGCAGGAGCGGCGTTTGCGGGCTCGACCGTGCTCTATGACGGCGAGCCTTCATCATACCTCGGCTATCAGGGCCGCCGCCATCGCTGGCTGAGGGGCGATACACAGCTGCTCGGCTATGTTTTCGGTAAAAAACGGCGCGCCGTCGACCCCGTTTCGCGGCGGAAGATGCTGATGAACGTTTTCGGCGGGCTCGTTCCCGGCGCGGCGTACCTCGCGCTGACGAATTCCGTCGTTTTCGGCTTCGGCGCGGCGTTTGTCGCGGCGCTTGTCTGCTTTTTCATCGAACCTGCGGCGGGATTCATCGCGGACCTTCCGCGCATTCTCACGGGGAAGCGCGTTGCCGCCCGCCCGCGGGTGATCATGCTTCGAAGGAAGCTGACGGAGCTTGCGGTCCTGCCCTTCGCCGCGCTCAAGGACGCCGACGCGATCGTTCGGGCGCTCTGGCGGATGACGGTTTCGCATAAAAAGATGCTCGAATGGCGCACAGCGGCGGACGGCGAAAAGAAGGGAAAGGCGGAGTATCTGAAGCTCTGGCCCTGCCCGGCAGCGGGGCTTTCGCTTGCGGCGTCGGCTGTATTCCGTCTTGCGTCGCCCGAGCCGCTGCTCGTTTCCGCGCTTGTTCTCGCGGCGCTTTTCTTCGCGGCGCCGCTTACGGTGATGCGGCTTGACGGAAGGAAAAAGCCCTATTCCCCGAACGGGGAGGAGAAGGAGCTACTGCTCGCCGCGGCGGAGAGGACATGGCGCTTTTTTGAGGAAAACTGCACTGAAAAGACGCACTTTCTGCCGCCGGATAATTTCCAGCAGGAGCCGCTGCGGGGAATTGCGCCGCTGACCTCGCCGACGAATATCGGCATGGCCCTCGCCGCTGCGGTCTGCGCGAAGGATCTCGGCTTCATCGATGCCGACGGGCTGCTGCTGCGCCTCGACCGAACGGTTTCGACCATCGAAAGGCTTGAAAAATGGCGCGGGCTGCCCTTCAACTGGTACAGCACGGCGGATCTTTCGCTTCCGAAGCCGCGCTTCGTTTCTTCGGTGGACTGCGGGAACCTCTTTTGCTGTCTTGTGACGGCGGCGGCCGCGGTCTCCGGGATCGAGGCGGAAGAGCTCGGAAGATTCGGCCCGGAATTTAAGGAAGAACTCGCCCGCCGGATGAACGCCGTTGCGGAGGGCATGGACCTCGCCGCGCTCTACGACGCGCCGAAACGGCTTTTTTATATCGGTCTCGATTACGAAAACGGGAAGCTGACGCCGGCGCATTACGACCTTTGGGCCTCCGAAGCGCGGATACTGAGCTTCGTTTCCGTCGCCTGGGAAAGGGTCGGCGCCCGCCACTGGTTTACTCTCGGAAGGCTCGCCTGCGACGTTCCGGGCGGACGCTGCCTGAAAAGCTGGAGCGGGACGGCCTTCGAATACCTGATGCCGCTGATCTTTTTCGATACGGCGGAGGGCAGCCTTCAAAAGGAGGTTTCAAGGAGCGCTGTCCTGACGCAGATCCTCGCCTCGCGCGGGGAGGTCTGGGGCGTTTCGGAATCGGGATATTACGCCTTCGATGAACAGCTGCGTTATCAGTACCGCGCCTTCGGAACGCCCGCGCTTGCCCTCTCGAGGGAAAGCGAAAAGCAGGATGTGATCGCGCCGTATGCCTCCGCCCTCGCGCTTGCGGTGGAGCCGAAGCTCGCTGTCCGGAACCTTCGAAAGCTCGCGGAGCTCGGAATGTTCGGAGAATACGGCTTTTTCGAAGCGCTCGACCGAACAAAGAGCCGCGTCGGCGGCGAGGGGGCGCGCGTTGTCGGAAGCTTCATGGCGCATCACCAGGGCATGATCCTTTGCTCGGTCGCGAATCTTCTGACGGACGGTGCGTTCCGCCGGAGGTTTATGGAGCTCCCGAACACAGCGGCGAACGAGCAGCTTCTTTTCGAGAATATGCCGGCGGATCCGATCCGCGTCGGCGCCTTCCACCCCTCCCTGCGCCGCCCGGCCGCGCGGCGAAACCTGCCTCCGGTTGCTGCCGAAGAGGGCGAAATGCTCTGCGGCGTGATCTCGGAAAGGGAGTATTCGGTTTTCATGACGGCGGACGGCAGGGGCGTTTCGCGCAGCGGGGATATCCTTCTGACGCGGTACAGGCGGGACAGCTTTGCCGAAAGCGGGATCGAATTCGCCGTCGCTGTCGGAAGGACCCGCCGAAAGATCGGCGGGGAGATGACCGCACAGATGCATAAACTGAGCTTCCGCGAGCGGATCGGCCCGCTCGAAGCTTCTCTCGGCGTGATCCTGCCCGGCTTGAACTGCGAACTGCGAACGCTCGAACTCGTCAACTGCGGAAGGTCGGAGGAGGTCTGCACCGTCGGCGCCTTTGCGGAGATCGCTCTCGCGCCGGAGGCGGAGGACAGGGCTCACCCCGCCTTCGTACGGGTGACCGTCGATTCGGAAAAAGTCGGCGAAACGCTGCTGTTCACGGCAAGAAAAAGACCCGGACGCGCGGAAAAAACGGCGTTCTTCCACTTCATCGCGCCGGGCGGGACGGAGCTCTGCTGCGACGGACTCGTACGCCCGGGCCGCGGCGGGGACATCCTCGCCTGCCTTGATAAAAGAGCGGCGGAGAATTCCGCGGGTGAACTGCCGACGGAACAGCCGGTCGAGCCCTATTATTCCGCCGTGACCGAACTGCGGCTCGCGCCGGGGGAGTCCGCGAGGGTACGCCTCCTCTGCGGGATCGCAGGAAGCCGGGAGGAAGCGCTGACGGCCGTTAAAAACCAGCTGCCGCGCCTCGCGGGTTCGGGCATTGAACCCGTCGCCCGTGCAAGGGCGGTGCAGCGCTTTCGGGAGGCCGGCGTCGCGCGGCGGGAATTTGCCCTCGCTTCGCTGCTCGCGTACCGCTTGCTGACAGGCACCCCGGCGGGAAACAAAGCGCGGGGTCCGCGGGAAAGAGGCCAGGCTTCCGCGGGGAAAGGCGGGCTGTGGCGCTTCGGGATCTCGCCGGATCTTCCGACCGTTGCCGCCGAAGTTAATTTCGCGGAGGAGCTTGCAGGCGCGGCGCTGATCGTCCGCGCGCTCGATTGGATCGTTTCGGCGGGGCAGAAGACGCAGCTCGTCATCATCGGCGGCTATGAGAACCGCTACGGCGAACCCCTTCGCGCCGCGCTCGAGGGCATCGTTTCCGGGAAGGCTTTCGCGCGGCTTGTCCACGGATTCGAAGCAGAAAGGAGCGAGCGCGAACTGATCCTCGGCTGTGCGCTCGTGCGTCTCGATCCCGCCGCGCCGTTCGCGGCGCTGACGGAGGATGCGAAGCGCAGAAAAGACGAAAAAACGAACCGCAAAACGGAGGAAATGAAGACCTTCCCGCCGGAGGAGGGCGAAAAGCCGGAATTCTTCAACGGCTTCGGCGGTTTCGACGCGCAGAGAGGGGAATACCGGATCATCCTCCCTGCCGGAAGGAAAACGCCGCTGCCCTGGTCGAACGCGATCGGCGGCAGGCGCATCGGAACGCTCGTTACCGAATCCGGCGGGGGCTATACCTTCGCGGGGAATGCGCGGCTCGCCCGCCTCACGCCCTGGACGAACGACGCGCTTCGCGACGGCCGCGGCGAAAGGCTCGCGCTGACCGACGCCGGGAGCGGGGAGAGGATCGCGCTTCCGCCCGAAAACGGGGCATACGAATGCGCGCACGGCTGCGGGTACACGCGTTTTTCCTTCAAAACGGCGGAGCTGCGCGTTTCGCTCACGGAGACCGTCGACGCGGAACTGCCGCTCAAATATTATCGGCTCGAAGCCGAAAACACCGGAAAAACAAAGAAGGAGCTCGCTTTCGAGCTTCGGATCGATCCCATTCTCGGGGAATACCTGCGGCGCGAAACAAAGCGCTGCCGAGCGGCGGAAAACGCCGTATTCATCAGGGACATCCTTTGGGAAAAGGGCGAAGAGGCGTTCATTGCCGCGGCGCCGGGCGAAAGGCTGCTCACCGCCGAAGAGGGGGAACTGACTTCGCCCTGCGTGTGGACGCCGCTCGCTGTTCCGCCGGGAAAAAAGGCGGATGCGGTGCTTCTGCTCGGCTGCGCGGCGGAGGATGAGGCCGAAAAGATCATTGCCTCGGCGGATTACCGCGGAGCGATGCGAAGCGCACGGGCGTTTCGCCGGGAAAAACTCGAAAGCCTTGTTTTCCGAACGGGCAGACCGCGCTTCGACACGCTTTTGAACGGACCGCTGCTCTGCCAGCTTTATCAGGCGAGGCTCATGACCCGCACGGGATTCTATCAGAGCGGCGGCGCGACGGGCTTCCGCGATCAGCTTCAGGATGTTTCGGCGTTGCTGATGACGGATCCCGCCCGCGCGAAGCGGCAGCTTCTCGTCTGCGCGGCAAAGCAGTTCCCTGAGGGGGATGTTCTGCACTGGTGGCATGAGGATGGGCGGGGCGTCCGTACGCGCATCGGCGACGACCGCCTTTTCCTGCCGCTCATTGCCTGCGAATACCTGCGCGTCACGGGCGATCTTTCACTCCTTTCGGAGGAGGTCCCATTTCTCGAAAGCCGACCGATACCGCCGGGGCGGCGCGACCTTTATGACTTTTTCCCGGAAGAAGGGAGCGAAAGCTTCCTCGGGCACTGCCTGCGCGCGGCGGAACTGCCGTTTCGGGACATCGGCGCACACGGACTGCCGCTGATGGGCAGCGGCGACTGGAACGACGGCATGGATGCGGTCGGCGATGGCGGCGGCGAAAGCACGGTCACGGCGTTCCTCGCGGTCATGGCGGCGGAGGGTTTGGCGAAGTTTCTGCGCGAAATGCGAAAAGCGGAGATTGCCGAGGAATTGGTGCAGAAGGCCGCAGTCATGCGCGAAAACATCGAAAGAAACTGTTGGGATGGCGAAAAATACACCCGCGCGTTCTACGGAGACGGCAGCAAGCTCAATGTTTTCGACTGCGTCACGGCCTGTTTCGCGGTCTTTTCCGGCGCGGAGCACGGCAGGGAGGCTTTCGAAAACACGCTTGCCGTGCTTGAGGACGGGGAGCACGCGCTCGTGAAGCTGCTCGCGCCGCCTTTCGGCGGGGCAGGCCGCAGCGTCGGCTATATCGAGGGCTATCTCCCCGGTGTGCGCGAAAATGGCGGGCAGTACACCCATGCCGCGGCGTGGTGCGTGATCGCCGCCTGCAAACTGGGTCTTGCGGAAACGGCGGAACGGCTTTTCGATGAACTGAACCCGCTTTCGCATTCGGACGAAGCGGGCATCGGGACCTATAAGACCGAGCCCTACGCCGTCTGCGGCGACGTGTATTCCATCGGCCGTCTCGTCGGACGAGGCGGTTGGAGCCTCTATACCGGCGCGGCGGGCTGGCTGTACCGCGCGGCGGTAGAGCATATCCTCGGTCTCGGAAAGCACGGCGACACATTGGAGATCCGCCCCTGCACAACGCTTGATGAGTTTTCATTCGAATACCGCTTCGGCGAAAACGGGCGGACGCTCTACCGCGTCCGTGCCGTGCGCGGAGGCGCGGGTGAAGCTATAAAGCTCACCGACGACGGAGAGGTGCATGAGATAACGACGGGATACTGATAAAAAAGCCGTCAGCCGCACCCTGATAAGGGTACGCCGCTGACGGCTTTTTGCTTGCTGATTCGGATTTATTTCCCCGAGATCCTCGAATACATCGCGAGGTACTGCTTCGCGCTTTCGTTCCAGCCGAGGTTGGTTTCCATCGCGCGGACGACCATCCTCTGCCAGCAGGCGCGGTCGTTTCTGAAGAGCTCAACGGCGTCGCGGCAGGCGTTATACAGTTCGTTCGCCGAATAATTGCGGAAGGAGAAACCGTTGCCCTCATCGGTGAATTTGTTGTAGGGGATGACGGAATCCGCAAGACCGCCAGTTTCGCGAACGACGGGGATCGTGCCGTAGCGCAGGGCGATCATCTGCGAAAGCCCGCAAGGCTCGAAGGCGGAGGGCATCAGGAACATATCGGAGCCCGCGTAGATGCGCCTTGCCAGCGCGTCGTTCATCTCGCAGCGGAAGGCGACGCGGCCGCGGCCGTAATCGGAATTCGCGAGCGAGCCGAAGCGGTTTTCGAGCCACGCGTCGCCCATGCCGAGGATCACGACCTGCATCCCGAGGTCGAGAAGGCCGGGGAGGACCTGATCCACAAGGTCGAGACCCTTCTGGTTCGTGAGGCGGGAGATCACGGAAGCAACCGGCGCGTCCGGATCGACGCGCAGACCGAGATCGGACTGCATCGCCGCCTTGCATTTCGCTTTGCCCGCAAGGGAATTTTTCGAATAGCGGCAGGAAAGCGCTTTGTCAGTCCAGGGATTATAGCTCTTGCGGTCGATGCCGTTCAGAATGCCCGTGATGCCGTCCCCGCGGGAGGAGAGCAGGCCGTCCAGCGTTTCGCCGTATTTCGCGGTCCGGATCTCGTTCGCGTAGGAGGGGCTGACTGTCGAAACGGCGTCGGCGTAGATGATGCCGGCCTTCATGGCGTTGGCGAAGCAATAGTATTCGATCTTCGAAAGCGCGTACTGCCCGAGGGAGAGAAGGTCGTTGGCGAACAGCGGGCTCATGAGGCCCTGATAGCGGAGATTGTGGATCGTGAAAACGGTCCTGACATCCCGAAGGGCGTTGTGGTGGCGGTACTGCTCATTGAGGAGCATCGCGATAAGGCCTGTCTGCCAGTCGTTGAGGTGGAGAACATCCGGTTCGAAGCCGATGCGGAGGATCGATTCGAGCACGGCCTTCGCGAACCAGCAGAAGCGTTCCGTTTCGAAATCGCCGTCGGTATAAACGTAATTCTGCTTGAAATAATACTCGTTGTCGAGGAAATAATAGCGTATGCCGTCCTTTTCGAGCATATCGACGCCCACAAACTGCCTGCGCCAGCCGAGGTCGATGTAAAAATCGATGACGTGGGTCATATGGAAACGGTATTCCTCGGCGATCCGGCTGTATTTCGGGATCATGACCGCGACTTCCGCGCCGAGCTTCTTTTCTGCGGCGGGCAGCGCGCCGACGACGTCTGCAAGACCGCCGGTCTTGATGAAGGGAACGCATTCGCTTGCGACGATCAGAACTTTCATTTCGGGGACCTCTTTTCGTTTTTTCGTTGATTCCCGGCAATGGCCGGAGGGGGCTTGATTATCGGTACATCGAGCGCTTTCTCCAGGTGGAGGGGGAGAAGAGCAGCAGCATCGGCCAGATCTCGAGGCGGCCGATCAGCATATCGAGGGTCAGCACGATCTTGCTGAAATCGGAGAAATGGGCGTAATTCTCAACGGGACCGACGGCGGAGAAGCCGGGACCGACGTTGAAAATGCAGGCAAAGACGGAGGAGACCGTCGCTTCGAAGCTGTAGCCGTCAAAGGAAACGAGCAGCACGGAGGCAAAGACGAGCGCGATGATGACGGAGAAATAGACGAGCACGGAGCGCACGACCGTTTCGGGAACGGGCTTGTTGTCGAGACGCAGGGCGTGGACGTATTTCGGGTGCGCGAGGCGGCGCAGCTCATTCCAGCCGTTTTTGACGAGGATGATGAAGCGGGAGGTCTTGATGCCGCCCGCGGTGGAGCCGGCGCAGCCGCCGAGGAGCATCATCAGAAGAAGGATGCACTTCGAAAGCGTCGGCCATTTATCGAAATCGAAGGAAGCGAAGCCCGTCGTGCTGTAGATCGACGCGCCGTTGAACGCCGCGTGGTGGAGCGCTTCGCCGAGGCTGCCGTAAAGATGGCGGATGTTGAAGGTTATGAGCGTGATGCAGATGACGAAGATGCCCAGGAACCAGTGCAGCTCCTCGTTTTTGACGACGACGCCGAGCTTGCGGAGAATAATGTAGAAATATAGGTTGAAGTTGACGGCGAAGATCAGCATGAACACCGTCGCGACGGTCTGAAGATACGGCGAAAGGCCGATCATGCCTTCGTCGAGGACCATGAAGCCGCCGGTGCCGGCGGTGGACATCGCCGTGGTGAACGCTTCATAGGCGCTCATCCCTCCGAAGAGCAGGAAGATCGCCTCGATGACCATGAGGCAGAAATAGATCGCGTAAAGGATCAGCGCGGTGTTTTTCGCCTTCGCGACAAGCTTGCCGACGCTCGGACCGGGGACCTCTGCGCGCATGATGTGCATCGAACGCTCCTTCGAAAGGGGCATGACGGCCATGACAAAGACGAGAACGCCCATGCCGCCGACGAAGATTATGAGACAGCGCCAGAAGCCGATGCCGTGGGGGATCGCGGAAATGGCGGTGCAGACCGTCGCGCCCGTCGTCGTGAAGCCCGAAGCTGTTTCGAAAACGCAGTCGAGATAGCTCGGGAAGATCCCGCCGAGAAGGAAGGGCAGCGCGCCGAGAAGGGACATCGCAAGCCAGGAAAGGGCAACGATCACGAAGCCTTCCTTGGCGTAGATCGCGTTCGATTTCGGCTTAATGAGCAGCAGCAGTCCGCCGATGCCGGCGGTTATGAGCGCGGAAAGAAGGAGCGCGGAAAGATCACTCGCGCCCGAGCAGGCGGAGATTATGACCGGCAGCAGCATGAGCGCCGCCGCGCTGAGCACTATCTTGCCCAGCATATTGAAGACCATGCGGTAATTCAAAGGCCTGCCTCCGCTTTTTATGCGATGCTGCCGGTAAGGATATCGGCAAGGTCGTTGAACATTTTGTGCTTTGTGACGATGATAACGCGGTCGCCCGAAAGGATCGCGTCGCTGCCGCCGGGGATGATCGTTTTCCCGTGGCGGACGATGCAGGCGATCAGTAGATCCTTATGCAGGAACCGGTTGAGATCCTTAAGGGGAATTCCGTACATTGGGTGGCTGCCCTTCGCGAGGAATTCGAGGGCCTCGATGCGGCCGCTGACAAGCTCGTGAACGGTTTCGACATTGCTCTCCTCCGGGCTGCAGCTCATTGCGCGAACGAAGGTCAGGATCTTGTTCGCGGTAAGCTGCTTCGGCGAGATGATGCTGTCGAGGGAGGAATCGGGGAGCACGCCGATGAGGTTTTCGTTGTTGACCTTCACGATAACGCTCCTCGCGCCCTTCCATTTCGCGAAAAGACCGCTGATGATGTTGTTTTCGTCCATGCCCGTCAGGGCGATGAACGCGTCCACGGTTTCGACGCCTTCCTCAACGAGCAGCTCATGGTCGGTGCTGTCGCCGAGCATGACGAGGGCATGGGGCAGTTCCTCGCTCAAAAAGGTCGCCCTCTGGGGATTGCTTTCGATTATCTTCACCTGCACGCCGACTTTATCGAGGGAGCGGGCGAGGTAGTAGGCGATCCTGCTGCCGCCGCTGATCATTACGGTACGGACCCTTTTGCGCTTTTCGGGGTACGCTGTGCGCAGGAAACGGGCCATCTCCTCCGGTGCGGCGCTGACATGCAGCTTATCCCCCGCTTCAAGGACGAAATCGCCCTTAGGGATGATGATGTTTTCCCCGCGCTGAATGGCGCAGACGAGGACCTTGAACTGGAATTTTCTGTTTATCTCAACGAGCTGATGCCCGATGAGCGGATTGTCGGCGTTGAGGCGCACTTCAACGAGCTCCACTCTTCCGCGGGCGAAAAACTCAACATTCAGCGCGCTCGGGATCCTGAGGAGCCTCTCGATTTCTTCCGAGGCGGCAAGCTCGGGGTTGATCGCCATCGAAAGGCCGAGCTCCTCCTTGAGAAAATCGAGCTGAGCGGTGTATTCCGGGTCGCGCACGCGGGCGATGGCGCGCTTCGCGCCGAGCTTATGGCCGATCAGGCAGCAGAGCATGTTGACTTCGTCATGCGCTGTCGCCGCGATGAGCACATCCGCTCCCGCGACGCCCGCTTCGCGCTGAACGCGGTAGTCC
>JAEEGL012871667.1_pt1 | contig 12313 bp, 7 predicted proteins | sample 9134231 | NCBI WGS metagenome assembly JAEEGL01 (sample SAMN16246548, study PRJNA631951) | gut metagenome | biome: gut microbiome; feature: rumen; material: fiber-attached | host: Bos | place: Iran: Karaj | collected 2018-10 | reverse complement strand
GGGGCAGATCACGGTGAAGTGGAGCGCTGTCTCCGGCGCATCCAAGTACGCTGTTTACCGCAAGACCAGCGGGAGCAGCTGGACACTGCTGACCAACACTGTCACCGGTACAAGCTACGTCGATAAGAGCGCCGACCTCAAGGCAGGGACCACCTACTATTACACAGTGCGCGCCTATGTGAACAGTGCTTGGGGCGGTTATGACAACGCGGGTGTCAGCGCGACAGCAGCAGCCTCCACCGTGCCGGTGCTGACAAGCGCGACCGCCGCATCGGGGCAGATCACGGTGAAGTGGAGCGCTGTTTCCGGCGCATCCAAGTACGCTGTTTACCGCAAGACCAGCGGGAGCAGCTGGACACTGCTGTCCAACACGGTCACCGGCACAAGCTACGTCGATAAGAGCGCCGACCTCAAGGAGGGGACCACCTATTATTACACGGTGCGCGCCTATGTGGGCAGCGCTTGGGGCAGCTACGATACCGCCGGCGTGAGCGCGAAGGCCATTGCTGCTGCCGCCAATTATCCGGTGCTGACGAGTGCAACGGCTTCCGCCGGGCAGATCACGGTCAAATGGAACGCCTTCACCGGCGCTTCCAAGTACGCCGTCTACCGCAAAGCTGCCGGGGAAAGCAGCTGGACGAGGCTCACCAATACCGTTACCGGCACAAGCTACGTCGATAAGAGCGCCGACCTCAAGGCGGGGACTACCTACTATTACACGGTGCGCGCCTATGTCGGCAGCGCCTGGGGAAGCTATGATTCCACCGGCGTCAGCGCCAAGGCTGTCGCCGCCAATTATCCGGTGCTGACGAGTGCGACGGCTTCCGCCGGACAGATCACCGTCAAGTGGAATGCCTTCTCCGGCGCGACGAAGTATGCCGTTTACCGCAAGGCTACAGGGGAAAGCAGCTGGACGAGGCTCACCAATACCGTCACTGGTACCAGCTATACGGACAAGAGCAGCGACCTCAAGGCTGGAACCACTTACTACTACACGGTCCGCGCCTATGTCGGCAGCACATGGGGCAGCTACGATACCACCGGCGTGAGCGCGACGGCGAAATAAAGCTGCCGACATTCTTTACCGAAAGAATCAAGCATTTACTGATCAAAGCATACATAAAACACGCCCCCGTGAAGCATCCGCTCCACGGGGGCAAATGTATCCTGAAGCAGCATTTTACATCCGTTTATGATTGACATTAAAAGTAGTATTTGCTACAATTTGGAACAGAAAATGGAAACGCTGAAGGAGTGATATTCGTGCGACAAATGGCAAAAAGACCGACCTCTCTGGCCCTGGCTGTGATTCTGCTGCTGGCTCTGATGCCTGCGGTTGTATGGGCCGCTGACGAAGGCTGGGAGTACAAAGAACTAAGTGACGGAACCCTGGAAATCACCGGCTACAAAGGCAGTGAATCAGATCTGGTCATCCCCCAGATGATCGGCGCAAAACGTGTGACCTCTATTGGCTATTTTGCGTTCTACAATTCTCAAACCATCACGAGCGTTACGATCCATGACGGCGTGACTCGTATCGACGATTATGCGTTCAACGGCTGCAATGAACTGACGAGCGTGACCATCGGAAGCGGCATGGCCGACATCAGCAGCGTTGCATTCGATGCAAATTTCAGCCTGACGGATTTCAACGTATCCTCTGCCAATACCACTTATTGCAGCGTGGACGGCATTCTTTTCAGCAAAGATAAAAAAACTCTGGTTGCATATCCTGGCGGGCGGTTTGACGCCTATTCGATCCCGGATTATGTAACCAGCATTGGAGCCAATGCATTCTCTGGGTGCTACCTGAGCAGCGTTACGATTCCGGCCAGCGTAATTAACATTGGCTTCTGCGCATTTACCGATTGCAGCATGTTGACAGAAATCAACGTAACATCTGACAACAAATCATACTGCAGCGTAGACGGATCTCTATTCACCAAGGACAAAACGACGCTCATCACCTATCCCGCAGGCAAACAAGGTGCTTATACGATACCCAGCAGCGTAACCAGCATAGCTGACTATGCCTTCCGGTACAACTTCGGCCTAACGGGCGTGACGATCCCCAACAGCGTGATCAGTATTGGCACTTGTGCATTTCAGGGCTGCGATTCTCTGACGAGCCTGACGATTCCCGACAGCGTGACCAGCATTGGAGACGTTGCGTTCAACGCCTGCAACGGGCTGACGAGCGTGACGATTCCCGGCAGTGTGACTTCTTTCGGCGATAGTGTATTCGTCGGTTGCAACAGCCTGACTGATGTGGTCTTCGCCAGCGGTGTGACCAGCATTGGCAGAGATGCCTTTGAAAGCTGCAGCAATCTGAAGAATGTGATAATCCCGGTGAGCGTTAAAAGCATCAGCGACCGGGCATTCTGGGAATGTGCCAGTCTATCCGACGTTTATTACGCCGGCACACAGGCGCAGTGGAACACCCTGAAAGCCCAGATCGATGATTACAACGATGAGCTGCTCAATGCCACCATCCATTATAATTACACATACAAAGATCCCTCCATCCCAACGCTTATTTCTGCCGCCGCAACTGAGGGACAGATCACCGTCAAATGGAACGCGGTCTCCGGTGCGACGAAGTACGCGGTCTACCGCAAAGTCTCCGGCGGAAGCTGGACGCTGCTGTCCAATGCCGTTAACGGAACCAGTTACACGGATAAGAGCAGTGATCTCACAGCCGGCACTACTTATTTTTACACGGTGAAAGCTTATGTGAACGGCGCATGGGGCGGCTATGACAGTGCTGGCGTCAGCGCGAAGGCCGTTGCGGCATCATCGGATGGAAAATGGGAAGTCAGCGAACTGAGCGGCGGTACGGTGGAGATCACCGGCTGGAACGGAAGCACTGCCGATCTGGTCATCCCAAGCACCATCGGAGGGAAAACAGTGACAGGCATCGGTGAGGACGCCTTTGCCGGCTGCAACATGCTGACCAGCGTGACGATCCCGGACAGCGTAAAGAGCATCGGCGGTTATGCGTTTTACAACTGCGGCGACAACCTGACAAATGTGACCCTGGGGAGTGGCGTGAACAGCATCGGTGAATGCGCATTTGCCAGCAACAGCAGGTTGACGGAAATCAGCGTGGCGTCAGGCAATCAAGCCTACTGCAGCGTGGACGGCATCCTTTTCACCAAAGATAAGGCGACACTGATCGCCTACCCCGGCGGCAAGCAAGGCGCTTATTCGATCCCGATCGGTGTAACTGACGTCGGTGCAGGTGCGTTCTTTGGCTGCTGGAACCTGACGGGCGTGACGATTCCTGGCAGTGTGGAGAACATCGGCGACGAGGCGTTCACCGGCTGTTGGGGGCTGACGAGCGTAACGATCCCCGACGGTGTGGCCAGCATCGGCGATTCCGCATTTTTCAACTGCCCCGGCCTGACCAGCATGACGATCCCCGCCAGCGTGACCAGCATCGCTCCCTTTGCCTTTGCGCATGATTCCAGCTTGACGGAGATCAGTGTGGCGTCGGGCAATCAAGCCTACTGCAGCGTAAACGGGGTCCTTTTCAACAAGGACAAGACGACACTGATCTCCTGCCCCGGCGGCAAGCAAGGCGCATATTCGATCCCGAACAGCGTGAAGAGCATTGCTGTGGGTGCGTTCAGCGATTGCGGCAGCTTGACCAGCGTGACGATCCCCAACAGCGTGACCAGCATCGGTTACCTTGCATTCTCCGGTTGCAGCAGCCTGACCAGCGTGACCATCCCCGACAGCGTGGTATCCATCGACGCCAGAATGTTTGAGCAGTGTACCGGCCTGACGAGCGTGAGCTTCGGCAGAGGTTTGACCTACATCAGCGGGGCTTCGTTTTTCAACTGCACGAGTCTGAAAAGCGTGACCATCCCCAACACTGTGACCGCCATTAATCTCGGCGCTTTCGAAGCCTGCACCAGCCTGACAGACGTCTACTACGGCGGCAGCGAGGCGGACTGGGCCAAGGTCCAAATCAAAGATTACAACGAACCCCTGGCGTCCGCGAAGATCCACTGCAATGAGCAGGCTTCCGCTGTTCCCGTCCTGATCAGCGCAACCGCTTCCGCAGGGCAGATCACCGTCAAGTGGAATGCAGTTTCCGGCGCTTCCAAGTACGCCGTTTACCGCAAAGCTGCTGGGGAGAGCAGCTGGACGCGGCTCACCAACACCGTCACCGGCACGAATTATACGGATGAGAGCAGCGACCTCAAAGCTGGGACCACCTACTACTACACCGTCCGCGCTTATGTGGATGGCACATGGAGCAGTTATGATCCCGATGGCGTCAGTGCGACAATTGCTGCCTCGACGGCTCCTGCGATTCCGGTACTGGTCAGCGCGACCGCTTCAGCGGGGCAGATCAAGGTGACATGGGAGGCGGTCACCGGCGCGACCAAATACGCGGTCTACCGCAAGACGTCCGACGGAAGCTGGACTCTCCTCACCAGCACGATTACCGGTACCAGCTATACCGATAAGAGTACTGAACTCAAGGCCGGAACCACCTACATCTATACCGTCAAAGCCTATGTGAACGGCGCTTGGGGCAAATATGACGCAACCGGTGTCAGCGCGAAGGCTAAGGTCGCCACTCCGACACTGAACAGTGCGACAGCTTCTGCAGGACAAATCAAGGTGACATGGAAAGCAGTCACCGGTGCGACCAAATACGCGGTCTACCGCAAGACGTCCGGCGGAAGCTGGACTCTCCTCACCAACACGGTCACCGGTACCGGCTATACGGATAAAAGCAGCGATCTCAAAGCCGGAACCACCTATTACTATACCGTCAAAGCATATGGCGGCGGTGCCTGGGGCGGCTATGATAAAACCGGCGTCAGCGCAAAGGCTGTGGTTGCTACCCCGGTATTGGTTGGCGCAACTGCATCCCTCGGACAAATCAAGGTGACCTGGAAAGCAGTCACCGGCGCGACCAAATATGCGGTCTACCGCAAGGCCTCCGGGGGCAGTTGGGAACGGCTGACGAACACGGTCACCGGTACCAGCTACACAGATAAGAGTACCAGCCTCATAAACGGCGGCACCTACTATTACACGGTCAAGGCCTACGGAGGCGGCGCTTGGGGCAGCAATGATAAAACCGGGGTCAGCGCGAATGCCATCGTCTCCACGGTCCCGGTTCTGACCGGGGCAACTGCGTCGGCATGGCAAATTAAGGTAACGTGGAAAGCTGTCGCAGGAGCGTTGAAGTACGCAGTCTATCGCAAGGCGGAGGGAGACACGAGTTGGACTCGCCTCTCCAACACCGTTACCACCACCAGCTTCACTGACAAGAGCTACCAGCTCCATGCGGGTGTAACTTATTATTATACGGTTAAGTCGTATGTGGATGAATGGAGCGACTACGATCCCAAAGGCGTCAGCGCAGAGGTTCCGCTACCTGATTACCCGAGCCTTATCAGCGCAACCGCCTCTACGGCATCGATCACGGTGAAGTGGGAGGCGGTCTCCGAAGCGATGGAGTATGCGGTTTACCGCAAAATAGCAGATGGAAAATGGACCTACCTTACCGAGGGAGTCACAGTTAATGGGACCAGCTACACAGATAAGAGCGCAAAAGCCGGAACCACTTACATCTACACCGTCCGCGTGAAAGTCAGAGATGCGTGGAGCCGTTATGATGCCGCCGGTGTCAGTGCCGTAATCCCTTCCGCCAAGATTCCGATTCTGCAAAGTGCGACGGCAAGAGACGGGGTAGTCACTATCGATTGGAAGGCGGTCAACGGTGGGACGAAATACGCAGTCTACCGCAAGACCGCGGGCGGCAGTTGGGAACATCTGGACACCCTCATCTCCGGTCAGACATACTATGTAGACAACAGCAAAGAACTGAAGATCGGGACCACCTACTACTACACCGTCAGGGCCTTAAAAGACGGCGCATGGGGCGGATACGATCAGAGCGGCGTCAGTGTGAAGGTAAAATGATCCCATCTGCCGCGCTGCGATTCTGAACGGAATACAGAACATGAGCAGACGGCATCTCAGGCAAAAATCGGGGATGCCGTCTGTTTGACGATCACGCACCGCCGGCAGAAAGAATCATGCTGAGGTTTTCTGCAAACATCGGGGATTACATCAGCCCCGCTTCTTTTCGCCCCTTGCCAAAAAAGGATTGCAGAGCGCCGACGCTGGGAATATAATTGCCACGATACCGCGAATAATCGTCTGCCCGCCGTCGGAAGCCCGGCGGCATCCGTGGACGGAGGTGGAGATCATGGACAAGATCGAAAGCATCCCAAAAAAGAAAGGCCATGACACCCGGATACGGCTGCTGCAGCTGCTGCTCTTCTGCGTAATCGGCATCCTGATCAACCGCCTGGGAAGCCTCCTGGCCGGATGCCTGCCCCTGCCTCTGTACCTGGACGGGCTGGGCACCGTATTGGTGGCTTCCCTGGGAGGCTATATCCCCGGCATCGTGGTGGGCTATCTCATCAACCTCGTCAACGGCATCAGCGATGGGGCCTCCGCCTACTACGGCGTCCTGAGCGTCATGATCGCGGTGGTCACCGTTATCATCTCCGAAAAGGGATGGTTCCGCAAGCCGGCGGGCTGCGTGGGGGCCATCGTGATCTATGCCTTCATCGGCGGCGGCCTGGGCAGCGTGCTGACCTGGTTCCTCTACGGCATGGGCTTCGGGGAGGGGGTCAGCGCCGAATTTGCCCACATGCTCCATGACGCCGGCCTGGGCAGCGTCTTCCTCTCCCAGTTCACGGCGGATTTCCTGGTGGATCTGCTGGACAAAGCGATCATCGTGGTCCTGGCGGCGACCATCCTGCATTTCATCCCCGAGGAATGGGGAAGGCAGATGCGGGTCACTCTCTGGCGGCAGCGGCCTCTGAGCCGGGAAGAGCAGGCCCAGGCGAGGCACATGCCCACTCGGGGCTTCTCCCTGCGCACCCGGATCATTCTCCTCCTCTCCGCTGCCCTGGTGATCGTGGTGGCGGTGACTATGAGCATTTGCTTCACCCTGTACCATCATGCCACCATCGAGAACGAGTCTTATATGGCTATGGGCGTAGCCAACGTGGCGGCGGACGCCATCGATGCCGACCGGGTGGGGGACTTCATGACCCGGGGCCATGCAGCGCCGGACTACGACGAGACGGAGCAGCGCCTCGTGAGCATCCGGGACAGCTCCCCGGATATCGAGTATGTCTATGCCTATCTGATCCGGGAGGACGGCTGCCATGTGGTCTTCGACCCGGACACGCCGGACACCCCCGGAGAGGAGCCCGGCGCGGTGATCCCCTTTGACGAGGGTTTTCTTCCCGTGAAGGCCGCTCTGCTGGCGGGGGAAAGGATCGACCCCATCGTTACCAATGACTCCTACGGCTGGCTCCTCACCGTCTATCAGCCCCTGTATGACTCTACGGGGAGATGCGTCTGCTATGTGGGCGTGGACATCTCCATGATCGACCTGATCAACAATGAGAGCAGCTTCATCGCAAAGGCCCTGTCCCTGTTCCTGTCCTTCGCCATGCTCATCGTTGCCATCGGCCTCTGGCTGGCGGACTGCCGCCTGATCCTTCCCCTGAACTCCATGGCCATCGCGGCGGGCAAATTCGCCTTCGGGGAGGACGTGGATGAGGGGATGAACGTGGAAACCATCCGCGATATGGATATCCGCACCGGGGATGAGATCGAGAACCTCTACCGCGCCTTTGCCAAGACCTCGGAGGATATGGCCAAGTACGTCAAGGACGTAGAGGAGAAAAACGCCACCATCACCCGCATGCAGGACAGCCTGATCGCCGTGCTGGCGGACATGGTGGAGAGCCGGGACAAGCACACCGGCCACCATATCAAAAAGACGGCGGCCTATGCCCGCATCATCATGGAGCAGATGCGCAGGGAGGGGATCCATACCGATGTGCTGACGGACGAATACATGGACGACGTGGTCCACTCCGCGCCTCTCCACGACGTGGGCAAGATCGAGGTGCCCGACGCCCTGCTGAACAAGCCCGGCAAGCTCACCGACGAGGAATATGCCCAGATGAAGAACCATACCCTCGCCGGAAAGAAGATCATCGCCCGCTCCGCCGCGGCGGTGGCCGAATCCCACTACCTGGACGAGGCTGCGCGGCTGGCGGAATTCCACCACGAGCGCTGGGACGGCAAGGGTTATCCCCACGGCAGGAAAGGGGATAAGATCCCCCTCTCCGCCCGGATCATGGCGGTGGCGGACGTGTTCGACGCCCTGGTGTCCAAGCGCAGCTACAAGGAGGGCTTCCCCATCGAAAAGGCCCTGGCCATCATCACAGACGGCATCGGCACCCAGTTCGATCCCCAGGTGGCCAACGCCTTCCTCCATGCGGAAGCGGAGGTGCGCCGGGTGGCCCAGGAGCACAGCGAACACGAGTGCGAGGACGAGGCTGCGGAAGCCAAGGCGGAATAGAAATCAGAAATACAGATTACCGGGCGGCGTGAATTGCGTTCACGCCGCCCGGTTTCTTTTCTATAACAACTTGTTCCAGCCCTCCAGAAGCACCCTGTGCCCCTCCACATATTTGTCGCGGAACACCTGCGCGGTGTCCCGGTCGGCGGTGAGCTCTTTCGGATATTCCCTTGCGATCTGTTCAAATTCCGCCCAGCTGATCTCCGCAGTGGTAAAAAAGTCGTCGTTCCGGCTGGGATAGCCATGCCAGGCGAAAAACTGCTTCTTTCCGTCCACCGTCCGGTATCCGCAGCCAAAGCGCACCTGGTCGGAGATCACCCGGAAGAAATTGCCGCTGCTTTTCCTCATTTTCTACCTCCGTTGCACAACCTCTTTCAGCTTCTTCCTGTGCTTTCCGTGTATTTACAGCCCGGATAGCCCGAGCATCCCCAGAACTCCTTTCCGGCGTTTGCACCGCTTTTTGCAGTGCGAAGCACCAGCTTCTTTCCGCAGCGTGGACAGAGTTTTTCATGTGCATCCGTCTGCGCAGGGACTTCTTTTGCTGGAGCCTCCGTTTCAACGCGCCCTTTGCCATCCTGATATGTGGTCCTGATGCGGTCGATATGTGCGGCTTTCGTATCTGCGCCGACCTTGGTGAAGGGTTTCAGCAGTTCATAAAGCGCCGTGATCCTTTCCTCCGTGATTGTGTCGGGAGCCGTGTCCCAAATGCTGCGGACAGTGGCGTATGTCCTGTCGCGCTGGATGACTTTTACATCTGCGCTCTTCACAGTGACCTGTTTCAGCTCGCAGCGTTCTGAGAACACGATGATGGAAAACAACGGGATATCGGGGCCGACCAGTTTGCCGAGCCACTTGATATGCGTCCGGTTTTGCATGATGGGGTTATATAAGCGGTTCTTCTGACGGTTTGGCAGGGTGACCGTCCAGTACCGGGATTCTTCATCGCCAAATACCCACCCGGAATGATTCTTGCTTTCAAAGACAAAGATTCCTTTTTGGGTAATATAGACCAGGTCGATTTCGGAGGTCTCGCCATTTCCTTTTGGTATATAGATGTTCCGCAGGGTCATCCCCTTGCGCCCAAAGAGGCTGACCAGCTTCAGCTCCCGTTCTGTCAGCTTTTCGCCTCGTTTTCCGGTCCATTCGGCGTCAAAGACGGAATCGACCAGCTTGTCCAGCAAACTCTTTGCCATTTCTGTTTCCCTCCTGCGGAAGCGTGGAGAACACATTGCCCGCCGCAGCGTTTCCTTCGAGAAGCGCCGCAGCGGGCTTTTTCCTTTATTCTGCCCGGCCTTCGGCTTCGCCGGTTTCGGGTCCCGCTTCCGCGGGAGCCTCCCCCTCCGGGGCGGGCCCGCCTTCGGCTCCGGCTTCCCCGCCCTCCGCCGCTTCGGTCCCGGCCTCCTTGCCTTCTTCCACTGTCTCCGGCTCCTCCGGCTCCGGGGGGTGGGGGAGGAGCAGGCACACGCCGTGGAAGGCCAGCTCCAGGGCGACGGCGGCGAAGAACAGCCGGAAGGAGGTCTCCTCCACGCCGATCAGGGAGACGACGCAGAGATAGAAGCCCGCGCCGCAGAGAAACAGGGTCAGCCTGGGGCGCAGCCGACCCACGGCAAAGCCGGCGATCAGGTGCAGCGCCCCCAGGGCCGCGCAGAGGCCCAGGAAGGGATAAAGGGTATAGAGCAGGGCGGGGAGCTGTGCGTATCCCTTATAGAAAACGATGAGAAACAGGCCGCAGAAGATCACCGGGAGGACGGCGGAAAGAAAGCTGTCCTCCTTCTTTTTGCGCCAGCCGTCCAGCCCCAGGGCCAGCCAGGCGGCCCCGGCCAGGAACCCCATCAGGGCAAGCAGGCCCAGGAAAAGCCGCATGTCCCAGTCCGAGTTCCGCTCCCGCAGGCAGGAAAGCGCCCCCAGCGCCGCCAGGATCAGGGCAGCCGCGCCGACGGCCAGGCTGCCCACGCCGCCGAAGCAGCGATTATACCTTCGGGGAAGCTCCTCCGGCGCTGATTTCCGGGCAAAAAGGCCCGTCAGCCCCAGGACCAGAGCGCTCAGGATCAGCAGCAGGATGGAGGCGGGGACCATGTCCATCAGCATGGTGGAAGGATCCAGCGCCGTGCGCAGCTCGATGGCCCGGAGCAGCGCGCCGATCCCGGAAAACACGACCAGACAGCCCAGGAACAGCCAGGCTTTATTTCGCATATCGATCCGTCCTTTGACGTAGATTGAACTGTCAGGCGGCCCCGCGCCGGACAGGCTTGCTGCGGGCGGCCCTGCCGCCGCAGTTTATTCAGTATATCATAATTATGGGAAAAAGGAAGTGCGAACATGAAAGAACTCCGGACCTTTTTTGAGATGACGAGCCTCACGCTGCTGCCGCTGCTGGTGCTGTTCCTGGCGGTCTTCGGCCCCGTGAAGCGGGCGGAGGGGGAGCGGGGGACAGGCCCCGCTTCCCCGGCGTCCTCCGCCGCCCCGGTCTCCGCCGCACCGGCAACTGCGCCAACCGCCGCGCGGGCAGCGGCGGAAGCTTCGCCCCTGCCTGCTCTCCCGGCATCGGCGGCGGAAGCGTCCCCGGCCCCGGCGGAATCGGAGGCTCCCGCAGCCCCGGCGGAGGGGGAGGAGGCCGCAGCGGTCTTCGCTTCCGTCTCCCGCGACGGGGAAACCGAGGTGGACATCCTTTTCGGAAGCCGGACGGAGACCATGACCCTGCGGGACTACCTCCTGGGGGTGGTGGCGGCGGAGATGCCCGCCTCCTTCGAGCCGGCGGCCCTGGAGGCCCAGGCGGTGGCAGCCCGGACGGATACCTTCTACCGCCTGATGGTGGCCAGGCCCCACCCGGGCGCCGCCAGCTGCACGGACCCGGGCTGCTGCAAGGCCTACCTGAGCCCGGAGGAGCTGCGCCGCCGGTGGGGGGAGGACTACGACCGCTGGGCGGAGAGGATCGCTGCGGCGGTGGACGCCACGGACGGGGAGATCCTCACCTGGGAGGGGGAGCCCATTTTCGCCGCCTTCCACGCCTGCTCCGAGGGGTATACGGAGGCCTGCGAGGACGTGTGGGCGGCGGCCCTGCCCTATCTCCGCAGCGTACCCACCCTGGAGACGGAAGCGGACGTGCCCTCCTTCCGCAGCACGGTCCGCTACGGGATCGAAGAGCTGCGCAGCCTCCTTCTGGAGAAGGTTCCCGGCGCGGTGCTGCCGGAGGATCCGGCGGCGTGGCTGAGCGGGGAGAAGACCAGCGCCTCCGGGCGGCTTCTGTCCCTGGAGGTGGGGGGCGTCACCCTGTCCGGCAGCGCCCTGCGCCGTCTGCTGGGCCTGCGCAGCACCAAGCTCCGCTGGAGCTGCGCCGACGGGGTCTTTACCTTCGAGACCGCCGGCTACGGCCACGGGGTGGGCCTCAGTCAGTACGGGGCGGAGGTCATGGCCCGGGGGGGCGGGACCTGCGAGGAGATCCTCCTGCACTACTATCCCGGAGCCGCGATATCCGATCTGGGGGAGGTTTTTCCCGGTTAAGGCCCGGCAAGCGAGCCGGGGCAAAAAGCGCCAAAAAGGGCCGCTCACGGGCGGCGGGGGGTTCGACTCCCCCAGCCTTAGCGGCCCTCCTTTTCACCCGCTCTTGTGAAAACTCCCAAATTTCTGCTTATCTATTGGAAAGTCCTTGACTTTGGTACTGTTCCAAGGTTTATACTCCACACTGTATGAATGTGCGCAGGCATTTTGCGCCTTCGCCCTTCATCGTTCACCGAAAGTACCAATTACATAAGCATAAGGAGTGAAACGAGCGTGGAAAAAGTGTACACCAACCTCACCACCGGTGGCCCGATTTCCGTGTATGTGGAGGACGGCAAGATCACCCGTGTCCGTCCCATCCAGATCCCGGAAGAGGACTACCCCAAGGCGTGG
>JAEEGL012233815.1_pt1 | contig 12313 bp, 9 predicted proteins | sample 9134231 | NCBI WGS metagenome assembly JAEEGL01 (sample SAMN16246548, study PRJNA631951) | gut metagenome | biome: gut microbiome; feature: rumen; material: fiber-attached | host: Bos | place: Iran: Karaj | collected 2018-10 | reverse complement strand
TTAGGGTCGCGGGTGCACTGCTCTGGTTTGAATTTGTATGCACCGTGAGAGGTACCTACTGAGATTGCGAGTGAGTCGCAACCAGTGCGGGTAGCGAAGTCGATAACTTCCTCTGGACGGGTGTAGTGAGACTCCTCAGCTGCAACCTCATCCTCAACGCCGGCGAGAACGCCAAGCTCTGCCTCAACGGTTACGTCGAACTGGTGAGCGTAGTCAACAACCTTCTTTGAAAGAGCGACATTCTCCTCATATGGAAGAGCAGAAGCGTCGATCATTACTGAAGAGAAGCCCATGTCAACGCAGTTCTTGCAAGTCTCGAAGCTGTCACCATGGTCAAGATGGAGGACAATCTGTGGATTCTCCCAGCCAAGCTCCTTAGCGTACTCTACAGCACCCTCTGCCATGTAGCGGAGAAGAGTAGGGTTAGCATAGTTACGGGCACCTTTGGATACCTGGAGGATAACAGGGGACTTCTCCTCTGCTGCTGCCTGAATGATAGCCTGAAGCTGCTCCATATTGTTGAAGTTGAATGCAGGGATTGAATATCCGCCTGCTACGGCCTTCTTAAACATCTCTCTGGTGTTTACAAGGCCAAGTTCTTTGTAAGATACCATAGTATTTTAAAAAATAAAGATAAAATTTCTAACCAATTTTTTTCCGTGCGGCGCAAATTTACCAAATAAAAATGACAGTATCAAGTCATTATTTATTGGTATTTATATAGCGGCCGTTTTTAGTCCAGTGCCAATAACCGTAAATCGCCGACAAAGTGTAGGCCAGATACAGTATTGCCATCCAGTACATGCCGGATACCAGGCAGAGAACCGTCGAAAGAATGTCGGCAACGATCCATATCAGCCACTGCTGCGGGTATGATTTCGCCAGCCACCATGTGCCGATGGCGCTCATTACCGCCACCACTGCATCAAGCACGGTCGAACTGTCCCCAAGAGCCCGGAGCAGAGCGATCATGCCCGCAGTGCCTATGACCATGAGAACGGCGCTCCAGAGCAGGACCGCTTTCCCCGGCTTCGCCAGATGGATCGTCGCTCCCTCCGGATTGTCTGACTTCAGGGTCATGCTGTCCCGCCTCCACTGGTACAGCCCCCATACCGACATGGCTACATAATAGACATTCAGTCCCATCGAGGCCCAGAGGTGTTGGACTGCAAAAGAATATGAGCAGGCGACACCCGTAAGGATGCCGACTGCCCACATTGAATTCTTCTGCCCGATCTCGAGAATGATATAGATAATCCCGGTGACGAAGGCGAATATTTCTATTATCTGGATGATATCCATTAGAGAGGGTAATAGAGTGCGAAATGAGCAGGAAGTATTCCGGCATTTGCTTCCCATCTCTTTTCTTTCAAGTCAAAGGAGAAGCTTGCGACCTTTCCCGGGTTGACCCAATCTCCGGCATCAGCTATATATAATTCGCCAGTGTATACATTGACCTCCATTCCGTATGGGGTTTGTATTCCTGCAGCAGGTGTGCCCTCGAATGGATATTTGGTCTCTTTCTTTTCCTTCATGCTGATTGCTGCGGAGTAGTAGCCGCTTGATGGATGAATCTCTTGCTCGGCACCTATTACGTAAATGGCTCCGAGAGAAGGATAGGCGACCATGTAGGATACATGGAGATTCTTTATGTCCTCGGGAAGATCGACTTCCCTGTAAGAATCGGCGTTATAACACCTGAAACCGGAGCCGAATGTTCCAGCGGCCGTGTCATACATGTTGGCAACCCATACATTCTGGCCGTCATTCGTGATCCACTTGAGGTTCTCCATTGACTCGATCTCTTTCTTGATCTCGAATGTGACGGCGCTGATTACTGTGATGCGCTTGTCATAGCTGTTATGGTTCCATCTGTGATTGCCGCCGCCGTTTACTACGAAAATCTGGTCTTTGCATACGGTCAGCTGTTCAGGCTGATAGCCCAGTGAAAGGGAATCGACTTTCTTCAGCGTCCGTAAGTCTATCTTGAAGATGCTTCCAAGATCTTCTTCGCTGTCCTTGTTTATGTTTGCGTAGGAAGTTACATATGCAAAACCATCATGGAAGGTGATAAAGCGAGGCTGTGGTACTGGAATGGTTGCGATATGCTTCTCGTCTACGGCGCTCATTACTTCGACAAGTCCGGATCCGTTCATAACAGCCCAAAGCGAGTTCGCATAGACCTGAAGATCGTTGCCAGTGTCGCCGAGACCGAGCGCCAGGTCGCGATTCATCTGACTGAAAGCATCTCGTACGTAAGTTTTGTTAGTGAACCTGAGGAAATCCAGAGAAGAATTATTTCCGCCAAAGTTTCCCTCGTTGAGGACGAACAACTTGTAATAAGGGTTGTTCTTGTTTTCACCTACTCGAATTTTCTCACCCGCGAGCTTATTGTCATCGGAGGTGATTCTGGATAACGGACCGTCATCCTTTACGCAACTGGCAAACATTGTGGCCAGAATGCAGCTGAAAATCAGCAGTGTAATTTTTTTCATTTGAGATGGTATTATTAAGTCTGCTAAGTTACTTATAAAAATCTAAAAACAATACTCAATTGTGCCGAGAGCGTTGAATCCCGGCATCGGGTAGCGGGTGACAACCTCGTACTGCTCGTTCAATATATTGTTGAGGGACAGACGCAGGGTGAGATTTCCGTCCCTTACAGGAAGAATCTTGGACATCCAGATATCGATCGTCATATATGGATCCAACTCATATTCCGGAAGCTGGGTGGAGTTGTACCAACGCTTCGTCGCCGTGATGGCGTTAAGGTCGATCCGCCATCCCTTGCGCACTGCTGACGCTGAAACCGAGCCGCTGTGGATCGGAGTGTAAGGGATCTGGGATTTATAGGTAATCGCTCCCGGAGTGCTGTAGTCCAGGGCCCTCAGCCATGTATATTTTATGACGATGTCGAAACCGTCCATCTTCGGGTCGGACTGGAATCCGTCCCTGTCATATGACAGTCCGTATTTTGCCTCGATGCCATTTATCCTGGCCTTGCCGATGTTGTACATGCTCCATCGGTACAGGTTCGTGGTCGGGATGGCCACTATTTTATTGTCGAGCTCGTTATGATATCCCTCCACTTCAAGTTCCGAGAGCATGGTCCTGCTGAACCGGTACTGGAAAAGTCCTTTGAGGCCGAACTGGTCCGCAGTCTCCGGTACAAGCGAAGAGTTGCCGACCATGGTGTAATACAGGTCGTTGAAAGACGGGAGGCGGTAAGTGCGCCTGGCGTATCCGGAAAATCTGAGCACGTTCAGCAGGGGAACCCAGCTGATGTTGATGGAAGGCGATAATTTGTCTCTTGTAGCATTGCTGACAGCCCATCCTCCGGCGTCGCTCCCTTTCCTGAACCAGTCCCTTGCGAGCTCGTAGACCAATGTGGCATCGATGCTGAAAGGCCCTGCGAGATAGTCTGCGCCTGCAGCAAGCCATGTCGTGACCCTGTTGGGATACGCAAATCCTGCCATGTCAGAATCGAGATAGTTGTAGAGCACATCAGCGCCGACTTTGTAGTTGAGCCCGACGACGATCTGTCCGCTTGCCGCGGCGCTGAGATAGGCCGAAGTCTGGCGGAAATGGTTGCTTATCGGAGTAGCCTGAGGGTCATGTTTCGGATCCGTGCGATACCAGAGATAGTCATATCCGACTTTTCCCTGGATCTTAACCTGAAGCGGCAGCCCGTAAGGCTCATAGCTGGCCTGGAGAAAAGCGTTGCGGTCGTCCTGCCTGTCCTTGCAAGTGATGGCGTTCTGCGGCCTGCGCACCACTGCTCCGGGAAGTCCGCGGCCCGAGCCATAGAAATAGCCCTTGACCTTGAGCCGTCCGTTTGTTGAAGCAAGGAGATTCCAGTCCAGGGTCACCGAAGTGAGGTCGCAGTTCTGCCTGGTCATCACCGTATCGTAGCCGGCGATCCCCTCGGGAGTTCTTATGTATTTGGTCTCATGGAAACGGTACCGGCCGTGGGCGGTACGAAGGCTTGCATTCAGGGTCATGCCGTAGTGCTTGCCATGGTGCCGCCATGAGGCGGAAGGGGCGAACGTGCCGAATGCGCCGCCATGGAGACGAACTATGAAAGAATCAGTCTTTCCATATAAGTCGGCATAATCTGTAGAAAGATTCAGGGAACTTCCGGAGCCCATCTCACGGGCTGTCCGGATGTTGCCGGAATATGGATTTGAGCTGAGCTCGATCCTGCTGAAAGAATATGTGTTGAAGCGGCCGAGGTCGACCTGCATGTTCTGCGCATTCTCGACCGGAATTCCGTCGATCATGACGGTAGTGTGTTCGCTGCCGAGACTCCTGACATTGATTGTCTTGAGTCCTCCGACTCCTCCGTAATCCTTGATCTGGATGCCTGAGAAGAGGCGTATCGCGTCGGCAAGGTTCGGTGCCGCCTGGATCTTGTCTGAAAGTATGTGCTGGCTGGCCAGGGTGTTGTCGATACGGAACGCGGAGACAAGCGACTCCTTTATCTCGAGCGTATCGGAGAGAGACTGTGCATGGACTGCGGGGACACCACAGAAAGAAAGCACTGCAGTTATGGTCAATAATTTGCGCATAGACAACAAATATACGATAAAAAACGATATCTTTGCACATTATATATTTAAATGAAAATGGATAAGAAAAGTTACGCATTGGGCATGAGCATCGCCCACAATATGCTCGGATCAGGAGTAAAGGGACTCAACTTCGATGATTTCTGCGCCGGAGTGAAGGCTACGATCAATGGAGAGGAACCTGCAGTGTCATATGAGGAGGCCGGCCGCCTTCTGGACGAGTATTTTGCCAATATAGAGGCTGAGCGCGCAGCTGAGGAAGCTGAAATCGGAGAGGCTATGAAGAAAGACGGCGAGGCCTTCCTTGCCGAGAACCTCAAGAAAGCCGGAGTTGTCGCTCTCGCAAGCGGACTCCAGTACAAGGTGCTCAAGGCAGGTACCGGCCGCAAGCCAGGCAAGACTTCCAAGGTACGCTGCAACTATGAGGGCAAGTTCACCAACGGACAGGTTTTCGACAGCTCATACAAGAGGGGAGAGCCGGCCGTGTTCGGTGTCAACCAGGTGATCGCAGGCTGGACGGAAGCTCTTCAGCTCATGTCCGAAGGCTCTGAGTGGGAGCTCTACATCCCTTACAATCTCGCTTACGGCGAGGCCGGCGCCCATGGCGCTATCCCTCCGTACGCAGCCCTCATCTTCAAGGTTGAACTGATCGAAGTTCTCTAATGCGGATAATCGTAGACAGTGGCGCGACCAAGGCCGGGTGGACCGCACTCGGCAAGGGCGCCCCTGTCTCCGTATATACCGGCGGCCTGAACCTGGCGACTTCTGACGGGGCCTCCGTCCGGAAGACTGTCAGGGAAGCGGCTGAAAAGCTGGGCCGGCCGGAAAATGTCACTGAAATTTACTTTTACGGAGCCGGGATCATAGCTGCGCCGGCAGTGCTTGACGCGGCCCTCTCCGAGGAATTTCCCGGAACTCGGGTCGAGTATTCATCAGATCTGCTCGGAGCCGCCAGGGCTGTCCTGGGCCATCGGAGCGGTATTGCGTGCATACTCGGGACCGGATCCAACTCATGTCTTTATGACGGCGAGAATATAGTCCGCAACCTGCATCCTTGCGGGTATATCCTGGGCGACGAAGGAGGGGGCTGCTCTCTCGGCAAACGGTTCGTGGCGGACTTCCTGAAGGAAATGCTGCCGGAGGATGTCTCCAGGGACTTTGCTTCCAAGTTCGAAGTCGATTACATGACCGTTGTCCGAAACGTCTACAAGGGTGAGGCTCCTGCCAGGTATCTCGCGTCGTTCGCCCCATATGTGCTTTCATGGTACGGGAAGGACGAAACCGTAAGCCGCATCATCGAGGACAATTTCAGAGACTTCATCCGGAAATTCCTGCTTAGATACGACACGTCCGTGCATGAGGTCGGAATTGTCGGCGGATTTGCTGCCGCCGCAGAGCCCGTGCTGAGGAAGGTGGCAGGAGAAGAAGGCGTCAGGATAAGCCGGATCATGGCCGACCCGATGCCCGGACTGATTGATTTTTATGGGACTGATTAAAGATACATATCCATCCGCCCTGCTGGAGGAAGCAGTCGAGGCTATCGGCTCCCTGCCCGGAATAGGCAGGAGGAGCGCTCTGCGCCTTGCTCTGCATCTGCTTCGACAGCCGGCGGAAAACGTCCACCGTTTCACTGACGCAGTCAACCATCTGCGTGACGATGCCAGATACTGCAAGACCTGCATGATGATTTCCGACGGCGAGGAATGCTCGATCTGCTCGGACAAGAGCCGCGACCGCAGGACGATCTGCGTCGTGGAGAACATACGCGATGTCATGAGCATAGAGAATACCGGACAGTACCATGGCCTCTACCATGTGCTCGGAGGCATCATATCTCCGATCAACGGCATCGGTCCGTCCGACCTGACGATTGCGGAGCTGATCTCCAGAGTCGCCGGCCTTTCGGAGGACGATCCTGATTCTGTCGAGGTCATAATGGCTCTCAGCGGCGATGTGGAAGGGGAGACTACGGCCTTCTATATCTACAGGCAGATCAGCCGGTTCGGGGTGAAAGTCACGTCACTTGCCAGGGGACTCGGTTTCGGAGCCGACCTGGAATATGCGGATGAACTCACTCTCGGCCGTTCGATTGTCTCCAGACAACCGTTCAAGGCTTGACATGTTCGGACGAAATTAGTATATTTGTAAGATTGCATGACTTTTTGGCAGAAGCCTTGGGCAGGTGCAGTTTTTGAATTCCAGAAAAAGAAAAGACAAGATAATGGCAATTGCTGATTTTTTGAAAATGATTTTCGGGTCCAAATCGGACCGCGATATGAAACAGATAAGGCCGCTCCTGGAGAAGGTCCTGGCCACATACCCGGAGATTGATAAGCTTTCCAATGACGAGTTGAGAGCCCATTCCGAGGCCCTCAAGGCCCGCATCCGCGAGGTCGAGACTCCTTTCGAAAAGAGAATCGAGGAGATAAAGGCGGAGCTTGACACCGACATTCCTATCAAGAAGAAGGAAGAGCTCGCCACCGAGTCAGACCGTCTCGTCAAGGAAGAGGACGATGCCATCGAGGCAATCCTCATGGAGATACTCCCGGAGGCATTCTCAATCATGAAATCCACGGCACGCAGGTTCGCCCAGAACGAGGAAATCGAAGTGACTGCCACGGATTTCGACCGCCAACTCAGCATTGACAAGGATTTTGTCAGAATCGAAGAAAGAGACGGCAAGGACGTCGCAATATACAAGAACCATTGGCTCGCCGGAGGCAATGAGATCACCTGGGACATGGTACATTATGATGTACAGCTCATCGGTGGTATCGTGCTCCATCAGGGAAAGATCGCCGAGATGGCTACCGGTGAGGGTAAGACCCTCGTCGCAACCCTTCCGGTATTCCTCAATGCCCTCGCCGGCAAGGGCGTACATGTAGTCACCGTCAACGATTACCTCTCCAAGCGAGACTCTGAGTGGATGGGACCTCTCTACATGTTCCATGGCCTCTCCGTGGACTGCATAGACAAGCATCAGCCGAACAGCGACGAGCGCAAGCGCGCATACAACTGCGACATCACCTTCGGTACCAACAACGAATTCGGCTTCGACTATCTTCGTGACAATATGGCAGTTTCGATGAACGACCTCGTACAGAGGAAGCATCACTATGCCATAGTCGATGAGGTCGACTCCGTGCTTATCGATGACGCCCGTACTCCGCTCATCATTTCCGGACCTGTTCCTAAGAACACTTCCGACGAGCAGTTCGTCGAGTTCCGTCCATATGTCGAGAGACTCTACACCATGCAGAGGTCTTTCGTCACCCAGACGCTCAACGATGCCAAGAAAGCCATCGCGGCCGGCGACGAGGCTGAAGGTGCAAAGCTCCTTCTCCGTTGCCACAAAGGCCTTCCGAAATATCAGCCGCTCATCAAGTTCCTCAGCGAGCCGGGCATGAAGCAGCTTCTCCAGAAAGGCGAGAACTTCTACATGCAGGACAACGAGAGAGAGATGCCGGTAGTCACCGATCCTCTGTTCTTCGTTATTAACGAGCAGCAGCACTCCGTGGACATGACCGACAAGGGTCATGAACTTCTCGCCGGAATGACCGGAGACCCTGATTTCTTCGTGCTCCCGGATGTCGGCAGCAAGATTGCTGAAATCGAGAGGGATCTCGAACTGGACTCAGCCGGAAAACAGGAGAAGAAGGACGAGCTCATGGAGGACTTCTCCCTCAAGAGCGAGCGCGTCCATACCATGATCCAGCTTCTCAAGGCATATGCCATGTTCCAGAAGGACGTGGATTATGTGATCATGGACGGCAAGGTCAAGATCGTCGACGAGCAGACCGGCCGTATCATGGAAGGACGCCGCTGGAGCGACGGTCTCCACCAGGCTGTCGAGGCCAAGGAGAACGTGAAGGTCGAGGATCCTACCCAGACATTCGCGACGATTTCCCTCCAGAATTACTTCAGGATGTACCACAAGCTCGCCGGAATGACCGGTACTGCCGAGACTGAGGCAGGCGAGTTCTGGTCCATCTACAAACTTGACGTCGTAGTCATTCCGACCAACCGTCCGGTAATCCGCGACGACCAGAATGACCTCATATACAAGACAAAACGTGCTAAATACAAAGCCGTGATTGAGAGAGTGCTCGAACTCCGCAATCAGGGCCGTCCTGTGCTCGTCGGTACTACCGACGTGGAGACATCCGAGCTCCTGCTCAGGATGATGGAGCGCGCCGGAATCCGCGATGCCCAGCTGCTCAACGCCAAGCAGCACCAGCGTGAGGCCGAGATCGTAGCCCGCGCCGGTCAGTCCAGCACAGTCACAATCGCCACCAACATGGCCGGCCGTGGTACCGATATCAAGCTTTCTCCTGAGGTCAAGGCCCTCGGAGGTCTTGCGATCATCGGCACCGAGCGTCATGACAGCCGCCGTGTGGACCGTCAGCTCCGTGGTCGTGCCGGACGTCAGGGAGACCCTGGTTCATCTACCTTCTATGTTTCCCTCGAGGACAAGCTGATGCGACTCTTCGGTTCGGAGAGGATTGCCGCCATCGTCGACAGGATGGGCATGACCGAGGATGACGCCCTCGAGAGCAAGATGCTTTCAGGCAGGATCGAGCAGGCCCAGCGCAAGGTCGAGGAGAACAACTTCGGTATCCGTAAGAGACTTATCGAGTACGATGACGTGATGAACAACCAGCGTAACGCTATCTATTCACGTCGTCGCAACGCCCTCTCCGGAGAGAGAATCGAGATTGACATACTCAACATGATGATCGAGACCGTCGACCTTCTCGTCGAGAAGACCGAGGGCATGGGATACAACGATTTCTCGGAGTATCTGATGAGCCAGCTTTCCATCGATCCGGGCTTCAGCGCCCAGTATTATGAGAAGGCTAAGCCGTCCGAGATCAGGACCAAGCTTGTCGAGCATATGCAGGACGTTTACAACCGCAGGATGGATGCCCTCATCGCGAGAGTCAATCCTGTAGTCAAGGATGTGTATGAGAAGCAGGGCAAGATGTATGAGAACATTGCAATTCCTATCACCGACGGCCGCAGGATTCTCAAGATCGGAATCAATCTCAAGAAAGCATACGAGAACAACAGCAAGGAGCTTGCGAAGGCTCTCAGCAAGACCCTGATACTCTGGCAGATCGACGAGCACTGGAAGACTCATCTCCGTGACATGGACGACCTCCGCCAGAGCGTGCAGAACGCCTCATATGAGCAGAAAGATCCGCTCGTGGTGTATAAGCTCGAGAGCTACAACCTCTTCGCTGACATGCTCGAGTCCCTGAACAAGGATGTACTGACCTTCCTCTTCCGTTCGGCCATCGCCCTTCGTGAAGATGCTCCTGCAACGAGAGCTCCTCAGCCTCGCTCGGACATGAGCCAGCTCCAGACCAGCAGGAACGGCCTCACCACCAACGGTGAGCAGAAAGCCAACATGCCGGTAAAGGCAGCCCAGAAGATTGGCAGAAACGATCCTTGCCCATGCGGCTCGGGTCTCAAGTATAAGAATTGCCACGGCAAAGGCCTGGTCTAATAAATTGAATTTAAAGTTTTTAATATGGCCAAGACAATGGAACAGTCTGTAAATGTAAACGATGTCAGTAGGATTTCTACCGGCACAAGCATGAAAGGAGAGATCAATTCTCCTAGCGATATCCGTATCGATGGCAGCTTTGAGGGGAAAGTAATTTCCAAGGGCAGGGTAGTGATCGGCGACAAGGCCGTGATCAGCGGAGACATCATCTGCGAGAACGTAGATTTCTGGGGCAAGATGACAGGCGCCCTCTACGTCCGCGACACCCTTGCACTCAAGGAAGGTTGCGTAGTCAATGGAGACCTTCATGTAAAGAGGCTTTCCGTAGAGCTCGGAGCTCGTTTCGAAGGCAATTGCAAGATGCTTGCCGAGGGAGAGTTCGAGAAGGTAGCCGGAGAAGTTTCCTCTGCCGCTCCTGCACATGCTTCCGCTGCCGGCAATTCTGCAGCATCATCGCCGGTCCACAGCTCATCCAAGTCAAGCCTTGGCGGAGTTTCTCTAAAGTAAAGTCAGCATATCGTGGGCAGGATGAATCATCGTCCTGCCTTCGCCTGACTTAAGAAGTTCCCTGGAAAATTCTTCGTGTACCGGGAAATTATGGCTGAGATGCGTCAGCCATGTGTGTTTTGCGCCTATTTTCTTGGCGGTCTCTACAGCCTGCTCCAGAGAGAAGTGTGAGTGGTGCGGCTTGTAGCTGACAGTATTCAGGGTTACATGGTCAAGCCCTTGAAGTTTCACAAGCTCCGAATCCGGGAGCATGCTCATATCCGTTATATATGCGATGTTGCCGAACCTGAATCCCAGGACAGGCATCATTCCGTGCAGTCCTCTGATAGGAATTATCTCCACACCGTTGCCTCCGCGGCCCTTGCATAGTCCGGTATAGTCCGGATCCTCCACTTTCTCAGCATTGTCCAGGTCATTTCCCGTAGGGACCTTGGTTCCGTCCGGCATCATATAGCGATAGCCGACATCATGGACCCAGACCAGTTCTTTCCTCGGATTCTCCGGATAAATTACGAAAGGCTCTTCGCTTATCTGGTGGATCTTCCACACTGGCGCTCCCGGATATTTGTCCTCGGCGAAAGCGTAGTCATATTCCACCCTCAGCGTGTCCAGAACCCTCGGCTCGCAGTAGATGTTGACTGCTGACTTGTCTATATAGTTGAGCGCCCTCACGTCGTCCAGCCCTCCTGTATGGTCCTTGTGGTTGTGGGTGAGAAGTATCGCGTCAAGATGCGTGACTCCGGCCGCAAGCATCTGGCTGCGGAAATCCGGGCCCGCGTCTATCAGTATCGTGAGCCCGCCGTATTCCACAAGGGCGGAAGACCTGAAGCGCTTGTCCCTGCTGTCCGCGGACTTGCAGACAGGACATTGGCATCCTATTATGGGAATTCCCTGGGAAGTTCCCGTCCCGAGGAAAGTAAGTTTCGCCTTCATTATATGGTAACCTCCTGTATTGTGCCGCAAAGGGCGGCGTCATAAGGTCTGGTGAGCCTTATGTAATTGCCTGTATATCCTGACATCGTACCGTCTTTCTCCGCCGATTCCCAGAGCACCTTCTCGGTGACGCCCTTGTTGGCCTCGGTGAACTCGGCGTTCAGTCTGTCGCACAGTTCCTCCAGTCTCTTCACCCTGGCAGTCTTGATGCTGTCCTGGACCTGGTCCTTCATCTCTGCAGCCCTTGTCCCGGGCCTGCGTGAATATGGGAAGATATGGATGAATGCAGGACGGATCCTCTCCTCGAGGAACTTGTACGTGTTCTCGAACTTCTCGTCAGTCTCGCCCGGCAGGCCCACGATGACGTCGATTCCAAAGAACACCTTCGGCTTTCCCGGACCTTCCATGGCCTTGCGTATGTAATCGATCCTGGATGCGAACAGGGCTGTGTCGTATTTTCTTCCTACCTTGGCCAGAAGTTCGTCGTCCCCGACCTGGAGCGGGATATGGAAATGCGGCAGGAACTTTGTCCCTGACGCGATCCAGTCTATGATCTCCTCAGTTATCAGGTTCGGCTCTATGGATGAGATCCTGTACCTCTCGATCCCTTCTACATTATTCAGGGCCTTCAGGAGATCCAGGAATGATTCTCCGGTAGTCCTTCCGAAGTCTCCCGTGTTTACTCCGGTCAGCACGACCTCCTTTATTCCTTGCCCGGCAATCTGCCAGGCCTGTTTTACGACTTCGCAGATGGGGATGTTGCGGCTCAGGCCCCTTGCATAAGGCACGGTGCAGT
>JAEEGL012101106.1_pt1 | contig 12313 bp, 2 predicted proteins | sample 9134231 | NCBI WGS metagenome assembly JAEEGL01 (sample SAMN16246548, study PRJNA631951) | gut metagenome | biome: gut microbiome; feature: rumen; material: fiber-attached | host: Bos | place: Iran: Karaj | collected 2018-10 | reverse complement strand
GGAATATTCACCGTCATGTCGAGCTTGCCGTTTACGTATATCGCTTCGCCGACCGTGTATTCGAGCCCCTCAGGCAGCGTGTCGGTCAGCCTTACGCTTTTTTCAGCCGGGTTGTCGTTTCTGAGCACATAGGTAAAGGTTATCCCGTCGCCGGGGTTTACGGTCGTTCCTCTCGGCGCGGTGGTCTTGGTATATGCGATGATGCCCGAAAGGTTAGCGAGGCGGGCCCTTGCCTGCGCGGTAGGATAGAGACCGAGGGACAGAGGACGGAATATCGCGAAGCGCCTGTCGGACGAGAAAATATACTGCTTTCCGTATTGATAAAAGAGCTCCTCGACTGAATTGAAGAGGACCGAGCCGAGGTATTCCTTGGCGTCGAGGTTGGCGGAATAAAGATAATCTCCGGAGCCGCCGCCCGAGTGTGAGGTCGTCGAGCAGTGCAGTATCGTGCCGTTGCCTATGTAGAGCATTACGTGACCCCAGTTGTCGTCCTCGTCGCGGTAGACGATCACGTCGCCCGGCTGAAGAAGGGCTCTGACTTCGGCTATCGCCTCCTCGTTGCTCTTGCCTCCGGGGTCTCTGCCGTCGCGGGAGTAAATAAGCCCTTTTTTATAATCTATAAGATATTTCGTCGCCATTTTCTCGTTGTCGAAGTTATAGCCGAAAGCGTTGTAATACATAGCGAAAACGAGACCCGAGCAGTCGAGATACATGGTGTTTTGCGGTGTTGCGGCCTCGGGCGCCATGTGGTTCGATCTCCGTATCGAGGTCTTCAATACTCTGTCGATGTTGTATTGGTCATACTGTATCGACTTGCCGCGCGCGGCAAAGGCATACGCCGTGGCGAAAAGCTCGTCGAAATACTGAGGATAGACTTCGTTTTCATAGCCGGGGTAGCGGACGGAGGGCGTTTTCGGGTTGGTCTCGGTAAATGAAGGCGTATACGCCGACGGCGCGCGTGAAAAGTCGGGGTCGGAGCCGAAAACGAAGCGGTGCGCCGCCCTTTGGAGAAAGAGCGCCGTGTTTTTGTCTATAAAGCCGTATTCGTCTATACCGTAGGCGCTTTTCCCGAACATCGCCGAATAGAGAACGCAGGACATATAATATGAGCCCGCAACGCTCGGGTATATCCGGCTCTGATCGTAAAGATCTATCCCCGAGTCCTCATAGTTTGCCGTGAAGTATTCGAAAGCGTCGTTTATCTGAGCAAAGGCTCTGTTTTTTTCGGGGACGATGCTCGCGAGCCTTTCGGCGTATGCGTTTATCTTGCTCGCGTGGTCGGCCCGTGAAGAGATCTCGAGCTTCATCCTTTCGACGAGCGCGCCGTCGTGCCCCTCCTTATACGCCGCGGGGACCAGAAGGACTATTTTCCCGTCGGGATTGGAGCTTAAATAGTTGTTTTTCAGAAGGCTGAAAGCATTGAAGCTCCTGTCCGCGTTGTTTTCGTTTATGAGCGTTCTGTCGCGCCCTGTAAGTATGACGAAAAAGTCAAATGCGTCTGCCGTCCTCGTGGCAAAGGCGCGGAGCTTTTCCTTCTTGTATGAAAGGACGTGCGTCCCGTCGTAATTAAAGCACTCGTAAAGGTTATAAGTGTAAAGTGTGCCGATGTTTTCGTAGTTGATATTTCTGAACAGTAGGTTTATCCCGTCGTATCTCGCAAACGCCGTTACCGTGTCGGCGACTCCGTTCGCCGTGACGAAGGAGTCTCCCCATAAAAAGGCCGTGTAGAGCTCCTTCGCGGGCGTTGCCGGGGCGGGATACTGGCTCACGGGCATTTCCTTTGAGGGAGAGAGAAGCGGCTCTTTATAGGCGGGAGCTTCGGGCTCGCTGCTTGAAATGACTTCTACTGTATCCTTGTCCGCGGGTGCGGAAGAGGGTACCGCGCTCTGCGCGGGCTCGGGAAGGGAAGCCGTGCTCTCCTTTTTTGCGCACGCGGAAAAAAGGGAGAATAATATGATAAAAGAAAGAAGGAGCGATAAAGGCTTTTTCATATTCCGGTGCCTCCTTGAAAGGTCTTCCTGTCAGATATTATTATAACACGGTCCCGAAAGGTCTGCATGACTTTTCGGGACCGTGTTCTGTATTTTATTTCGGAAATGAGAGGGATGACTTATTTGCCGAGCGACGGTCAGGACAGCATTCCCTGCGAGGGTCTTATGAGACAGAAGGTGAACTGTCCGAAAAGCGATTCGACTTTCGTCGCGGCCGTCCCGGCAGAGATGATCTTAACTGCCCCGTCTTCAACGCATGCGAGCTTTCCGCTGTCGAGACAGAGCCAGAGCTCGCAGTTTTGAGTGTCTGCCATCACGAGTATGACGTCTCCCGTCATAAGATGCCTGAGTCCGAAATGCCGCGGCCTTTTGCCGTCAAGATCCTGACCGAAAGCCCGTCCGCCTATGAGTCCGCAGGCAAGAAGGTCGGCAAAGACTCCGTTTTTATCGAAATTAAAATAGTCGCTGCCGGAAGAAAGGGTAAGAAGTCCGGAGACAAGCTCGGCTTTGTCGGAAAAGGGGAGAGACCTGCCTGTCGCCTGATCGTAAACGGCGTTTATCATTTCGAGATCGCTTGACGCCGTAACATTCGCCGCCGCAGAGCTTATCTTTCCGCGCTCCTCCAAGGTCAGCGTGTTCGCGACGTAAACGGGAGTTTCATTGAGAAGGACTCCCGCGGCGTAGGCGCTGCGGCATTCTATTACGGTGTTGAGCTTTGCCGAGGCGCTTAATTCCGCGGTATAGGAAAGCCGGAGCGTTCCGTATGCGGGAACAGTGACCGTGGTGTCGAGCTTTTTATTTTTGAATACGGCTTCTCCGTTTTTGTATTCGAGCTCGGCGGGCAGGGTGTCGGTCAATTTAACGCTTTTTGCAGTCGGGTTATCGTTTCGTAAAACGTAAGTAAAAGTGACGTCTTCTCCGGGATTAACTGTGATCCCGCGCGGTGCGGAAGTCTCCTTGTAAGCTATGATGCCGGAGAGACCTTCAAGCCGTTTCGAAGCCTGTTCGGTAGGCTGCAGAGCGAGATCGAAGGGACGGAGGATCGCAAAGCGTCTTGTGGATGAGAATATATATTGCTTACCGTCCGGTGAGAACAGCTCTTCAACGGAGTTGAAAAGTATAGACCCGAGGTATTCCTTGCCGTCGACGTTTGCCGTGAAAATGTAGTCTGCGGTGCCGCCGCCTGAATGTGACGTGCCTGAGCAATGTATTATGGTGCCGTTTCCGATATAAGTCATTACGTGACCCCAGTCGCTTTTTTCGTCATAGTAGACGATGACGTCGCCGGGGCGGAGAAGACCGCGGACCTCCGCGGCGGCCTCCTCGTTGGATTTGTCGCCGGGAGCTCTGCCGTCTCGGTAGTAAATGCGTTCGGATTCATAATCTATCAGATATGCGGTCCGCATATTTTCATTCCCGAAATTATAACCGAACGTGTTGTAGAATAGCGCGAATGTGAAACCGGAGCAGTCGAGATACATCGTATTCTGAGGCGTCGCGTCCTCCGGCACCATGTGGTTCGATCTGCGGATGGAGGAGAAATTGACCTTATCAATGCCCATCTGATCGTATTGGATCCAGTCGCCGCGCCCCGCAAAGGCGTAAGCCGTGGCAAAAAGCTCGTCGAAGTATTCCGGATACACTTCATTTTCGTATCCTTCATAACGGAGCGAGGTCGTTCTCGGATTAGTTTCTGTAAAAGAAGGCCGGTACTGCGAGGACGCGTGCTTTTCCGTGGGCTCGGCGCCGAAAACAAAGCGGTGAGCCGCTTTCTGCAGCAGCAGGGCGGAATCGCGGTCTAAAACTCCGTATTCCTCGATCCCGTAGGCGCTTTTGCCGAACATTACTGAATAAAGAATGCACGCCATATAATAGGAGCCGGCAATGCTCGGATATATTCTGCTTTGGTCGTAAAGGTCTATGCCGGAATCTCCGTAAGCCGCAGTGAAGAACTGAAAGGCCAAGTTCATCTGGGCAAGGCTTTCGTTCGCGTCCGGGACAGTATCGGCGAGCCGCTCGGCGTAAGCGTCTATAAGAACGCTGTGCTCGTACTTTGTGGCGGCGGGGAGACCGTATCTGTTTGCGAGAGCGCCGTCATGTCCGTTCTGATATGCGGCGGGGACGAGCAAAACGATCTTTCCGTCCGGATTATTCCCGAGATATTCGCTTTGAACAAGGTTGAACGCGTTGAAAGTCTTGTCGCCGTTCGACGCGCTCGCGAGGGTCCTGTCGCGTCCCGAAAGAAAGACGATGAAATCAAAGGCGTCCGTTTCCCTCTGTATGTAGGATTTGAGCTTTTCGTTTTTGTATGAAGCGACGTCCGTCCCGCTGTAATTGAAAAGCTCGTAAAAATTGTAGGTGTAAAGCGTGCCGAGGTTTTCATAAACAAGGCTGCGGAAGAGGAGGTTTATGCCGTCGTATCTTGCGAACGCGGTGACGGTATCGGCAAGTCCGTTCGCCGTGACGAACGAATCGCCCCATAATAAAGCCGTATACAGATTTTCGGCGGGTTTATCCGCCGCGGGATACTGTGTTACCGGCATGGATCTTGAAGCGGAAAGAAGAGGTTCTTTGTATACGGGCGCAGGCGGTTCGTCCGGCTTTGGCTCGGGCTGGACGTCTTCGGCGGGAGCGGGGACCGTCTCGGTCGCCGCAGTCTGCGTCTCTGTATCTTTATCTTTGGACGCGGACGGAGGGGAGACCTTCTTTTGTGCACACGCGGAAAAAAGAGAAAGGAGTATAAGAAGGGATAAAAAAAGAGATAAAAGCTTTTTCATGTTTTGACGCCTCCCGAATGGGTAAAGGATCTGCGCGGTTTCCCGTGTATCTATATTATAACACGCGATCCCGAAAAGTTGTGAGACTTTTCGGGATCGTGTTTATTTATATGCGGAATAAAAGCTTATTTGCCGAGCGAGGGACGGAGAACGGTGAAGCCGAGCTCGCCGATGAGTCTTTCAAGTATCTCGCGGCAGGGCGCGGTGCCCGAGACCGTCACGACATTGCCGTCTCTCACGGTCATGAACTCGGCGTTTCCGAGGTAGACGTATGAATAGACGGTGTTTTCGGTCGTTCTGCAGAGCACAATGTCTCCGGCGACGAGGTTAAAGTAGCTTACGTATTTGAGCCTGTAGGTGTTGTCCGCGTTGATAAGACCTCTGCCTCCGAAAAGTCCGTCGGCGAGAAGCTTGAACTGAGCCGAATCGGTCAGCAGATAGCTTACGTCGTTTTCTCCCGACTTGTCCTTGCCTATGAGCGCTTCAACGGCGGTTTCGGTGTCGGAGAAGGGGAGAGTCACGCCGATCGCCTTGTAAGCCGCGGCGGCGATGTCGAAGGTGTCGGACACGCTCTTTACGGCTTTCGCCGCGTCTGCAAGCTTGGTCTGATCGGCGGCCGAAAGGGTCGACGCGACGTATATCGGAGTGTTGCCGAGGGAAACGCCGCCCGCCTTGGTGCCGTCATAGTCTATATGCGTGCCCTTGGCAACAGAAGCCGCGACGGTGACCGTGTAAGAGGTCTTTACCGTCTCGCCCGGAGCTACCGTGACCGAGAACTCGTTGCTGCCCGATTTGAGGGTCACGCCCGCGGGCAGGGTGTCGGTGACGCTGACCGTCTTGGCCTCGGCGCCGACGTTCTGCAGAACTATCGTGAAGGTCACGTCGTCGCCGGGATTGACGCTGACGCCCGCGGGAGCCGAGGTCTCCTTCGAGGCGACGATGTGCATGAGGTTATTTACTCTGTTCACCGTGTCCTCGGTGGGGGTCATCTTGTCGTAATCGGGCCTGATTATGCGTATCGTCATGTCGTTTGCGGGGTTGAACTGATAGGAAAGCTTTAAGGGGTCGGTCATGAAATCTATCTTGTCTATCCTTACGCCGCCGTTGCCCTCGTGCGAGTCGTGCTTCTGAGAGTACTGATAGTCGCCGCTGCCGGAGTCGAGGTGTGAGGCGGAGGAGCACTGGATTATATACCCGTTGCCGAGATAGAGCACGCCGTGTCCGCGGTCGTTGCTCGGGTTGGAGTAGGCGATAACGTCGCCCGGCTGCAGGGTTTTACGGAAGGCGTCTATCGCGGCGTCTATATCCAGATCCGCGGTCACGTGCACCTCGTATACCACGAGGTCTCCGAGATCGTTGTAGGTGAGGGGCTTCGAGCGGTTCTCGGGCAGCTCGTAATCGAACGCCGTTTTGAGCAGCGACCATACGAACGCCGTGCAGTCGAGGTAGAGCGGCGTCTGCGCCGTGCCGTATTCCGGAGCGCTGTTTTTGAGCGATCTGCGGGTGAAGGAGTAGTTCACGCGGTCGAGAGCAAGCTGATCGTACTGCGCGGACGTGCGCTCGTAATAGGCCATGGCGGTCGCGTAAAGAGCTTCGTAATTCTTCGGGAAGATCTGGTCTTCAAATCTCTCGTCGGGCAGGAGGACGAACTGAGCGGGAGCGACGGCTTTGTGCGAGGTGTCCGCGGTCGGCTTCTTGCCGAATACGAACTCGTGAGCCGCCTGCTGGAGTATCTTCGCCTCGTCCTCGGTGAGGTATCCCGCAAACTCCATACCGTAAGGGGACTTTTGGAATACCGAGGCATACGTAAGCGCGGCAAGATAGTATGCGCCCGCCTCGTTGGTGGTCCGCAGATTGTCGCGGTAAAGCTCTATGCCCGAGGAAGCGTAATTTTCAAAGAAGAACTCGAAGGCGTCTCCCGCCTGGATGACGATCGCGTCGGGACACTCCGTGATCACCTTTGCGGCAAACGCTTTTATCTTCTCGGTGTGCTCCTTCCTTGACATCGGCTCCATGTTGAGCTTTTCGGTAAAGAAGGTGCAGCCGTCCTGATATCCGGGCGGGACCAAGAGCACGAGCTTGCCGTCGGTGTTGTTCTCCTTGAGCATCGCGTAAAGCTCCTTGTAGGCGGTGAGAGAACGTCCTTCGTTGTCCTCGTTCATTATCGCTCTGTCGCGGCTCGTCATCGCGATATAGTAATCGACGTCGGGGGCCTCGGTATTGAGCAGATTTCCGAGCTTTGTGTTGGCGATGCCCGTTATCTGTGAGGTCGCCGTCTTTCCGTCCCACTTGAAGCACTCGTAAAGGCTGTAGGTCAGGTTGTCGTAGGCGGTGTTGTAGGTCGAGCCGCCGCCGAGGGTGGTTATCGGCATTCCGGCTTCCTTGCACATCGCGCCGAAGAAGTTCGCGGTGTCGGCGTAAATGAGCGCGTCGCCCCAGAAGCCTATGTTGTAAGAGCGAACGTCGAAGGTCGCCTGTCCGTATATGGCGTTCGCGCCCTCGGGCTGGGTAGTGAGGACCGACGCGGGCAGCTCCTTAGTTCCGTCGACTATCGGCTTGTAGGTTATGACGGGTCCGGTAGTCGTAACGTCTGCGCCCGAAGCCGTTGCCGGAGCTATCTTGTCGGCGATGGCCTTCATCGCGGCGGTATCAACGCCGTCGATCTTGAGATCGGGCGCCGATTTGCCGGTTATCGCCGTATAGATCATGCAGGCGGCAAGATATGATCCGTTCGCATTGGAATGGGTGAGGAAGGGGGTCTCGGTGCCGTAGAGGTCTATGCCGTCGGCGGTCGCCGAAACGAATGCCGTGCCAAGCTTGATAACGGTCGGCTTGTTCTTCATGGCGCCGATCAGCTTGTCTAAATATGCGTCTATGTTAGCGAGATGCTCGGCGGTGGTGGAACCGGTGTAAGCGCCGCCTATGAGCGTGCTGCTTTCCTCGGATATCTTTAGGCCGAAGGTCCCGTCTTTATACGGAGGCTCTTCAAGGAAGAGGAACTTGACGTTGGGATAGGTGTCCGAGAGCCACTTCGCGGCAGAAAGCGCCTTTCCCGCGTTGTTGCTGGCGCCGATCTCGCGCCTGCCGGGGGTGACGACGAAGATATCTACTCCCTCGTCAAAATAGCCCTTCATCCTCTGTCCGCGCGCGCCGGTGCCCCAGCCGGTGCAGGCGCCCTCTTCAAATGCAAAGAGCTCGTAGAACTCGAGGCGGGAGGAGTTGGTCTTGGGAACGGCGGTGGTTATGGTGTCGTATGTTATGCTGAACTTTTCGTCGTCCTTGCCTTCCCTGAACATGGCGTCTATCGTGTCCTGTATGCCGTTGTCGAAAAGGATGAAGTCACCCGCGACGAGCACCTTCTGCGTGCCGGAAGAGGACTCGGGAGGGGTAGTGGCGGAGGGAGTGTCGCCGTAGTAAGTTCCCACGCCGATGGCAACGCCCTCGGGCAGTGGCGCGTTCTTATCGTAAGTCACGTCCCCATACTGGACGAGCATCTGCTGATCATACTGCGTCGCATTGACGAAGAAATAAATGCTGTTTATATATTTGTCGGATTTGAAGAGCGAGGAGCTCTGAGAGTTTATGCTCGCCTTGTCGTTCCAGCCGGGGATGAACATTCCGCCTTCGTTGAGAAGGGTGTTCGGACGGAGCCAGCCGTAGTTGATCTTGGAGATGTCGAACTCTACGCCGCACACGGTGGCCTTTTTGCCCGTCTCGTCAAAGGTTATCTGCTCTCTCGTGACGCAGAAGGTGGATTTTACGGGCGTGCCCGTGATCTTCGGCTCCGCGCCCGAGGTATCTATCTCGACCTCTGCTCCGAGGTACTCCCATGCGTAGCCCGGAAGCCCGAGGGATGCGAAATCGAACTCAAAGTTCTGGGTGCGGGTCCTGCCGTTGGCGGAGTAAACGCCCGCCTGGATCTTGCCCGCTGCGGCGCGGACGCCCGTCCTGTCGTCGCCGGAGGCGCCGACTGTCTTGATAACAAGGGTGTAAAGATCGGTCATGTCGATCGTTGCCTTGACCTTTGTCGGCGCCGGTTCGGTGGTACCTGTGCTCGGGGTCGTGGTACCGGTACTCGGAGTCGTCGTTCCCGTGCTCGGGGCGGCGGTACCGGGATCGGTCGCTCCGCTGCTCGGCTCGGTCGTGCCCGTGCTCGGCTCGGTCGTGCCCGTGCTCGGAGCCGCGGTGCCGGGCTCGGTCGTTCCCGCAGACGGCTTTTCACCGCATGCGGCAAAAAGCGAAAGAAGCAGGATAATAGAGAGTATCAGTGACAGTGCCTTTTTCATACCTTCACCTTCGTTCCTTTCTGTTCGGCAGACGAATGATAATTAAGTTACTGTTTTAATATACCATATTTAAAAATAAAACACACCCCCTAAATGCTTTTTATTCTCAAAACGTAAAAAGGCACGGCCCCGGAAGGCGTGATTCCTTTCGGGACCGTGTTCTTTATTCTATTCCGGAAATGTGAGGGATGACTTATTTGCCGAGCGAGGGACGGATGACCGCAAAGCCGTTTTCGCCGAAGAGCCTCTCGAGTATCTCACGGCAGGGGGCCGTGCCCGAGATCGTCACGACCTTGCCGGCCCTGACTGTCATGAACTCGGCGTTGCCGAGGTAAAGGTAAGAATAAACGGTGTTATCGGTCGTTCTGCAAAGCACTATGTCTCCGGCAACAAGGTTAAAGCAGCTCACGTATTTGAGTCTGTATGTGTTGTCCGAGTTGACAAGAGCTCTGCCTCCGAAGAGTCCGTCGGCAAGGAGCTTGAACTGAGCCGAATCGGTTTTAAGATAAACTACGTCCGTATCTCCCGACTTGTCTTTGCCGAGTATAGCGTCACATGCGGCGTCGGTGTCGGAGAAGGGGAGAGTCACGCCGATCGCTTTGTAAGCCGCGGCGGCTATGGCAAAGGTGTCGGACGCACTCTTGACGGCTTTCGCCGCGTCTGCGAGCTTGGTCTGATCGGCGGCTGAAAGGGTCGACGCGACGTAGATCGGGGTGTTGCCGAGGGAAACGCCGCCCGCCTTGGTGCCGTCATAGTCGATATGCGTGCCCTTGGCGACTGAAGCTGCGACGGTGACCGTGTAAGAGGTCTTTACCGTTTCGCCCGGAGCAACGGTGACCGAGAACTCATTGCTGCCCGATTTGAGGGTCACGCCCGCGGGCAGGGTGTCGGTGACGCTGACCGTCTTTGTCTCCGCGCCGACGTTCTTGATGACGATAGTGAAGGTCACGTCGCCGCCGGGGCTGACGCTGACGCCCGCGGGAGCCGAGGTCTCCTTCGAGGCGACGATATGCATGAGGTTATTAACTCTGTTGACCGTATCCTCTGTGGGAGTCATCTTACTGTAATCGGGTCTGATTATGCGTATCGTCATGTCGTTGGAGGGATTGAACTGATAAGAGAGCTTTAAGGGATCGGTCATGAAATCAATCTTGTCTATCCTTATGCCGCCGTTGCCCTCGTGAGAGTCGTGCTTCTGCTTATACTGATAGTCGGCGTTGCCGGAATCGAGGTGGGAGGCGGAGGAGCACTGGATGATATATCCGTTGCCGAGATAGAGAACGCCGTGCCCGCGGTCGTTGCTCGGGTCGGAGTATGCTATGACGTCGCCCGGCTGCAGCGAAGCGAGGAAGGTGGCTATCGCGGCGTCCGTATCGGTGCCCGGGGTTATATGCTCTTCATAGACGATGGCCTCGGTAAGGTCGTTGTAGGTAAGGGGCTTCGAGCGGTTCGCCGAGAGCTCATAATCAAAAGCCGTTTTGAGTATCGACCATACGAACGCCGTGCAGTCAAGGTAGAGAGGCGTCTGCGCCGTGCCGTATTCGGGGGCGCTGTCGGTCACCGATCTGCGGTTGAAGGAGTAGTTCACGCGATCGAGCGCGAGCTGATCGTACTGCACGAATATACCGCGCTCATAATATGCCAGAGCCGTCGCGTAAAGGGCTTCGTAGTTCTTCGGGAAGGTCTGATTTACAAATCTCTCGTCCGTCTTCAAAACGAACTGGATGGGGTCTACCGCCTTGTGCGAGGTGTCCGCGGTCGGCGCCTTGCCGAAAACGAACTCGTGCGCCGCCTTCTGGAGCGTCTTTGCTTCTTCCTCGGTCAGGTATCCCGAAAACTCCAGACCGTAGGGGGACTTTCCGAATATCGAGGTATACATAAGCGCCGCAAGGAAGTATCCGCCGGCCTCGTTAAGGCTCCTTAAGTTGTCGCGGTAAAGCTCGAGCCCGTAGGATGCGAAGTTGTTGTAGTAGAAATCGAAGGCGTCTCCCGCCTGGATGACGATCGCGTCGGGACATTGTGCCTTAACTTTTGCGGCAAAGTCCTTTATGAGCTTGCTGTGCTCTGTCCTTGACATCTGGTTCAGGTTGAGCTTTTCGGTAAAGAATGTGCAGCCGTCCTGATATCCGGGCGGGACCAGAAGCACGAGCTTGCCGTCGGGATTGTTCGCCTTGAGCATCTCATAGACCTTAACGTATGCGGTGAGCGAACGTCCCTCGTTGTCGGCGGTCATGAGCGCTCTGTCGCGGCTCGTCATGGCGATATAATAATCGACGGGAGCCGATTCCGGATCGAGCAGGTTTTTGAGCTTGCTGTTCGCATATCCGGTTATCTTGGAGGTCGCGGTCTTTCCGTCCCAACTGAAGCACTCGTAAAGACTGTAGGTGGAGCTTTCATAGGTCGTGTTGTAGGTCGAGCCGCCGCCGAGGGTGGTTATCGGCATCCCGGCCTCCTTGCAGAGCGCGCCGAAGAAGTTCGCGGTGTCGGCATAAAGCAGGCTGTCGCCCCAGAAGCCTATGTTGTAAGAGCGGACGTTATAGGTCGCCTGCGCGTAGATCGCGTCGACGCCGGCGGGCTGAGAGGTGATGACCGACGCGGGCAGCTCCTTGGTCCCGTCGACTATCTCGGTCACGGGAGTTATGGGAGTGGTCGTGCCGGTGCTCGGCGTGGTCCCTGCCGTCGGGACGGGACCCGTGGGATCGGTATAGCCCGCGGGCAGATCGGATTTGTTCATTATGCTGAGGCAGATGGACTGATCGTAGAAGGGGACCTTGGCAAAGAGTATGTATCCGCCCTTGGAGTCTCTCCAGAAGTCCGCCTTAGAAAGGGCAGCGAGGGTATGCGAGCCGGTCGCGGCTCCCGCCTTGTCCATCCAGCCCGGGATGACCTTGCCGCCCTCGTTGATAAGGTGTCCGCCGCGGAGAACGCCCGAGCTTATCGTGTTTATGTCGAATATCTCGCCGTTAGGAAGCTGTGCCTTGTCGTTAGAGGGAAAGGTCACGTATTCGGTGGGGACAATGAACGTGCACTTTTCGGGCTTGTTCGTCACCTTCACGGTGTCGCCGGTGATCTCAAGCTCGACGGTCGCGCCGAGATACTCCCAGGGATATCCGTCGACGCCGAGCGCCGAAAAGTCTACCGTTACGGCGTCTTTGGTATTGCGCGCCGTGCCCGCCGCGTTATAGGTCGCTATTTCGACCTTGCCTGCGGCGCATCTTATGGATACGCGGTCGTCCGCGGCGGCTCCCGGGACCTTTAT
>JAEEGL011586839.1_pt1 | contig 12313 bp, 18 predicted proteins | sample 9134231 | NCBI WGS metagenome assembly JAEEGL01 (sample SAMN16246548, study PRJNA631951) | gut metagenome | biome: gut microbiome; feature: rumen; material: fiber-attached | host: Bos | place: Iran: Karaj | collected 2018-10 | reverse complement strand
TTCAGAAGAGCATAAACAGAATATCCTTTACAAAGAAAATCTGGACACAATCAATTCTTATCTTCAAGAGTTGAAAATTGAAAATCATGATTATAAACACCATATTCATCATCTCCAGGATATGATTCGCAGTTCTTCTGACCTGGAAGTACTACGCTCTGATATCGATATCTATGTCTCTCAACTTGAACAGTCATCCGAACTGTCTGATGCTATTCTGGCAATCGATAATTCATTGTTCAGAGCTTTATTATACGGTGCGTATATCAGATGTAATCAGCAACACATTCCTTTGTCTTTTGCAGCATCCAGTCTTCTTCCTTCTTTTCCTGTCAAAGACTATCAGTTGGTTGCCACTTTCGAAAACCTTGTGGCAAATGCTATTGAAGCGAATGATGCTATACAAGATGAAAGAAAGAGATTTATAAAGATCAATATTTTTGCAGATTCCAGTCAAAATATTGTAGCAATTTCAAATCCATTATCTGCCTTCTCAGGAGATATCAATGACTATTATATTTCCGGAAACACCTCCAAGGATCCGGCTGTTCACTATGGTCTTGGACTGAATTCCGTTCTGTCTATCATGACATCTCATGGTATAGATTTTTACGGGAAATATGATAATGCTACAAGTACTATCACATTCACTCTGAGTTATACAAGAAAAGAGGCTAAATTATGATCACGATCGTTTTGATTGAAGATGAAGAAAGAGATATAAAGCATATCCGGAATGTGTTAGTGCCACTGAAATCTGTAGTAGATTATGAATTGATTACATTCCAGGAAATAAAAGATGGGCTTGGTTATATAGGCCGACATCCCGTCGAGTTGATTTTATTGGACCTGGAATTTACTCTTGCCAATCAGAGCGCGATCTTCTCCATAGATGAGATCGATCCCAGGATTCCTATTATTGTAGTCAGCCATCTCTCACACTATCAGAGGCAGCTTCAGTTGAAGACCAATGTAGTCGGTTTTGTTTCCAAAGGCTATCTGGAAGATCAGTTGGTCCGATCTATTTTTGAAGTTCTCTGTTCAAAAAACATTGTCAAAAGACCTTCCTCCTTTGTATTTCCCGCATCAAACGGATCAATAGGGGAAGAGTTTAATCTGTCAGATATTCTGTATATAAAAATCTATGTTTTCAGTGAATATACAATTCACAAACCCGATGGAACAGAAATCCACAAGCCTTCTGTTTCCTTCTCTGATCTGTGTAAGAGAATTGAAGAGTCTGGCGCTACAGTCTTACAGCCGATTTCGCGAAATACCATTATCAATACAAACTATATCTCTGAAGTATATGTGGAAAGAAACGGCCGAGCGACTATTACACTTCTCGGGTGCCCGGAGAAGTTTCATGTTGGGAAAAACTATCAGGGTAAATTCAGGAATTGGTACACGGAGTAACGGTTGCTTCTCTTATGCATGAGTGAATAACACAAAAACAGAGACAAGGAAAAAGTTCAAGATCCTTGTCTCTATTTTGTCCATCATCTCACGTAAATTCATTTACATCACCTCCTCATCAAGTGCTTTAGAGATCATTTTGCTTTTGGGGAAAAGAGCAGCATATTCCTGAATTCGCCAAATCTCCAAATCGGCTATTATTTCCCGATAATTAATAAGAATTTCTTTATAGAGGTCATAGGGCATTGTGTTTTTATTTCGAAGCAACTCTATAAGCATACGTTCCTTATCATATCCTGATGGTATAGAAAAACGACTCTTTTCCCATCAAATACGATCGCAGGCGAAATTTCTGAAATCATTCTAAAGCCCTGTGCAATGAGCTTTCGGTTTTCCTTTTCAATACTTTCTGTTCTAAAGCATAGATGATAGGGGGTAGGTCCGTTGGCGGAAAGAAATCTATTCACAACGGAAGCCCTGTGCTCATCCGGTGAAATTAACTCAATCATCTGATTTTCGTTCTGGATTAGTGCTATCCAAAGGTTCTGAATCGAATCAAAAACAGGGGCTTTCACTGTTGAAAAACCCATACTGTAAAATATATTAATTGCGTTATGAATATCTTTCACAACATATCCGATATGATCAATTTCCATTTGTTCATCCCGGCTATCTGCCGCCATAGCGTACCTGTTCATAGGCTTCAAGAATCGTTTTTACTTCAGACACTTTTTCGGCCACTGCAGAAGGGGTATCACTTGGTAGAACTTTCTCGCCCATCTCGTCCTTCACCAGATGAAAATACTGTTTGCGAACCTGTTCCTCCGGTAAGGTAATCTTTGCCTGTCTTCTCGGTTTTTCAAGACCGCTGGTAAAAAACTCTCTCGATATTTCCAGATCCTGCTCTCGGTAGACTTCCCTGTGGCCGAAACGTTTATATATCTGATACATCAACCAACCTGCCGCCACTATTCCTCCGGCAATTGTTAATACCACCAGAATTCTTTGTGTTATTACCCAGAATGCCGCCGTACGGCCACCAAGCAGATCAATAATATCTGCGTTCGTTCTCTGCATAATGTCCTCTTCTTGTTCCAGAGCTTCTGCTGTTGGCTGTATGCTGAAAATCAATCGAACAAGTTTTCGTCCTCCAAGCAACAAATAATTCACAAGCAAACTTAATAGATTTTCCAGCCGCAATTCATATAACAGGTAAAATGCTACTCCGATGAGTAAAAAGAATACCCAGAACAAAAAAGAATTAAACCGAGCCATCTGCCTCGCTGAATGATTTGCTTTTCTGTCGATCTCAGCCAACGAATCCACAAGCGCAGTCCGATGCTGCAAAAACAAAAACATTCCGGTATAGACCAGTCCTTGAAGAAGAACGAAAGGTTGGTAATGTGCCATCTCTCTGGAAATCATCACCATATTGATCACCGTTAGAAAGACAAGGACAAAGACCAGATAAACCATCGTCAGCGGCCGTTCCATCCGGCCGTTCTTTCGTACCATCCCATAAACCATTAACAGAAAGCAGAAAAGCAACCCCAGTCCCTTCAAAAGAAATTCCGGCATCAGCAAGATCCAGCCTGCCATCAGGATACTTGTAAGGATAAAAAGAACAATATTCGCCGTTCTTCGCCGCACAAAAGTGGAGATAAAAGGCATAACAATAAAGCCGGCGGCAAGCCACCAGCTGCGGTAGCCAAAGTCGGCATAGATAACTGCCAGCATGATGATCAAAATCGGAGCAAAGAGCAACCATACCTTTAGCGCCTCCATCCACACCGGATAGAGCGCCTGAACCTCTTTAATAGCCGTGTGCTGATCCAGTTCCTGAGCATAACGCTCCTTGTAGCCCCTAAACCCGCTGATTCTTTCAGCCTGTTCCTGTGTAAAAGTCCCTCTTCCCATAATTCGATATCCCTATCAAAACCTGTCATATATAAAGCCCTGTAGCTGCTTGTCCAGATCCTCTGCCTCATCTTCGTTCAAAATACGGTTTTCAGACAGCGATGAAATCCAGGAAACAGAAAGCTTCTCTGCCATCTCCTGATATTTCCCGATCAGCTCTTCCCGCCTGTAAGGAGACAACAGCACAATAAAATCATTCTTTTCTGCTTCCGATTCTAGGTCACTGAGCACCTCCAGACAGGTCCGCTGAATCTTCTCTGTATGAAGTCCGGCAAGTCCTTCCATGATCGTTTGAATATGTCCGTCTCCGCAGCCGGTGGGAACTGCAAGCTCTTCTCCACTTTCCGTCCGCAGTCCATTGCTGATCAGCGTTGTCGGGATCCCCTGCTGCTCGATCCTATACGCCAGTGTTCCGGCTAAATGAAGGGCCCGCTCATATTCGTTCTCATTGGCATCGTTTAAGGTCCTGTCACACAATAGAACCAACAGCACTCTTGGCTCCAGCGTGTATTCATAGGTATTGACCTGCCATTCACCCGTCTTCGCGGAAGCTTTGAAATTGATTCGTTTAAACGTATCTCCTTGCCTGTATTCCCGTATACTTTTAAACTGATACGAATCTTCGTTCGTAAAACGCTTGGTCACCAGGTCGCCCATCAGGTTTTCATAGGGGATGTGCATCTCCTCAGCGTCAATCAGCGCCGGATAGACGACCATCCGAGAATCACAGGGGATGGTGGCCACCAGCTTTTTAGTGAGTAGAAGATCATAGCTTACAAGATCTATCTCTGAGATTTGATAGATCCCTCGTTTTGAAAAGGTTCTGTTTCGTTTGACTCGGATCCGCTGATGAAAAAGTATATGGAACAGTTCATTCTCAAAGAAGACTGTCTGTCCGTTGGCTTTGATCCGGAATTTGAAGTGAACCCAGGGAAGCGGCAGCATCTTGTCGTTGGTGAGTTCATCTTCTATCATGGCTGTTTCTCCTTCACTGATTGCTTTCTCTGAAAAGACAGAGTGCGCCGTCATGTTCGTGCTCCAGTACTTCTGATAGAGGAACGTTTGAAGTAAGATACTCAAAAATACTGCTAATAGAATAATCAATACTATCATTTATTATTCCTCAATCACTGTCTTGACTTTATATGGCATTCCTTCATGTGTCATTACTGTCCTTCCAAGAATTCTCCTTTTTCCAACAATCTCTTTTCTAACAGCATTATCTCCTTGACAAACAAAAAGTTCACCTATTTGGTTGATTAAACGATGAATCAACATTCCTTGTTTTCCGTAATTAAACACCAGAATATCTCCGATTTTATATCGATCTACCGTCTCAACTAAAACAATATCTCCTTCATGCAGGATCGGCTCCATGCTTATTCCATGAACTCTAACTTCTTTCATCATCAAATTCTTTTAATAAAGATAAAACATCAGATGCATTTGTATAACATAAAGAATAGCACTTATCCGCTAATAATATCATAAATGATATAATTTCTGCTCTGAGCGAGTAAGCATGAAACGATGCTGTCAGAAGACTTTTCAGTGCATCATTTACAGATTCCTTAGTTAATCGATGTTTTTTAGCATATTCCTGGCTTCTATCCAGGAAAAAAAACCCCTTAATTGGTAATTCCTGAGTCTTAGAGTATGCTGAAGCAACAATATACTTTCCTTTGTCGGTGACAGCATTCCTACTATATTGATATGGTATGTAGCAATCTATATTGATATTCACCTTCTCTCTGTTCAAATAATCGATCCCACCTTTTCGTAAATGTAATGGGTAGGAATCAGGAACAACATTTCTGCTGACTTGTGAAATAATCACATAATCATCATTTATGTATGTCCATCCCTTTTGAGAGAGGTATGCCATCAATGTGCTTTTGCCTGTCCTGCTGTTAGCTAAAAAGACATATGCATTCCCATCTTTTTCTAAAACACCTCCATGAAAGATAAAGAAGTCAGGATTACACCTAATGTTATGTAACAGATATCTGTTCAAATCAGAAAAGCTGTATCCTGGGTCGAATAATGCTCTATCTACTCTTTCTTTGTCTATCGTTAAGATATTATTTCCATACCATATGGGCACTAAAGATGCCATTACTGGATCACCAACAGAAAAAAGGATTGGATCAAGCATATATCGTCGAAAAAAAGAAAATATCATGCCAACTCCAATCCTTTCTCATTTAAAATCCCAGCGCCTTCGCCGTAAACTCGACCATCGGCATCGATAAAACCGGCTTTATTTCCACCTTCTCCGCCCATTCTAACAGTACCTCTCTCTGTGCTTCATCCAGAGCCAGTCTTGTGAATGTCTGAGCGCCCAGTTTGTATTTCGCACCGTAATCATCTGTCAGTGCCTGCAGTTCCTCTTCGAATGCTTTCCGGCTCACCGGTCCAAGCACATTCTCTGTATCACCGATGGTGATCCCAAGCCAGGTCGTCCCGGGAATCTCCATCATCACCCGAAGCACTCGATAGGCCACGCTCTTGTTATCACTATCGGTTCCGACCATTCCAATGATGTTTGTTGTCGCTCCATAGGTGTCTGTCGGATCACAGGATGGGAAGAAGATGAGCTTTTCTTCTTCCTGAAGCAATTCGCTCATCGCGCTTTGCCAGTATCTTGTTTGGTGGGCAAGATTCATGTTGGGCGTGACCATCAGAAAGTTTTCATAATATGTATCAAAGCGGTCTGAGTTTTTTATACTCCCTGATATAGTCAGATCATCCTGAACAACGCTACAGTATGCCTTGATCTTTTCCAGAATTTCTTCGTTAATGACAACAGTTTCCCTGGATTCCGGATCGAACCGGATGACTCCTGTTTCTTCCATGATCTCCATGAACAGAACAGTCTCATCCGGTGCAACGATCATCCTGGGGAAAGAAAGCATATAACCATCGTCATGCTGATCTTTTTCCAGAAGGAGCGAATCGATCAGTTCTTCCAGTGTATAGGATTCTCCAAGGGTGCCCAGAGGACTGGCTTCGTATTTCATTTTGGAGGTTATACCAAAGTACGATTTCATTGATAGGGGAAGATAAAAAACATCATTCCCAACTTCACCCACAGTGAAAACACCCTGGAAATAATCCTCTTCTTTCAATGTTCCAGCCTGTTTTTCATCTCCGATATATCCGGAAAGAGCCGCAGCCTGTCCGTCCGCGATGAGTGTGTATGGGTCTAGTGCGTCCCGATACATTCCCTCTTCAAGCAAAAGCAGGTCCGGCATGCCATTCGCATCGATTTCCTGCTTCAGAGAAGTTTCGTCCGTAAACTCATGAATGTCCAGCACAATATCTCCCGACAATTGATCCTTCACTGCGGCTACAAGCGCCGAAACACCAAACCCTTTAATATAATAAACCGAAACCTCTCCTGCTTCTTCTATTTCATCAGAAACCGTCGTCTCGGCAGCCGGTTCAAGAGCGAAAGAAGTATTCTCCACGTTTTGTGCGCTGCAGCCGGTTGTCATCAATAAAACCAAAAGCAAAAGAATACTGATAAAACGTTTCATAATGATAACCTCTATCCTTTCAGCTCAAATCTTTCTGTCGGTACTTCCACCTCCGACAGTACATTCTGAATTATGGCCTGTGTGTGATCATTCTTGTTTCGTCCGGATCCTCGAAGGATCATTCGATGTCCCAGAACCGGACAAGCCAGTGCCTGGATATCTTCTGGCGTCACAAAAGATCTCTCCTGGATAGCCGCGTAGGCCTGTGCCGTTCGAAGAAGCGCAAGAACACCTCTTGTACTGACTCCAAGTACAACTTCTTCCTGCTCTCTTGTTTTTTCAATGATCCTCACGGCATATCTGGAGACATCCGGATGTACATATATTTCTTTGACATGTCTCTGCATCTGTAGCAGCGTTTCCGCATCACAGACAGCCTCTGTCTGCAACATCTCGGAAATTCCGATATATCTTTCAATAATTCTCATCGTCTCTTCTGTCTCTGTATATCCCAGGGAAATTCGAATCAGGAATCGGTCAAGCTGTGCTTCCGGAAGCGGAAATGTTCCCTGGATCTCCACCGGGTTTTGAGTTGCAATCACAAAAAATGGAGGTTTCAGCGGATAAGTCACGCCATCGACGGTGATCTGCTTTTCTTCCATCGCTTCCAGGAGCGCCGCCTGCGTTCGCGGTGTCGCCCGGTTGATCTCATCAGCCAGAAGAATGTTGGTGAAAAGTGCTCCTTCACGAAATATGAATTCCTGCTCTTTCTGGTTAAAATAGTTGATGCCGATCAGGTCAGCAGGAAGAAGATCCGGAGTAAACTGAATTCGCTTGAACTTGCAGTCAAATGACTTGGCCAGTGTTTTTGCAAGAACCGTTTTCCCCGTTCCGGGAACATCTTCCAGCAGCACATTTCCTTCTGCAAGTAATGCTGCCAGAATCAGATCGATCCTGTCCTCTTTTCCTACGATCACTTTTCCAATATTGTCTTTTATTGTTCCGATTGTATTGACTAATGCTGCAACTTCCATTTTTGTCATCCATTTCTATAATATCATATCATTCGCGACAATAAATCCTTCTTCTTTAAGTTTTCTGAAAAAAGCTACTATGTCATTACGGATTTCATCCTCATCTCCTTCAAACAACCTAATTGCATCTTCTATGAGGTCACTAATAGCACAAGAAAAACTTTTCTTCAAAAGGAAATGCTCTCGTTCTTGTAAAAGTACCATCTTTTCATGTGTGGTATCCAGAAGTACCGCACCTTGTTCTAGTTCATCCACCACTACATTTTCATTCAGTTTTATCATAGCCATCACCAATACAATCCGCAAAAGCTAACACAACCAGCGCTGCAGCCGCAGAAATCACACCCTTCTGTACGTGCATTTGCTACTATGATTTTTTCCAAATCCTCTTTAGTGAGAATTTCAATTTTTAGTTTTTCCCACTTTGGACGATCGTTTTTACCCTCTTGATTAATGTCGCTCATCATTGTGTTTTGCCTCCTACTAGTTTTTATTATCTAAGGACTCTTTCATCCAAAGATTTCTAGTAATGTTTTGTTTCTTTGCAGTTTCCCACAATTGTAACATATCCATCTTCTTGAAATATAAATATGTTTTTTCAGATCGAGTCGCACCTTGCAATTCATATAGACTTTTTTGGTTATCATTACTTACTTTCAAAAAACAATAGGGCATCTCTTCGAAGGGGTCGCCGGTAAATGCATAAGTAACGGCAGGGCATCCTCTGCATATGTCAAAATGATCACAATCTCCACACCCCGTCCAATTCACCCGTTCTCGAAACATATTTAAAATATCGCTAGAAAAGAAAACCGTTTCCAAAGAGTCGTTTATTATATTCCCTAAAGAGATTGGAAGTCTACGACATGGGAATATGTCTCCATTTTCAAGAATACACAGCCCTTCACCAATACCACATCCACCAAACCAAATCTCTCCTGATTTGTAGCCTCTATCTTTTGCAGACAAAACTTCATTTAACATGGTCTTATCTAATAATCTAACCGTTGATGGATAAGTGCTTCGAATCTTTTGCCATCTGTGATATTCAAGAATTATCTTTTTAGCTTCTTTCTTTTTAAGCATTCTGGGCCTTTCTTGGAACGCAGAGTCAACTGGACCTATCATAAAATCAAAAGAAAATCCAACATCTACTTTTTGATCTTCTAAATACTCAATCAAAGGAAATAATTCATCTTGGTTAATGTTATTCACAGTAAACATGACATGACAGCGAATGCCTTGAGCATTTAGTGTTTTTATTCCTTCAATTGTTCTAATGAAACTTTCTTTCCCTCGTATCTGATCGTGTGTCTCTTCTAATCCATCTAAACTCACTTGATATGTTGAGACTTGAAACTGTTTCATTTTTTGAATGTTTATTTCATTGATTTGTTCAGGAATTCCTAATATATTAATCGCTCTATTATCTTTATGGAGTCTTTCTATAAGAAACCACCCTTTGTCTTGATACAAAGGATCTCCTCCTGTAATACTAAAAGAGTTAAATCTATAACCTGTCCTATTTTCAAACTCGCAGATTTTATCATAGGCTACATTAATCTGAGCAATCGAAAGATCATTTCTTGATACTTTCGTTGCATCTGCTCCATACATATAGCAATGAATACACCTATTGGGACAAACTGATGTGATGTGCCATTGAATGTGACCACCTACAGGAACAGTAATTCTTCTTTGCATAATCGATTATCTCCTACCTGTTTTTATCAAAGATAAGACATAATTGCTTCGTTTATATGAACAGTTATTATCATTTGATAAGAAATTGCCGGTATAAGATAGCGCTTCTGCGGGGCACCCCCCTCGACAGAAATTTTTGATAGTACAACTTTTACACTGACTGTCCATTAACATATTTTCACGGAGAATAAACAGCGTAAATAAACGATCTAATGCAGGGTTTTTCTTATAGTCTATAATAGTAGAGAAATGTGTATTAATGGCGTTGCCCACACAGTAGACCGCATCGTATAGCGCATGACACGGTTGGACATCTCCATTTGTTTTAATTAGGCAGTTCGAGAGTTTCAGTTCTTTAGCTAGGGGACATCTATATCTTTGTCTGCTTAATAGCTTTGATATATCAAGTATATTATCATCAGACAGCATATAAGAATAATCAGAATACAGCTTTTCAATTGTATGATTTATCCTATTGCTCTCTTCAAGAGTCAATCCGATTTCTTCCCAATAGTCTACAGCCATACCCGTTTTATAGACCAAGGCATATGTAGGAAAAAATCCGTTTTCAATGGCATAGCAAAAGAATGTTTCAATTTCGTGGGCATTATTGCGTGTAACAACCATATGCAGTTCGCCATTTGTATAACCACTTTGATGTAAATAAGTGACCACACTTTGGACTTGATCGAAATGATATTGCCCCCTTAGCAATATATCTCCATCCAATCCATCCATACTAATCTGAAAATGAATGTTTTCATACTGTTTTATCCTTGGTAGCATATCTTTCAACAACGTTCCGTTAGTTACAACTATTACACTATTGAATTCACTGCTTAAGGAAATATCCAATATCTTCAGGAACTCTGAATGCAGTAGCGGCTCTCCACCTGATATAACCAACGACATCTTTTTTCGATCTTCGATTCCATTAAGAATAGATCGAAAATCTGTCACCTTCATTTCTGTACTGTGAAGTGATGACTTATTGTAACAATGCTTACAGTTTAAGTTACACTTATGATTAATTTCAACAAATATACTCTGAGACATTCTATTTCCTTAATCTTGTTAGATTAATCCAAGCCATGTATGAAAGATGTCCCTTTTGAGGATCGTTTTGGAATGCTTGTGGATGTTGAATACACCAGCAGAAAAAACAACAGCCTCAAACGCCTCATCCGAAAAGCCGAGTTTGAGCAGCCAGATGCTTCTGTTGCCGCTATTAATTATCATTCCGGTAGGAAACTGAACCGCTCCCTGATTGAGAGGCTGGCGAGCTGTGAATATATCACTGAGTACCGTAACATCTTTATCACCGGCGCAACCGGAAGTGGCAAAACATACATGGCATGTGCCTTTGGAATGGAAGCATGCAAGCATTACTATACTCTGTCTCTATATAATCTTCCATTTTTCCCAAGCTCACTGTGTTGCAATATTTCAATGCACTGATCAACAATAGATTTACGAAATATAGGGATAACCAGATAAACGCCTTCTTGAGTTGATATCCTGTTAAGAAATCAATCATCCATTGAAAAGCATATATATTCAAGATAAGTAACCCATTAAGGGTAATGGCTGTCCCACCTATCATAAGAAACCTAACTGTAATCTTCTTCATGTATCTTCCCTTCCAGGCCATAACAGTTGTAATACTTCTTTTTTAAAAGTCTCAGCTATAGCAGTTTCCCGCCATTTCTCCAATTCGAGTACAGCACTTTTCTCTTGAGGAAAGAGTGAATTAAACATCAATTCCTCCATCCGTTGTGTCCGTGATGGAATCTTTACTCGTTCGATGATCCATCTGACATTGAGCTATATCAGCCTGATATTTCTGAGCAGTATCATAGAGAATTTCCAAACACTCAGGTGCAAGAAAATCATCAGCATCCAGAAAGAAGAAGAATTCGGAAGTGTTCATTGCGATCAGCTTATTACGAACTTCTGAAAGCCCTGTATGAGCAATCGTGATCCCTTGGAAACGATTATTTCTTTTCATATAATCATCCATAATCGCTCGGCTTATTATCTGTTGATCCGTCATCAAGCATAATTGCTTTCCAGAATGAGAATGTCTGATTTATCACTGAATCCAAACACCGGGAAAGGTATTTTTCTGCTTGATAGACTGGTATTAATACCGTTATTGCCATGATCACTTAGCCCTCCTTTCGGACAACTTGATCATAATATCTCCGGTAGTCAAGCACAAGCTCTTTTCACTGAAGTGTGGGCATTCCACCACTCACTTCGCCCCTCATCTTGCACAGATTAAGGAATTCGCTTATACTACCTATCAGAAAATGTTTTGGAAAGAAGAGTCATTATGGTCTGGGATGTTGCAAATACTTTATTGGAATTCTTATCGGTTTACCTGCTTTTTACAGCCTTCGCACATGTGAAAATCTTTGACCGGTATTTATTGATTTATGTTCCTGTCACCGTAGGGTTATCCATCTATTTCTGTCTGGATATCCCTCATGTGCTTATTCTGAATGTAGGATTATTCATTTTGTGTGAATACGTTTCTTTTAATTCTGTCCAACCGAAAGAAAGAGTTGATTGTGCCTGTTTTGCGGCATTCATTACGCTATCTTTAGAAATCTTTTTTAATACCTTCCTTCCTAGCGAAATCCTTCATACTTTCAGAGGTGATACAATATCCAATCTTTTGATGGTAGTTCTTGTTGCCGCCTATTATTTTGTTTCATTGAAGACTTCTTTTCATCTTGATATTACATCCTTTATGCGAAG
>JAEEGL011383341.1_pt1 | contig 12313 bp, 9 predicted proteins | sample 9134231 | NCBI WGS metagenome assembly JAEEGL01 (sample SAMN16246548, study PRJNA631951) | gut metagenome | biome: gut microbiome; feature: rumen; material: fiber-attached | host: Bos | place: Iran: Karaj | collected 2018-10 | reverse complement strand
CCCGAATATCAGTCTGAAAAAGGTCTTTACCCCGGTTTGATCAGACGCCGGCTCTTTTTCATCCGAAAGTGACGTACCTTCCCTGTTTTTCTCTGAATATACATATCCGATATCGTTCACCAGATTAAGGAAAATGATCAGCACCTCTGCAATGTAGATAATATTCTGGATCCTGGAGGGCGCATCCTCGCTCATGGCATACAGAACCGGCGTAAACATCGCCGCAAATACACACAGTCCGATGATCCCCATAAGAACCGGATGGATAAAATGGTGCGTACTCTTCGAAGCCAGTCTCGCAAGAAGCACCGCTGCAACTACCATTATCACTATCATCATCGGGGTGATCCATGTTACCGCATGGCTTATCCCGTAGTAGAACGACATGATTATCGCCTTGATGGGATTCATCTGTACAACGCCTTCCTGACGCTCGGCGTTGCCGGGTGCCGTGATATTGATCATATAGCAGATAAATGTGATCACTTCGGGTATCAGGAAGATCAGCTGCGCCCGGTCATATTTCCTGAATCCGAGCCTTCCGGGAAACGATGTAGTTTTTTGTTCTGATTCTTTTCTGTCAGATAACCTGCTTGCGATCATCACGAGAATATGTAGTCCCATCAGAATACATGCCTGAAGGCCGGTGACCAGATTACCTCCGCCAACAACAAATCCAAGCAGTGACGCCACTATAAGCGTCCATATCCTGGTTTTCTTATCTGTCGAATGCATTCCGTGAAGGATAACCGCAGCCTCGAAGATAAACACCGACTCCATAAACACATAATGAAGTGATCCGTTATACCAGAAGAGTCCTTCAAGCGGAACGGGCAGAGTCTGAAGTATCAGAAATATAAGAAGACAGTTGATGATCCCTGTTATAAAGCGGTCCTTAACCCCCATGCAATCTGATATGACCACATGAACAAGCACCGTAACTGAGCCGATGATCATCGAAGACATGATAAAGGGAGTGAGGAAATACAGTTTCTCATTCCACACTCCGGGATACGCCGACATAAGGAACACCGATGCGTAAGTCGCCTGCTTGGCGCTATAGTAGAACTTCACCTGCTCTATAGCCGCCCGTATGACAGCGCCGAACGAGTGTGATTCCTTCCAGGCCTGATAAGTCATGGTTCCGAAATAAAAATCATCAAGACATGTAACGTCGTATCTTCCCAAATACCATATGGGCAGAACTGCGCATACCAGTATTGCCAATGCAATGAAATATGTCGTTTTTAATATGTCATTTTGATCAGCGTTATTTGTTTTATATGTTTTATTCATTCCGTATTCTATATTCTTCTGAGGCATCCCGTTCGGCTGTTTCCTGTCCTACGGGATGCTTTTTCCGTGCTTCCTTCTCTTCTGAGGCATCCCGTTCGGCTGTTTCTTGTCTTTCGGGATGCTTTTTCCGCTCTTCCTTCTCTTCTGAGGCATCCCGTTCGACTGTTTTCTGTCCTACGGGATGCTTTCTCCGTGCTTCCTTCTCTTCTGAGGCATCCCGTTTGGCTGTTCTTCCTCTTTCGGGATGCTTTTCCAGTGTTTCTTTATCTTCTGAGGCATCCCGTTCGGCTGTTTCCTGTCCTACGGGATGCTTTTTCACACTCAGTTTACTCAGACTTCTTGAATACCAGCACCTTACTAAGTATATAGTTCGCCACGATCACGAGTACCGCTGATGTCACCGTCGCCACATAGAAATTGATTCCCAGCCATGTATCAAGGATCATCATCACCACATAATCAAGTATCAGTGTCGAAACCCTGGACAAAACAAACTTGCCGGCTTCCGGAAGCATCGGTCCCTTGCTCTTAAACACATAAGCGCGGTTCGTGAAAAATGCAAATATCACACCGCTGGTCCAGTTAATGATAGATAGTATTAACGTCTGCACCGTATTATGCTCTACCGCGCCATGGTACAACAGCGCGTTTGCAAGGAATTTGCAGGTCCAGGATACAACTGTAGTCATACCGCCGACCACCAGATATGTGATGATCTCCTCGTATTTTACATACAGCTCATGAATCTTGGGGAATCTGACCAACCAGCGTTCGAATTTTTCTTCCAGATTCAGACGCTCGTTGTTTTCTTGTTTTCCGGTCTCTTCCGCTAATCCTGCGGTTTCATTTGTATTTTCATCAGTCGTCATAATTATTCTGTCTGTCTCCGATTTACTCAGTATGTCTGTTTTTCCTGTCAGTTCTCATCATAATATACAAGTATATCCCCAGTTTGCACTTTGATATCATCCGTCGGAATGACCACACAGCCGTCACGTATGATAACAAGCGGCGATATTCCGTACTCTTTATCAAGCCTGGCCATGCCATATCCGATGATCCCCGAGTCAGGAGCTGCATTAAGGGTTACTGTCTCTTTGCCACGGAAGGCTTCTCTCTGCATGCGGTTATAATGCTCAACGAATCCTGCGGATATGATACCTGTGGGGATTGCAACAACTCCCACGCCCAAAATTGCTATGATTATGGCCATAACCTTGCCGGCCACAGTGACAGGATACATATCTCCGTATCCGACTGTCAGCACCGTGGATACCGCCCACCATAATCCTGAAAATGCATCCGTGAAGACCTCCGGCTGCGCTTCATGCTCCGCAGAATACATGCACAGTGACGCCGACAGCATCAGCACCAGCAGGATAAATGTGGAAGACAGGATCTGGTTTTTCTTCTCCTTTAAGACGTCCGTGATGACATTAAATGAATCATACTTGGCGTTGAGTCTGAATAAATGGAATATCCTGACGACGCGAAGCATTCTGAACACGACAAATCCCGACAGGAAGGAAAGCGGCAGTATCGTGAAAAGTTCCACGATACCGTCAAAGCTTGTGATGAATTTCCATCTCGCTTTTCTCTTGCCGGCATCATATGAATCAAAATCTCCATAAAATGCGGGATCACCATCTTTGTGGACATGATCTTCCGGGTAAGCTTCATTTATGCCTGACAGCTCCGGATACAGCAGATCCGCCGTCCATATCCTCAGCACATATTCCACGGTGAAAAACAGGATACAGACTATTTCGATGATCCTGAACACACCGAAATATTCCTGAAGAGGTTCAAAGGTCTCCAGTACCATTACCGCGATATTGGTCACGATGACAACTACCAGCACATAATCGAATATACGGCTGGCTTTGTCGTTCTTGACTCCTATCTGTAAGATATCAAAAATGCGTTTCTTCTTCGGATTCATCTTTCCTTATCACGAAAGAGGGTGCCTTCGCACCCTCATATAATGCCTCTTATTCAACCGTAACCACCTTTGCCAGGTTTCTCGGCTTATCAACATCGAATCCCTTGTCGCTCGATACGTAGTACGCCAGCAGCTGAAGCGCCACAGACGCCGGGAATACCATGAGTTCATCCGGCAGATTCGGCAGCACGAAAGTATCAAACTCTCTGGTGGACTGCTGGATCAGGTCTGCCTTGATGAAGAGCGCTATGTCTGCGCCTCTGGATTTGACCTCACGGATGTTTGAAAGTTCTTTGCTCATCAGACGCTCCTGGGTTACAAGGGCAACCACGGGAGTGTTCTCCGTGATCAAAGCGATGGGACCATGCTTGAGTTCTCCGGAAGCATAAGCCTCTGAATGGATATATGAAACTTCCTTAAGTTTAAGGGAACCTTCCATCAATATCGAGTAATCTAAGCCTCTGCCTATCATAAACAGATCCTTGGCGTTTAAGATTCCTCTGGCTATAACGTGTATCGCCTTGCGTTCGTCTAATACGCTTCCGATAACTTCAGGCACACGCTTAAGATTCCTGATGCATTCACGAACTTCATCGTCATCCATGACTCCTCTTATATGAGCCATCTTATATACGATCAGATAGAACAGGGACAGCTGGGTGGTATATGCCTTGGTAGAAGCCACCGCTATCTCGGGACCTGCATTTGTATACAGTACGTAGTCGCTCTCTCTGGCTATGGATGAACCCTTGACATTGATGATAGCCAGGCTTTTGGCGCCTTTCTTTCTGGCGTACTTAAGAGCCTCCAGCGTATCGATGGTCTCGCCCGACTGTGATACCGCTATCACAAGAGTCTTCTCATCAATGACCGGGTCAGAGTACATGAATTCACTCGCAAGCTCCACATCTATGTGCATGTTGAGCCTGCTCTTAACCAATGCCTGGAATACGAGTCCTGCGTGCATCGCCGTACCGCACGCCACCACGCATATCCTCTCACAGTCCGTGAACAGTGAATCCGGTACCTGATCTGCCTCGAAATTTGGGATACCTGATCTGGTACGTCCGGAAATGGTATCACGGATAGCCTTGGGCTGTTCCATTATCTCCTTTTCCATATAGAAGGGATAGCCGTTCTTCTCGGCACTGTTCTTCTCCCAGTTCATGGTCAGATACTCGGGAGTAACCTCCTTCCCATCTAATGTCCACATGGAAATGGAATCTTTCTTAAGCTCAACTATCGTGTATTCCGGTACCACAAAATACTGGTCCGTGAACTGACACAGCGCCGTAAGGTCTGATGCCAGCATCGCGCCTTCATCAGATAAAGTTGCTACGATAGGGCTGACATTTCTTATTGAATATATAACGTCCGGAATATCTGAAAAAAGGATAACCAGGGCAAACGTTCCCTTAAGCCTCTTGACAGCTTTGGTAACTGCCTGCTTCGGATCATGGGTTTTCTCATAATAATGATCGAGTATCGCAGCCGCAACCTCGGTATCTGTCTCGGATTTCAGATTTGGTGAAAGATTAAACTCATCGATCAGATCCTTATAGTTCTCTATGATACCGTTATGCACCACAGTGACCATACCCTGCGAATGAGGGTGGGCGTTGGCATCGCACACTCCTCCGTGGGTAGCCCATCTGGTATGACCTATACCGCAGGTGGAGTCAATGTTCTTATCCTCAGTGGCTTTACTTAAGTCTCTGACGCGGCCTGCGCATTTATATACATCCGTCCTGTGGGCCTCGTCATTGCTTACCGCCATGCCTGCGCTGTCATATCCCCTGTACTCTAAGGTTGTCAGGGCATCGATTATTATGGGTTTTACCTGTTTTTTACCGGTATATCCTATTATTCCGCACATATATTCTCTCTCTGATCTACTTTAATCTGGCTTCCAACTCTTTCTTCTGCCGTGCCAGGCTCCGCCTGCCACAGTCTCACTTCGTGAGACTACGCAGCGATTTATTATAATCTAGCCTCCAATTCCTTGCGCTGCTCTTCATATCCGGGCTTACCAAGAAGTGCAAACATGTTCTTCTTATAACTCTCAACGCCGGGCTGGTTGAAGGGATTAACTCCGAGCATATATCCGCTTACGCCGCATGCAAACTCAAAGAAATAGAACAGCTCGCCCAGATAGAACTCATTGATCTCGGGCATTGTGATAACGCTGTTAGGTACTCCGCCGTCTGTATGTGCGAGTACGGTTCCGAGCATTGCGGATTTATTCACGAAATCAACAGTCTTGCCACCTAAGTAATTAAGTCCGTCAAGGTCTGTCTCCTCGCGGCCTATTATGATCTCTTCACGGCTCTTTCCAACCATGAGCACGGTCTCAAAGAGGATCCTCTTACCGTCCTGGATATACTGCCCCATGGAATGAAGGTCTGTTGTTAAGTCTACGCTTGCCGGGAAGATTCCCTTGCCGTCCTTGCCTTCGCTCTCTCCATAGAGCTGCTTCCACCACTCACATATATAATGAAGTGCCGGGCCGTAGTTTGCCAGGATTTCGATATCCTTGCCCTTGCCAAGCATTATGGTTCTGAATGTGGCGTACTGCATGGCGTCATTTTCCTTGAAAGGACTCTCGATAGCAAGCTTACGGCCTTCTGCAGCACCCTCCATGAGTTTGGTGATATCAGCGCCGCTGACTGCGATGGGCAGAAGACCTACTGCCGTAAGTACCGAAAAACGTCCGCCTACATCATCCGGAACTACGAAGGTCTCATAACCTTCCTCTGTAGCCAGAGTCTTGAGAGCTCCCTTTGCCTTATCGGTAGTAGCATATATTCTCTTTGCTGCCTCGGCCTTGCCGTATTTTCTCTCCAGCATCTCCTTGAAGATCCTGAATGCGATGGCAGGCTCAGTGGTGGTTCCTGACTTGGATATTACATTAACAGAGAAATCCCTGTCTCCGATGACATCCATCAGATGTCTTATATACGTAGATCCGATATTATTTCCCGCAAAATAAATCTCCGGAGTCTTGCGGATCTCCTTGGGGATCATGTTGTAAAAGCTATGGCGCAGAAGCTCGATGGCAGCACGTGCTCCTAAGTATGATCCGCCGATACCTATTACGATCAGCACCTCTGAATCTGATTTGATCTTGGCAGCAGCCTTTTTGATCCTCTCAAACTCTTCCTTATCATAATCAACCGGGAGGTCAATCCATCCTAAGAAATCATTGCCTTCGCCGTTCTTTGCAAGAAGCTTCTTCTTGGCTTTCTCGGCTTCCTTGGCCATTTCCTTAAATTCATCTTTGGTTACAAAACTCTCTGCCTTGGAATAATCGTATGTTACCTTGTTCATAATGATCCTCCATTTATTCATTAACCGGTCAGACCGGATGTGTCACGACGCTTATATAATACTATATATTCAACCCTTATTCAATGAGATCGCTTATCACATTATTGTATGACGGTACAACGGAACTAAATGCTTCCATATTTAAATACATGAATAATATCCTGAATGGTTATGATTGCTTCCAGGTTTCATACATATTGATGGTATTAAGGATCTCCAGAAAATCTATGACCAGCCTGCCCCCGTAGATCGACACCGGGACTTTATCCTGAAAACTATACATGGTCGGCGTGACCTCTGCCGCAAATACATATACGATAACGGCTTCCTTTTCCGGATCCACGATCCAGTATTCCTTTACGCCTGCCTCCTCATACTTGCGAAGCTTCAGGGTCATATCTCTTTTTTTCGTATTGGGAGACAGTACTTCCATCACGAAATCAGGCTCTCCCACCAGCCATTTCCCGTCAGCCTCACCAAATCTGCCGGGATCGCATACAACTATAAGATCCGGTTCCAGCATATTCTTCATATCCCTGTTTAGCTGGACCCCTACGGGTGCAAGGACAGGAAGACATTTGCCTTTATTCTCACTGATAAAATTCCGAAATCTGAGGTAGATCTCCTGAGCCACCACCTGATGCCTGACCACCGGCTGACCCATATCATAGAATCTGCCGTCTATCAGCTCAAGCCTCATATCTTCGGGAAGATTCTCCCAGTCGGCTACCGTATATTCTCCCTGGAGGTCTTCTTCTATCCCTTTATTAATGTCGAACCGCACGACATAATCAACCTGTCCGTACAGGGAAGAATAGGTCTCGATAAGCGCTTCGATGGTCTTCTGTCTGGGATGCTTGGTCTTGCCGGTCAGTATCTTCTGAAGGGTTCCTGCTTCTATCCCTGTCCTGTCTGCCAGAAATCCGTATGAATATCCGCGTTCTTCTTTCAGTTTCGCCAGATCCTTGATAACATCCATATCCGTTCACCTCCATGATATTTTTCGATCCGGAACCTGTAGTTATGACTTGGAAATATCAAAACCGGTCCCGTTTTGATATATTTTGATATGCCTTGTATCAAATTATATCATAAAATATCAATCAGGATAGTATTCATGAATATAAATATTCACGATATCCTCGGACAGTTCATACATATCGGAAAGCACTTCATCGATATTGTCAGCCGTGATCTCATCGCGCCCTTCGATAAGAGAGTCGCAGACATACCTGTTGATATCCTTGGAAAAATGGATGGTGTCCATATAATTATCAAGATCCGTGATGATCTCAAGATCATCCTGGTAGTAATAGACATGAGCGTTGTCGTATTTTATCAGCTCTTCTATGCATATCCGTTCAGCAGACAGAACTGCGTCACGCTCTCCGTTCCTGTATGCGTTGTCCCACCAGCACATGGAATATGGCGAGAAAAAGAACTTAAACTCAGTCTCCGGATGGGCGGTGATCATATCGGTGATAAATTCGGTATTCTTAACCGCAAGCTCATCATACATATGCTCATCCTGCATGGGCGCGACTTCCGGAAGACGCTCATACATCTGCATGCACATCAGATGATGGAAAGTCTTCCACTGTGCCCAGTTATAGGAATCACCCTCATCATAATCAGAGTGGGATTTTGCCAGCATAAAAGGGATCTTCTCTAAGAGCACATCCTTATTGAACAGATATTTCCCGTCATTAAAAAGATTATCATCATACAGATACACAGGGCATCCGGTGGACTCATAGGTGGTCTCTGTAGAAGTATAGAGGCTTGAAGGATCGATATTATAAAATACCTGCTTAACGTCCTGATGCTCAAAGGCCATATCCATCAGATACATCAGATCCGCCGTTGCCCCGTAGGACCTGATGGCCTTGACCGATGTGCATCCGAATCCCTCATCAAACCAGTGATTATTGTAATTCTCGCATACGCTTGATCCTGCGATCACCGCATCATAATCAAAATGTTTAAGAGTCCCGGTGCACTGGTATTCCTTGTCATTGAGCACTGCCTTAAGGTGGGGCAGCGGCTTATGGTATACGTAAAATGGATCAAAAAGCACAGTGATCCCCGCCACCACGATCATTACCACGATCACGGCTGCAGCGAATATGAATATGAAGTTGTGTTTGTCTGACATTTTAACCATATTCTATTATTCCAAAGAAAACCACAGACTATAAACTGCATTTATTTCTTTCAAAAATCATGTTTCTCACAACTGTTTAAAATCTGCTGATCTACTCATTTTTTCTTAGAAATTAAAATACAAAAACGTGCTCACCTGGCTCAGTGACACAAAACACCACACAAACAGTATCCCCATCAGCACTCCGTCCCTTACAGGGTGGTCATTTTTCGGCGCGATCGCATGAGAGTTAGGTCTTGTGATAACTACCAGACTGATAAGAAGCATAGCCACCGAACATATCAGATGGGCTATATTAGGCAGCCTATCCGACATCATGCGCGCCGCTTCATATATCATATAGAACTCCGGCGCCTCCAGATGGCTTAAGATATCGAACAGTCCTCCGTTCCATTTGAATGTAAAAAGCGTCTTTATCAGATATCCCGCTTCCGGGATGGACGAGCTTCTGAAGAAGCACAGCGTCAGCAGAAAGAAATTGAATGTGAAGAACTGCCCGATTTTGTATGGTATATATAATTTATATTCTGAATCTCCGCTCGGGACTGCATATGTCCCTTCCCCCCGGCTATTCATGTTTCTGTACCTGTCTGCCCCGGAACCTGAATCGTCCTTTCCTCTGACGCCAATGATCTTCAGATTATCCCACACAACAAGCGCTCCGTTTATCGCGCCCCATAATACGTAAGTCCAGGCCGCGCCATGCCATAAGCCGCTAAGCAAAAATACTATAAATACGTTGACCAGCGCCCTGGCGCGTCCCTTCCTGCTTCCGCCTAACGGGATATACACATATTCGGTGAAAAATCTTGACAGCGTGATATGCCATCTCTGCCATAATTCCTTAACAGTAGCGCTCAGATAAGGGGAATTAAAGTTGACCGGAAGGTCGATATTGAACATCTTGGCGATCCCCGAGGCCATATCGCAGTATCCGGAGAAATCAAAATACAGCTCAAACATATACATGAGCATCACGAATAATACGGTCAGCGAGTCAAGCTCCCTGGGCCTCGTAAATGCGTAATTCACAGGACCCGCCAGTATATCCGCAAGCAGGACCTTCTTGGCAAAACCCATCACAAAATATCTGATGCCTATGCGGATATTCTCCCGGTCAGGTCTTCTTTTAGAGATATCTTCAAACTGCGGGATCATCTCTTTCCATGTGACTATGGGACCTGCGATGAGCTGGGGGTAAAATGTCACGAATACGGCGTAGTTAATGAAATCATAATGGGGCGCCTTCCCAAGACACCTGTCTATCACAAATGACAGTTGCTGGAATGTGAAAAAGCTTATGCCAAGCGGAAGCATGATATGTTTAAGCGCAAAATCCGTCCCCGCTATGGCGTTTATATTTTCTATAAAGAAATCCGTGTATTTGAAATAAAAAAGAATCCCAAGATTGATGCATACGGATATGATAAGCAATAATTTTTTTGTATCATCAGATATATACATCACTATGATACTGATTATATAATTAACGATTATGCTTGAAACAATGATGAGCAGATAGGATAAATGAAAATACCCGTAGAACCACAGCGACATGCCGCACAAAAAGACGCCGGCAAGTCTGGTATGCCCGAAATGATTTAAGGCAAACCACCCTATAAGGGATATGGGCAGCAATATGCATATGAATATATATGAATTAAAAAGCATATTTATTTGGTATGTTCAATTATGATATTAACGATGGCGCTGATGGCATCCTTCTGAGGACTATCTGTCATGGCCTTGATATACTGGTCACGGTTCTCGTATAACTCATGGATCTTGCGGATCAGCAACGCCGATGTCATGTCCTCTTCACTTAATACCATGGAAAAACCCTGGTCCTCAAAGGATTTTGCATTAAGGATCTGGTCGCCGCGGCTTGAAGTCGACGGAAGCGGTATCAGCAGGTTAGGTTTATGGAGCGCCAGAAGTTCTCCGATGGCGTTAGCGCCTGCGCGGGATACCACAAGATCTGACATTGCAAATATATCCGGCAGTTCCTCAGTGATATACTCGTACTGTTTATATCCTTCAACCGTAAGAAGCATATTATCCTGCTTATCCTTACCGGTAAGATGTACTATGTTGAAATCCTTGAGAAGTTCATTAAGGGCGTCGCGGATCGCGCCGTTCACGGAGGCCGATCCCTGGCTTCCGCCTATGACCATTATCACAGGCTTATCATCCTTAAAACCTACAAACTCCCTGCCCTTATCAGCATTGCCGTTTAAAAGTTCATCCCTGATGGGAGATCCCGTGAGCACAGCTTTTTCCGGAGGGACCATATCGAAAGTCTCGGGGAAATTGCAGCATACAACATCTGCTGACGACAGACACAGCTTATTGGCAAGTCCGGGAGTCATATCTGATTCGTGTATTATGCAGGGAATCTTTAAGCGTGACGCTGCTCTGACCACAGGCACCGACACAAATCCGCCTTTTGAAAAAAGCACGTTGGGTTTTAATTTCTTAAGGATCTTCTTAGCCTCAAAATACCCTTTTATGACCCTGAAGGGGTCGGTAAAATTCTTGGGATCGAAATATCTGCGCAGTTTTCCGCTTGAAACCCCGTAGTATTCTATGCCTTTATCTTCAACAAGGCCTTTTTCAATCCCTTCTATGGAACCAATATATGTGACTTCATAGCCTTCCTTCTTAAGATAAGGCACCAAAGCCAGATTTGGAGTTACATGTCCGGCGGTACCTCCGCCTGTCAGCACAATACGTTTCATATATATCGCTATCCTTCGTTATTTCATCCGTCATTCTCTGTAGCCGGATCACCTGCGTCATGGCGGTACAGTCATAAGAGATCACGTGGGTACTACGATTCGCCGCGCTTCCTCACGACTGTATAATTCACCTCCGGAGGAGGATCCTTGGCGTACAGCATCTTGAGTATTACCGGAGTGCATATGGATGATACTATTATAAGCAAAATCACGGAGGTAAAATAGACCGAAGTGATAAATCCCTCCGATAATCCCTTCTGAGCTACGATAAGCGCAACCTCACCTCTGGTCATCATTCCCACGCCGATCTTTAAGGAATCGTGAGGAGAGAACCTGCATGCGAGACCCATGGCGCCGCAGCCTATGATCTTGCAGATGATGGCGACAGCCACAAATGCGATGGAAAACCACAGTATCTGCATGTTCATATTGTCAAGATTGGTCTTGATTCCGATACTTGCGAAGAATATAGGACCGAACAGCATATAGGAATTGATATCTATCTTCTGATCCACATAGTGTGAATCCTGTATCGAACACAGAATGATACCCGCTACATACGCACCCGTGATGTCCGCTATACCGAAGACTTCTTCCGCTATATACGCCAGTGAAAAGCACAGTGCAAGCGCCGCGATGGGGATTCGCCTGGTATGAGGGTATCTCTTATCCATCCAGGCAAAGATCTTATAGCATATAAATCCTACCCCCACGGATAATGCAAAAAATGCAAGCGTAGATAAGAGCACGCCTCCGATACTGGTCTCAGGATTCTTAAATCCAATGACTATCGTAAGAACCACGATGCCGATCACATCATCTATGATCGCCGCGCTTACAATGGTG
>JAEEGL011082468.1_pt1 | contig 12313 bp, 14 predicted proteins | sample 9134231 | NCBI WGS metagenome assembly JAEEGL01 (sample SAMN16246548, study PRJNA631951) | gut metagenome | biome: gut microbiome; feature: rumen; material: fiber-attached | host: Bos | place: Iran: Karaj | collected 2018-10 | reverse complement strand
GCATCTTGGGTAAATATTCGGTGCCAGAATCCATTCGTCGGCAAAAGCCGAAAGGGACGATGGTGAAGAACATCTCCGGGCATTACTATGTGTACGAGTACAGCAACTACACGGACAGCAGCGGACGACGCCGCACCAAGATGGGAAAGGCTATTGGTGCCATAAAGGAAGGGCTCGGCTTCGTCCCCAACACTACCTTTGCCTCGGACTCCGAGATAAGCTCGCTGGACTTCGGGGAATACGCCGTGTCCATTGCCAACTCTGGGAAAACGCGCGCCCTTCTGTGGGAATGCTTCAACCCGGAGGATGCCGCGCGCATCTATGGATTGGCTTTGATTCATTTTATACAGGGATTCACATACCTCAAGGATGTCAAGGACTATTACGACATGAGCGTCCTCTCGCTCGCGTATCCATCCCTCAAAATGGGCTACAGCTCGCTTTCTTCCCTGTACGACTCTCTTGGGCGAAGGCAGGGAAGTGTGCTGCGAATGGAGGAGAAGCTCGCCGCCATGAGCTCCGGGCAGATTGCCATCGACGGCCATGTGATTGGCTGCGGTTCCACGGAAAACGACCTTGCAGAGAAAGGCTACAAGTTCAGGAAGCTGGGCGAGGCCCAGATAAACCTCCTGATGGCATACGACGTGAACACCGGCATGCCCCTGTTGTCAAGGATTTATGAAGGGGCGAGCAACGACAAGGTCAGCGTGAAGGACTTCCTTTCCCAAATTGAGCTTCGCAATATGCTGTTCATCATCGACCGCGGCTTTTACAGCACCGAGAACGTCAACCTGTTCAGCAGCGACGGGAACGCCTACATCATCCCGCTGGCAAAGAACCTCAAGACCTGTCGGTCGGCTGTTCACAGTTTGGAGATGCATGACCGGTTCATGTACCAGAAGGGGAAGAAGGCATCGGTCGTGGAATACAAGGATGAGATCATTGGCGGCTACCGCGTCCTTACCTACCGGGATCTCAATGAATCAGCGGCAGAGCAGGAAAACTATCTCCGCCATATCGGACGTGGTGACAAAGCCTACACGAAGGAAGGTTTCGAAAGGGCCAAGTATTTCATGGGAGTCATCGTCCTGCAGACCAGTCTGGAGGATCAGACGCCCCAAGAAGTATACGGACTGTACAAGAAGCGCTGGCAAATAGAGACGTTCTACAACTACTTCAAGAACAAGGCGGGTTACAACTCGCTGCATGAGCAGGACTATTACAAAACGCAGGGGCTGGCCTTTGTGATGCTGGTATCCGCTCTGATTCACCAAGAGTTTGAGGCAGCCGCTGCATCCATACCGGGAAAGAGCATCCAGGATTGTTTGCTGGAGGCTCGCATGGTTAAGGCGCACAAACGTCATGGGAAATGGTCTGTGTGCAATCTGCTCAAGCGGCAGGCCGAGCTTTTTTCACAGCTGAACACGAAGCCGGTTGTAGATGTGGCATAACATACCTAAAAAATGATGTTACTGTGTATAGTTAAGATAAACAAAGATTAAAATAATCAAAACGAAGAAATAAATCAATGAAACATCAAAAAAATTATGCCATACTATGCCTTGATTCGCTAGTACTATATCACAGAGTATTTCATTGTCAATCGCTACTTGATAAGCATAGTTCATCGAATGCCAAACCTTGACAGAATGATTTATCCATTGTTGTTCCTGGATTTTATTCAAAAGTAAACAAAAATGAATACGATGAAGACGATTATTGTTTCCAGGAGTTTGATCTTGAATATAAAATTCCGTTTTCCCCCCTCGTATGCCATAAATCACAGCTCCTGTTCCTTCGATTAGTTGTAAGTCCTCGATTTTTTCGCATTGCAATATAGGAATTGGCCTTCCAAAGCAATAGAGACCCATTGAGATTATCAGAAACCAACGGCAGAGCCGTTTCCATCGTTTATGTTTAAGGTATCGAATTTCGCGAATATTACCCCATAGAATCAAACCTGAGGACAATAGAAATAATCCTCCCGCTTGACTTATTTCAGCTATAATTCGATTAGCAGGGAAAAAAACAATATTTGGCAACTCATTATGAAAACAAAAAATGGACATACCAAGCAGTATAAGGAAACCTCCTAAAAACCGCATGGCTTTTTCTTGCGATTTTTTACACATATCATTCGCCACATTTCAAAAGAATATAGGGACCTCCGTCCAGACACGGAGCTCACTCCAGGCGCTGTCTCTGGCATCGATGACGCCGTCCTTGTTCTCGTCCAGCTCTGCCAATGCCCGGAAGCCATCCACAGCGTTCCGGCCATTGGAGAGGATGGTGTAGTCGCCGAAGAGCTCGTTGCCATCATCGATCTGCCCGTTGCCGTTCCGGTCGAGAACCAGAAGCCCTTCGTTTCGCCCGGCCCAGGTCGTATGCTCGGCGAAGCCGTCCCCGTCGTGGTCGAAGTAGGTTTCTCCTCCGGTTCCGGCGTTCCCGGTTTTGTCCAGGTTCAGCACGATGGGTTCGATGCTCTGGTCCTTGTCGGGAGGAGGTGGAGGCGGAGGGTTCCACGGCGGTTGTTTGTCGCCGGGTTTCCTGGGCGGTTTGTTAGGTGGCTGGTCATCAGGATTCGGCGGTTGGTCAGGCGGCGGGTTGTCCGGGCCAGGTGGTTGGTCAGATGGCGGGGCGTCCGGGTCAGGCGGCTGGTCGTGCGGCGGGGTGTCCGGGGCAAAGGCGGGTTGCCATCGCCCCAATCTCCACCGCCGCCATCAGCCCCACCGCCGTCACCGTTGCCATCACCAGTCTGTCCATCCATGCCGTCCTCTGCACTGCCATCTTGCCGGGCGGCGGCTTCGGCCCGTTCTGTCATATAGTCAAGGAAATCATTCAGCGATAGCTTCGGCATGAATTCAGATAGAGCGAGAGTCTCTCCTGCGACACCATCGTTAGGGAATAAATTCTTTGCTCCATCTGCAATTGCGTTCGTTGTCCGATCATAAATATAGTCCATGATACCAGATAACGTCAAATCTGAATTCGAAGAAGTCTCATCATTTGTCGGAAAATCCCAATCGTTGGGATAGTCCCAATCTGATAAATCTTTTTGCTCGATTTGGTCAAATTCCGAAGATGCCTTTGCATTATTCGTGGCTGTTGTCTGTATTGTTGGTATAGTGTATGCGAAAATTACAGTAGATAAAATGGCTGCCCCCACCGTAGCGGCAAAAAGCCTTGGCGTTACTACCGCATCGGATGCTACAGTTGTGATAATGACCATATTGCCAAAATTGCTTGCAATAGAGAAGACATCCGAAGCTACCTGTGGTGAAAGGATACCATGCGTTCTGCATCATTAACCGCACTTATCATGCTATATCCTAACCCTAATACAGGGATTTTGTTCCCTGTTTTACTTGCAATAGGTTTCAATGTGTTTATATGCGTTCCAACAGTAGTTATAAGATTTGCACCATCAATACCTATAGTGATTTTGTTCCAACTATTACTTTTTGCATAATCTTGATTCTGTATAATATTGCTATGAACTAGACCATCGCCTAACAGAACCTAACAAAACCTAACAAAACCTAACAAAACCTAACAAAGCCTAACAGAACCTGACAAAACTGACAACACCTAACAATGATTAAACTGAAATCGCTTTATATGTACGAGTGGGATCAAATGCTTTTCCGTTAGGTTCGACAAGGCCCAAGTCCATTAAATGTTTCAAACGATTATTGACAGTGGTTCCCGATTTTCCCACATAGCGGGATAAAGTCGCTCGATTGGACTCCCCGTGATTGACTAGATAAGAAAAGATGGCCCGTTCGATTTCATCCAGCTGCTCCCATTTTTCCTTATTAATGCTTTGGGTTACATGAATGTCTTGGCGCATTTTGCGTATGACAATATTGTTTTTCAGCACCAGTTTTAGGGCTTGTTCCTGTTCACTGTAAGCCGGCGCGTCAAGGAAAAACTTCTCCATATCGCTAAATATCCGCTTGACACCCTCGTTGAGTTCCCGGACCCAGCCGAATTCTGTCAGTACACGGGCAATGCGGGGATTACGAGAATAGCGGGTCTCCTTTATATTTTCCAGCGTCACGATATTGGGGAGTTTTCCCGGACTTTCGATTTCCAGGCGGTCGTCAAACATACTCACCTTAATGAAACTGCCGCTTAACGCGTATTCACGATGTGCCACGGCATTGACAACACCCTCCAGCCAGGCAAATTCCGGATATTCAGGGACAATACGAAACTTGCCGTCTCCATCCAGCATTGTAAATTCACGCAACTGCGCGCCAATAAAATTTTTCGCTTCGTCGATGATACGTAATAAGGGAAACTCAATGCTGGTATCCCGAACCAGATTAATTGCCGTTCCCACTTGGGCAGAAACGCCTTCATAGCGAAGGAAGCGAACGCGACAATTCGGATAGAACTGCGAAATGTTCCTGGCAAATAAGAGCACTGCCGCATTGGAAAGATATTCCTTGCCATCTTCCTTTTTAAGGAACCCACGCGCCCGCAATAATTGTTCGTCCGATACGTTTTCGGCGCCAATCCGCGCTTTGTATTCCGCAAGAAGGCCGGCATCTATGTCTTCCATCGCCGCATCACGATTCACTTCATCTTCAAAATGACGGGTGCTTTTAGTGTATTCCAAATTACGCAGATCTTCGCCCAAGAGTTCCTTGGTACGATCTCCAATTCGCAGAAACGTCCGATTCTGGGAAGTGCGGACAACTTGATCGACGCTTTCCTGTATATGAAGCAATAGCAGATGGTCCGGCTGTTCCTTGTCATTCGTGATTGCAAGGAGTTCTTCTTTGAATCTTGGCATCGGCATACAGCAATCTCTCGGTGCATTGACAAGGTCATTGATATGCTTGCTGCCTAAAGTGTCAACACCCTCCAACAAACGACTTTTCTCGTCAATACCTATGACAATTGTGCCGCCGCCAGCATTGGCGAAAGCAGAAATCGTCGACGCCAAGTCCGAAGGTCTTACCTTTGCCGCCTTACGGTCAAAATACTTGTTTTCTTCTTCATTTTGCATATATTCAAGTGTAAGAAGTTGGTTTATATTGGAACGAATCTGCATGATCGTTCCCCCTTTTCCGCCGAATTTTGGGATTGGAACAATTGCCGTAAAAACGGGCCGCATGCGAAGTTTCATACATTACGTATAATTCGTCAACGGGAAGTAATAATCCTGCTATACGACAAACAGCGAACGTTTTTGTCGTTGGCAAATTCCTGCCAAGCGCAAAAGCACAAGGGCCTCCTGTGAAGAAAACATTCCGATAAACACGGTCTCGCCAAATTCCAAATAATGATAATCGCAAAACAAGCCTGCCGACAGCGACAGGCTTGTTTTGCCTTTGCCAAAAGATTTCACAGGCCGCTTACAAGCCGGCTCCCATCGGGCCGCCCATCAATCCCGCCAGCAGGAACTTCGCCGGGACACCGGTGATGGGCATATCGACGCTGGTGTGAAGCCGCCCCTGGACTTGGGCCTCCAGTTCGCGTTGCCGGGCCAGGCGTTCCCCGCTCTTTTGCAGTTGACGGCGGTGCACTAAGTACTTATCATCCATCTCCGCCCGCAACTTCGCCTGTTTGGCGCAAACCGTCAGGAAGCTGTCCTTCGACTTCTCCTCGAACATACTGCGGGAAGCCTCGGCGCTCCCGCTTGCAGTACGCGCAGGCAGTCCCCGAAATCCGCTATGCGGGACGATGCCGTTTCCGCTTGCCGGCGCGACCGGTTGATGGCCGCGTGATGGCCGACAGGCCGCCAACATGAATCGCATTCGTATTCATCGCTATTATCCTCCCATATCATATCATCATTGCCAGCGCGGCGGCCGGGCTGCTCCCGAGGGGCAGGGGCACCGCTTCGCCCCGGGCTTCCAGGCGCACCTGCCAGGCTTTTTGCTGGCCGAGCTGTGTCGCGTGGCGGCGCTCCCGGCAGCGCGCCTCGTCGATGGCGTATTGCGCGCGGCGCCTCTCACGGCTTTTCCAGAAGCTGTTCTTCGCTTTCTCCTCGAACGCGCTGCGGGACGCCTCGGCGCTGCCAAAGCCGTACTGCTTGCTCCAGCTCCAGCCCTGATATTCCTCCCTTGTCACGCCGATATACCGGGTGCAATAGCTGCCACCGGGGCAAAGGCCGAAAAGCGGACTGTAAAAGGCGCGGTCGGCAGCGATACCGTCAAGCACCTCCTTCTCATATTCGGGATCGTTTTTCAGCCGCTGCCAGCCGGCGTCGGAAATCGTAATGGCTTCCTCGTCATGAAAGCGGCTCGGATGCCAGGGAATCGCGTCCAGCTTCTCCGCCAGGTATTCCTTGTATTCCTCCATCGTCATCGCCGCCGTGGACACGGTGACGGTCCTCGTCACCACGGTCGTCGTCTTCGTCACCGACCGGCAGAGGCTCAGACAGCCCGCGAAAGTCCTTCCGCCCGTCACGGCAGTCTGTACCGTCGATTTTTTCAGCACCTGACTGGCTACGCACAGGCCGTGCACAGCGCCGGCATACGTTTTCATATCGCTCATGAACAATCCGCTCCTTTTGTCAAAAAAAGCCCGAGGGAAATGGCCTTCCGGCCGCTTCCCTGCGGGCTTTTCATCGAATATTCCTGTTGCGTCAATTGAAAGGTCAGCGTCAAAGCCCCGCCAGCAGCGAATTCTGCTGCATGAGCCGGGTCAGATACGCCGTCGTGAGCTCGGCGCCCTTTATCCGGAAATCGCCGGTGAGGCCGGCGGCGGAGGCCAGCGGCGAGGACAATATCGTCGCCCCGGCCGACTGACTGTTCAGCATGGCCAGATGCTGCAGATCGGCCAGATGCTCTGTCATCTGGCTGATCTGCTGCGTCTGCTGGGCCAAAAGCGTCTGGGCCATCATCTGCTGCGTCATCTTTTGGGCCCGCTTCGTCCAGAAGCTCGTCTGCCGCTTTTTGGCGGCGTCAGAGCTGTAGAGCGGATTGTAGCTGAAAAAGTCCATCCATTCCAGATCGTCGCGGCCCCAGGAATCGTCCCGGTAGTCCTTCATCTCAGCGCCGAAATGCAGCAGCGAGACGCCGCCGCCGCTGTAGGCGGCCGTGTTGTTCTTCGATGAGAGCTTCGCCGCGATCTGCCCCAGCACCCACTGCTCGTAAGACGGATCCGTCTGCATCTTCTCGAAAGCCTCGTCGGTGATGTCGATGGAGATTGTGTCCTTCTGCCGGCTCTCGTCCACCGGCAGGGCGTCCACCTGATCGCGGAAATACTGCTTGTACTCCGCCAGCGACCAGTCCGCCGCCTCCTTCTCCATGGCGTTCGCCGTGCCGCCGTACGCGGCGTCAATCTTCGCCTGAATCTCCCTGAAACTCATAGTCCCCGCCGACGCCTGCTGCAGCTTGTCCAGCGAACCGGAAAGCCGCTGTATCTGCTTCATCGCCGGGTCAATAAGAATGGTGTTTCGCATGGTTCTCCCTTCCGCGGCCCTTCCTTCGTTCCGGGCCGCGCCGCCCTCCATAGCTGGTCCGGGCGGTCTTTCCTGCCGTCACATCATCAGCAGTTCCATGACGCTCTGATGAGGCTCCAGCTTCATCTGCGGCGTGCCGTCCGGCTGGGGCGGCTTCGTCGGATCCGGCACCGGTACCAGATGCGGCTTCTTCTTGTGCCGCTCCACCACCTTGCCGTCCTTCGTCTCGATGATCTCAATGCTGCCGTCGGGCAGGAACTTCTTGTGGGTCACGACCTCGCCCCCGCCGACCTTCACCGCGTCCTTCAGCCGCTCCGCCACTTCCTCCATCTGCTCCATGGCGTCTTCGGCCTTCGCCATGGCGGTGAAGATCCTGCCGAACTCCGCGCTCTCCGTCTGACCCGCCATCTGACGTGACAACGAAGCCAGCGCCGCGTGATTCGCTTTCTTCTCGACTTTCATGGGAATATCCCTCCTTTCTCATCTCTTATATCGAATGAAAAGCGATTTTTCTTAAATGGAATCGAAATCTTTTGTGCATGGTTTCCGAGTATGATATAATCAGGGGCAAGAACAATCAAACCGGACAAAAGCCCTCAAAAGGACCCTCCGTACTCCGGGCAAAGCGAGCAGCAAAAGGTGATATCATGAAGCAGAGCAGGGTGAAATGGCTGATTGTCCTCATCACAGGGCTCCTGATGGCGGCCAACGTCGCGCTGGGTTTTTTCCTCATCGAGCAGACCCGGGTATCCCTGAAGACGCTGATCGACAACCGCATGCTGGACGTCGTCAAAACCGCCGCCCACCTGCTGGACGGCGACGAGCTGGCGGCGCTGAAGGCCGAAGACAAAGGGACACGCGTCTATCAGCGTGTCAACGACACGCTGGCGACGTTCCAGGCCAACATCGACCTGCGCTATATTTACGGCGTCCGGGCCGTGGGAGACAAGGAATTCATCTTCACCGTGGACCCCGAGCCCATCGACCCGGGACACTTTGGCGAGCCCATTGTCTATACCGACGCGCTTTACCAGGCCAGCCTGGGCACGCCGGCGGCGGACAAGGAGCCCTATACCGACCGCTGGGGCACATTTTTCAGTGCCTATTGCCCGGTCTTCACCTCCTCCGGCCAGGTGGGCGGCATCGTGGCCGCCGACTTCAGCGCCGAATGGTTCGAGGAGCAGATGGCCCAGCAGACGCGCGCCATCGTGTACTCGGTCGCGTTCTCGCTGCTGATGTGCGCTTCGCTGGGCATGGTGGTGGCGAAGCGGACGAAGGAGCTTGAGCTCGCCCGGGAGCGGGTGGAACACATGCGCTCCGCCCGCGACCTCTACAAGATCCACTCCGAGACCGACCAGCTCACGGGACTGCTCAACAAGAAAGCCACGGAGCGGCTGGCCGGGGAATACCTGGCGGAACGCAAGCCGGACACGATGCTGGCCCTCTTCATCCTGGACCTGGATCACTTCAAGGAAGCGAACGACACTTACGGCCACAGTTTCGGGGACAAGGTCCTCGCGGCCTTTGCCTCCATGCTGCGCCATGAATTCCGGCCCAGCGACGTCGTGGGGCGCTTCGGCGGCGACGAGTTCATCGTGGTCATCTCCGGCCTGCCGGGACGGGAAATCGTGGAGCGGAAATCCCTGGCGCTCCTGTCGCGTACCCGGGAACTGGCGGTCGAGGGACGGAACGTCGGCCTGAGCGTCAGCATCGGCGTGGCCATCGCCCCGCAAAACGGCAACACCTACAACGAACTGTTTCAGGCCGCCGACCACGCGCTCTACACGGTGAAAACCCAGGGACGCGACGGTTACAGCGTCGGCCCGGAGGACGTCGTCCACCGCCAGGAGGACAATCCCTGATACGGCAACAAAAAAGCCCGGCTCCAAGGCCGGGCTTTTCTGCTGCCCGCGCGCGAACCGGGCAGCGTCTCCCCGAAGCCGTTATCCACAAAAACCGCTTCGGCGTTATCGTTTTGTGTATAAAAATGTGGATAAGCGAAGGCTTTTTATCTCAACGAAAAAAGGTCAGCAGAAAAAATACTCCGCCGCGAAGACGATGACGCAGCAGGCGGCTGAGACCTGGAAGAGGCTGGCCCCGGCCCAGGCGAGGGCGATGCCGCCCGCCATGGCCAGCGCGCCGGCCAGCGGAATCTGCGTCGCCTCGACGATGGCCGGGAAAGTCATCACCGCCAGCGTCACGTAAGGCACGTAGAACAGGAACGAGCGCAGGAAACGGCTCTTCACCTGGCGGCGGATCAAGGTCAGCGGCAGGATGCGGATGGCCAGCGTCACGCAGCTCATGACCAGCAGATAGACGTAGATATCATGCTTCATGCTGGTCCTCCGTTTCCCGGATGGGGAACAGCGCCGCCGCCCCGGCGGCGATGAGCACCGTCAACAGGATCGTCCGGGTGCCGCCGGAAAGCGACGACAGCAGCGGCAGCCGCCCGGCGAGAAAACTCAGCGCGAAGCTCAGGACCACGCTGCCCAACACGACCCGGTCGAGCTTCGCCGGCGGGATGATGATGGCCAGGAACATCCCGTAGAGGGCCACCGACAGGGCGCTGACCACCGCCCCCGGCAACGCGTTGCCGGCGATGACGCCGAGCATCGTCCCCCCGGCCCAGCCGGGCAGCGCCACCGCCATCGCCCCGTAGTTGTAGTAAGGGTCCAGCGTCCCCCGGCGAGCGGCGCTGATGCCGAAGATCTCGTCCGTCAGGTCGAAGCCCACGAAAATTCGGTGCCAGATTGAGGCGTCGGGGGCGAATTTCTGGCTGATGACGCAGCTCATCAGGAGGTAGCGGGCGTTGGCCACCAGCGTCATCAGCGCCATCTCCCAATAGGGCGCGTCCTCCGCCACCAACGTAAAGGCCGCGTACTCCCCCGCCGAAGCGTTGTTGAAGAAGCTGGCCAGAAACCCCTGCCAGGGCGTGAAGCCGGCGTTCTTCGCGGCGATGCCCAGCGTGAAGCCCACCACCAGATAGCCCAGGGCGATGGGGATGCCGTCGTGCAGCCCGTCCGACAGCGCCCGCCGGTGCGCCGCCACGCCCCGACGCAGCGCCGATGGTTCTTTCTCCATGCGGAATTCTCCCTCCGTTTCAATCCGTATCTATATATTTTACCCATCGCCGCCGCATTTGTAAACCGCCGACGGCAAAGAAATCAGCGCCGCGGCGAAAAAAAGCCCGGCCTGTTGGGCCGGAAGGGAGTTTTCTACCACAAGGAATTGAATTATACACCTTTATGGTGTATAATGATTGCGAGGGTGAGCGTATGCCTAATGTTACCGACAAATTCACGCCGACCTATGATTTGGACTCCTTCAAGAAATCAGATTTTGGCATCAAGAAATCGGCGCTGTTGGGCGCAGCCGCGCTTGGATTTGGTCGCAGAGAAATCCACGAAGCGATTGGCGCCATGATGCCCCACCATTTCTATAAATCAATGACTTCCTACCAGAACCACCGGATATGGCAGGATGTCTATCATGTCCCGTACAAAAATCACACGCTATATATCAAGTTTGCGCAGGGCGTTATTACCGAATTCGATTTGCTTTCCTTCAAAGAGAAGTGAGGTGCTGACGATGGAAGCCACACGCTATGACGCCGAAACGGGCGAAGCGCTGACCAGGGATATCCGACCACTCACGATTACCTATAAGGGCCACAGCAAAACCTTTGATATGCCCGGCTGGTATCCTCCGGGCGACGGCGAAGCGACGTTCCTGGACGAAGATCTGAAAGTCTATGACAAAGCCATCAAGCAGCTCAAGGCCGAAGCGGAACACCTGCTGCTGCCGTCGGAGATCCGTTCCATCCGCAAGCAGTTGAAGCTGACGCAGGTACAGGCGGGAACGATACTCGGCGGCGGCAAGACGGCTTTCCAGAAATACGAAAGCGGTGAAACGCTCCCCAGCCGCGCCATATCGAATCTGCTGCGCGTCCTGTCAAAAGAACCGTCTTTGGTGAAGTTGTTGTAAAAAACCGTCCCGGCCTCAAAGTCCAAGGCCGGGACGGTTTCATTTCCCGCCGCAATCATTTATAGATTCCTGTCGGTTGTACGTTCTCCATGATTTCCCGTCACGCCTCGCCGCGCACCCGTTCCAGCAGGAGCCGGCCGGCCTCTTCCTTCGGCAGGGCGCCGTATTCCTCGTAGAGAGCGTGCATCTTGTCGAAGGGCACCCGCTCGATGACCTTCTCGCTGCGCTCTGACAGGGCCAGGATCAGGTATTTGTAGAAGAATCCGATCCAGTAGGCTTCGTCGTTGGAATAGCCGCCCGGCGCCGCGCCCTCCGTGTGCAGTTCCTCGTCCTCGATCATGTCGAGGGAATAGGACGGCGCCGCGATCTGATAGTACGAATAATCGTCGTCGAGACCGCCCGCCGCCAGCTCCGAGGTCATATACCGCTCCACGTAGCCTTTGAGCTCGTGGCCGAGCCGGTTGGCCATGGCGAAGATCTTTCCCTGCTTGTTGCACCGCTCGATCATGACCGGCATGTCTTCCAGCTTCATATCCCGCTCCTCCTTCCGCCGCCCGGGCCGGGGCACCCGTTTCCCGTCATCCGCTTTCCCACCCGCTGAACTCGTCGGCGACCTTCAGGATAGCGTCCTGCGCCGCGAAGAAGGCGTCCACGACCTGGGGGTCGAAATGGGCGCCCCGCTCCTCGCGGATGATGCCCAGCGCCTTCTCGTAGGGGAAGCCTTTCTTGTAGCTGCGGTTCGAGACCAGAGCGTCGAACACGTCGGCCACGGCCATGACCCGGGCCGACAGCGGGATGGCCTCGCCGGCCAGCCCCGTGGGGTAGCCTTTACCGTTCCACTTCTCGTGGTGATACGTCGCCAGGTTCCGCGCCTCATTGAGGTATTCCGAGCCCGGCACCGACCGGATG
>JAEEGL010616870.1_pt1 | contig 12313 bp, 11 predicted proteins | sample 9134231 | NCBI WGS metagenome assembly JAEEGL01 (sample SAMN16246548, study PRJNA631951) | gut metagenome | biome: gut microbiome; feature: rumen; material: fiber-attached | host: Bos | place: Iran: Karaj | collected 2018-10 | reverse complement strand
GGTGACGTATCAGCGAGAGATGAAGGTAAAGGCGGAGCTGGACCGGCTGGGAATAGAGAACTTTGTGCCGATGAGGTATAAGGTGGTGGAAAGGCAGAATGACGGGGATACGGAACTGCGGAGGGTGCTGGTGCCGGCTATCAATAACCTGATTTTTGTGCGGTCGACACAGGAGCGGTTGAGTGAGTTGAAGCAGACGAACGAGGTGTTGGAGCCGCTGAGGTATATGATGGATCGGACGGCCTCCTTGGAACACGCCATTATGACGGTGGCGGATAGGGAGATGGAGAACTTTATGCGGGTGGCCTCGCGGACTGACGACAGCGTGATGTTTCTGGATGAGGAGACTGTCGTGGGGAAGGAAGGCAAGCGCGTGGAGATTCTGGGCGGCGCGTTTGAGGGCGTGACGGGCGTGATAAGACGTGTGAAGAGGTGTAAGAGGGTAGTGGTGGAGATAGAAGGTGTGGCGAGCGTGGCGATAGCATATGTGAGGGCCGGAGTACTGAAGGAGATAGGGTAAGAGTTATGAAGATAATAGATGAACAACTATTGAATGAGGTCGGTGCGCAGGCGAAGAAAACTCCTCGTTTGCGAATGAATTTTAACTTTCATCAGAGCCTGGATGAGTTGTGCCATCGGTTTTTGAATGCGGTGGAGCCGGGGACTGAGGTGCCGATACATCGACATCCAACGAAGGATGAGACTTTCGTGATTCTTCGTGGTAAGGTTCGTGTGACTACACATAGGGATGATGGTTCGATTATCGAGGACGTGGTGCTATGTGCTGAAGATGGTAGATATGGCGTGAATATTCCGAAAGGGGTGTGGCATAAGCTTGAGGCCTTGGCGCCAAATAGCGTCATCTTCGAGTGCAAAGAGGGCCCCTTTGTGGAGCACGAAGTAGACGGTATCTTGAATATTGAGAAGAAATGATAAAGGAGATTGTTAAAGGGGTATGGGCTTTTTGCGCATACCTCTTTGTGCCTAAATGGGGACGCTCGAAGAGCGGAAATACGGAGGAAAGGATTATAAAACGTGATACATTTATGAATAGACGAAATGTAGGTATAGCTAACCATGAATCCTTGCTGGAAGGTTGCTACCATGAAATGGGCCATGTGCTAGCAACACTTCATTTTTTCCCAGATGAAGAGAGGGTTGATAGTATATCATTTGCCAGGAAATCGAGAGAAGGTTTTAGTTTTGATACAATCTATAATAAAAGTCATTGGTCTTTCAATGGTCAAAGAGAGGCATTAATCATGTGTTGCATAGGAGGGGGCGTCTTTCAGCAAATGAAAATGAAATATGGCGAACTTAAGAAACATTCAGAATTTAACCTGTGTCCCGTTGACGTTTTGAGAGGATATTTTTCCAAATTTGTCAAATGTCCAATTGAAGGAATGGAAGTAGATATGGCTAATCTAAATAGTGAGTACGGCAAACTCTTACAGTACAATACGGATTTAGAGCCGTTGAACCTTGAAAAAGAGAAAGAAAAGGCAATAGACTTGTTTATGCCATATTTGGAAGACAAAAAGATAGATATGCTTTGTGAGCACATTGTTGACGATATATTTGCGAATTGGGGCGCGCGTGATACCATTATCGGTATTAAAGAAATAAAGGCATATCTTGGGGTGTGAAGAACTAAGATAATATTGCAATAGGCAGAATAATGCAAAGACCTTTCGCTGATGCGGAGAGGATGGTATAACGAAGAGATATTATTACTAAAAACAGTTACTATGATACGAATATTACAAATATCGGATATTCATTGGAAGAATAAACTTAAAGGCAATGATGCCTATAAGGATATCCGCGAAGGTATGATTAATGACCTGCAATGCTATTGTGAGGAGAAAAATGTAGCATTCGATCACGTTCTTATATGTGGTGATATCGCTTTCAGTGGAGACAAGAAGCAATATAAGAAGGCAAAGGATTTCATAACGGAATTGTGCCAGACCATAAGTTGTAAAGAAAGTGAGGTTTATGTAATTCCAGGAAATCACGATAAAAATAGAGACGCACATCCAAAATTGCTAAGAAATGCCATTAATAAAACTTTGGCAGAAGAGCAAGTGGGAGATGATTTGCTAGAAGACTGGATACAGAATGACTTTGAGACTTTGAAAATCATGTATCGCCCTTTTAAGGACTATGTGAGTTTCTCAGAGAATTACGATTGTGTAGAGCCCTTGATGATTAGATGTGCTGATGAGAATGCATCAGAGCCTTATCAGGAAGATAAACATAACATGTTCTGGTGGAACGACATTTGCGAGGATCTAAATGGTTATACGGTAAGGCTATTTGGGATGAGTTCTGCATTTAACTGTGACAGAAATGATTGGGATGCAATTGAATCAGCCGAAAAGCATAAGATATTCCTTCCGCAGCTAGCATTTCATGGAGCCGCTAATAAAGAAGGACGAATAAACATTATGATGGCTCATCATCCAACGAACTACCTTGTTAATGGGAAAAAAATCCAAGATGATTTGGACAAACATTATAAAATTCAATTCTTTGGTCATGTACATCAAGCCAAATCGAATTGTGAAAATGATTGTGTGCATGTTTTTTCTGGGGCACTACAGCCAGATGGCCCAGTTAAGACACAAGGACCATATCGACCAGTCTTCAATATGATAGAGATTGATGTCGAGAAAAAAGATGCGACAAAAGACCTACTAAAAGTGAACGTACAGGTACATGTATGGGATGGTAAGAACTTTCAGATTGATGAAGAAGAGTCTAAACCATACGTGATTGAACTTAAACATAATAGATGGAAAGGAGGATTGGGATTTATGCAGACAGCAACATTACCAGATGGAATTACCAAGCGTGATATCAGACGCAGAATGATAGAAAAACCATCTGCCAAGAGTATTATCAATAAGATGAAACCAGGATTCTATGATGAAAAAACTCCTCCATATTATAACATTACCAGATTTATGGATGAGATAAGTAAAAAGAATCAGTGGGTTGAGTTGTGGAACGAAATAAAATAGAAAAAACATGGAAATGAATCTTAAAGATATGCTGACTGACAATCTGGTCGTGCCGTTTGAGGATGAGATTCTAAACAGACTTGAGCAGATTTGCCAGAAATACTCTGACGAACTTGACGTGTCGGAGGTTGTATCGCGGTATACAATATCTATCCTGACGAATGAACCGGACCTTGACTTAAAAGAAGCCTTGGAGGGGAAATATCAGGAGGAATATACATCGGCGATTCATCTACCCAAATGTGTCATGAGACCATTAACTGTGTATATTGTGCATCGCATGATAACAAACGCTGGTGACATTTGGTCGTATCTCGCTATCAGAAACTGCTTAGTATTATGTGCAGGCGAGTTTGAACGAGTGCCTTATCCGGATTTCTTTATCTACGTTGTAGATCATTCGGATGCATTATTGAAAGCTAAAAGCAAACTTGAAGCAGCGGATGACAAGAGCTTTATGAAAGAACTCTTCCGTAATAAATATACTGCACTTGACCTTTCTACAAAGGAAAGCCAGGATATGATAAAAAATATAGTCAGGGATGCTTGGTACTATAGAACTCAGAACCATTTAATGGACTCGGTGGAGGCGGATAACCTTTATGCAAGGATTTATAAGATGCTGGATGGTTTAGTAGATTCTATGCCATGGGAGTTGTATAATGAGCAAAGCCTCTCTCAGATACGGCAGATAACGAAACAGTCAAAGCCTAACAAAATTACCATACGTCAAATTGTAGAAAAGGTTGCACCTGTAGTAGATGAATTTGAATGCCTTGATGATTCTTCGGTGTTATTAAGAGTCATCTCGGACAGCAATGATGATTTGAGATCATCGACCTTTATGGACAAACAACTATCGGCAAAAGAGTTTGCCCTTTACCTTTATTACGAACTTTTATTAGAGAAGCATTATGAGTGAAAATAAGATAGTGGGCGAGATTATAGATTCCTCAACAGCTAAGCCAGATGCCACAGGCAAGTCAATAGCTGATTATAAAGAGGATAAAACATCAGAAAGACATTACTATGGTGATGCCTTGAATGATGATAACGTGAATGACATCATCGATGATGTTGTGCCACACGTTGTGGTAATAGTCGGTTTCCCCAAATATGGAAAGTCAACATTTGTGGCATCGCTCTATCATGCAGTGCTTACAATAGGAAAGATAGGTAAGTTTCGTTTTGTTGACTCTGATACTATCACGGGATTTGAACGAAGGGCACAAATCAGGAAGTTGGAACATGAAACAAAGAAACGTATAGACCGTACGCCTGTATATGCTGATTATTTCTTAAGCCTTTTATTCCAGAACGAAGAAAATGGGCAACTGATAAAAATTGTGTTGTCCGATCGTTCAGGCGAAAAATACAGAGAGTATACCAAGTTTGAGAAAGTGATTGATAAGGATAAAGCTCTACGATATGCACAGCATATATTATTCTTCCTTGATGCAAAGAAAATAGCTTCTGATGGCTTCTTTGATGTCCAGTCGGACTTGCGCGCACTTACAATCCGAATGAAAAAATACGGTGCATTTGACGAAAGGAAACGCATAGATGTGGTATTCAATAAGATAGACCAAGTGAAAGAGGCCCCTGATTATGCGACAAACAAGACAGAGATACTCTCGTTAATAAAGAAAGTGACTCCGATCAATAAGGAATTTGAGTTGAGTTCACTTAAAGTGACAGATAATGAGAAATTGAATCAGTTCTTTGAGTACTTATTGGAATGCTGTGCAGACCCCAAACATAATAGCAAGGTAGATGCAGAGCACATAGACTGGGTATCCACAGAATTATCAAAAATGTGATTATGAAAAAAATGAATTGTCTGATAGCAGGATTGCCCGATTCTGGGAAATCAACTTATCTCGGAGCATTATGGTATGTAACACAGAATGCTTTAGGAAAGATTGAACTAGCCTTGAGGGCATCAAATGAAAATATGCCAGAAAATACCTCTTTGTTAGAAGGACTTAGCAGGAAATGGCATAATGTAGAGGATATGGACAGAACCTCAAATGACACACCAGAGAATATCAGTTTCCTGATGTGCCCGATGGGTAGTGATGATGAAATATCTATTGAAGTACCTGACTTTAGAGGAGAATCCATTAGACAAATAATAACAGAGAATCAACCCTCGGAATTTGATGACTGGTGCTTAAAGGCTGATAATCTGTTATTCTTCATCAGTGATGTTAAGGCTGGTATTTTTGCGGATGATTTTGAAGACGACGAAGAAGAGACAGATGCGGCTGAGAAATCGACAGAGGAAGATAAAACAGATGAAAATCCTCCTGTCTTAAAACTTGAACCTAAGAATATTACACCTGCAGCGCAGAATATGCTGATACTCCGATATCTTTACGAGAACTATCGGTTTAAGAAAATTGTAATCTGCCTGACAGCATGGGATAAAGTCATCAAAGACAATAACGGAAAACCAAAAGACCCAGAAGAATATCTTATGGAGCAATCGCCTGCGCTTTATCATTTTATCACCTTCCACTTCGATCATGTAAAATACTTTGGACTAAGTGCCCAAGGAGATGACTATGACTATGTTAAAAAGGGCGAAGATGATAGTGAGAATAAACGAGTAACTGATGAATGTAAGAAACGACTTCAGAAGTTGACACGTGACTGCCAAAGAGCCTTTGTATTTGATGGTGTTACAAAAAGTTATGATATTACGCTTCCTATAGCAGAATTCTTGAAACAGGGATGAGGATAGAACAATTACTTCATGGTTATCAGGATGGGCATGGGTTGCTTGCAGGATCCCTGCAGGTAAAATCTGCTCAGGATGCAGCTTGTCTGTCTGCTATGAGCGACTGGTCAGGATATCGTGACCCTCACAATCAGGATCACAGTTATATTACGGCCTATCCGCTACCAGACAGCAACTATTATGTGGTTGCCAAATCATGGTATGCATACGAGATGGAGCGCCCTGGCTGTGTATGGACCCACTCCCTTCTTATTGATCTTTCGGAACTTGACAATCGGTTTGATTTCAGAATGCTGATACCTTATTTCCATCGCCCGGAGAAGGATTCATATGGATTATATAACAAATCAATAGAGATTGAGATAACAGAAACATATAAAGGGCGTTGGGAAGGACAGCAACTTGATGAGGTGAGTATGATGTTTATACTTTCCTCGCTCGCTGGTAATGCTAAACCATTCGATTTTAAGGTAGAATTGAATACGTTATGGTATCAGCAACTGTGTCTGAGCCTGCTCCAATATCTAACACCGGCCATGCTCGCTCATGTTTCATTGAGCAGTGGAGGCGCTTCGCTCAGAAAATATGATAAGAACTTTTTGTCGATGCAGTTTGTGACGGATAATAATTCCATGTCGTTGCTTTCTCCGCCATGGAAAGACAAACTTCAGCGAGAAGAGTTTAGCGGCGGACTATCTTTCTTTGCAAATGCCTTAAATGACGACAGGCATGATGTACCAGTGCTTATCAGGATATTCAGTAAAGATGTTGGCGATGATATAGGAAGGTATTATGCATTAGGACTATTGCTTAATGCACTTTATCAAGGAGCGAGCCGAAATAAACAGACGGGTGATTATTCAGAAGTTGTTAAACTGTTAGTTTCTGCATTCCCTCATCCAAATGAAGGAGATTTGCTCAAGCAGAACTTTCTGTCTAAGAAAATCGTAGCACTATATTGCGGAGAGGATGAATTATTGTATGAACTATCTACAATAGAAGGTACGCCAACAGCGTTTATTGGTCAACATATCAACATCCCGGCCAGGCTTCGCGAGGTTATTGATGAAGATAGAAATTCATACTTAAATTTAATTAAGCGGCTTGCCTTTGTTGAAGGCTTGAATGAGATAGGTAAATTTATATTAAGTGATTGCTTTGACGAATTAAGTTGCGAGGAGATATCTTCACTTGATGACGGTGTTTGGAAGAATATACATGGATTGGTAACACTGAATCAGAATTTCCTGCTTTCTACTAAATGGTTGGCGTTAAATAGAAAGCAAATCCACGATGTGTTTTTCTGGTTAAGGTTTGTTGGTTATGAGAAATATGAGCACTGGCCAGAATTACTAAGCCGTATTTTGGAATTGAATATTGAAGTACCAGATTATTTTTCAGATGAATTCTTCAACCGCGTCCCTGATGCATATCAACAGATATACAAAAGAATGAATAATGCAGAGGGAGGAGCAGTGCTGGCAAATCTATATGAACGAGCTATTAAGAATGTAACAGAGCTGTTGAAATGGTTGGAGGATAACCAGTCGGTAAGTTCAAGTATGGCAGACTACATTGTAAACGATTTAGATCCTAATGATAGAAGAATCTATTTGTCGAACCAAGAACTATGGGGCTGGTTGGTAGTAAATGATAACGGCAACAAGAGTATAAATTATTACCTATTTGAATTTGAACTGGCAATGAAGTGGCAGGATAAGTATGCTTTGCCTTTCCTGACGAATTCATTTTATCATATACATGAGGCCTTGAAGGGTAGCAATAGCGATTATCGAATATGGCAACGTGTTTCAAGATATGGCGGTAGTGTTGGATTCATGGATTACTGGGATCGATGCAAAAAACTTCGCAAGGGAATCGTGCAGCACCTAAAGCAGATAGGCGTGAATCGGTCGGTTTTTATGAGTTTTACACCAGATGTGGAGCTGAACGTGGAATTGGTGAAGATTTATGATAAGGTGTGAATGGGAGGAATTGAAGGGTGAAAAAAGATGATATCTTGATCTAAGCTGAAAAGATTAGTTTGTCAGAAATAGTTTGATTTATGAAAAGACCTGCTCCTTTTGTAATTTGTGCTCTTTGGATATATCCAGGCAAAGATCGGAAAATGAGGCGTATCCTGAAAGATGGGCTGTATTATTTCAATGATAGCCTTGTTATTTCGGATGGGCCCGATGGTGAGGAGATAAGAATAAATGAGCAGAGAATTCCTAACGACTGGTTTGCAGAGAATATTACAGTGCAAGCTGTAGTAGGGGAAAATGGTAGCGGAAAATCGTCGCTGCTTGACTATATTTACAGAATCGCTAATAATTTTGGTTTGTCTGTAGAGGCGAGGATAGAAGAACTGAATAGGCTGATGTTAGACGAGGATCCAATATCAGATGAAGAAGACATCTATCCTGTGTTTGTTGCAGATGTAGAGGCAAGGCTGTATTTCTTGAAAGATGATAAGGCGGGATGGATAGACTGTAGCGATGGTCGCGTTGAATACAATTTCGATGGAGCGACGTGTTATGTGGATGAAGTGGATGATGTGGATAGACTGAAATCTATGGCACAGACATTCTGCTATACCATTGGTGTGAATTATGCAGCACAGGCCTATCTCCCGTCTGATTACAAACAAGAAAATGGACAGTGGTACCTTAGAGATGGCCGGAAATTGAGCTTAGAATTCCCTAATAGCTGGATTGATGGCGTGTTCCATAAGAACGACGGCTATCAATTACCAATCTGCCTGAATCCATATAGGAATCATGGCGTGATAGATATGCAACGGGAGATGAACTTGACCTATAGCCGACTTGAAGCATTGTTTATGGTGCTACCAGAAAACATTAAAATTCTTAACGGGTATGAAACGGCAGACACTATCTATTATTTTGAACCGAAGTACACATTTCAAGCCTATTGCGAAGCAGATAAGGCTCTTTATGACCAGATAAACAATTTTGATGATTTCGGTAATAGGTTGATAAGTAAAGTAGATGAATCAACAATAGGAAAAAGATACCGACCACTTCCCAGCATATATGAATCCCCATATAAAAGCCCGTGGATTGATGAAGTAGAATTTATAACATACTTTAAAGATGTTGTTACAAATGAAAGGAATAGCATAGCTTCTTATATACTCGCACGGTTTCGTGTCCTGTTTACAGAGGAGGACCTGCCGGACAGCACTTGGTGGGTTTGTGCATATCTGGTAAAGAAAACGTTGTCAATTGTAGCAATTTATCCAACATATAGAAAATACAGAAAGATAGGAAGGGTATATTACTTTGATGTGCTTTTGGAGCAGGAAGATGAACGTAAAAAGGCGCTGGATGAATTGATAGAGCAAATTAAAATAGATAATAGCCATATCACCATTAAAGTGAAGCAGTCGCTGAACTATCTTAGGGATGAGGAAAAAAGGAAGGACGACTGTAAGACAGGAAAGGTGACAGGGAAGATTCATGCAAAAGTCTCGTCGTTGGAACGTACGCCTAATCTAGCAAAACTACAGATGGAGATGCTGCCGCCACCATTTAAGGCAGTTGTGGCATTTACAAAAGTGGATAAGGATGGAAATAAGAAGGAAAGCGTGCTACTCGGACAAATGAGCTCAGGAGAAAGACAGCAGATTTTCACCTTTGCCACTATAGCCTATCATATGTTTAATCTGCTTAGTGTATCAGACAATGAGCGGATAGCTTATAAGAATGTGAATATTGTACTGGATGAACTGGAAATATGCTTCCATCCTGAATTACAGAGGTCATTGGTGAATAATATCCTGATATTCCTAACAGGGTTGAAACTGAATGAGGTGATGGCCATCAATATCATTCTGTCGACACATTCACCTTTTATACTTTCAGATATGCTTGAAAGTAATATCTTGATGTTGGAAGAAGGTGAGAAGAAAGAGAATAAAGACAGGTGTTTTGGGGCAAACATCTATGACTTGCTGTGCAATCACTTTTTTATGGATGAATTCATAGGTGAGTTTGCTCTGGAGAAAATCAATGAAATGGTTCGCCTTTATCATCTGGCGTCTGAAAATAAAAGAGACGATGTTATCAGCCATCAAAGGAGAGAGCAGTTTTTGCAAAAAGAAAAAGATTTCAGACTACTGAAAGATATGATAGCTGACAGTTATCTGAGGCAGGATTTAAATAGAATGTACTATGAGATGGCTGCAGAGTATATGCAAGAAAGAATAAATGACGAGATAGCCCGTACACAGCAGCATTTAGATGAGCTAAAAGCATTAGCAAATAAAAGAGGACAATGATAGGTAAGGTTTTTCCAGAAGGGAATAAATGGACCGATTTGGCTAGAGACTATATTGTGGAATTTGGGGATCTGGCAGAGATAGAACGTCGTTGGTTGCAATATAAGAATCGACATTCTATATTGGCTGGATTTAGCCAGACGGTTGCTGAAATCATGACTGCCTCTTTTACGGAACTGGTCGCGATTTCACAGCAATTCAGGAATCTGCCAAATACGACCGAAGCTGAGAAAAGAGAGCTGCGAACCATTAAGGAGTATCTAAAGAGAAAGGTGTTTAACTATGATTGCAGAATAAAAGGATGTAGGCCTCATCAGGGTATTATCTCCAAGTTCTTCCAAAAGAAGATGGATGAGTTGAATGTTCATACATGCTTTTACTGTGACATGGCATATATCAATCCTTTTGTGGACGGAACTGATTTGAAATCTCAGTTTGACCTTGATCACGCTATTGCTAAGGGTGATTGCCCGATAACTGCGCTCTCGCTGCACAACTTTGTACCATCGTGTCCTGTATGCAACCAGAGGTTGAAGCATAAGAAACCACTTGCTGCGAATGATGCTGATTTGATGAGTGTCGCCCCCTGTAGTGAGCTGTTTGATGCAGACAAGAATATCTATTTCAAAATAGTTCAGGACAAAGCATGTACTGGTGGTTTCATGAAACATAGGGAGAACTATACAGTCAAAGTAGTAGCGAGAGGTAAATACGATACTTATGCTAAGTTGTTTCATTTAGAAGAGCGATATGAGTTCCATAAGGGAGAAGCACTTAGGCTGCTTGATCTTAAAAGAAATTATCCGACATCTAATCTTAAGAAAGTTGCGAATATGCTGCATAAGACTACAGAGGAAGTACGTGAGGATATTTTCGGGCTTGGATATTCGAAGGATAATCACAGGTGCTTTGATAAGATGAAGAGAGATATTTTGTGATAGAGCTATTAGGTAATGGATATAGAAACTATTTTAGGTAAGATAGATAAACTATGGGATAAGGCTGAGGGACTTGGTATTATCAACCATGTTGTGAAAATTTGGGACTTCATATTCCATCCTAGGAAGTTCTGGCAGGACTATTGTGACTTGACCAGAAAGGAGAAGAATGCTCAATTTGTGACATACGGTATTCTATACGCACTCGTCATTTGGCTTACTTCTTTCAACAACCCAACGTATGTGGAACTGGCAAAGTTAATTCCGATTCAGGCAACGTTGGCGGTGTATTACGTAATTATTGTTTTTCTGGCCAATGTCATTGTTGGCAGAAAGAAAGGCTGTTTTGTGTTTGCGGTCGTATTATGTTGCTATGTCAAATTTATTTTCTCTATATTTCAACTTCTTGCGCTTAAAGCATATTATGATACAGAGTATCCATTGGCCCTGGCTATAGCTGTTCTCATTCCCTTGTTGGCTGAGTTGTTGTGTTTAGGGTATGCAGCGGTTGTGTGGCAGCGAGGAAGGAAGAAAATTATAGGAGCGTTTGTTCTTTCATTAGTGATGATGAGTTTTGTGGATTTCGTCATTTCATTGACAGGTTGGGAAAGAGTATATAATGAATTCAGTGACAATCTGATAGTGGAAGAGCGAAAAGATTTGCTAAAATCACTAAACGGCGTGTATGACATGCCCCTGTTTGTGTGTTATGGCGACAATGGCGTTGCAGATGGCTATGTGGTGAGGGACTATTATGAACCGATGGGCGAAGCGTTTGAAGTAGAGGCAGAGGTCTATAATGCCCGAGTAAAAGAGGATATGGACTCTTTACGAGTAATGGCAAGAAACTGCCGGTTTAAGACGAACAGAGAGTATTTTAACAAGTTGTATTCACAAAAGAAGCATATCTTAAATACTAACGAGGCTGCAAAGAAAAAGGATATGTCCTTCATGACAGGAGGAAGGATATGGGACTTGGAGACTATGACTCTCCGAGGTAAAACATATCGTAAGTATGAAGAAATGATGAAGGAGGGAAATTTCGCTTTGATGCAACATGCCGCTGGTATTATGCAGAAGCATGGTGAAGCATATTCTTTTAGTAGGATAAGCTATATATGGCATCCGTACCTGTATTACTATGACAATAACAAGTATAGAATGGGGTGGGTGAAATGAACTGTAATGTTTGACCAGTTGTTTTTTGCCAAGAAAGAACATGAGTAACTACGATTTTCGCAATTTGTTGAGTGCATTTGAATTCGAATGCTTCTCTCGTGACCTGATAAATGCTCATGAGGGT
>JAEEGL010228385.1_pt1 | contig 12313 bp, 5 predicted proteins | sample 9134231 | NCBI WGS metagenome assembly JAEEGL01 (sample SAMN16246548, study PRJNA631951) | gut metagenome | biome: gut microbiome; feature: rumen; material: fiber-attached | host: Bos | place: Iran: Karaj | collected 2018-10 | reverse complement strand
ACTCGCAAGTTCTATCCGCGGAGCTGGGCGCATTTCGAACTGTGCAAGCCCGGTACCATGTTGCTCATGCCGTCCGAACACGCGATGCCGGTCATGAAGGCGGACTACGCGGCGATGCGCAACATGATCTACGGCGAGTACCCGTCGTTTGACGAGATCCTCTCGACGATAAAGAAGCTTGAGTCGGAAATCAACTCATGCGTTTGAGGTAGTGGACGCACAATCATCTATTATACGCCAGATACTGCCGCTGTCGGTGAACCGCGAGAGAGTCGGGGTTCATTGCTGACCGATCCAATAAAGTTGACATGTCTTTTGCGCATGCGCTATTTAGGATTTGATAAAATTGCGGCAGTCACATAGGAATTCGTTGTTGCACGACATCGGAGCCCTCTTGTAGAAACACAAAAGGAACTGACAATGAACTTTGCAATGCGCCTTGTCACGCTTGTATTTGCCGCTGGTGCTGTTGTTGCGACACAAGCGGCCCCTGCCTCTCTATCGCCTGTGCGGCGTGTTGGAGTTATCAATTGGGACTGTTCCGTTCCGAGCTCGACCTTTTTCGGTAAGGCCACGACACACACGCTTGGTCCGAAGAAGTGGCGCGACCGCACGCCCTACTACGCGCATGTTCTCGGCGACGACAAGATTGAGCACCATTATCGTTCTCTCGAAGAGTACGAGGTCGAAATGCAGTATGCGATCGACGCCGGCATCGACTATTTCGCCTATTGCTGGTATGACTTGACGCCGCCGGACGGCGACAACACGCCATGTGCGGGAAAGCTTCAGGAGATAACCCGTGCTCGTCTTCAGCATGTTGAGAGCCGACTAAGGGGCAAGCTGTCGCTTTGCGCGATTCTGGTGACATCTCATCCGTATTCGGACGAGTGCTTGCGCCTCCTGGCAAAGGAAATGCGCAACCCTTGGTACGAGAAGGTTGAAGGTCGTCCGCTCGTCTACATGTTTTCCAGCACTCGCGATGTCGTGCCGCGTCTGCGCGAGATATGCCGCAAGGCCGGGGTCGCTGACCCCTATGTCGTTGCGATGATCTGTGATCCTCCGGCGAAGTGCCCACGGTCTTTCGTTAATGCTGACGCCATCAGCGCCTACGCATGCACGGATGAGGGGCCGATTGCCTCCGAACATGTAAACATGGCCATCCAGCGCAACGTGCTCCGCGCCACGGCGGGTTTGCCAGTTGTCCCGCTTTTTTCTACCGGATGGGATCCGACACCACGCATCGAACGCCCGACGCCATGGACCAAGAACGGTTATCCCGTTAGGCCTTATGTGACGAAGCTGTCTCGCGAAGACTGGCTCGACGAGGCCGCAAAGTTGCGCCAGTGGATTGATCGACATCCATCGTTGTGCCCGACGGGCCATGTCATCTCTTTTGCGTGGAACGAGTTTGAGGAGGGTGGCTGGATATGCCCGAACATCGGTGCGGACGGCAACCCCGACACAACACGTGTCGCCAGCTTCCGCGCCGTCGTTGAGGCGCTGAAGGCGAGTGGTGACGAGGCGGGATCGCCATCTGGAGACGAGAATGACGAGCGCGAAATTGCGCTTGCCATCGCGAGTTGTGATGAATCGTTCTTTGTATTTGCGGCAAAACTGGCTAAAGACTTCTCCGGCCATGAAAAGGCCGAACTGGAGAGTCGCCTTGAACGGGCCAAGCGACTTAGGAGTTCCGTTGCCGCCTACGCGAACGCCTCAACGCCCGACGAGCGGCTTCTTGCGCTACGGGGAGCAAGGGAATTGGCGGCATTCTCGGATGACCTCCGGCGCATGTGTATGGCGAAGACGTCCGACGCTAAGGTTGAATCCAACCTCAACCGACACGACTATTTCACGGACGCGGCGCTTGCGGCCGCAGATATCGATGGCCTTGACGGCGAAATCGCCTTTGCTCTCGCTGGCTGTGATAAAGCGTTTGAGGATGCCGCGACGCTCGCTGCATTGCTGTCCGGCCACGATCGGCTTGCGGTCGAGTCCCGTCTGGAAATGGCCAAGCGGCTGAAGAACTATGTCTCTGTCCGAGCGAATACCCAGTCTCGCGACGACCTTATCCTTGCCTGGCAGGGGGCCAAGGAACTGGAATCCTTCTTCGACTACTTCCACTTCGAACGCGAACGACACGAGGAGAACGCGCGCCTCCCCGCGCCGAAGGTTTTCAATGTGCGCGACTTCGGCGCCCGTGGTGACGGAACCGGCGATGACGGCCCCGCATTCGTCGCAGCGGTCGAGGCGGCGCGCGCATGCGGAGGAGTCCCGACGGTGGTCAACATTCCAGAGGGGACGTATCGCATTGCGCCAGATCCGCACTACCCCATGAAGGACTTCACCTGTCGCGACATGCAGACCGCTTTGTCGCGCGGCACCGTGCATCCCTATTCGGGCGAGAGAATCGACGCCCATCTCGTGTTGAAGGACCTCGACAACCTGACTATGCGCGGTGCTGGGATGGGAAAAACCGTCCTCATCTTCACGGATTCATCGCGCGGTGCAATCCGCGCGTGCGGTTGCCGCCAGGTCTTCTTCGAGGACTTCTCCGTCGATTTGGAGACAAACCCTTCGACACAGGGCACGGTGGAGAAGGTCGAGGAGGCACCCTTTGCGCTGATTGTCAGGATCGACGAGGGCTTCCCATTCCCCGATTCGCCTCTTTATATGGACGCGATAAGCCGATACTTCTCACCCGTCGATGGAAGCGGCTCGTATCTTCCATCTGGTGTCGCGCGAATGGGTCCGACGGTGGAGCGCGTCGGCGAACGGCTTTTCCGCATAGCCCCGTATGCGCGCCATCTAGACAATCCCGTCTGGCGGGCGCGGAAGGCCGGCGACCGCATCGTCATGCTCGCCCGCTATGCTGAAGGGCGCTCCGGCGCGCCACGCTTCCTTCTTTCGGCCTTTTGCGGTGCGAAGAACATCGACGTGCGAGACTCCGCAGGGCAGGTGTTCACGGCGACGAGCTGCTACGCGCCATCCTTTGTCGGTTGTCGAGCCGTAGGGCGCGGCGATACCGACATCGTGACGGCTAACGCTGACTCCATGCTGGCGGCTGGCATCATTGGTCCTTACGTTTCGGACTGCGTCTTCCGGGGCCTCGAAGACGACGGTATCAACATCGGGACAAACACGGGCGAGCTTTCGACTGTACCGAAGGATGGTCGCTACCACCACCCCGGGCCTGGCGGCGGGGCGCATCCCCATGTCGGCATCTTCCTTGCCGACGGCGTGGACGGGCACATCAAGATGTTCGGGAGGATCGGCCCTGATGGTGCCACGACGCGTCCTCTGCCGGACGACGCCGTCCCTGCGGACGCCCTTGCCGTCCCCTCGGCGAAGGAGGCGAGGATCACCGGCTACATGGAAACGCAGGCGAAGAAGACCCTTCGCCCGGATCGCGTGATCCGCGTCCCTGGCACCGTCGGCGCCGTCGTGCGCAACTGCGAGTTCTCGCGCCTCCGTGGGCGGGGCGTCCAAGTCCACTGCGCCAACATGCTGATCGAGTCCGTAAAGGTGTCGGACGTGACGGGCTGCGGGATTTCCGTTCACGGGCTAATCTCCTGGGGGATGTGCTTCAACCTCCACAACATCCTCGTGCGCGACTGCTCTTTCACGAAACTCGGAGAAACCGGCGCGCGGGTGTCGCCCGCCTTCCTTGTGCAGGGCGATGCGCCTAAGCACAGGATGCAGTTTGGGATAGAGTTCGATAGGTGCATCTTTGAGCCTGGGGAAGGGTGCCCGGCGGCGGTTGTCGGCAACACGGACGACGTTCTTTTCAAGGACTGCATGATGGTCGGCAACTTTTCTTCCGCTCCTGTCAAGGTGATTGAAAGCGCGACGAATGTGCGTGTCGAGGGCTGCACAGTGGGTAAGGTCGCGGCATACGGCTAGGAGACTTTCCTCAAATGCGAAAAGTCCGGCCCCGTCCGAGACGGCATCTGGAACTTCCCAGAGCCGCGTCCTGAAGTGAAGACGCTCAGGACGACCGCGTGCGCTCTTGGGCTGGACATGTCGCGGAAGGGTGCCCTGTCGTGGCTGCGCTCTTGCGCGATGGGTCAGGAGTTCGCGGCGAACGACGGTTCATCGCTCTTTTCTCTCAGCTTCAAAAGACTTTCTGACCCCTCCGCGGGAACGCGCATCCTCACCGCTGCTGATGCGTCCGACTTCTCCTTTGAGGCCGCGCCGCGCGAAATTCGGCTTGTCTATTCCGGTTTCCCGGACTGCGCCGCGAAGGTCGTCTGCACGGTGTCGGCCAGACGCGGCGACAATAAGATCTACTGGGACATCGAGACGGAGGTTGCCGACGGCTGGGCGCTCGTCTCCAGCGACTATCCCGTTCTGGCACTGAAGGCATCGCCGGACATCTCCTCTCCGTTCGCTTGTGGACACTGCCGACAGTCGCTCTTCTTCATGGCAATCGATGGCGTTTCTGGCGCGGAGAAAACGTTCAGAGCTGAATCCTTAAGTGGAGTTTCCCATTGGGCGTTTAGCCGTATCGGCATGCAGACCGGCATCGCGAAGCAAGACTACAAGGTCGTCATCGCCGTATTGGACGGCGTGTCAGGGAAAGCGCCGGACTGGCGCGATGCGGCGGAAGTATTCCGGGAATGGTCGCTTGCGGGCGGCGATGATCCACTCAAAGTGACGACGAAGGCCGCCGACGGATTGGCTTCGTGTCCTAAACAGCCTTTGAAGGTGATCTTCCTCGGTAACTCAATTAACGGGACGCCGCCCTCGAAGCGCTGGGACGGCAACTGGGGCATGACGGCAAGCTGGCCATTTCGCGACTATGTGGCCCAGACCGTGAAAGGCCTCGAGGACCTCAGCGGGCGGCGCGTCGATTGGCGACGGAGGAATCTTTCGCAATGGGAGCGCAACCTTTCGACTTGGAACACCCATGAAAAGCTGGCGGATTTTGTTGCCTTCAAGCCCGACATCGTCGTAATCGCCCTTGGCGAGAACGTGCCGTCGCTGAAGACCGAAGCCGATCAGGCGCTCTACCGCAAAAAGCTGACGGAACTTGCACGGCTTTTCAAGGATTTGGGCGCCAACATCGTAATCCGCTCGCCTTTTTGGCGGCTCGCCCACCACCGGGAGATCTGCGATGCGGTGGCGCATGAAGTTGGCGCGGCATACGCGGACTTGAAGGGCTGTGGTTCCGACGACCCGTCGCTCCTTGCCCTCGGCTCGACCACTGACGACGCCGTTGCCGGTCATCCCGGCGATAAGGGCATGTCAAAAATAGCAGAAGTCGTCCTCAAGGCGATCACGGATGCGGACATTCTGTCCACCATTCCTTAATCAATCGTAAGCCACCCCTAAACCAAGGATACAAAACATGAGCAAACCAAATTGCAAATTCTCCGTTGTAGCTTTTGCTTCGCTGGCAGCGGCTACGGTGTGCGCGTCTGAGATCGGTATTGACTGGGGCCACACAGAAGGGATCGAGATTCCCTCAGGCCAAAGCGCTGTGCAGTCCGACGCCGTGCGCGTCTCCGATGGCGGCGCCTTTGTAAAAACTGGCGAAGGCACACTTGTCCTGCCGCTCGCGAACCTGAATGCCATCGCCGAAGTCCCGGTGGAGGTGCGAGGCGGACGTCTCGAAATCGAGCCTGGAGCGCCTGAAGCGGCGGCAGTCGCCGTGCCTTCCGTGGTCGCTGACAAGTCCGCATTCTGGGTCGATGCATCGGAGGAGGGGTCGTTCGTCCTCAACGGTTCCGTCGTTACACGCTGGTGCGACCGCCGCGAGACGGATGTAACAACGCCTACGCTTTACAATGCAAGGCCTGCCAATGCATCGAACAGCGGAACGGATGCCATCGATCAGACGATAGTCGAGAAGGATGGTTTAAAGGCTGTGTACTTCGGTGGATACAATCAGCAGAACAAACGGTATATGCAGTTCTATCGTGGTGCATCTTCTGTAAATGCAATCGTGAACATACGCCACGCATTCGTTGTCTTCGGTGTTTTCGACTGCTACAACGGCCCCCTTGGCTCCGGGGCAAACCCGGATGACTGGTTCTCGGCGTCAGCCGTAGCCCAGATGTCCAGTCCGCCCAAATATTTCAGCATCCGCTATGGCGAGGCCTCTCCCGGCGCCTTCACGGCGCGACACTACCTCGACGGCCAGCGCTTTGATCCATGGTCCACGACAGTGAAGAGCGGCTTTCAGCTCTGGGAGACGCATTTTCTTGACAATACCGGAACTGCGGGCAACTTCTTCAACCACAAGGGCGCGGCCAAACGACAGGGCGGTGACTACATTTCAGAGGTAATCCTTTTCACGAACGACTTGACGGTTGTGGAGCGTCTCCAGGTGCAGGAATACCTGCTCGAAAAGTGGGGTCTCGCCAGCGATGCCCGCACGACGCGCGGCGTTGCCGTGACAGTCGCTCCCGATGCAACGGCCGCCATCGCGAATGCGTCGGCGCTTGAGTTCCCTACCTCCTCGGTTACGCGCCTTCGCGGCGTCGGGATGTTTGAAAAGACTGGAGTCGGCGAACTAACCATCGACCATCGCTCGCTGGATCTCGTCGACTACGAGGGCGAATTCGACTTTGCTGACGGAAGCCTCTTTGTGCGACGAGGAGCCGTTCCTGCATTGAAACTCACGGGGGGCAGCGTCGTCACCTTTTCGCCCTCCAGCCGGACGAGCGCGGGCACTGGCTCGGCGGAGGCCTACGAAGGTTACGGCTTCGCCCTGACCAAAACCTCCGACGGCACTCCAGGACAGATTGTGAAGAAAGGCTCTGAAGAGATTCGCGTACATTCAATCACAACAGGCGTCGAACGCCTGGACGTTATGGCTGGTGACTTCGCTCTCGTGGCGACTCCGGCCGGAAACGTCGTCGATGGATCATCGCCCCTTTCTGCGACCATTCCGAATGCCGACTTTGAAGAGCCCTTCGTGGCAGATACGTCCTATAACAGGAAAGCCCTTAGCACGACAACAGCTTTCAACCATTGGTTCAAGGACGGTAACGATGTAGTGGCTTTCATCGCCGAGGACTATTCGCCAGGCGATGCAGGGGCGTCGAGCCCGCATAAGCGGGCGACCATCAGCCCCTATCCCATTCGCCAGGGATACAACGCCCTGACGATTGGCAACAAAGGAAGCGCCTACACGACCGAGGCCGTGTTCCCGAAGAGCGGCCATTACGAGATGACCATTCTAGAATCGAGTCGCTTCCACACTTCTGGCATCGGCTCAGGGTACTTCCTGGCGAATCCCGGCTACGATGTGATGATTGGCGATGACTGGACATCAGCACAACCGGTGGCGCACCGCGCCGTGTCCAACTCCGGGTGCTGGATCGAAGTCCGAATCCCGCTCGGCTATGTCGAGGCCGGAACGAAGACGTTTGGCTTCAAGGGACCACAGTGGAGCGGAGGTACGACGCTCCTTCTGGACGACATTAAGGTGCGGTTCGTCGGCGAGCGCCAACCGCTCGGTCTTGTCGCGATTCCAAACGGGGATTTCGAGTCCGTGACGAACCGCACCATCGCGGCGAGCGGAAGCAGCAACCAGGCGATGTATCCTGCGCGCACGAACGCGAACGAGGCCGTCGGCTGGACTTTCGTCAACTCGAATACGGCGGTTCCAGCCGCCGCAGTTGTCGCTGCCTACTGCTCTCCAGCCACGGGCACGGACAACAACTCCGCCAGCAACGGCAACGAGCTGATGCCATACGGCGACCATGCGGATGGCCTCGCCGGGACTTTCCACCTGTCGCTTTGCGGGACGACAGGTTCCGCTAGGACGACATTCGCTGTTCCAGCCGGCGTTTATCGCCTGAAGGGCAGAATCGCCCAGTGGGGCGGCAAGGTCAATGGTAGTGATTTTCGCAACGAGAGGCCGTCCGCCGTGGCAACTGCGACCGTTGGCGGCCAGAATGTCGCGCTCGGATCTGTCGCGACTTCCGACCACCGCATGCTCGAATATGCCTGGCCAAACCTCCTCACGGTGTCGCAGGACGGCGATGTCACGCTGTCGCTCGCGGCGGGGGCTGCAGCGGATTCCGTCCTTGTCGACGACCTTGTGTTGGAAAGCGTCGCCTCCGGCAACGGGGACGAAAAGGAGCTGGTCGTCAATGGCAGTTTTGAGCAGCCCGGAGCCGACGACGGTGGTGCGTCTCTGGACGGATGGACGCGGGTTTCGCCCTCGTTTGGCTCGACTATTGCCAGCGTAGTGAACCCGCAGTACGACTATTCTGTCAACCCGGGCAACAACACGCCGAATCAATTTGGTCACGCTCCCTACGACGGTGTCGCCTACGCACGTATATTCAACGACGGCGGCTTCTACCAGGCAATGACATTGGATCCAGGTGTATACCGTCTTTCATTCGCCGTGCATTCCCGCGTGAACGAAGGGTACGGGAACAATCCGATCCGCGTTTGGCTCGGTGATTCTTCCGGGGGCCTGGTGGCTGAGATAGGTGAGACAAAAGTTAACGGCATCGCGGACATTGTTCATGTTTGGCACTTCCGAGTCTCAGCCTATGGCGAGTACAGGCTGTATCTGCAAGGCACGGATTATTGGAAACAGCAATTTGCGTCGGACGGAAAAACGCATTGCTCCATTGTTGATGGCGTATCTCTCAAGAAAATTCGCGACGAACTGGTGCCGCCGACTGTATCGAAAAAATTAAAAGTTGTCGTTAATACTGGCGCTACATTACGTCTTGACTTTGATGGCACGATGGATGTCGGACGGCTTGTGCTTGGCGGTAGTGCAATTGCGAAGGGCAGAACAGTTAGTGCGGCAACCCATCCCGAGTATATTCAAGGACGAGGGATATTGACAGTGACTGGCAAGGGCGCTCCAGGTCTAATCTTCACTGTCAGGTGAACAACAGGTGGAGAGTTCAAAGTATAAAAGGGGAAAGTGAATATGAAGAAGATCCTATTTGCCGCGGCTGCGGTTGCTTCGATTGGGGCCTTTGCGGCCGTTCCGTTCAAGCTCGGGATAGCCGGGTTCACGTTCCACAAGCGCACGCTCGACGATGCTCTTGCGATTATGCAGAAGGCTGACGTCCACTATCTTTGCGTAAAGGACTTCCACCTTCCTTTTTCCGCGACTGACGCCGACATCGCCGTGTTCAAGGAGAAATGCGCGTCATACGGCGTGACTCCCTATGGGATTGGCCCGGTCTATGTCAAAGACGTGGCTAAGTTGCGTGAGCAGTTCGAGTTTGCCAAACGACTCGGCGTCGGGACCATTGTCGGCGTTCCCTACGAGCCGACCGATGAAAAGGATACATGGCACAAACGCCGCGGTTCGCGCAAGCTCCTTCTCGAGATTGACAAGCTCGTAAAGGAGTTCGACATAAAGTATGCGATCCACAATCACGGGCCGGATTCGCCAGAGATGTTTCCCGACGTGGAGTATGGGTGGAACCTCATCAATGACCTCGACCCGCGTATCGGCTTCTGCATTGATGTTGGCTGGGAATACGGCAGCGGGAAGGACCCGGCCGCGACGATCCGTAAGTACGCCGACCGCATCTTTGATGCGCACATCAAGAATTTTCCGAAGGGGGAGAAGAACGGCGGCTCAATCCCGCTCCCGCGTGGCAAGATTGACCTCGTGCCAGTCTTCCAGGTGTTTGCCGACATAGGATACGAGGGTGTCTGCTCGCTTGAATACGAGGTGGATTTCCAAGACAATCTCCTCGCCGTCGTCGAGTGTATCGCCTATGAACGAGGCATCTGTGACACGCTCAAGGCGAAGCCCGTGATTGAGACTGCACGCGAGTGTGCGAATAGCTTGCCTGCAGACGAGAAGTCTGAATCTGCCGAGTTGTGAGAAAAGACTCATGAGATGGCGGTAATTTTGAACAAGAAATGGCGCAATGGATTGATCCGTTCATGTTGATGACACCGGAATGACGATTGCGGTGTAAATGAGATGATGGTACAATCTAGCCGGAGCATTACTATGAAAAACACTATTGCGATTACTTTTACACTGGCCGTCGTTTCGTTGGCGGCTTTTGCAGACATACGTACGGTGGAGATGGAGCCGGGCGAGAATTGGTGGGGTGCTGCGAACTTCTTCGGCACGAACATGCCTTTCACGGCGAAGACGGATTTGAAGATTGACCTTCGGCGGCGCAACTACTCAAACCAGTGTGCGTCGATGCTTATTTCCGACAGGGGACGCGTGATCTGGGCGGATGAACAGTCCGAGATTGTCGTCAAAGGCGGGGTGATCACGATGGACGCGGACTCGCCAGTCATTGTTGAGATGGCCAGTGAACGGACGCTTGCGGGTGCGTACCGTTACGCGATGCGTCGCTGGTTCCCGCCGTCGGGTCGCGCTCCCGATGCGCGGTTCTTCACCTCTCCCCAGCTCAACACGTGGATTGAACTTACATACCACCAGAACCAGAAGGACATTCTTGAATACGCGCGGTCGATGGTCGCGCACGGCATCTCGCCCGGCGTCATCATGATCGACGACACGTGGCAGACGGGATATGGTGTATGGAAGTTCGACGCAGACCGCTTTCCCGATCCGAAGGGAATGGTCGACGAACTTCACCGGATGGGATTTAAGGTCATGCTGTGGATGTGTCCCTATGTCGGCATGGACACACCGGCGTTTCGGCGGATCGCGTGGGGACAGAATCCGGACGACGTTCGCGGATATCCGACCAGGGGTGGCTTCCTCACCGATGTCAGCAAAGCCGTTCCCGGCGAAGGGGAGTATAGCTTCAAGGAGAAGCCCAAGGCGTGCGGTTGGTGGAACGGTTACTCTGCATTTCTCGACTTCTCGCATCCGAACGCGAACGCTTGGTTCGCGGAGACGTTGGATGGACTTGTGAAGGACTTTGGCGTGGACGGCTTCAAGCTTGACGGCGCAGACCTCGGCGCATACGACCTCAGCGACCGCCGTGCGTTCGATCCAAAGGCCACAAGCGGCTCATTGAACAATGGATACTGCGCCTACGCGCTCAAGTATTCGTTTAGCGAGATCAGGAATACATGGCGCATGCAGCAAGCGCCTGTCGTTGTGCGGCTCCATGACAAGAAGCATGAATGGAGTGCGCTCGACAGGATTGTCGCGGATATGATCGGCGCAGGGCTCCTCGGGCAGCCGTTTATCTGTCCCGACATGGTTGGCGGTGGCGACTGGATCGCGTTCATACCGGGCTCGCCGTTCGAGCAGGAGCTCTTCATTCGCTCCGCGCAGATTCACGCCCTTTGTCCGATGATGCAAATCTCCGCCTCGCCTTGGCGCGTGCTCGATGCGGAGCACCAGGCGATTTTCTCCAAGACGCTTGCCTTGCGTCAGAAGTTTGCGCCGCGCATCGCCGCTCTTGCAGAAAAGGCCGGGAAGGACGGAGAGCCGATTCTGCGCAATCTCGAATACAATTATCCCGGTATGGGTTATGCCGGAATCATCGACGAGTTCATGATGGGTGACGAACTGCTTGTCGCGCCGGTGTTGAAGAAAGGCGCGACATCACGCAAGGTCGTACTTCCGCCCGGGAAGTGGAGCGCCGACGACGGGCAGGTCTACGACGGCCCCGCGACAATCGAGGTCTCCGCGCCACTTTCACGCCTGCCGTATTTCGTGAAGCATTCATTTGTCGCCAATTCACACTTTTCATTCGTTCCACATGGACCGCCGAATTTTTGGTATAATATCCCGTATAATGAATCTTTTGAAATATATTATCGGAACGAAGAACGACCGCGAGCTCAAGAAGCTCTGGCCGATCGTGCGCGAAATCAACCGTATCGAGGCGGAATATCAGTCGAAAAACCTCAAGGATGAGGATTTTCCGCGAATTACGCAGGAGTTCAAGGATCGCGTCGCGAAGGGCGAGTCGCTCGACCACATTCTACCCGAGGCATTTGCACTCGTCAAGAACGCGTGCCGCCATCTGTGTGGGACGACCGAGGAGGTCTGCGGGCACACCCTCACCTGGAACATGGTTCCGTTCGACGTCCAGTTGATCGGCGGCATCGTTCTCCACCAGGGCAAGATATCCGAGATGCAGACGGGCGAGGGCAAGACCCTCGTCGCGACGCTTCCGCTCTACCTCAACGCCCTTGCCGGGAAGAACGTGCAGCTCGTCACGGTGAACGACTATCTCGCCAGGCGCGACGCGTCGTGGATGGGCCATCTCTACAAGTACCTCGGCCTTACGGTGGGGTGCATCCAGAACTCGATGGACTCCGAGGAGCGCCGTGCGCAGTACGCGTGCGACATCACCTACGGCACGAACAGCGAGTTCGGCTTCGACTACCTGCGCGACAACGGCATGGCGCAGCGTCCCGAGGACGT
>JAEEGL017435863.1_pt1 | contig 12314 bp, 2 predicted proteins | sample 9134231 | NCBI WGS metagenome assembly JAEEGL01 (sample SAMN16246548, study PRJNA631951) | gut metagenome | biome: gut microbiome; feature: rumen; material: fiber-attached | host: Bos | place: Iran: Karaj | collected 2018-10 | reverse complement strand
CAATTCAGCCGGACACAACAAAGGGATGGGTAGCATACGGAACAAAGATGGACATTACTGGCCAGACCTGGAACGGAAGATTCACAGTACCTGATGATGTAGCACAACCAGGAAACAATACAGCATTGTATATTTCTGCAGGTGCAGTAGATAATTCTGGAACTAACGGTAATCATGGTTATTCGGCACCAGTTGCAGTTGTAGTAGATAGAAAAGCACCTTCTATTGCAAGTTCCGGAGTATTTGTTGATACAACAAATGTTTCAACTTTAGGTTCAAGTACAACAAATTGGTTTAATAATACAACCGTAAACCTCAACGGAACCTTCGAAGATGACGGAAGCGGAGTAAAGAAAGTCTTGTATAAGGTAATGAAGCAGGGAGAAAACGCATATGGAACAGATCAAAGCGTAGCATCAGATGGTGAGTTCAGTTTAAACGTAAAAGACCTGAAAGAGGGAATCAACAAGATAAAAATCTGGGCAGAAGACGGAGTAGGAAATCCGTCATCTGATGAAGCAGAATATATCGTAAAAATTGATTCAAAGCTTCCAGAAGTAGTCTCTGAAGGCGGAATGCAGTATTCAGACGGAAGTGCATGCAACATAAGCTTTACAGTAAAGGACGAAGGAACATCATCAGGACTGGCAAAGGTAGAACTTACAAGCGACAAGGTTGCAACAAAAATAGAAATAACAAGCGGCCTTACAAGCGGAGAGGTAGCACTTACACAGAATGTACAGAGCCTGCTTCCAGCAAACGGAATGGCATCAATAACAGCTACCGTATATGACAAGGCAGGAAACAGCAATTCAAAAGTAGTAGGAACCGTAATGAAGGATACAGACGGCCCTACTGTAAAGATAAACAGTACAACATCTAAGAAAGATAAGGTAACCCTAGTCGGAACAGCAGATGACGGAACAGGAAGAGGAATCAGAAAATCAGCCGGACTCGAACTGTATTATGCAAAAACAAGCAGTGCACCATCAAAACCGACAGCAGCAACAATCGGAGAAGGAAAGACCTGGAAACAGCTTGCAACAAAAGAAATAACAACAGGTGACGCTGTACAGTCAAGCCTCGACTGGTCATGGGAAATAGATGTATCAGATGAACTAGGAGCTGACAACAATAACACAGATGTATATTTCTCAGTAATGGCAACAGATGATTCAGGAATAGGAAACAAAGGGTATTCAGATGCAAAGAAGGTAACAATAGACCGCAAGGAACCTGAATTCTCAAGCCTTACAGTAGGCGAAAAGACAGGAAGTGCAATTGGAAACTTCTGGTATAAAGCTGATACCCTGCGGGTAAGTGCGTCATTTACAGATGAAGGCGGAAGCGGAGTAAAGACCGTAAAGTGTAAGATTGGCGATGCCGGAGATGAACAGGAAGTACCGTCATCTGGTTTGAATCTTTCAGGCTTTGAAGAAGGAAATAATATTCTTTATGTATGGGCAGAAGATGAGGCAGGAAATGAATCAGATCCAACAAGCTATACAGTAAAAGTTGATACAACACTGCCACAGGTAACTTCAAAACAGTCAGGAAACGTATACTCAAATGGAGGCGCATATACAATCAGTGTAGATGTATCTGAAAGCGGATCAGGAATAAAGGAAGTGGTATTCTCTGCATCAGGAAAAACAGACATTAAAGTAACTTCTCCTGCAACAGGCACCACAACATATTCAGCAGATGTACAGAGTCTTCTGTCTTCAAGCGGTTCAACAACAATCACAGCGACAGCATATGACAATGCCGGAAACCAGGGAAAGGAAACAGCTGCAAAGGTAACAATCGATAACGATGAACCTGTACTTGCAATCAAGACACCGTCAGACAATACGTCATATTCTGGAACAAGCGTAATCTTAAGCGGAACAGCAGACGATGGAACAGGCTCCGGACTTGATGCAGATGAAAAGATAACACTTTACTATACGACAAAGGTTCCAACAGAATTAACCCAAGAGCATACAGCGTATGGAGAAAATGAAGCTTCAGTTATACCAGATACAACAAAAGGTTGGTTAGCATACGGCACAAAGATAACAGCCGCTGCAAGCTGGACAGTAACATTCGATACAACAGCCATAACAACAGCAGACGACAACAAGGCTGTATACTTTGCTATAGGAGCAAAGGATAAGTCTGGAACAGGAAACCAGGGATATTCTGAGCCAAGAATGGTAACTGTAGACCGCGAAAAACCAGCATTTGTAAGTATTACTATAGATAATAAAGATCCAAGTACTGTTGCATGGTTTACAAATGAAACACTCAATATAAATGGTTCTTTCACAGATGCTGGAAGTAAGGTAAAAACAATCTGGTATAAGGTAAAGAAGCAGGGTGAAACTTCATACGGAACAGCAAAATCAATTGCTACAACAACAGGTCATTTTAATACCAATATTGAGGATTTCGCAGAAGGAACAAACTATATTACTATCTGGGCAGAAGATAATGTAGAAAATGCTTCTACTGAAACTATTTATACTGTTCATGTAGATAAGAATGATCCTAATATAACTTCAAATTACACTGAAACAATACCAACTAAAGGTTCTGAAGGTGCTGCTTGTACAATCGCTGTAAGTGTAGCAGATCCAGGAACTGTAGCTGGTTCAGAAACTATTGGTAGTTCAGGAATTAAGAGCGTTGTTTTCTCAAGAGATGGAATAGCTACAACAATACCAGCAATAGGAAATAATGGTACATATTCTGCAGATATAAAGAGTATCTTGGGAACAACAAGCGGTACCTTTACTATTAATGCTACAGCAGAAGATTATGCAGGAAGAAAAACAACAAAACCTGTAGCTATGGTAATGGTTGATACAGACGGACCTACAGTTGCAATTACAAGTCCAACTGCTTCGTCAACAGTAAATGGTGCTATTTCATTAAAAGCAACAAGTGAAGATAATGTAGGTGGAACAGGGCTTAAAGTAGATTCAGATACAGAAAAATCTTTCAATCTTTATTATACAACTGATTCCGCATTAGGTGCAAAAGACGGAACTACTGAAGCAAAGACAATTACTTCAAGTGATATCGGAAATTCTGCAGATTCAAAATTCAAACTCATTAAGAGTATTACAAATACTGCATCAGTTACATTTACACAGATTGATACAACAAAGCTTGACGGTTCAAATGCTACAAGTGGAGATGTTTATTTCATGGTTTCATCTTCAGATAAAGCTGGTAATGTAGGTTATTCTAAGCCTATATTAGCAACAATTGATCAGGATACAGACCGTCCGGTTATCAAGCTTAATGCAATCACATTACCAGCTGCTATGTCTGCAACTTCTAATGTAAATTATGAGAACTCAGAAATCAGTGGAACAATCAGTGATGATGATGGATTCCCTTCAGAACTTTGTTATAGTACAAATGGAAGCACATGGACAACAGATAATCTGACTTATTCTTCATCGGATGGTTCTTTCAGCCTTTCATTAGATGATGGAAAAAATCAGACTATTTACTTCAAAGTTACAAATGTGGCTGAGTACGAAGGTCAAACCGCAAAGACCTTCGAAACAAAAGTATTTACAACAACTCCTTCAAATGTTGCTTTACTTGCTACACCGAAACTTACAGATAAAGCTGGAACAAAATATGGATATAAAGATTCGGCAGATACAGCAAAAAATACTGTTCTTTATATGACAATCGATACTTCTGCTCCAGAAACAAAAGACTTTAAGTATAAACTTACATCTGGATCAACATGGCAATCAGCAATTTCAAGTGAACAGTTTGGAGGAACCAATAATACAATTGATATTCAGCAGTATGCTTATGATGTGGTAGGTGTTCAGAAAGTTTATCTTTCTCTTCCTGTACATAGTAGTGATGGAACTTCTACTGCTATAACAGCATGGTCTTATACTGATAGCAATAGAAAGAAGAAAACTTACTATACAAGTGGCAATAAGCCAACAACAGATACAAAGTGTTATGAAGATTATGCTTCAATGACAGGTACAGGCAAAACAATTACAGCTGTTGGAACAAACTTTGGTTCAATTACTGTAGACGGAAATGAATATTCCCGCGAAGCATATATCTTCCCTATGATAAAAACAGAAACTTCAGATGAACAAGATTTTGACTTGTGGCAAACAGCTTCATCTTCACCAGTTAATGTTTCAAATCTTGCTTCTAGCAACCGTGTTGCTTCTATTATTACATTTGATGGAACAAAGCAGACAAAAGATACAGTAAGTATTACTGTAGATAACACTGCTCCAGTCGCAAGAGTAACAAGTCATGCAGAGGATGATCAGATTGGTGCCGCATTCCTATTAAAAGGTGGCTTTACTGACAGTGATGCTCCTAATACTTTAAAGTATATTCTTTCTACAAGTGCAACTGCACCTGCAACGAATTCAACAGATTGGAATAGTCGCCCAGAAGTTGCAGCTGTAACTTCAATGAACTGGACAATCTTCTTTGATGGGGCAGACTCTTCAACAACAGAAACTCACGCTTCTATGCCAAAGGGTATTGTTGCAGAATTGCTTGCCAATGTAATTATAAGTGAGACTGGTGCTAATCAAGGAAAAGCAGTTTATAGAGAAGCAGAAAACGGTCATGCTGCCGGAGATTTGTACAGAACAATTACACCAGTTTATTTCCACTTGCTTTCAGTTGACCCAATTGGAAATAAGAGTGTTTCTACAACAAAACTCAGACTCGATCCTCAGGGCGATATTCCAAAGATTGAAATGTCTTATCCTTTTGTAAGTAATAAAGCTGAGGATGTTGTTCCAGGTACAAGCATTCATATTGCTAAGTTGAGTGGTACTATTCGTGCTCAAGGTTCTGCCGAGGATGATAAAAACATCGTAGGAATCTACATGCAGATTGACCCTGTGTTTACGAAGAATGCGCAGAATCAATATGTCTTCAATTCTAACTGGGATACTGTAGCTTGTGTAAACGGCAAAACTCTTGCTCAAAATGGATACATAATTGAAGATATGTACACAAGCTACAATGACTTTAAGAATTTGTCTTCAGGTGATACAGGTTATAAGACTAATGGACCAAAAGGAATCAAAGTAGGAACAACACCTTCTTGGAATATATCTCTTAATGCTAATGGAGAATTTAATAAAGCCAATGATCTTAACTACATTGCAATCAAATTCTACGCAGTTGATGAAGATGGTAACATTAGTGTTTGGGATGAAACAAAAGATCCTGTTGTAGTTTCTATAGACTCAGATGCTCCAAAGTTTGGCTCGAGTGAACCATTCTATCTGTATCAGTATGGATTCAAGGAAATGTCTACTGGAAAAGTTTATTATGCAAACAAGAAGACACCTGAAACTGGAGATCAGCTCTATTCAGATCCAGGATGTAATACACCAGTAACTGGAAAAACTTATCCTGAAGATGGAACGGGCTATACTTCTGCAATAACTTCTATTCAATATGCAGATAATATGTGGCTTAATGGAGAATGGTGGCTTGTAGGTTCTGTAGAAGATGAAAATGATATTTCTGAATTAAAGATTAATGCAGTGGATGTAATGTCTAGTTTTGAAACAAAAGCCTGGACTAGTACACATGGTTATCTTTTGAATTATAAGATTGGTAATAATACAGCCGATACTTATGGTTCAATTAGTTATAAGATTATTGCAAAAGATAATTCAGAGGATAAAACTTCTGGTGAATATACAATTAATATCAAATACGATAATAAAAGGCCATCTTTAGCTGCAACCACTGATGACGACTTCAATATTTCAACTGATGTTAAAAACGACAACGGCTTCTATAAAGTACAGTCTGTAGTAACCGAAGCAGATGGAGAAAGTGGTTTTGATAAGGTATTCTTCTATTTCAAACGTGGAACTAATATCTTTGACGCTTACATGCCAAAAGAAAATGATGCTAACAAACCTTCGAATCTGGTAGAAGATTCAAATATCTTCTGGAAAACTAATACCGTAACTAAGGTTGAAGGAAAGAATATTACTGTAACTGCTGATGCAAACATTCACAAAGGCGGTCTTGTAAAAGTATTTGGTTCTATTTATACAATCAAAGATATTACAGGGAACGGTACAGTAATTACCTTAAGCGGTAATCCACCTGCTTTAGCAGCTAATACCACTGAAACTGCGTATTTTGCAATTGGTCATGTTGTAGATCATGCAGGAACAGAAACAGAAGGTAAAAAGGCTAACAAGTATAAGGGCAATGTTTATGGAAAAGGTTACTTTAGCGACAGTCCAGATGACGATGGGGACCTTATGCTTGAAAAAGTTTCTACAGGAAGTGCAAAAACTCTCTGGTATGGTTGTATAAACTCTCGAAATATTCCTGATGGAACTATAGAAATTCATTATGTTGCTTTCGACAAAGCTGGAAATATGTCTCATGGTGCTGTAACAAATGCTGCAATAAGTAATAATGCTCCACGTCTTGCAGGACTTACAGTATGGACAGATTACAATGGTGATGGTGTAGAAGATGCAGCAGAAAAGGATTCAAAATACTATACATCTAAACCACGTAAAATTGATGGAGAATATATCCAGCGGGCTACAGCTTTAACTTCTGATTTATATGTAACTGGAAATGGAAAAGAAGTTGAAGATGGTGCTACACAATTTATGCGTGTAACAGATACAACCTGCTTCTATCCAGAAATCATTGGTGGTAACGGTGACTTATATTACAGCTATAAGATTGGAACAGGTAATGATTCAACCGTATGGGGAACTGGCACTAATGGAAAAGCTGGAAACAGCGGAACAACTAAGTTCTCTACAATTACAAGAAAAGAATACTCAGATGAAGCTGCAGATTACATGGTAGAAGATGAAAACCTTGAAAGCTATATTAATGGTGCTGACTCTACCGGTAAGTTAGATTCTATTGAAGTACCTGCAACTACTACAGTAACAAATGGTCTTTCTCTTGAAAATCTTGGTGATGGCCTTACTTGGTTTGAGTATACAATCTGGGATAGTACAGAGGATAAAAAGCCGTTTGATGCAACTGGTAAACAGATAAACACAACACTTTCTGCTAAGTTCACAGTTCTTTTGAATATTGCTTATCAGGATTCTCAGAAACCAGTTGCAACAATATCTCCATTCTATTGGAACAGCAAATCAGATAACTCAGTAAAATGGAATAATGATGAACCTCTTGGTCATATAGAACTTGAAGCTGATTTGTCTGACGAATTGATTTCAACATTTGGTGATACTGCAAGTCTCAAAAAACCTAAGGTTTCTGGAACAATTGTTGTAAGGGGAACTGCTTACGACGATGTTCGACTTGGTTCTCTCTGGGCTCAATTTACCGGACAGAAAGGTTTGAACACTGCTAAAGAAATTGCAACATTCTCGAACGGAAAGTGGACTGAAAATTCAAATGCTGCTGATGGCTGGTCTGCAAAGGTAGAACCAGTTTCATTTGGTTCAGATGGACATTTCATAAAATGGACACTCGAAATTGATACAGCCAAAGTTTCAACCGGTTCAGATGTAGTAGGAAAGAACCGTGTACTTGAAGTTTATGCAAAAGATGCTCGTGGAAATAATGGTGATGGAAATCAGTCTGCAAGCTCTTCTGAGCAAACAGTAAATCCAAGCTACACCTGGAGCGAAGTAAAAGGAACAACGGATCCAGAAAAAGAGGCAGCACTCAAGACCTATTATCTCGACAAAGATTTTACACAAAAAGTAACTGCCGAGACTGCAGACACAACAAAAGTTTATAGGCCATATAATACTTCTGCAACTTGGGGTACCGTAAAAGGTGAAAATGGAGCCACAGATAAATACTTCACTGACATGAAGTGTACAACCCCAGCTTCTGCTTTAACTTCAGAAACTGCAACTGTATATACTTCTATTAAGACGCCATATTATAAGATGGATGTTGTACCTTATATTACCGGGGTTACTACAGCACTAAAGAGTAAACTAAAAACAAGTATTGTAGATGCTTATACAAGAACAACTCTTGGAAATTACATTGTACGCGATAATGAAACTGTAACCTTTAATGGATACAATCTTGCGGGTGCAGAGTATGTTAAGACAAAAGGAACTGGAAATACTGATGATACACTTGTTACTTTGACTGGTACTAATACAAATCAGCTTGCAATTTCCAATGTAACTGCCTCTAGTTCAATAATGCTCAAGGTTGGCGATTTGTACACAATCAACAACATGAATAACAACAATGCAAAAGGCGCTTATACTGGAACAATTTCTGATATAAGTTCTTACAGCGACTTGAGCAATTACGCATACAACAGAATGCCAAATAACCGCGGTAACAATCTTTTGACAGATGATGTTTACTTTGATGTTTGGCAGTTTGTTGCAAAAGCAGGTGAGCCTGTCAGTGGTGAATTGCGTGAACCAGTAGTAAAGGTTAACCCGGTAACAGGAAAACTTGGCTTTGCCTTTGTTTCTGGACCAGCCGACTTCTCAATGCCAGACGGACATAATACTCATGATGATGATGTTACATATACTGTATTCCAGCACAACTATGCAACCTTCTCGAATGTAAGCATGTGTTATGATGATCTTGGTTATTCTTATGCTGTTGTAACTGGTTTGGATACTTATCCAAATGGTAATACAAGCACTTATGCTGGTAGGTTTACTTTCCAGACCAGCCGATGGGGTGTTTCTTCTACTACCGATATGAATGATAATTATAATGGAACCAGAAAGATTCGTCTTGAAGCTATTGGTTTGCCTGGTGATAGTAGGTGCTATGTGAAAGGTCTTTATCCAAGCTCCTATACTATGACAGAAACACGTTTCTATTCTCCAAGTATTGTTGCAACAAATCATGGAAATGATACTTCTGTGTATCTTGCTTACTATGATTCTGTTCAAAACCAGATACGCTTCCGTTATGGAAATACTGTTCCTGGAACAAAACAGAACTTTAGTAATTTCCAAGATAATACTGGATTAGGTACTGTAAATTCACAGAGCAATGGTGATGATAGAAAGCATGTTTTTGAAGCAAATACAAATGCTTTTAGCCTTATAGCAGGTTCAGACTGGCAGGGACCAAAAACAACTGCTGATGAAGCTAATGGTTATACAAAGCATATAGGCACAAATTACTTCTACGACACCGGCTATGGAGCAGCAAAATATGTTGCAATAGATGCTATAGCGCGTGAAATGACCTCAGTTCAGACTGTAACTTGTAGTACTGCTCGTGGTACACGTGATAAAACTGTAGATTGCGCTGGCTTTACATTAGAAACTGGTGCTAAACTTTATATAAACTTTACAAATCCAATTGAGCGCGGTGCAGGTACAGCAATTACTCTTAATGTAAACAATACCGGTGCTAAAGATGTTTGGATAGATGGAGCACAATTCCCTATCCGTACAGTGAGAGATGCCGGTACATATTTAGCAGTATATGATGGTGAACATTGGAATATTGAAAAAGATGGAGTTGCAATGATTAATAATGATGTAGTTGTAGCCGTTTGGTACGATGGAAAGGACTGCCGTTATGCATATACCACAAACCCAACCTCTGGAAAAGATAATGGAGTTGAGGGTGGCTGGATCGGAAATAAAGTAATCTTCTCTGATGGTGGTGAGCACTGTGCAATTAAAGTTGGCCCTGATGGAAGTATTCATATTGCAGCCAATGTTGATGGTGCATTAAAGTATGCACATCTTACTTCTTACGATGCAAGTTATAATGAAGCATCTGATGCTGTAACAGTAGATTCATACGCAATTACCGGTGAAAAGATTACAATTGACGTTGGTAGAAAAGCATTTACTAGTGGTGGTACAACAACTTACAAAGTTGTTCCATATATCAGCTACTATCTGAACTCAGCTAAGCTTCCAGCTCTTGCAAGTCTTGTAATTCCTTCAAGTGGAACAATGAACTATAAAGCTCAGGGTACAGATGCTTCAAACAACTTTACTGGTAACTGGGAAATTTCTATTGTTCCAACCGAAGAAACTCTTACAGATCTTGCTGTAGATAAAGTAAATGTTGCTTTGTGGAAAAAGACAGTTGTTACTGGTAATAGTGCAGTACAAGGTGTAATTACTGGTTGTACAGACACTGCATTTAAATCAGCTTCACAGGCATGGGGTCGTGGAGACAATGGTGATAACCATTATTTCTCAGGTAACGGTACACAAAACCCGGCTATCGGTTATGCAATCGTAACTGATTCTGGAACAGCGCTGTCTATTGCACAAAAGAAATAAGCAGCCAATCAACTACAACTTGCCATCCCCGGCAAGTTGTGGAATATTTAAAAACAACCGGCACGACGCAGTTTAGCGTCTTGCCTCCGTTTCAGGTGCTCTTTTCAGAGCGGTCCCCGCCACATTGGTTCGAGCTTTGTGGCGGGGCTATTTTTTTTCTTACGTTTGTCGAATTTTCGGCGACAAGAGCACCCTAGTTTCGTCATTGCGAGGCCGCGGCCGTGGCAATCCAGTTGTATGAAGTCATTCTACCTCTGGATTGCTTCACTCCTCCGGGGGTAGCAATGAAAAAGTATTTATAAGCTCTGTCATTAAGATGCAGGCTGTTGTTTTCCCGGCATATGGTTTCAAAACTGTAAAATACCAGTCCCATTTTAAAAAATTTGGCTTTTTTCAACTTTTTTTCCAAAATTTTGTCTAAAAAAAATATGAGGGCATATATATAGTTAGAGGATTTGTAAAATCCGGCTAACTTATATCAGGAGGTGCATTATTATGCAGACTCAACCACAATCACAAAATCAAACTCAAAAACCACTGGAAGACAAATGGAAATCCGCGACTCTTTCTAACAATTTCATCTTTTACAAAGTCATGAGAGACCATATTCCCGCCTGTCAAAAGTTAATTGAGATGCTTCTCAACATTAAAATTGAACATATTGAACTGCATACAGAAGAAGTAATTGAAATTGATTTTGACGCAAAGGGTGCAGATCCTGAAACAAACTTGTATACCGGAGTTATTGATTATACTCCATCTTCTACAGTAACTGCTGCAGAAGCTTCAAATAGTGGAAGTACAATTAAACCAAACGGTACATCCGAAGTAGTCGTAGGTTATGCAACGGTAATTGGTACCACTGGTTACGTAGAAATCGCCCATCGCAAGTATCTCTTGCGCAACCAAAAACAACTTGCCAGCAATGGCAAGTTGTGATATTATTTAAAAAGAAAGGCACTTCGCAGTTTTGCGTCTTGCCTCCATAGCTGTGCTCTATTTCAGAGCTTACCCCGCCACAAAGGGTTAGAGCATTGTGGCGGGGCTATTTTTTATTCTTACCTTTTGTCCGTCTACGGAGAAGGCGCTGAATAATGTCTATGAAAAGTGGAATTGCTGTAAACAGTAAATCCAGAAATTCATATAACGTCATAGCTGCCTCCTGAAATAAGTAATCTGCAAGCATTGCTGCAAGTAGTCGAATTTCGGAGACAAGACCGCCATTAACTGCGAAATACCAGTTTAATAGTACTATAATAAATTAGAGTAGTCAATATTCCATATTACTAACAATAGTATTGTATATTCTAGGTATTATGATAGAAAAACACTATTTGTTTTTGATTTTAAAGTTATTACAAACTGTTCTAGTGTCAATGCCGTAAGATGACATATTTGTTTTGATTATGCCTTTACTTTGTCAGTAAAAGCCTCAACAGGAATTTGAAATAATTCAGAGATTTCTTTAGCAGTGTATTTTCCATCAGCTAGAAGTTTTTGAGCATTTTCAATGGCTTTTTGCTGTGCACCTTCTTCTTTACACTGCCTGAATGAAAGAGACATGTAATGTTAAAAATCCATAAACTGTTTCCTCCACTGCGTGTTCTGCTTTGCCTTTTCAACAAGTTCTTTGATTATATTTGTAAAGCTATTAACACTTTTATTGTCAGTGGTGCTTTTCCAACAGATTTGATTTTTTGTTGCTGCCGGTGATAATCAGGAAATTTCTCGCCGGCATTGACAAATATACTTTCTCACAAAAATGAACATTTTTTCAAATTTTCCCCCAAATCATTTCCTTTTTTTGCATATCAGTTCGTATATTATATATGGATACTTTTTCCCTAATCTTGAAGTTCAGCATTTTGAAAAAGTGTCTCCATTTTTTTATTGAAGGACAGATTAAGCAGATTGTGAATCCGCCTGCCCCACAAGAAAATTATGGAGAACTTTTATGTCTAACGATTACGAATCAGAACTCACCCCCGAGCAAAAATGGGAAAAGGCAACTATCGCCAACAACTTTATCTTCTACAAAAT
>JAEEGL014877260.1_pt1 | contig 12314 bp, 11 predicted proteins | sample 9134231 | NCBI WGS metagenome assembly JAEEGL01 (sample SAMN16246548, study PRJNA631951) | gut metagenome | biome: gut microbiome; feature: rumen; material: fiber-attached | host: Bos | place: Iran: Karaj | collected 2018-10 | reverse complement strand
CTTGTTGGCTGCTGTTGAAAGCCACAATAACTTCCCCGCTTCGCTCAGGAAGTTATTTGCGACTTCCAACAGCACATCATCATCATTATTTTTTCAAGATTAAGAAATAATGAAATTATGCATTTCTATCTTGAAAGTTTATTGGGGAATCCAAGTGGCAAGTCATTCGACTTGCATATTTGTTGTTGGGTTTTGATGTAGGGCAAAAAAATCGGGCACCGATATGGCGCCCGAGACTTTGTGTTGAGGTCGTTCTTTACTCGTGGAAGTAAATCAATCCGTAGTGAGCGGCCGAGTAACCCGGGTTAAATGCGTATACCGAAACGACGACTTTATAGTTTGCTGTCTCGGTCGGGGTGTACGACATCACTGCAATGTCAGAGTTGTCATTGTCCGAAGCCACCTGTACCCACTCGTTGCCCACACGTTTGTAGAGCGCCACATCGATGTCCTTCACGCGGTCGTCGGCGAAGGCAACGATTGTGTATTCGTAGTTCTTGGTGAGAGTTCGATACGAGTCTTTGGACGATTTTACGATATCAAACTCTAACCTCACGATTTCCATGTCGTGATCATTCTCGATGAGGTCGATGATTGAGAGCGACTTCTCCAGTACGGGAACCATAGTCACGTCTTTACGCTGAGCCTGAGCGAAGTTTGCACCGATAATCAGCGCAAAAAACAAGAGTAGAAATTTTTTCATAATGTTGTTCTATTAGTAGTTATTAATTGTGTTTCTTTGATTACAAAAGCGTGGTTTTATAATTTGGCACAAAAATATTAAAAATTATTTAACCATGCAACAAATTTCAGATTTAAATTTAAAAATTTGATTATCACAGCGTCTTATGGGGGTAGTGCGTAAAAAAAATTTGGTTGGGATTGCTCCCAACCAAACGAGTCCACCATTTGCGGAAAGAGAGGGATTCTTTTGCAGTCAAACTGCAAAAGCGACTTCGTCGATAACGAACCCATGGGGGTTCTCCTCCTCTCGTCTTTTCGTAAAACAAAAAACACACCGCGAGGGTGTGTCCTTTTGTTTTGCGGAAAGAGAGGGATTCACTTTGTGCATCCCTAACGCCCCGGCGGGGGCGCAGCAAATGGCGTCCTCGTTTGGCGCTGGCGCGCTGCCAAATGCTTTTTATGGCAGCATCCATTGAGCATACTCATGTCTGCCACCATAAAAAACATTTGGTTGGGATTGCTCCCAACCAAACGAGTCCACCATTTGCGGAAAGAGAGGGATTCGAACCCCCGGTGCCTCTCGGCACGCCGGTTTTCAAGACCGGTGTAATCGACCACTCTACCATCTTTCCGTAGAATTGCGCTGCAAAATTACTACATTTTTCTGAATTGCAAAAGCCTAACATGAAAAATCACAAAAAAACTCGCGATTGACAGGTTAAAAAAATGCATTAATTTTGAATTGTGGTGGGAATGAAGTACTTTTGTCATTGTTTTATTTCAAGAAAAAATAGATATGAAGATTGCAATAATTGTTGCCATGAGCAAGGAGATGGACCTGTTGGCTCCGCATATTGTAGGCACTACGACTCATCGTATTAACGGACGCGACGTGCTGGTGGGGCAGATGTGTGGCCACGACGTCGTGGCGATGCAGTGCGGCATCGGCAAGGTGAACGCCGCTATGGGTGCCACGCTGCTTATCAAGCAGTTTGCCCCCGACTATGTGATTAACACTGGCGTTGCCGGGGGAGCGGGAGGCCATGTGGCAGTGATGGACGTTGTGGTTGCCGACCGTGTGGCATATCACGATGTGTGGTGCGGCCCTGAAAGTGTGGCCGGAGAGGTGCAAGGTTTGCCGCTGTATTTCCCAGGCAATGAGCGTCTGCTGGACGCCGTGCCAAAACGCGACAACATACATGTGGGCCTGACATGCTCTGGCGACCAGTTTATTGACACTAACGAGGCTGTACAGCGCATCACCTCGCTATTCCCCGATGTACTCGCTGTCGACATGGAGTCGTGCGCCATAGCCCAGGTGTGCTACCTGTGCAAAACGCCGTTTATGAGTCTGCGCGTAATCAGCGACTCGCCGGGCGCCAGCCACGACAACACTCGTCAGTACACCGACTTCTGGGAGGAGGCCCCGCAGCAAACTTTCGGCATCGTCCAAGAATTACTTGCCAACTTATAAATGACACAAGACATGAATAAAGTAGCCAGTTTCAACGTCGACCACACCCGCTTGCAGCGCGGCGTGTACGTGTCGCGCAAAGACTACCTCGACAGTGGCGAGGTGATCACCACTTTCGACATACGCATGAAGTTGCCCAACCGTGAGCCGGCTGTGAGCCAGGGTGCGCTGCACTCCATCGAGCATCTGGCCGCAACGTTTCTGCGCAGCCATGATGAGTGGGGCGACAAAATACTGTATTGGGGCCCGATGGGTTGCTGCACCGGCAATTACCTGCTCGTCAAGGGCGACCACGAGTCAAGCGACATCTTGGCCTTGATGCGCGACACCTTTGAGTATATCGCCAACTACGAGGGCGAGATCCCAGGTGCCAACGCCCACGACTGCGGCAATTATATGCTCAATAACCTGCCTATGGCCAAGTGGGAGGCACGCAAATTTCTTGTGGAAGTGCTCAACAACATCAGCGACGAAAACATCAATTATCCATCATAGAGTATGAAACGCATTCTTTCATTATTTGCCATTTTGGTGGCCATAATCGCAGTGTCGTGCGACGACGACGTGGTGCCCGTGAAGGAGTTCCACGACACCGACAAACAAATCTTCCTGGAGAATGGCCGTATGGTCGACGCCACAACAAAGTTCACGCAGCAGCAACTCGAGAATGCACTGTTGCGATGCCAGTGGAAGCGCGACTACGCCTTCTATTACGACAAGGAGAAAGCCGGTCCGGCCAGCGAGATACATTATTGGGACTCCGAGGTTTACTATGTGTTTAAGGAGGATGGCACAGCCCAATTTATTGTGCCTAACACCTCTAATGACATCATCAACTATCGCTACAACGTGCAAGGGCGTGTGATAACACTTGTTGGCGAGAGCCAGACCTATGTGATGCGTGTCGTTGCCCTCGACACCAACCGCTTGGTGGTCGACACCGACATCGACAGCGGCGACCGCCCCGCAAACTACGATGCCGCCACAGTCAAGTGCCGCATAATCTTCCGCCCCCGCAACCTATAACCCCAAAAACCACAAATTCAACAAATTAAACGTATAATTTGCAAGACGCTGCAAAGATCAGCGGCGCGCTCTGGAATGGGGCGCGCCGCTGATTTTGCACTCGAGTACTCAAAAATCTATAATCTATAAACTCTAATCCTGGGATTAGAGTTTCATGGGGTTGGGGACGAGGTCGGGTAGGAGGGCGATGTCGAGAACCTCGCTGATGGTGTTCACATAGTGGAACGTGAGGCCCTTGATGTAGATTTCACTGATTTCATCGATGTCCATCTTATTCTCCTTGCACAGAATGATGTCGGTGATACCGGCACGCTTGGCGGCCAGGATTTTCTCCTTGATGCCACCCACGGGCAGCACCTTGCCGCGCAGCGTAATCTCGCCTGTCATGGCCAGATGGTCGCGCACGCGACGTTGTGTGAACGACGACACGAGCGAGGTGACCATCGTCACACCTGCCGACGGGCCATCCTTGGGAATAGCCCCTTCGGGCACGTGGATGTGCACGTTGTACTTGTCGAGTGTCTTCGGGTCGATGCCCAGCGGCTCGCAATGCGCCTTAACATACTGCAACGCAATAACGGCCGACTCCTTCATCACATCGCCCAAGTTGCCCGTGAGGGTGAGGCGCTCGCCCTTGCCCTGAGCCAGCGACGACTCAACGAAGAGGATTTCACCACCCACGGCAGTCCATGCCAAGCCAGTAACCACACCGGCAAACTCGTTGCCCTCGTAGTGGTCGCGGCTCATGGTTTTACGTCCGAGATATGTAGCCAACTGCTCGATTTTCACGTTCTTGTCAAACTCCTGCTCGCTGGCTTTGAGTCGAGCGATTTTGCGCAAGATTTGCGCAATTTTCTTCTCCAACTCACGCACGCCGCTCTCGCGGGTGTAGTTCTCGATGATATAGTTCAGCGTCTTGTTGTCGATTTTCACCTCGCCAGCCGAGAATCCGTTCTCCTCGAGTTGCTTGGGAAGCAGATGCCGCTTGGCGATTTCCACCTTTTCCTCGGTGATGTAGCCGTTGATTTCGATAATCTCCATGCGGTCGAGCAGTGGCTGGCTGATGGTTGCCAGATTGTTGGCTGTGGCGATAAACAGCACCTTCGACAGGTCGTAGTCCACATCGATATAGTTGTCGTGGAAGTGGTTGTTCTGTTCGGGATCAAGCACTTCGAGCAGCGCACTCGATGGGTCGCCCTTATAGTCTTGGCCCACCTTGTCGATTTCATCGAGCACAATCACGGGGTTCGACGTGCCGCATTTTTTCATCGCCTCGATGATGCGGCCGGGCATAGCGCCGATGTAGGTGCGGCGATGTCCGCGAATCTCGGCCTCGTCGTGCAGTCCGCCGAGCGAAATGCGTGCATACTTGCGGTTTAGGGCATCGGCCACCGAGCGTCCGAGCGAGGTTTTGCCCACTCCCGGAGGTCCGTACAGGCAGATGATGGGAGCCTTAAGGTCGCCACGCAGTTTGAGTACTGCCAGGTGCTCGAGAATGCGGTCTTTCACCTTATCGAGGCCATAATGGTCCTTGTTGAGTTTGTTCTCGACTCGCTTGAGGTTGAAGTTGTCCTTCGAGTAGTGCTCCCAGGGCAGCGAGAGCAGTTGGTCGAGGTAGGTGTATTGCACCGAATAGTCGGGCGACTGCGGGTTGAGACGCTCAAGTTTTTTGAGTTCCTTCTCAAACTGCTGCTTTGCCTCGTCGTTCCAGCGCTTCTTGGCCGCGCGGGCGCGCAGTTGCTCCGAGTCGTCGTCGCCCGAGTTGCCGAGTTCTTCCTGGATGTTCTTGAGTTGCTGTTGCAGGAAATGCTCACGTTGCTGCTGCGACAGATCTTCGCGTGTACGCGATTGGATGTCGGCCTTCAACTCCATCAGTTGGGCCTCACGGGTGAGGTTGCTGTAGAGCATGCGGGCGCGCTTGTGCACGTCGCGCTCCTCGAGCATCGACTGCTTGTCTTGGGGCTCGAAAGGAATATTCGACGCCAAAAAGTTCATCAGGAACACCGGGTCGTCGATATTCTTCATGGCGAAGACCATCTCACGGCCATTGTCGCCGTAAAGAGGAGATATCTCAAGCACCATCTCCTTGATAGAAGACAGCAGAATGGTGAATTCCTTCTTGCCGTTGCGCGGCTCGATGTCGCTGGTTAGCGTTACGGTTGCGCGCATATATGGCGTCTCGGTAATGTAATCGTTAATTATGAAACAGGTGCGGCCTTGCAGAATCACGCTGGTGGAGCCATCGGGCAACTCCAGCACCTTGATGATGTCGGCAATGGTGCCCACGCGGTAGAGGTCGGCAGGCGTGGGGTCATCCACGCGGCTGTCGTATTGGCAGATAACGCCTATGCGCGTGCGCTGCTTCATGGCTTCCTTGACGAGTTTCAGCGACTTCTCGCGGCCGATTGCCACTGGAGTCGCCATGCCCGGGAAGAGCACCATGTTGCGCAGCGGCAGGATGGGAACCTGCATGTTTTCGCCCGACTGCAGGTCTTGGCCGTCGCTGTCGATTTTGTGTATTTCGGTGAAAATGGGCACCACGTGCGATGTGCCAGTGTCACTCATTTCAATGTCAAAGTCTTTAAATTTCATTCTATATATTGATATGTGTTGTTATTCGTGATGATATGGCTCATGGTTGAGGATAGTGAACGCTCGGTAGAGTTGCTCGACAAATATGAGACGCACCAATTCGTGCGGAAACGTCATCTTGCTAAGCGACAGTTGCTCGTTGGCGCGCTGCCGCACCTCCTCGCTGAAGCCGTAAGGCCCGCCCACCAGAAGCACCAGACGCTTCAGTCCGCTGGCCATGCGTCGTTGCAGCCACTGCGCGAAGTCGACCGATGTGGGCATCTTGCCATGCTCGTCGAGCAGGACCACATAGTCGCTTTTCTCAAGTGCGGCAAGGATGAGGCGGCCCTCGGCCTGTCGCTGTTGCTGCTGGGTCATGTTGCGGGTGTTGCGCGCGTCGCTCAAGCACTGTACCGTAAAGTCGGCGTAGTGCGCTATGCGGCGGCTATACTCCTCGATGCCCTGACTGAGATAGCCACTTGTGGTTTTTCCTACTGTTAAGAGCGTGATTTTCATTTGTTTTTAATTACGCAGTTAAAGTAATGCTCAAGCGAGTCGTAGACTTCATGAGCATGGGGCGCGATATCCTCGCGATGCACTGTGGTGGCTAAGCCTACCACATGTGCTCCAGCGGCGCGTCCCGCCTTCAAGCCATTGATTGAGTCCTCGAAGACGTAGCAACGCTCAATGTCGCAACCAATGGCCTTGGCCCCCAGCAGGTAGCACTCGGGGTGAGGCTTGGCGTTGTATACCATGTCACCGGTAATGATGGCATCAAACATGGCTTTGAAATCTTCATGCTGACGATATACAGCCGCCATCTTGGCGTCGTCGCTGCTGGTGACCACGGCAATGCGGCAGCCACGCTGGCGAAACCACGTAATCACATCGACGGCGCGCGCAAAGTAGTTGTAGCGCATGTCGCGCTGGAAAGCGTTGAGCATAGACGTGACGCGGGCACGCACATCGTCGCTGTCGAAGTAGGTATGCAATATCTCATGCAGATTGCGGCCTTTAATCACATGGGCGAAGTTGCTCACGTGGGTGGGGTAGGCATGGTCAATCTCATCCCAAAACTGGGTGTAGATATTCTCGGTGTCGAGAATCACACCGTCCAGGTCCATTAATATGCCAGTGTTTCTATAGTCGTTTTCCATTTCGGCTGAATTCGTTTATTTGGGGTTGACGACGCGCTCGCCTGTGAGGCGCGCAAGCGCGCTGCGTATGGCGTATTGCTCTTGCAGACGCTGGAGCAGCGCTGCTGTCTCGCTGGGGTCGCAATGCTTCATTTCTTCTTTCAGGTCTGCAATGTGCTCGTTCACAAGGGCGCTTTTCCAAAGGAAAATTGCCTCCTCAACGATGGTGCTGAGCCGGTCGTACTCAGTGACTACCACAGCGTTGGCTGTGTGTATCTTACTCAGATGATACCGTTCGCTCACCAGTTCGGTTGCTGTTTGGCGCACGGCATCGTCGGCCGTAGAGCAGAGTATGCGCTCGAGGTAGTTTTTTCGGAACTCATCGATTTGTTTCACCACGTCGGCATTTACACGTGCTGTGATTTCTTGTTCTCGTTGCTGGATGTCGTCGGCTGAAAGGCCGTCGACGTCGAGATGCTCCATCTGCTCATTGACTTGTGCACTGATTCCGCTTTCCAATTGAGCCCGCTTTTGCTCCAAGTCGTTGTAAAAGGCGTCGAGATAACTCATCGACTGATTGAAAATTGCTTTGTAGACTGGGTGTGAAAACTCCATGCCGTCGGCCAACAACTCGTTGGCGATATACTCCAGCACTGTGATGGGGCGCCTTTGACCGTCGTCATACTCGTCATCGCTCATGTAGCACATGCCGTACTTGGCGATATATTTTGCCACGTAACGCTCTTGGGCCTGCACGTCGTTCGACTCAGCAATCCCCCGTCTATCAGGCTCCCTTTGGTCGGCAGGATGAGGTGGAATGTCTTGGCCTGCAGGTGGAATGTCGTCGAGTTGCTGCTGGGCTTCTCGTTGGGCTCTCTCGCGTTGGCGCTGCTTATAGTCTTCGTCGAGGATAACTTGGCGCTGCCTGGCGATGTCGCGTGCGAGCACACTCTCGCTGATGCCAAACTTAGCGCTGCATTCCTTCACGTAGACCATACGCTGGATGTCGTTGGGAATCAGGGCTATCGACTTGACGACATCGGTAATTGCCTGGCCTCGCTTGATGGGGTCATTCTCAGCACCGCTGAGGAGCACCTGTGCTTTGAATGTGATGAAGTCGCTCTCGTTGGCTTTGATGTAGTCAATCATCTCGGTCGAACTGTTCTCCTGAGCGAAGTTGTCGGGGTCTTTGCCCTCGGGCAGCAGGAGCACCCTCACATTCATGCCCGCCTTGAGCAGCATGTCCACACCACGCAGGGCCGCCTTAACGCCAGCCGCGTCGCCGTCGAAAAGTTCGGTCACGTTCTGTGTGAAGCGATTGAGCAAGTGTATGTGGCCGTCGGTCAGCGCTGTGCCGCTCGATGCAATCACATTCTCAAAGCCTGCCTGGTGCATCGAAATCACGTCGGCGTAGCCCTCGACGATAAAGCATTTGTTCTCGCGTGTGATAGCCCGCTTGGCTTGATAGAGGCCGTACATCGTGCTCTTGCTTTTATCGTACACGAGCGACTCGGGCGAGTTGAAATACTTTGCACGGTCGGTGCTCTTGAGTGTTCGTCCACCGAAGGCGATTACCGTTCCGGCTACGTTGAATATTGGGAACATCACACGGCCACAATAGAAGTCGTAGCCACCGCCATGGCCGTCGTCTTTACAAAGTCCGAGTTCAAAGAGCAAATCGCGGCTGTGGCCAGCACGCAAGGCAGCATTGTAGAGGGCGTGGCGGTCTTCGGGCGAGTAACCCAGGCGGAAACGCTTGATAATCTCGTCGGTGAAGCCACGGTCCTTGAAATAACTCAAGCCGATTTCCTGGCCAGCAGTGGTTTCGTGCAATTGTTTCTCAAAGAATTGGCACGCCCATTCGTTGAGAATATTAAGTGCCTCGCGCTTGTTTTGCGCCATCTTCTCCTCGTCGGTGAGTTCACGCTCCTGAATCTCGATGTGATATTTGCGTGCCAGATATCGCAACGCCTCGACGTAGGAGATTTGCTCATGCTTCATGATGAAGTTGACCGCGCTGCCGCCCTCGCCGCAAGCAAAGCACTTGCAGATACCCTTTGACCGCGACACGTAGAACGATGGTGTGCGGTCGTTATGGAATGGGCACAGTCCCACCCAGTTGGCGCCGCGGCGCTTAAGCGACACAAAGTCGCTTACCACGTCCACGATGTCGGCGGTGTCGATGATTCGGTTGACTGTTGCTTGGTCGATCATTGCATGAGTAGGTTAAACCTTAGTTGGGAAATATCGGGGATGCAAAAGGCGCATCCCCGATAATGTGTTGGTTGGGAAATTATTCGCCCTTGATGGCTGCTACACCGGGAAGCACCTTGCCCTCGATAGCCTCGAGCATGGCACCGCCACCGGTCGACACATAAGAAACTTGGTCGGCAAGGCCAAACTTGTTGACTGCTGCCACCGAGTCGCCACCGCCCACGAGCGAGTAAGCGCCCTTCTTTGTTGCCTCGGCAACATACTTGGCGATTTCGCCGGTGCCATGAGCAAAGTTGTCAAACTCAAAGACACCCACGGGGCCATTCCACAGAATGGTCTTCGAATCGAGGATGATCTTCTTCCAGTTTTCGAGCGAAGCGGGTGCGGCATCCATGCCCTCCCATCCGTCGGGGATGTGGAAGATGTCGACCACCTGGCGCTCGGTGTCGTTCGAGAACTCCTTGCCGGCTACGGTAGCAACCGAGAGGCTCAGGTTCACGCCCTTGTCCTTTGCTGCTTGCAGGATGTTCAGTGCCTCGGGCATGAGTTCGTCCTCGTGGAGCGACTCACCGATGCTGCCACCCTGGGCCTTGATGAAGGTAAAGCCCATGCCACCACCGATAATCAGGTTGTCAACCTTGTCGAGCAGGTTTTTGATGACACCTAATTTCGTCGACACCTTGCTGCCGCCGATAATAGCGGTGAAGGGATGCTGAGCATTCTTCAGCACGTTGTCGATGGCCACCACCTCTTTTTCCATGAGGTAGCCCAGCATCTTGCTGTTCTCGTCGAAATAGTCGGCGATAACTGCCGTAGAGGCATGACGGCGGTGTGCAGTGCCGAAAGCGTCGTTGACATACACGTCGGCATAACTGGCCAGCGTCTTGGCAAACTCTGCCTGGCTATCTTTCATGCGTTTCTTAGCCACGTCGTAGCCGGGGTCGGTTTTGTCGATGCCCACGGGCTTGCCTTCCTCCTCGGGATAGAAGCGGAGGTTCTCCAGCAGCAGCACCTCACCCGTCTGGAGTTTGCTTGCGGCGTCGCCAGCCTTGGCGCAGTCAGGAGCAAACTTCACGGGACGGTCGAGAGCGGCAGCCACAGCGTTGGCGATTTGTCCAAGCGAGAGTTTCGGATTCACCTTGCCTTTGGGCTTGCCCATGTGCGACATCAGAATGAGAGCGCCACCGTCGGCAAGCACCTTCTTCATGGTCGGCACGGCACCGCGAATACGAGTGTCGTCGGTAATATTGCCTTTTTCATCCAGGGGCACGTTGAAATCAACGCGCACGATTGCTTTCTTACCAGCAAAGTTAAAATCATTAATGTTGACCATTGTAGTGTGTATTTATGAGTTAATAATTGATTTAATTCAGTTTTATTCCACGTATAGCACAAGTCCTTTAAGGTACTCGCCTTCGGGGTGGTAGATGTTGATGGGATGGTCGGCCGGCTGAGTGAGTTGGTGCAGTATGCGCACGCGTCGGCGGCATTGAGCCGCTGCGCTGAACACTGCGAGCCTGAATTGCTCTTTATTGACCGCCTGTGAGCACGAGAATGTGAAAAGCAGTCCTCCAGCGGGCAATTTGTCGATGGCCTTGGCGTTGAGTTTGCGATAGCCCATCAGCGCGTTGCGCAGCGCACTCTTGTGCTTGGCAAATGCCGGTGGATCGAGGATAATCAGGTCGTAGGCGCCGCTTTCCATATTGTCGAGATACTTAAAAGCGTCCTCGGCCACAGCCTTGTGGCGTGTGTCGCCGGGGAAGTTCAACTCCACATTGTCGTCGGTGAGTTTGATGGCCTTGGCGCTGCTGTCGACCGAGTGCACCAGTGCCGCTCCGCCACGCATGGCATAGAATGAGAAGCCGCCCGTGTAACAGAACATGTTGAGCACGCGGCGTTCGGCGGCGTAATGCTCGAGCAGGCTGCGGTTCTCGCGTTGGTCGACGAAGAAACCCGTCTTTTGCCCTTTAAGCCAGTCGACATGAAATTTCAAGCCGTTCTCCATGGCGACGTCGGTGTCGTAGCGGCCCACAATGTAATCGTTCACCGGGTCGAGGTGCGCCATATAGGGCAGTGTGGTCTCGCTCTTGTAGTACACGTTGCGCACAAGTCCATCAGGCAACTGAGTGAGTGCTTGGGCAATCTCGTGGCGTGCGTAGTGCATGCTGGGTGAGTGAGCCTGCATGACCGCCGTGCCGGCATAGATGTCGACGATTAGGCCGGGCAGGAAGTCGCCTTCGCCATGCACCAGGCGGAATGCGTTGTTGTCGTCACGAACCAGGCCCAAGGCCTTGCGCAGACGGTAGGCGTTGGTCAGGCGTGCGGCGTAAAACGCGGTGTCGATGGCTTGGTCGTCAAAGGTGAGCATGCGCACTGCAATGCTGCCTATTTGATAATGCCCGTTGCCGAGCAGGTCGCCACGACTGCTGAACACGCTCACCAAGTCGCCCTCGACGATGCCCTCGTCGAGCCGAGCAATAGCACCGCTGAACACCCAGGGGTGAAAGCGGCCGAGCGACTCTTCTTTTCCGCGCAACAATGTAACTCGCTTATATATCATAACGCCAAATTATTTAAAGAAATAGCGGTAAATGTCGTTGCCATTGGCAAAGAGCAGCAGCGCCAGCAACAATGCCATGCCGATATACTGCGCTCGCTCAAGGAATTTCTCGCTGGGCTGGCGACCGGTAATCATCTCATAGATGAGGAAGAGCAGGTGGCCGCCATCAAGTGCCGGGATGGGCAGGATGTTCATCACGGCAAGGATAATCGACAGGAAGGCGGTGATGCTCCAGAAGTCGAGCCAATTCCACTGGTCGGGGAAGATGCTGCCTATGGCGCCGAAGCCGCCCAGGCTCTTGGCACCCTGCGGAGTGAATATCATCTTGAGTTGCTTCACATAGGTCACCATCTGGTCCCAGCCCATCACTATGCCGCGAGGTATCGACTGCAGGATGTTGTATTTCTTTACGTTAACCTTGTAAATCTTAGTGATTGGCGTTAGTTGGATTCCCAACTTGCCATCCGCGTCGATTTCGACGGGCGTCTTTAGCAGTTTGCCATCACGCAAGTAGGTGATGGTGACTGTTTTGCCCTTGTGCTTTGCCAAAGCCTCGGTAAACTGGTTGTAACTGGGTGTGGTGTCGTTTCCTACGGCGAGCATTCGGTCGCCCTTTTGCAGGCCGGCCTTCTCGGCGCCCATGCGTGCT
>JAEEGL014792450.1_pt1 | contig 12314 bp, 14 predicted proteins | sample 9134231 | NCBI WGS metagenome assembly JAEEGL01 (sample SAMN16246548, study PRJNA631951) | gut metagenome | biome: gut microbiome; feature: rumen; material: fiber-attached | host: Bos | place: Iran: Karaj | collected 2018-10 | reverse complement strand
TCTGTATGATACGTTGCAGCAAAAATTCCCCAAAAATGCAATCCTGATGAATTTTACATCCAATCACGACGAAAATTCTTGGAGCAAATCGGAGTACGATCGTATGGGCGATTATGTGAAGACGATGGCGGTTTTGACGTATTGTTTGCCCGGTATGCCGCTGTGCTATTCGGGTCAGGAGGCCGCCAACAAAAAGGCGTTGCAGTTTTTTGAAAAGGATGTGATTGACTTTTCGCAATTGCCTTTGAAAGATTTTTACGCAACGCTCAACAGCATCAAGCACGACAACTCCGCGCTTTGGGGCAACGATGTCAAATTCCTCTCGTCGGAGGACAATCTCTTGGTCTTCCAACGTGGAAATTTGAAGTGTATTTTCAATTTCAACGACGGCGAAAAAGAGTTTTCTGCACAAGGAAAATTTACCGATATTTTCACAGGTAAGGGCGTGGAAATGCCGGCGAAGGTTGCGGGGAAAGGGTATGTGATATTGAAGGAGGAATAAAAGTGTCATTCAAATCGGCAATTAATGGTTGCCGATTTGAATTTTTTGTTCTATTAACGTTTGTCATTTATAGATTGACTGTTCAGATCGTTTTTGGGTATATTTTTATTTGCCGCTATCAATTATTATAGTTAAATTTGTTGCCAGAAAAAAATAAAACTTAAATATAAAGTATTATGCCTGAGATATTAAGGATGTTCGGAATACGGTTCTTCTTTTATTCGCGTGAACATGAGCCAATCCACGTGCATGTGAAGAACGCTGACGGCAAGGCAAAATTTGATATTTTGCCTGAGGGAGTAGTTTTGGTAAAAAACGAAGGAATGAAACCCAAAGATATTAAAGCCGCAGAAATGGTGCTTGAAGAAAACAAGGAACTTGCAATTGAAAAATGGAACGAATATTTTGGAGGAAACACAGAAAATGATAATAACTAAAATTTGGTTTGCGGACGACCGAATTTATGGCCTAACGGACGACAACCGCACTTTGTGGCAGTCGTTGTTGTATTATAAACGTCTTAAAAACGCAAGCCCCGAAGAACGCGAAAACTACGAAATGGACGACGAGGGCATACATTGGTACGACCTCGACGAGGATGTTTCGTTTGAAAGTTTTGAATATGACGACCCTGAACCCAAAGGTATTTCCCTGTTTTTCCTATCGCACCCCGAAATCAATGCCACAGCCATAGGACAACGGTTGGGTATCAGTAAAAACACCATGACACAATATATTAATGGTACTGCAAAACCATCGAAAGAACGGGAAAAACAGATTCTTAATGAAGTAGCAAATGTTGGGAAAGAACTGACGAACACAAAATGTTTCAATTAATCCCCTCTCCGCCGACCGTTTCCCGACCGACGGAGAGCATACATCACAACACCTATATCTCCAAAACAATTCAAGTGATAACATTCTAAGGTCAACTTTTTTGACCTTAGAGGCAATTATTTTCAGCATATCGAACTAATCACATATACTTGTTCTCGAACTCTGTCGGCGACATAATTTATATTTTTTCATAACTATTCATTGTTAATGTTGTACTTCTCTTGAAGATAATCCTCAATGAGTTCTTCTTCGGTTGCATCTGTCTTGAAAATGCCACGCAATGCTTCGTGACGGTAACGGCGTTTTTTCGGTTTGGATTGCGCAATCAATACCTGCGCGTATGCAGTGAGTTGTTGCTGCAACAATCCTACCCGATACGATTTTGGTATCTTGACCGCTACACTGATGGTTTTTGTTTCCATAATCTGTGCTTTATGTGGATTTTGTAACACTGCAAAAATAGGTAATTTTTGTGTTAATACAAATTATTTGTATCTTTACGGCGTGAAAAAATAGCAAGCGCATCAAATATGATTGAAAACACAGACCATATAAAGAACCTGATTTTTACAGTCAGAGGGTTGAAAGTGATGATAGACTCCGACCTTGCCGAAATTTACGGCTACGAAACAAGGTCATTCAACCAGCAAGTAAAGAATAATATACAAAAATTTGACGATGATTTCAGGTTTCAACTGACCAAAGAAGAGTATGAAGAAATTTTGATGTCAAAATTTTTGACATCAAAATTAAATGCAATTAATTCATTATCAGATGACAATCAAAATGGCGAAATCTTGATATCAAAAAATTTGACATCAAGATGGGGTGGCACACGCAAACTTCCATACGTATTCACCGAGCAGGGAATTTATATGCTTATGACCGTCCTCAAAGGAGATTTGGCGGTACGGCAGAGCAAAGCGTTGATAAGAACCTTCAAGGAAATGAAGGATTTTATTAGCGAAAACAGAAGTCTTGTCGGCGGACGAGAATTGCTGCAACTTTCTTTGCAGACCGCAAAAAACACCGAAGACATTGCCGAAATCAAACAGAATATGGTTACAAAGGCGGATTTGTCAAAGTTTATCCAAGATTTCACCGACCCGCAGACACGCCGCGAATATCTTATCCTCAATGGAGAATCGTTTGACGCAAATATTGCATACTCTAATATTTACGCATCGGCAAAGAAATCAATTTTTGTAATTGACAATTACATCGGCGTCAAAACTCTCGGATTGCTCAAAGATGTTGCCCAAAACATTCCGATAACTATTTTCAGCGACAATATGGGCAAAGGGCTATCGCAAAGCGACTACGACGATTTCACGAAACAATATCCAAATACAAATATCACTTTTACAAAGACTTGCGGCATTTTTCACGATCGCTATATCATTATCGACTACAAGACTCCTGCCGAAAAAATCTATCATTGCGGAGCGTCCTCAAAAGATGCCGGCAACAAGGTAATGTCAATTACCCTGATTGCAGAAAGCAATGTTTATCATCAAATCATTGACACTTTGATGCTAAATCCGACGTTGGTATTGAATTAATTTTCTCTCCGTCGACCGATTCCTGACCAACGGAGAGAAGATTTCTTCCGAAAGATTTATTTTTACACATCCATAGCAAGACGAAGACCGATGTCGCGACTTTTGTTGTCGGGACTGCTTTGGCAGCGGTAAGAGACGGCACAGTAGGAATAGCCGTTGTGCCAACAGCCACCACGGTTAACGCGGTCGGTTCCTGAAACTGAATACAAATCTTCGCACCATTCCAACACATTACCCGACATATCATAAATGCCGAGTTCGTTGGACTTCTTCTTGCCTACCGGATGAGTTTTGCCATCTGAATTAACTGAGAACCAACCTACTTCGTCAAGTTTATCGCTGCCGCTGTAAGTGTAGTTATGGGTCTTATTGCCGCCTCGCGCTGCATAATTCCATTCTGCTTCCTTTGGCAGACGAAATTTGCGTCCTGTCTTGGAATTAAGTTTCTTTACGAAATCTTGGCAATCATTCCATGAGACACGCTCCACAGGATTGTCTGCCCCCTTGAAACTGCTTGGATTGTTGCCCATCACGGCTTGCCACTGTGCCTGAGTTATGGGATATTTGCCAATGAAGAAGTTTCCACCGGAATAGCCTTTAACAAGAATCATTTCAATGGCAATGTTATCTAACCTAACGGATAGTTTGCCAAAACGCTCTAAAATGTCGTCGAGATTCTTTTCTGTGGCGATTTTCATTACCAAGTCCTCGTTGGTAATGATTTTCTGATTAATGAGCGTCCTGTAATTCGTTGCATTAAGGAAATCACACGACTTCTTGGAATAAACATATTTCAACAATTCCAAATCGCTCTCACACCAACTGTTGATGGTAGCATTGTCGACGTTTTCTATGATGGATTGTTTGATATCATCAAGATTCTTTTCCGTGGCAATTTTCATTATAAAGTTCACGTTGGTAACGATTTTCTCATCAATCATTCTTCTGCAATTTTTTGCATTAAGAATGTCATACACATCTTGGTAGTAACACTTCCTCAATAATTCCAAATCATTCTCACACAATTGATTTAATGTGGCATCATCAATCTTTTGCTTCTTCCACATTGCAAAGATTTCGTCGCTTGCTACCACTTTCTCATCAATCAATCTCCTGCAATTCTTCGCATTCAGATTGGCATACGACTTCTTGGAATAGACATACTTCAACAATTCCAAATCGCTCTCACACCAACGATTGATGGTAGCATTGTCGATGTTTTCAATGACTGATTTTTTTATTGCGAGATTGTCAGCAAACGGTGTGCCGCTCAGGTCGCCAAACTTGATGCAGCCTTTTTTCAAGAGTTTCAGCACATTATCTTCGTTAACCTCATCAGACGGCAACGGCTCGGGTGCAAAGAGATTGTAGATGCACATTTTTATCGTCAACAAATCTGCAGTCGAAAAGTCATCGATGCGCTTCAATAGTGATGATTCTCCAATTTGTTTCAGCCACTTTTGAAGGTTACCATTAGCAAAATTATTGTTCAGGCTGTCATAGTCAAAATTTCTCTTGACATCTTCCACGCTGCGGCACTCCCTGCCACCCACCAACAGACTGAACTTGATGGGCTTTGCTTTGTTATTGAATTTCATAGCTTTACGTTATTTACAAACCGAAAAAACTTAACACCTTTCTGCCAACGTTCTTCACTCCGTTCCAAACTGTTTTGGCTGTTTCCTTGACGATCTCAACGGCTTTCCTCACCACAGGTTTTACCGCCTCGGCAATTTTGTTGATGCCTTTGCTGATTGCTTGTTTCGCTTTTTCGCCGCAAAACTTGGTTACTACAAACGCAATGGGCGCGGTAACAATGGCGGCGGGGGGAAACACAGCCGCCACAGTGGTTGCCACAGAAACGGCGGCAATGTCGGTGGCGTGGTTCACGATTTTGTTGGCAGCCGTCTTGACAACGGCGGCGGCTTTTTTGGTAACGAAATCGGCAACCTTTTCGGTGGTTGTCTTTCCCGTGGCGACATCGTGGGCGAGTTTCACCGTCTCCACCGCCTTGTCTGCCATTGCGCCGATAGACTGCGGGTTGGCGTATTTTTCGGGCAGCACTTTGCACTTGTCGTCGGCGATGGCGATGGCCGCTGCAAGTAGTTTTTTGGGCGCGGTGTTGCCGGTAAGACCGCCTTCAAGATACGCCTGTACAATTGGCGATTCCTTGATGGTCTCGGCGTTAACGATGTCCTGCGCCTTCAGCGCCACCATTATGTCCGATGTGCCTTCGTAGATGATTGTGGCGTCCTGAAAATCCACGTAATCCTCTTCTTCCATAAAATCCAACAACATCACTTGCCCTCCTCTTCGATTTCGTTAAACGATTGCTGTGTTATCTGATTGGCGGCTTCATTGAAACCTTTTTCAAACTCCTTGCGGTCTTTGCCCTTGAAGAGTTCAAAAATGTTTTTGCGAATCCATGTGTCGAGCCTCATTTTTTGGGTTTCTTCTACTACCTGGGCGGTGTTTCGATCGGTCTCCTCGATAAAATCAAGAGATTCCTGCACCTTTGCGTCGAGGTGTTGCGCGCCGACTGCCGCGAGATGACGCTTGATGAAGTCGTCCACAGAGAGGTTCGGCTCCTGTTGCTGCGCTGTTGCGTAGCCGTCAAGGAGTTCTGCGTAAATATTTTCTATTTCTTTGGTTTCCATTGCGTTATGCAGTTTTAAAATTAGATTCCTTGAAGATATCTTCCATTTCCTTGATTTGCTTTTGGCACGATTTGGATATCGAGACGGTCTTTTTGGCAAAGTCGGCGAGGATGCCGGCGGTAAGCGGCGTTTTTTTGAGGAAACAATCCTCAATTGCTTCGCACACCACCGATTCGATGTCCGCCCCGTTGAATCCCTCGGAGGCTTTCACCATTTCGGATGTTACGGAGACATTGAAACTTTTTTTGGCAATTTTCTCACGTTTTTTGATATGGACTTCAAAAATCTGCCTGCGCTCCTCGTCGTTGGGGAGTTTCACGCAGAAGATTTCGTCAAAGCGGCCTTTGCGTTTGAGTTCCGGAGGAAGGTTTGCGGCGTTGTTTGCCGTTGCAATCACATAGACGCTTGACTTCTTTTCTTGCAGCCAAGAGAGAAAATATCCGAACATTCGAGTCAATATTTCGCTGCCGCCAACGCCTGTAAATGCTTTTTCGATTTCATCTATCCACAATATGCACGGTGCGGCTGCCTCGGCTATTTTGATTGCCTGGCGCAGGTTTTTCTCGCTCTCGCCCTGATACTTGCCCATCAATGAACCCATGTCGAGTTTCAGCAACGGACATTCAAACAGCGCAGCCGTCGCCTTGGCACAGAGCGATTTGCCACAGCCCGGCATTCCCACAATGAAAACTCCTTTTGGCATAGATACACCAGCATTTAACGCTTCGCCGATCCTGTTCATAATGCGCGACTTGTTAGAGAGGTACTCTTTCAAGTTTTTGAGACCGCCGATGGAATCTATGTTTTCGGGTGAATCCACAAGTTCGAGGACGCCTGATTTTTTTACCATCTGTTTCTTGTGGCGGAGTATCATCTCCTTATCTTCCTTGGTAAGAGTGCCGCCCGACGACATCGCCATATCCAACATACGGTCTATCTCAAACAAGGTCAAGCCTTTTAGCGACGGCATCAGGTCTTTGACGTGTTCCTCTTTAAAATCATCGTAGCCATTGGTCTCCACGTGTTCTTTTATCAACTGTTTGATTTCGTCCTCGTCGGGGTATGGGATTTCGAGGAAGGACACGTACTTTTCGATTTCGCCGGGGACATTGATTACCGACGAACTAACAATCAATGTCAAGTCAAACTCTCGGTCGTAAAGTTTGCGCTGCGCAATCGTTTGGATGAGCGACTTTACCTTCGGATTGTCCATCTCGTACTGTATATCCCTTAGAATGAGATACGAAGGCTCGCTGGTAGATTCCTTATTGCAGACATTTGTCAACGTGCCTTCGAGGTCGGCGAACTTTTTTGATGCAAAACCTTCGTACAAAACATCGCCCTCGCTGTCTGTCAATACTTTCTGCCAACCCAACGCGGGCGAATACAGGAGCAAATCAGCATTGTCCCCCACAGCCTTTTTGAGCATATAATCCACCCTCGTAAAGTCGTAATCGTGGATGTAAATGATTGGTGTGTTTACGTCAATCATTTTTTTGAGGTTGGTATAAACTTCGCTGTTCATCTTCTTATCCGATTCTTTTAGATTCCAACACCAAACCATTAAGCGCGTTCATCTGCTGTAAATCAACACCATAGATGCGCAAGAATGCATCTCTTACGAGTTGTCCACCGTTGATAAGAATGGGATCGGCAATCATCATCGATGATACTTGGACGCTCATTCCGGGTTCAATCACTTGTCCGGCGGAAAACCATTGTTTTTTTACGGTAACTTGGTAAAGTGCCATATTGTTTTGAGTTTTTTAATGTTTGTTATTCGCCTACAAACATAACATCATTTATTGATATAGCCAAATTTTCCCGCAAGTTTTTTTATAGAAATGCAGTATTTCGTAAAAAATCACACTAAATCAAATCTCCCCTATCAAATTCTTAATATCCGAAAATATTTGACGATTAGTAACTTTTTTTCCTAAAATTACACTAAACTTTAAAAAAATCAATTTTTATTTTGTCGGATTAAAAAATATCACTACTTTTGTCAATCTTTGAAAAACAATCAATGGCTACAATAATATGAAAAAATACGATACAGAGGGGCTGATTGCAGACCTCAAAAAATCAAAGGATTATATAGACAAGCTCGTGGAGGGCATCAACCCGGTGAACGGCAAGCCAATCAGCACGAGGGAGGTGATATATGATTATAAGGTGTCGAGACAGTTGGAATTTCTGTCGGAGTACATCAAAAACGAAATCAACCGGCTCGAAGACAAAGCGCAATCCAAAGTTGCCGACAACGAAAACGAACTTATCGAGTTTGAACTCTCCGACAAGGAACTTCACAACCTCACACTCTCCGACAAGCCGGTTTCGCTGGCTGACGTGTGCAACATGCTCAACCATCTGCGCCCGTCGTCTAATATGCGCAAACTCAAAGCAATAAGCGCGGTGGAAGTATTATACAATTTTGGAATGATAGACCGTGTGCGCCGCAAAATTATCCCCACGGAAGAAGGCACGAAACTCGGAATACAGTTCAAAGAATTTCAGAGCAACGGCTCTACGCTCACCAAGGTTTTGTATTCCAAAGAGGCGCAGCAATTTATCATCGACCACCTTAACGAAATTGCGGAAATCAACAAAACGAAACGGTTTTAAAGGAGCGAGGAATGATTTTTTGAGGAAAGAGGAAAATTCATTCAATTACTTCTTCTGATAAACGATATATGGATCGGCCTCGCGGAAAAACATTGATGTAGATAGGTAATAAGGCCGTCCGTAAAATTCCCAATATCCATTTTTCAAAGCGAAAACGTTGCCCTCTATCCACGGCGTGTGGCGACTTTCGGTGGTAAGACCAAGAGAAACGTTGTAGCCGAAAGCCTTGTTGGAATTGCGCCCCATAAAGCCCCATTTGGTGAAAGCCTGACCCATGCCCGCCATCAGCCGGTAAGTGTCGGACTCCAAAGTGGCGTTCATTGTAAGAATGCTGTGGACGTTGCCCTTGTAATTGACAAATATGTACTGCGGCGAAATGCCAATATTGATTTCGGGATTCTGTTTCTTGATGGTAAAGAGGCCCACGTTGAGTTCGAGGCCGTAGTTGAACCCCGAAAAGAAAGTCCATCCCACCTTGATACGCGGCGAAATCGTTACCTTGGTATTAAGTTGGGCGCGGCTCTCCTCTGGCAGCGCGAGCAACGCACACACCGCCAACACAAACCACATAATCCTATTTGCCATCTTAAAGCGTTTCATCTCTCAAAAACTGAAAAAAAGCATACAGAAGAAGTTACAATTGATACAAACGTCCTCTGCATGCTCTAAATCATTATGTATAATTGCAAACTATTTTTTTGCAGACTTCACCACACGGAAACCATAGTTGAAATTTGGTTTGGCTGGCTTTGGACCGTCCCTCGAAGTGAGTTTCGACATGTCGTCCACGTAATACCAACTGCCGCCACGCACCACCTTGAAACCGCTTGGGGGCGGGCCTGTGGGGTCTTTCTGCGCCTTTTCTGAATAATTGCCCCAGTTGTCTGAGCACCACTCCCAGGCGTTGCCGCTCATGTCGTAGATGCCGAGTTCGTTGGGTTTCAACTTGCCCACCGACCTTGGACCGCGCTCGCGTGTGGTCTCGTCGTACCAAGCCACTTCGTCTATGTCGTTGGAGCCTGCGAACTTGTAATTTTTCGACTTGTTGCCGCCCTTGGCTGCGTACTCCCACTGTGCTTCGGTAGGCAGAGTGTAGTTTTCGCCCGTCAACTCCGAAAGCCACTGGCAATACGCGACAGCGTCGTAATACGAAATGTTGACAATAGGGTAAGTGTCAATCCACTGCCACTGTACGGCGTTCTCGTGCTCATCGTACCAATCCTTGTTTGGCTCGGAGGGAAAACTATGCTTGGTGGCGTTGCAAAACTGTCTGTACTGCGCCACTGTTACCTCGTATTTGCCTATGTAGAAGTCGCTTAGAGTAACGCTGTGCACCGGAGCCTCGTCAGCATAGCCGTCATTGCTGCCCATCTTGAATGTGCCGCCTTTAACGAAAATCATGTCGGGCGGATTGGTACTCTGAGCAGCGGCCTCCCCCACGCCGAGCGCGGAGAAGGCAACCGCTGCAAGCAACGTCCTGCTTATTACACCTAATTGTCTCATATTTCTAAATAATTTTAATTCATGGTTTTTTACTGTGCGTTACGTGCAAGTCTTATGCCATAATTAAAATTGGTGAAGGCTGGTTCTGGACCGTCGCGTGAGGTAACGGTGGCGTGGTCCACCTGATAGTGCCACGAGCCGCCTCTCAACACCCTGTATGCCGAGGGTACGGCGTTGAATGGGTCTGCCTGGGGGCTTTTGGTGTAGTATGCCTTGTCATAATAATCGGAGCACCACTCCCATACGTTGCCGCTCATGTCGTAGATGCCGAGTTCGTTGGGTTTCTTGGAGCCAATTTTCTGTGGGCCTTTGAGTTGCGATGTGTCGTCGTACCAGCATACGTCTGCCGCATTTGCGCTGCCGGCGAAGAGGGTGTTGTTTGACTTGTTGCCGCCCCTTGCCGCAAACTCCCATTCTGCCTCGGTGGGCAGGCGGTAGCCGTTTTTGGTGCGGTCGAGGTCTATGCCGCCGTCTTCGTTTTCCACGTAACATTTTTGCAAGCCTTCCTTGTCGGAGAGCCAGTTGCAATAAGCCACAGCGTCGTACCATGTGATGTGCTGCATCGGCATGTCGTCAACCCAGCCCCACCATGGATGCGAGGGCAAGGGGTAAAACTTCTTGGTGTCGGGATGCTCGGCGTACCAGTCGGCATCGGGATCGTCCGGCATCTTGTGTTCTCTCTTGCTCGAAAAATAGGACGAGGCGGACGCATCGTTTATAAACTGCTTGTATTCCTTTACGCTCAATTCGTATTTGGCGATGCTAAAGGATTTGACAGAAACAGCATGTACAGGTCTTTCGTCGGGATCACCCTTCGGCGCAGCCGTGCCCGGATTGCCCATTTGGAACGAGCCGCCCTCCACAAGCACCATGTCGGGCTTGGTCTGTGCGAATGTCGCCAGCGGGATGCACAACATTGCTGCAACTAAAATTAAAAGTCTTTTCATCTTGCTGTATTGTTTTATTTAAATTATTTACGGTTTACTATATGCTTATAACGCAAAAAAGTTTTTTTTGTTGCAATCAAAAAAAATTTAATGCAAATATAATACAATAGTTGATATGTCCCTCAAAAAATGAATCAGTTTTTTTTATCGAGATTTGTCAGCCGACCATTCTATCTGATTTACAGAGTTTTTGTAGGGACTAATCGGGAACTCGCCGTCCATCATGTCTATGCACTTATTGAGTGCTTTGAGGTATGGCGACTTGTCGGCAACGGCGGATGTAGGCACATAGACGCCGTTGAGGTAGTAGCCGGGCTTGCCATACGTCTCCTCTTCCGTGGGGCTTCCCTCCAAGAGTCCGGCATCCTTGCTGATGCCCACGGCGGATGTGCTGTCTTCCATCATTTGGAGCCACAGCGGATAATATTGTGCGAGCACCTCGTCGGACGGGTGTTCCACCACGAGCGATTCCACCGACTTTTCTTTGCTGCTATTGCGCACGATGCCAGCATACATCACTGCGCCGCCCGTATTGATGTCGCAAGCCCCGACCGACGACACGGTAAAGCCGCAGTTTTCCCTCACGTCAAACCACAGGGAGGGAAAATCTATCATCGTCTGTATGGCGACGCAGCCGTTAGACAATTCGGAGCGCAGATAGACGTTGCGTATGTATTTGACATTATTGCCAACGCCTATGTTGGTGAGGTACAGTTCGTTGGTGGTTGCGTTGCCATCGTTGGAAAAAGTGAAGATGCCCTTGATGTCGGCCCCGAAAATTTTGGAGGGAAACCTCACCGCGTCAAAATCCGTGGGCGAGAAAATTATCACGCCACGTTTGAAGTCGCTGTTGTAAAACACTTCCACTGCGCGCTCGCCATTATTGTCGGTGGCAGCGCCTTCGGGCAGGTCGAGTATAATAAGGTGATAATCCCATTGCACATCATTGTATTCCACGTCTTTCTCAAGATTCCATTGCTTGGGGCGCGAGTCGTTTGCGGAGGTAAACACGCCAAGGTAAGGGTCATAATATGTCATCCAGCCGTTGCCAGAATTGACATTGATAGACGCATCGATAGAGCGGGCGATGATTTTTACCATGCCTTGCGACGACAACATGCTTTGCATCAACAACTTATGAAACACCTCGTCGTCGGGGAAGTTTTTGAGGGTGTCGTTGCTGAGCGAATCGAGACCACTTGACGGGTCGCCATAGCCTGGCAATGTAATGCAGTTGGCGGCGAGCACTTCTGTAATGCTATTGTCGCCCCCCTTATAATCCATGTGGTTTGAATCAGGGGACATTGCATTAATGTCTTCGTCCACCATGTTGCAACTTTGCGTGGCAAGAATCGATGTTGTTAACAATAATATAAAAAGTAATTTATTTTTTGTTAATGTCATTTCACTGTTATTTTTCGTAACTTAGATACCTAATTATATAACACGTTTAATACATTATACCCTATTTTAAAGAGCAAAAATTATGCTACAAAAAGGTATTTTTTCAATTTTGTTGCTCGTTGTGAGCAACACTTTTATGACTTTGGCATGGTACGGACACCTTCGTATCGCTCAGATACCAAAGTATTCCAACTTGCCGCTCTACGGCGTGATACTCCTTAGCTGGGGCATCGCACTCTTCGAGTATTGCTGCCAAGTGCCCGCCAATAGGCTCGGC
>JAEEGL014743488.1_pt1 | contig 12314 bp, 8 predicted proteins | sample 9134231 | NCBI WGS metagenome assembly JAEEGL01 (sample SAMN16246548, study PRJNA631951) | gut metagenome | biome: gut microbiome; feature: rumen; material: fiber-attached | host: Bos | place: Iran: Karaj | collected 2018-10 | reverse complement strand
CTCGAAAGCAGAGAAATCGCTGTCCGGATAATAGAAGATGGAAGCATCTCCACGAACCTCGTTGGTAATGCCGTACTGGCCAACAATACCAAGACCGAGCTTTTCAAGTTCACTACCATAAACAAGGCGTGCACCTACAGCCTTGTCGCCCTGCTGTGCGAATGCTGTCATGCTGACCAGAGCGGCAACAATAACAAGTGCGAATTTTTTCATATTCTTTATTGATTTAAGTGTTGTACATTCATTTCTATCAAGAACAAATGTAGCAATTATTTATTCTTTTGACAAATTTTGTTAGAATCTTTCAGGCAGGCCCAAGTCCTTGAAGGTTCTGGGGGCAGGAACGCCGGGCAGAGGCTTGCGGTCTTTCAGCTGCTCCAGAGCAACCTGGACGGCCTTCTCAAGCTGCTGGTCCCGGCCTGCGGCCTCAAGGACAGGATCGTTATCCAGGAGGATGTCAGGATCTACGCCATGGTTCTCTACAATCCACTGGCCGGTAGCGGCATCGTAGTTGGTGAAGAACGGAACGCGAACATCAGTACCATCGACATAAGGAAGAGGACCGCTGATGCCCACAATACCACCCCAGGTGCGGGTACCAATTACAGTACCAAGCTTGTTGGCCTTGAAGCTCCAGGGGAACAGGTCTCCGTCAGAAGCCGAATACTTATTGATAAGCAGCACCTTAGGACCATGGTGAGTACCCTCGGGAATCGTTCCGGTAAGGGTTGAGCCACGACGCATGGTAAGGCGGTAAGCCTTGCGCTGCAGGCGCTCTATAATCATCGGGGAGATGTTGCCGCCGCCGTTTGCACGGTCGTCGATGATAAGGGCTTCCTTATCCAGCTGAGGATAGTAGTAGCGAGCCCATTCGTTCAGACCTTCGGGGCCCATGTCCGGAATGTAGATATAACCAACCTTGCCGCCGCTGAGCTTTTCAACAGTGCGGATGTTCTTCATTACCCATGCGAAATGGTAAAGAGGCTCTTCGTCCGCGATAGGCTTAACAACCACCTTCCTGCCGCCGATTGTAAGTTCTGTAAGAACGTCTGCCTTGCCAACGAGCAGTTTGTAAATATTGTCGACATCGGCAACAGAAATACCGTCGATGGCCGTAATTACATCGCCCTCCTTAACGCCCAGACCGGGTTCGGTGAGCGGCGAGCGGAGTTCAGGCCTGTAGGTTGCGCCCTCCAGTATGCGATCGATGCGATAGCCGTCCTTAACCTTTGAAAGCTCTGCGCCAAGAAGGCCCATGGGGATGCGCTCCGGCTTGGGATATTCGCCGGGAGTAACATAGCAGTGGCCGCTTGCCACCTCTCCTATCATACCGCCAAGGATGTAATTGACATCCAGACGGGTACGGGCGTAAGGCAGCAGGGCTGCATATTTAGTCTTGACGGCCTTCCAATCACGACCATGCATGTTTTCAAGATAGTAACCGTCGCGGAATGCACGCCAAACCTCGTCAAAGAGCTGAGGCCATTCCTGGGAATAATCTACGGTAGTAACAAGGCCGCTCTGGTCTACAGGGTCCTTCATGGTCATCTTGGGAGCGATGGCAGCTACATAGAACTGACCGCCCTTGCGTAGCAATGCCTGCTTGGAACCGGGAGAAACCCACATAGAAGCATCGCAGCAAACGTCATCCTTGCCATCCTTGAAAGAATATACGCGGGTGCCTCCACGGCCGATATACCAGAGGCTCTTGCCGTCGCAATAGAACATGCGACCCTTGACGGGAAGCTTGATTACGCGGTCACCGATGCCGTCGGGATCGACCTTTGTCTCGGCAGCAACCTTTGCCTCCGGCTTTTTGTCACCGGGCTTGGCCTCTTCTACCTTGACCTCGGGGTCTGAAGCAAGAAGCGGAGAAGGAGTGTCGGCGGCCAGCATGGCCATGTAAACACCGCTCATGTCCTGATAGGAATAGTTCCACTCTATGCGGCTGTACTGGGGATTGAGGTCCCTGTCGCTGGTGAAGATAAGATACTTGCCGTCAGTAGAGAAAGTGGGGTTGCCGCTGTTGTACCAACGGTCTGTAACGGGATACTCCTTACCATCTGCCAGATTACGCAAATATATGATACTCATTTGGTTGGCAGCAGGACGGGTATAGGCTATCCACTTGCTGTCCGGGCTGATGTTAACGCCGCGGAACTCAGCCTCGGGATTCTGCATCACGGTGCGTTTTGCGCCGCTGGAAGGATCCACCTCTACAAAGCGGTTCTTGCGGTCTGTGTAATAGATATGCTTGCTGTCCGGAGCCCACTGGATGCCACGAATGTAAGTATCGGCGCCCTTGGTAAGTTGCTTTGTACTGCCGCTCTTTACGTCGTAAAGATAAACCTCAGTTTCTCCGGTAGAATCGCCAATCCAGGCGATGCTCTTGCCGTCAGGGCTCCATACGGCACCACGGTCGTTAGAGTTGGAAGAACGGGTAAGGTTGCGGGTAACGCCCTTGCCTACAGGAAGATCAAAGACTTCGCCGCGGGCTGTAACTACCAGGCGTGAGCCGTCCGGAGCAAGGCTTGCTGCGGTAACGTCATCCTTTACCACCTTACGCTCTGTGCGGCCGTAAACGGCATCAGAACCCAGTGTAACGGATATTTTCTTGGTCTCGCGGGTAGCAGGGTCAAGCTTGTAAAGCCAGCCTCCGTTCTCGAACACGATAACTTTTCCGTCGCTTGAAGGGAATTTAACGTCGTAGTCCTTGAAATTGGTCACCTTCTGGGTCTGGCCGCTTTTTGTGTTGTAAACAAAGATATTCATTATCATGTCGCGGTCAGAAACATAGAAGATCTCGTCCCCTATCCACATAGGGAAGATATCCTGGGCGTCGTTCTTGCTTATGTTGGTAACTGACTTAGCCTTGGGATCGTAAATCCAGATGTCGTCAGCCATACCGCCGCGGTAATACTTCCATGTACGGAATTCACGCATAACGCGGTTGTAGGCGAGCTTTTTGCCATCGGGGCTGTAGCTGCACCATCCGCCCTCCGGCAGAGGGATGAGCTCCGGCATGCCGCCCTTGGGAGTTATGGTCCACAGCTTACCGTCGAAACTGTCGCTGATACGGTTGCGGTAAACGATCTTCTTGCCGTCCGGAGTCCATGTCATTACGATATTGTTGGGGCCCATACGGTCTCCAAGATCATCCCTGGAGTTTGTTGCAGTATAGGTAAGGCGCACGGGCTCGCCGCCATGGGCGGGAATGCTGTAGACTTCACGGTTGCCGTCATACTCTCCGGTAAAGGCGATGGTCTTGCCATCCGGGCTGAATTTGGCAAACATTTCATAGCCGATGTGGCTGGTAAGCCTGCTGGCCCGGCCGCCCTGGATGGGCACGGTCCAAAGGTCTCCGGCATAAGAGAATACAACTTCACTTCCGTTGGTTGCAGGGAATCGAAGCAAACGGGCTTCTTCCTGTGCCGCTGCAGAAATTCCTGCAGCCATCAAAATCAATGTAACTATTCTTTTCATACGGGTAAATGAGTATACATATAGATAACGCAAGATAGGGATTAATTGTTGCAATAACAAAAAAATCGGCGGCCTGTTCGGTCGCCGATTATCAATATTTGTGCTGTATTATTCTGCGCGGAAGCTTGCGAGAGTGTCAGCTGCAGCAGCGTCGGCAACGAAGTTGTCGATGTACTGCTTGTGAGCTGCGGCCTCTGCCTCTACCATGCGAACGTAAACGTTGGCGCTGCGCTCGAAGAGCTCAGGAGCCTTGGAAGCGTCCTCGATAAGGAGCAGGGAGTAAACGATACCTGCGGTCATATCATAGAGACGGCGTGCAAGGAAGTCGTTAATCTCCTGGTTCTCAGTTGCTTTTACCTTCTCGATAGCATCCTGATAAATAGCAAACATCTTCTCTACGCGAGCCTTGAGGGGCTTCATAGCCTCTGAAACCTCGCCGGCAAGCATATCATTGATAACACCTACATAAGTACCGTTGGTGATGTAGCGGATGGCTGCAACAACCTGGAGCTGGGTGGTACCCTCGTAGATAGAGAAGATACGTGCGTCACGCATTAGGCGCTGGCACTTGTACTCCATGATGAAACCGGAACCACCGTGAACAGAAACTGCGTCGTAAGCGTTCTGGTTTGCATACTCAGAGGTCATACCCTTGCAAAGAGGAGTGAAGGCGTCGGCCAGACGGCTGTACTTCTTAAGCTCCTGCTTCTCTTCGGGGGTAAGTTTGCGCTCGCGCTCGATGTCCTCGAGAGCCTTGTAGATATCAACGTAAGCAGCTGTCTGATAAAGCATTGTGCGGCTTGCATCAAGCTTTGCCTTCATACGTGAAAGCATATCGTAAACTGCAGGGAAGTTCTTGATCTTCTGGCCGAACTGCTCACGCTCGTTGGCGTATGCAACTGCCTGGTTGTAAGCCTCCTGGCTAAGACCGGTGCTCTGTGCGCCGATACCAAGACGTGCGCCGTTCATAAGGGACATAACGTACTTGATAAGGCCAAGACGGGGGCTACCGCAGATTTCTGCCTTTGCGTTCTTGTAGGTAAGCTCGCAGGTAGGGCTGCCGTGGATACCAAGCTTGTGCTCTATGTGACGAACGTTAACGCCGCCCTGACGCTTGTCGTAGATGAACATTGAAAGGCCGCGGCCATCCTTTGTTCCTTCCTCTGAACGAGCAAGTACAAGGTGGATGTTGGAGTCACCGTTGGTGATGAAACGCTTAACGCCGTTAAGCAGCCAGCAGTTGTCCTTCTCTGACCAGGTAGCCTTGAGCATTACCCTCTGGAGGTCTGAACCTGCATCGGGCTCTGTAAGGTCCATGGACATGGTCTCGCCTGCACATACGCGGGGGATGAAGCGCTGACGCTGGTCGTCGTTACCGAACTCGTAGAGAGTCTCTGCGCAGCTCTGAAGGCTCCAGATGTTCTGGAAAGAAGCATCGGCGGCAGAGATAATCTCGCTGGCCATGCTGAAGATGATTTCAGGGCAGTTGAGACCGTCGTAGCGACGGGGCATTGTAAGACCCCAGAGGCCGGCCTTGGTGGCAGCCTCCATGTTCTCTACAGTCTTGGAAGCGTAAATCATACGGCCGTTCTCCAGGTGCGGACCCTCAAGGTCAACGCTCTCTGAGTTGGGCTCTATTACGTTTGCAGCAACGTCGCCTACGATTTCAAGGAGACGGTTGTAGTTCTCTATGCAATCCTCGAAGTCTACGGGAGCCTCCGGGTAAAGATCCTTCTGGGTGTAGTCGCGCTCCTTAAGCTCTGCAATCCTCTTCATGAGGGGTTTGCCAAGGTGGAACTTGATCTCAGGATGGTCTGTATAGTAATTTGCCATAGTTCTTGCCTCCTATTTGCTGTTCTGCTTGTAATACTTGATAAGCTTGGGGATAACCTCCTCTACAGTGCCCACAATTACGTAGTCTGCTATCTTGTTGATAGGAGCATCGGGGTCACTGTTGATGCTTATGATAATCTTGCTGTCCTGCATACCAGCGATGTGCTGGATCTGGCCGCTGATACCGCAGGCGATGTAAACCTTCGGGTGAACGGTAACACCGGTCTGGCCTACCTGACGGTCGTTGTCGCAGAAACCTGCGTCAACGGCAGCACGGGATGCGCCAACCTCTGCGTGAAGCACCTTTGCAAGGTCGAAGAGCATGTCGAAGCCCTCTTTGCTGCCCATTCCGTAACCACCGGAAACAACGATTGCAGCGCCCTTAAGGTTGTGCTTTGCAGCCTCTACGTGGTGGTCAAGAACCTTAACTACGTAAGCCTCTGCAGAAACATATTTTGAAACCTCCGGATATACAACCTCGTTCTTTGCCTTGCCGTCGTAAAGAGCCTTCTGCATAACGCCGGAGCGTACGGTTGCCATCTGGGGACGGTGCTCAGGGTTAACGATGGTAGCAACGATGTTGCCGCCGAATGCGGGACGGATCTGGTAAAGAAGGTCCTCGTAGTGCTCTTTTGTCTTAACATCGTCGTAGGGACCGATCTCAAGCTCTGTGCAGTCAGCGGTAAGACCGCTGGTCAGGGATGAAGAAACGCGCGGGCCAAGGTCGCGGCCGATAACGGTTGCGCCCATAAGGCAGATCTGCGGCTTCTCTTCCTTGAAAAGGTTTACAAGGATGTCAGTATGGGGAGCTGATGTGTAAGGGAAAAGGTCTTTGCCGTCAAAAACGAAGAGTTTGTCAACTCCGTAAGGGAGGATCTGCTCTTCTACGACGCCCTTGATACCGGTACCGGCTACAACAGCGTGAAGTTCAACACCAAGACGGTTCGCAAGCTTGCGGCCCTTGGTAAGAAGTTCCTGTGAGACCTCGGCAACCTTGGTGCCTTCTATCTCGCAATAAACGAATACATTGTTCATAGCCTAACCGATAATTTTTTCCTGTAACAATTCTTTAACAATACCGTCGATGTCTGCGTCAGAAGCGGTGAGAGTCTTGCTCTCCTTGGCCTGGAAGACAATGTTCTGGACGGTCTTAACCTTGGTAGGAGAACCTGCAAGACCACACTGTGAAGGATCTCCGTCTACATCTGCAACGCTCCACTGGTTAAGTGTGAGGTAAGGACGCTCTGCGTAAAGGTTTGCACGGGGGTCATCCTCCGGGCGCTCCATAGGGCAGGTAGCGTATTTGTACTTCATCACAAGCTTAACGTTCTGGGGACGGCAGGGAGCTGCTGTTCCGTTAACGGTAATAAGCACGGGAAGCGGAACCTGAACGGTCTCCTGGCCACCATCGATACGGCGGCGGATAGTTGCAACACCGTCCTTGATACCAAGGATTTCCTCTGCGTAAGTAACCTGGTTCAGACCAAGTTTCTGTGCAACCTGAGGACCCACCTGTGCGGTATCGCCGTCGATGGCCTGACGGCCACCGAGCACGATATCAACCTTGCCAATCTTCTTGATGGCGGTAGAAAGTGCGTAAGAGGTTGCAAGAGTATCTGCACCTGCAAAGAGACGGTCGGTCAGAAGCCAACCGGTATCAGCGCCACGGTAGAGGCCCTGACGGATTATTTCACCGGCACGGGGCGGGCCCATGGTGAGCACGCCAACGGTAGAACCGGGATTCTGTTCTTTCAGTCTGAGCGCCTGCTCAAGGGCGTTCAGGTCGTCCGGGTTGAAGATAGCCGGAAGAGCGGCACGGTTAACGGTGCCTTCCGGAGTCATTGCGTCTTTCCCGACATTTCTGGTGTCCGGCACTTGCTTGGCCAGAACAACGATTTTCAAACTCATAATATAAGGTTTAGTACATTAAAATCTGTTAAGCGGACGTCCCGATGTCATCATGTGAACCTTGCGGCGAACCTCTTCCTGAACGGCCCTGTGGGCATCGAGTGCCTTCTTCTGCTCAGGAGTAAGCTCTCCCTTTGCAGTAAGAGCCTCAACGGCATTGGAAGCACTTGCAAGAACGGTATCTACTAGCTCGACGATGTCAACCATATCCTTCTCTACGAAGCCGCGGGAAGTAATGGCGGGGGTTCCTACACGCAGACCGCTGGTCTGGAAGGCGCTGCGGCTGTCGAAGGGAACCATGTTCTTGTTAACGGTGATGTCGGCGGAAACCAGCTCTTTCTCTGCCACCTTTCCTGAAAGGTTGGGGAATTTGGTACGCAGGTCGATGAGCATAAGGTGGTTGTCAGTACCGCCGGATATGATCTTGTAGCCACGGGCAATGAATTCATCGCACATTGTACGTGCGTTGGACATTACCTGAAGCTGATATTCTTTATATTCGGGCTGCATCGCCTCGAAGAAGGCGACAGCTTTTGATGCGATTACGTGCTCGAGCGGGCCACCCTGGATGCCGGGGAATACGCTGGCATTAAGGATTGCGCTCATCTTCTTGATTTCGCCCTTAGGTGTGGTCAGACCCCAGGGGTTATCGAAGTCCTTACCCATCAGGATGATACCGCCGCGCGGTCCGCGGAGTGTCTTGTGGGTGGTGGATGTTACTATATGTGCATATTTTACAGGGTTCTTCAGAAGGCCTGCGGCGATAAGACCGGCAGTGTGTGCCATATCTATCCAAAGAAGTGCGCCAACCTTGTCTGCAACTGCGCGCATGCGCTCGTAGTCCCACTCGCGAGAGTAAGCGGAGGCGCCGCCGATAATAAGCTTCGGCTTGCACTCGAGAGCCTTGCGCTCAAGCTCGTCGTAATCTACGCGGCCGGTTTCTTCATTCAGGCCGTAAGCTACGGGATGATACAAAAGGCCGGATGCATTTACGGGTGAGCCGTGAGTAAGGTGGCCGCCCATGCTAAGGTCAAGGCCCATGAAGGTGTCGCCGGGTTTAAGGCAGGCCATGATGACGGCCATGTTTGCCTGTGCGCCTGAATGGGGCTGTACATTCGCATATTCTGCATCGTAGAGCTTGCAAAGGCGATCGATTGCCAACTGCTCTATCTGGTCTACGACCTCACAGCCACCGTAATAGCGTTTGCCGGGATAACCTTCTGCGTATTTATTGGTGCAGATTGAGCCCAATGCTTCAAGTACCTGGTCAGAGACATAGTTCTCGGAGGCGATGAGCTCCAGTCCGGAGGACTGTCTTTCCCTTTCTTTTTTAATCAGATCGAATATCTGAAGATCCTGTTTCATATATGTGCGATTATTAGTTAGTTTCCACTAAATAGTTTCACTATAACTTGGCAAAGATACGCAATTTATCCTATCTTTGCAAAAATATGACTAACAGGAAGCTTTTAAGTATAGAGATGGGGCGCATGAGCGCCGCCCAGTACAAAGACCGCCCGGGCTCCGGAATCGTGGTCGTACTGGACAATATCCGCAGTGCCCACAACGTTGGATCGGCCTTCAGAACGGCCGACTGCCTTGGTATAGACAAGATTTGGCTGTGCGGAATCTGCGCCACTCCCCCGTCGGCAGAGATTCACAAGTCCGCCCTGGGCGCAGAGGACAGCGTCGAGTGGGAATGGCGCCAGGACACCTTAGAAGTTATCCAAACGCTTAAAAATCAAGGATTTACAATAATAAGCGCAGAACAGACTACAGATTCCGTAAAATTGGACACTTTTTCTACGGAACCTAGTCAAAAATACGCAGTGATTTTTGGTAACGAGGTGGACGGCGTAAGCCAGGAGGCCGTAGATGCAAGCGACTTCTCTCTGGAGATTCCCCAATACGGTACAAAACACTCGTTCAACGTGTCCGTATCGATAGGCATCATTCTCTGGGCAATGCACCGCCGATAGCCCCCATTTGCCTTTTTACTCCTTCTTCAATTCTACCGCAGGATTAGTCTTTGCCGGAACAAATCCAACGAGCCCTCCCGCACATTCATGTGCCAATAATCAGCACGAACGCAAGACTCACGGCAAGCCCCACCGCCTCGATGGCGGTGTAGAGCTTGTTTCGTGAGAGGAATTTGAGGAAAGTTTTCATATTATTCGTTTTTCAACGAATCTACGGGGTTGGAATGAGCTATATGAAGGCAATTTAGGACAACTACGCCAAGCACAATCAGCAGGACCAGTACAGAGCCGCAGATGAAGTATATCGGGCTGAGGGCCACCTTCTCTGCAAACTGTTCCAGCCATTTGCGGACAACGAATAGTGCGCCGACAGAGGCCAGGATTGACATTACCACTGACAGTTTCATAATATCCTTGGCAAATACGCCCAGGATGTCTCTGGTGGTTGCACCGTTTATCTTGCGGACGGCCATTTCTTTTGACCTGCGTAGGCTTTCATCCTTGATGAAACCAATTAGGCCAAGAAGTGCAATGAACAAAGAGAATAGGGCTCCGATAGCCATGGTGTTGCGCATTCTCTTGCCACTGGCATAGGCCGCACGCATTTCTTCTTCGTAGGAAACCAGGTTAATATCACGGCCTTCCAGTACCTTGGAAAGGGCTTCACGAACCTTGTCCAGCGAATCAGGATTCACCCTGAACAGGATGTGCGGCATCCATGAATTCTTTGAGCCGATCTCTCCGTGGAACATGGCACTGGGACGGGTATCAGGATCCAAAAGATTTCCCAAAAGATATTTCTTGTAAACTCCGGAAATAGTATAAGGCGTAATCCCTTCCATGGCATGGTTGTGACCTGTTACAAAAATCTGCTTGCCAATGGCACCATCGCTCCAGTCTGTAAAGGTGGACATCTTTGCCACGAAGGTCTCGTCCACTACAACTTCTGAGGAGTCGCGGGGCTCACGGCCTTCGACGAATTCTATTCCCATCAGATCAAAGAAGCCCTCGGAGCTTTCGTATTGATCTGCAAAGTTAAAGAGTTCCCTGTCGTCGCCGGGAAGGTATACCAGGTCTCCGCTGGGACCATCGTAAGGAATGTTGTAAACAGCAGCGACACCCTTCACTTCAGGAAGACTTTTCAGGGTCTCAACGGCACGCGCCTGCGCTGACACGTCACCATCGAACATACTGAAACTGTACAGGTTCTTATAATCATAGCCGGGGTTGCTGTTAGTAACCATATTGTACTGTCTGGCAATAATAAGCAGCATTACCACCAAGAAGACATTAATCAGCACCTGTATGCCCAGAAGGCCCAGTTTCCACTTTCTGGAGTGCTCTGTATAGTTCTTAAGGGCCGCATAGATAGGAATGCGCTGGTAAAGTTCTGCCGGCACAACGATGGAGACTATAAGCACGAACAGTATAAGCAGGGAAATTGCTATTACGCTTTTTGTCACAAGAAGCGTTTCAAACGGAACGCCCAGCAGGTTCTCTATTATATCCCTTCCGGCAAAGATAATTATACCGGCAATCACAAGGGACAGAACAATATGAAGCAGGGATTCCTTGGACAGCAGGCCATAAATATGGTAGCTTCCGGCGCCGTAGCACTTGCGCACTCCTACCTCTTTGGATCTCTTCACAAGTGAAGAAATTACAATCAGTATGTAGTTAAGAAGCGATATCAGAATAAGCAGCACTGCCACAACTGAAAGCAGGATGATCTGGGTCTTGACATACGGATCTGATGTATGCAAACTGCTGAAGGGCTTAAGCGAGTAGGCCAATGTCATGCCTTTTGCCTCATATTCCACCAAGGGCTGATGTGCCTCCTGCATCTTGCGGATGGCATCTTTCAGGCTGTGGGGATCCACCCCGGGATAAAGTTTCACATAGCCTCTGTAGCGGTCGTTTCCAAGCCAGTTTTCCGTACTATAAGTAGGCATGTTTTCCATTGACAGCAGTATATCGAAGCTCAGGGTTCCGTTTTCCGGGAAGTCTTCGTACACGCCGCCGATGGTCATTTTAAATGGGGTAACTTCCTCATTGCAAATCTGTTTGCCGATGACTGAGGAGATGTCATCGTCGGCAGAGCGAAGAAGTTTCTTGGCAAAACTGTGGCTTACCATCACTCCGTCCCACTTACCCAGAGTTTTAATCGGATCTCCGGCCAGGATGGGCCTGTCAAAGACCTTGAAAAAACAGGTATCGGCGCAGACCAAATATGCTTCCAGCTTATTCTTGTCCTCGTCCAGATAGATATTTTTATTAAAGCGGAAGGTAGTTCGCGTAGCGTACTCCACACCAGGGACCTCGTTCATAAAGCCAGTGGTCACACCACCGCTCACCTGACCGTACTCTCCGGGCTCATCGTTCATGACATAGGTACTTTGTATCCTGTACACAAGGTCCACATTCTTGTAAAAGCTGTCATAACTCAGCTCAAAGAATACCTTGGCAATGAGCACGATGCCCACAGCCAACCCCACGCCCAGGGACAGCACTTTAATAACAATATCGCTTTTTGTTTTCATTAGGACTAATATATTGTTTTAATTTGTTATTCTTGTCTACTCTTTCTTTAATTCAACAGCCGGATTCGTCCTTGCAGCCTTCAGCGTCTGCCAAAGCACGGTGCCAAAGGCGATGGACAGAGAAATGATTACTGCCACCACAAACACCCATCCGTATCCTTCAACGCGGTACGCAAACCGCTCCAGATACACCCTTGCGGCCCAGACGGCCAGAGGGATGCCGATGGCGCAGGCGATGCCCGTCAGAAGCATATAGCTGCGCACATTCCTCCAGGTTTCGCTGTTCACATCGGCCCCGAAGACCTTGCGCACGGCAATCTGCTTGGTGTTTTCATCGGCAAAGTAGGTACTCATGGCCAGCAGGCCCAGCAGGGAAATGAACACCGCCAGGACGGCAAAGAGTTCCACCAGCCGGAGAGTTCTGCGCACAGGAGCCAGCATTTTCTTGTTGATGTCACGCACAAAGCCATATCGCCAGGCGGGTTCTTCCACACCGGAGGTTTCCAGCCGATATTCCCGGTATGCCTGCCGGATGGCATTGTCGTAAGATTCGTCTTCTCCCGTGGTGCCG
>JAEEGL014605652.1_pt1 | contig 12314 bp, 12 predicted proteins | sample 9134231 | NCBI WGS metagenome assembly JAEEGL01 (sample SAMN16246548, study PRJNA631951) | gut metagenome | biome: gut microbiome; feature: rumen; material: fiber-attached | host: Bos | place: Iran: Karaj | collected 2018-10 | reverse complement strand
CAACATTGTGGCCCGCTTTTTCGTGGCAAAGACAACCGCAGGACTCTCCGAAAGGTCACTCAGATACTATAAAACAGTCCTTCAATTTGCATTGCCGCGTCTTGGCAAAAAGCTTAACGACGTTGTTGCAGACGATGTCAGAGCTTACCTCGCAGTAAGAAGAGCATCAGGGGTGACCAACGGAAGCCTCGACAACGAAAGAAGGGTGCTGTCTTCTTTTTTCACGTTCGCTAACGACGAAGGCTATATCGACCGCAACCCGCTGAAACGCGTGGAAAAGATAAGGACAAAGAAGATACAGAGGAAGCCTTTCACCGAGGACGAAATGGAGCAACTCCGAATTGCCTCACGAACCAACCGCAACAAAGCAATTATCGAGTTCCTGTTTTCCACGGCTTGCCGAGTGAGCGAAGTGTCGGCATTGAACCGTTCCGACATCGATTTCGACCAACGGGAAGTTATTGTATTGGGGAAGGGTAACAAGGAGAGAAAGGTGTTCCTTTCACCAAGATGTGTTGCCACTTTGAAAACATATCTTGAAGAAAGAAAAGACAAACACTCGGCGCTGTTTGTGTCTGATTTCGGGAAAGCCAAATTTGGACGAAAAGAAATAAGAAGACTTTCAAAAGATGGTATTGAAAACATGATACATGCAGCGGGGAAAAGAGCCGGAATCGAAAATGCACATCCTCACCGAATCCGCAGGACAGCGGCAACTATCGCTCTTCGTCGCGGAATGCCCATCGAACAAGTGAGCAAGATGCTCGGACACGAGGACCTGAAAACCACCACCATTTATGCCAGCAGCACAATGGAAGAAGTGAAACAATCACACGACAAATACTTATCATAAATATGATCTCCAAAATCTTAAAATGACATGTGCCAACAAACAGCAACATACCAATGGCCCAAGGACTGGGCGCAAGTCAGAACCGACTTCATACAGACCTTCCACCTCCCGATAGTCGACTACTACGACCCCTTACTGAGCTATGCCATGCAGAAGTTCACCATCGACATCGTGAAACTCGACGACAAGCTGCACCGTCTATTCGGCGACTACGAGCAACAAGGCCTGAGCATGCATGACATTATTGAAAGAAACTACGGCGAAGCCGGATTAAACCTAATTGAACAACTGTTATGATTTACGGTTATCTAAGAGTGTCAACCGACAAACAGGACTACGAGAACCAGAAGACTGGCGTGGTCAAACTTGCCAATCGCCTTGGCGTGACGATTGACACGTTTGTTGTCGATGATGGCGTGAGTGGTGCCAAAGACCCAAAGAAACGTGCCCTTGGCCCAGCAATGAAAAAGATGAAGCAAGGGGACACAGTGTTATGTTCAGAACTGAGCAGGTTAGGCCGTGAGCTTTATATGATCATGAGAATTCTGGAATACTTTGCCACCAACGGCATTCATCTTTATACCGACAAGGACAACTTCAAACTTGACGATGATATTCAGAGCAAGGTATTAGCCTTCGCCTTTGGACTCTCTGCCGAAATCGAAAGACGACTTATCAGCCAAAGAACCAAAGAGGCATTGGCGAGAAAGAAAGCAGAAGGTAAGGTTTTAGGACGTCCGATTGGAAGCAAGAACGTCAAGCACAAACTTGACGGGAAAAAAGACTTGATTCAAAGGATGCTGGATAATGGCATGACAAAAACGCAAATCGCTAAAAAGTTAAAGGTTAGCAGAAACACATTATATCTCAATTTTACAAAACCATGATATACGGATATTTACGCGTGTCGTCCGATGAACAGGATGTAAACAGCCAACGTCAAGGCGTTGAACAATTCGCCATAGACAAAGGCTGGAACATCGAGCAGTACATCACCGACGAAGGCGTGAGTGGAGGCAAAGACCCCGACAAACGCAACCTTGGCCCTTTGCTGAAAAAACTCACAAAAGGTGATACCGTCATTGCCTCTGAAATCAGTCGCCTTGGCCGTGACCTTTATATGGTGATGGACATTCTCCATTTTTGCATGAAACAAGAAGTGGTCATCTACACGGTGAAAGACAGATTTGTTTTAGGCGACGACATCCAGAGCAAAGTGCTTGCCTTTGCTTTCGGACTGGCAGCGGAAATCGAGCGCCAGATGATACGGCAGCGCACAAAAGAAGGGCTGATGTTGCGTGTAAAGATGGGAATATTGCTCGGACGTCCACCAGGAGCAAAATCCACAAAGGGTAAAGTGAAATCAAAAATGGAGAAAAACAAGCAATGGATCCTGACTTCGCTTGAAAACGGCCTGTCACGGCGACTTATCGCAGAGAAACTGAAGCTCGACAGAAACACTCTTTGTAGATATGTGAACTACTGGCAGACTGGAAAAGAGTTCGAATTTTACACAAAAAGCCAAAAAGCCAGAAGAGACAAGTCGAAACCTACTTATAAAGACACTCCTTATCAAATAGTCGACTTGCCAAAAGAGCAGGTCATACAAATGATTGAACGCGACATGACCATCCCTCAGATAGCGACAGAATTGCCGCAATTCAACTACGAAGAGGTCTATGACACCATATATCGTGATGACGAGTTGAATCTACTCTATCGTCAACACGCACAATTGAAAATCAAGAAAAGAAGATATTAACTGTATCAATATGATCTCCAAAATCGACATAAACCGAATCGCCGAAGCCGTCGACATCGTTGACCTCGTGGGCGCCGAAGTGAAGCTGAAGCCTCAGGGCAAAACCCTCGTGGGCTGCTGCCCCTTCCACACCGAGAAGACCGGCTCGTTCACCGTCAGCCAGGCACGGCAGACCTACCACTGCTTCGGCTGCGGCAAACACGGCGACGTGTTCCAGTGGGTGATGGAACGCGAAGGCTGCAACTACCCCGAAGCCGTCCGCCGTCTGGCCAAACGCGCCAACATCGAAATCAACGAGCGCGAGAAGACCGCCGAGGAGATTGCACGAGAAACCAAGCGCGAAGCCATGCTGATGATCACCCAGCAGGTCAACGCCTGGTTCGTCGCACAGCTCGAAGCCAACCAACCCGCCAAGGACTATGCCCTGAAGCGGTGGGGCGTGAAAGGCAAGCGCAAGGATGGAACTCAGGCAAACCCCATGGATTACATCCGCGAGACGGGCATAGGCTTCGCCCCACCCGGCAACGCACTCATCGACTGGGCCAAACAGCAAGGCATCAACATGGAGATGCTGAAGGAACTGAATATCGTCGGTACCAAGGATAAAAACGACTACAGTTTCTTCCGCAACCGCATCACCATCCCCATCCGTAGCCGCTCCAATCAAATCGAAGGCTGGACATGCCGCGACCTTTCTGAGAAAAGCCCTGCAAAATACCTCAACTCCACCGACAGCGAGCTGTACCACAAGAAGACCTCTCTCTTCGGTCTCGACGTGGCCAAACCCGAAATCCGCGCCACAGGCAAGGTGTATGTGGCCGAAGGCGCGCCCGATGTCATGCGGATGCAGATCATCGGCGTGCCCAACACCGTGGCACCCCTTGGCACGGGCACCATGGGCGACGACCAGTTCGACCTATTGCAGTCATGTTTTCCCAAGTCGGGTAAACGCACCCTCTGCCTGTTGCCCGATGCCGATGTGACCAAGGAAGACGGCACCAACCCGGGCGAAGCCACCGCCATCAAGATAGGCTGTGAGGCCTTGCGCCGAGGATACAGCGTCCTCATCAAGGCCATCCCCAACGACGACCTCGACTCCAAGCAAGACCCCGACACCTATTTCACAACACCACACCGCTTCAAGGAGGTGAAGGAAGACGACTTCATCATCTGGTATGCCCACAAGCTGCTCGACCGCGCCGAGAACATCGACACCGCCACCTCATACATTGAGACCATAGCCGCCATGGTGGCAAGCATCGGCGACGAGACGGCCATTGAAGGCTACCTGAAGAAACTGAAAGATGTCTACAACAACCCCACGCTATGGCGCAAGGCCGTCACCAAGGCAGGCAAGGCGCAAAAGCAGAAGGAAGTGGAGGAGAAGGCCTTCAGCAAGGAGGGCTTCACCAAATACGGCTTCTACGAGAGTGGGGGAGGCTATTGGGCACTGAGCGGACAGACGGAACTGCGTTGGTCCAACTTCACAATGCGCCCGCTCTTCCATATCAAAGACGCCATCAACCCCAAGCGACTCTACGAGCTTCGCAACGAAGCCGGAAGCCGCGAGATTGTCGAGCTGAAGCAGGAAGACCTGGTGAGCCTCTCCAAGTTCCGCCAACGTGTGGAAGGCTTGGGCAACTACATCTTCGAGGCCAACGAGCAATGCCTTATCAAACTGAAACGCTACCTCTACGAACAGACGCAGACCGCCGTCGAAATCACGCAGCTCGGCTGGCAGAAGCAAGGCTTCTACGCTTTCGGCAACGGCGTGCAATACCAAGGCAACTTCATCAAGACCGACGACTACGGCATTGTGAGCCTGCCCGATGGTCAGAACTACTACCTGCCTGGCGCGTCGAAGATCTACAAAGACGACCAGCTCTTCCAGTTCGAGAAACGCTTCTGGCACCACGGCTACAGCAGCATCCCGCTCCGTCAGGTGGCCGACGCCATGATAAAGGTGTTTGGCGACAACGCCAAAGTCGGCCTGTGCTTCCTCGTGGCCACCCTCTTCCGCGATGTGATAACCTCGACGGTGAAAGCCTTCCCCATGCTGAACCTCTTCGGTCCCAAGGGCAGCGGCAAGTCGGAACTGGGACACACCTTAATGAGTTTCTTCATCATCCAGAACATCCCGCCCAACCTTTCCAACTCCACCATCGCGGCACTCTCCGAGGCCGTGGCACAGTGCTCCGATGCCATCGTGCACTTGGACGAGTTCAAGAACAACATCGACCTCGACAAGCGCGAGTTCCTGAAAGGCCTGTGGGACAGCGCAGGACGCACCCGCATGAACATGGACCGCGACAAAAAGCGCGAACAGACCAAGGTCGACTCCGGCGTGATCATCAGCGGACAGGAGATGGCCACCGCCGACATCGCCCTCTTCAGCCGCTTCGTCTACCTCACCTTCAACAAGACGGAGTTCACCACCGCCGAACGCAACGCCTTCGCCGAACTCGACCGAATGCGTAAGCTGGGATTCAGCCATCTCACCCTCGAAATCCTCAACCAACGCGAAACCTTCAAGCAAAACTTCGCGGCCATGTATGCCGCCACCGCCTCTGAGGTGATGGATGCCATTGGCGACACCACCTGCGAGAGCCGCATCGTCAACAACTGGGTGACCATTGCCGCCGCCTACCGTACCATCGAAACGTTGATTGACCTGCCTTTCACCTACGCCGACATCTTCAAGATCATCACCGAAGGCATACGCCGTCAGAACGCGATGACCACTACCAGCAACGAGATTGGCATGTTCTGGCGTCAAATCGGACGCACGCAGATGGAAGGCAAGTTCTCCATCAACGCCGACTACCGTATTGAGTACCGCGCCGACCTCAAGACCAACAAGATGCCGAATGGTACCTACTTCGCCACCACCAAACCCATCCTCTTCCTCAATCCAGACGCATGGTACCAAGCTTACACCTATAAGGCCAAGGAAAACGGCATTGTGCCACTGCCCGACAGCTCCATCATCTACTACCTGGAGAACTCACCCGAATACCTGGGCAAGTATGGCGTGATGCGTTTTTCCAACAAACAGCCCAACGGCCAACTCGCCACCGGCACCACCAGCAAACGACCGCTCTGTTTCGACTACTCAGCCCTCTCCAACAAGTACGGACTCTCCATCGAAGTGGAGTTGGAAGACCTCGACCCGAAAACCAACAAAGAAGAAGAATTACCCTATTGATTGAATTACAATGAAATACGTATTTTCCGAAATAATTAATAAATCTGACGGGGCAAAAATGGTTGTTACAAGTGTTACAAATGTTACAACTATGAAAAACAATAAGTTAAGTATGTTACAAGGTGTTACAAAGTGTAACAGTTTGTTACAAAATGCCATTTTTTCGATGTTGGTAACACAGCTGTTACAATTAATGTACGGTTTGTTACAACTAAATACCTATCAATCAGCGTGTAACACTTGTAACAACTGTAACACGGGAAATATACCTTTAACGGAGAGAAAATATTAATGCAAAAACAACACGAAACATGAAAGGATTATATGTAACGGCAAAGGTAGGGAAGCGTTATAAGAGATACATCGAGTGCTTCTATCAGTCGGACACCATACCGCTTGAACGCGGGTCCAACTTGCTGAATATCATCATGCCATATCTCGAACTGACCTCCGACGAATTGCCCAAAGTCGTGGACGAAGAGACGATAAAGATAGAGCTGCCACTTGGCAACAAAAAAGTGTACAACTTCGCCGGGCAATCTGTTTATGTTTGCAACACGCTTTGGAGAAACCGCCTCAGCGAGGATGGCCAGTTCAGGGTGAAACGCTTCTTTGAGAATGAGTTCAAGAAGGCTTTCCATTCGTTTATGGATGGGCATCTCACCTGCCAGGAGTCGAAGAAGGGCGACGATAAAAACAACAAGGTCAAGGAGGCCGTTACAGCCTTCCTCATCCAGTACCACGTCGCCTTCACCAAGCAGGATATCGCCGCCCTCACCCGCGACTGGTACCGCCACCGCGACAAGGTGGAAGAAAACAAGCGCTCACCTTGTGTGTGTTGATATTTTCGCAATTCTTATGTCGCTGTTTTTCAAAGCATATAATAAAAAATTTCGCAATTCTCGCGTCATGGTTTTAAACATAAAAAGCATAGCAAAATGACAACAGTAGGCATCAAAAAAATCGGCTTCGTAGAACAAAACGAAGTCAACGACACCTGGGTCCAGCAGGAGCAGCAACAGCAGCAACAAAACCAAAGGGCTATCCCCGACGTCTATCTCATAGGTGGACATTGGTTCAAGAGCATCGACCAACAGAACGCCATTCTCACAGAAAGATCTTCCATCGGTGCCGATGGGAAGATGTTCGAGCAGGAACTGCAGTTCACGGTCCGTATCACTGAAGATATAGCCCTAGGAAAGAAATATCTCAATCGCCCCATCGTGATCCACGTGTGGACCGTCGATGGTAAGAAACACGTGATAGGCTCCAAATCCTATCCAGCTTACCTCGAAAGCGATAAGAGATACGATGGAGTGAACACACAAGAGTTGGCCATGACGGCGACCTACACATCCACCACCTCTCTGGTGAAGTAAGGACACATCATCGACGATAAGGCGCATTTGCCCATTACTTAGGCAAGTGCGCCTTTTTTTTGTCCCTTACACCGAAATGCACGGAAATAATTTTGCTCCGAACCAAAGACCAAAATTTTTTTTCATGCCCAAACTATCTTTATTCAACGACATCTTCCGCGAACCGTGGATGATCGAGCCGCAGACTGCCGCCGCACAGAAACAGGTGCTGAAAGGTCTGCTGATGGGCTTGGAGTTCACCCAGGAGGATGAAATGGTGCAGGCCTCCATCGGCCATAAGCAGAACCCTTCCATCCCTCGTGGCCGAAGCATCAACGTGGTCAACCTCGAAGGAACCATGCTCCGTGATGACGGCCCTTGCGGCATGGTGGGCACCCGCACCCTGGCATCTATGCTTCTCGAAGCCGAAGGCAAGGAGGAAGTGATTGGCCACATCCTCTACATTGACTCCGGCGGTGGCGCCGCCAACAGCGTGCCCGACCTCGCCGAAGCCATCCAAGCCTGCCAGAAACCCGTGGTCGCCTTCGTCGACGGCTACATGTGCAGCGCGGCAATGTATGTCGGCAGCTACTGCCGCCACATCATCGCCAACCGCGAAGATAACAAGGTGGGCTGCATCGGCACGATGATCCAACTTGAAGACTGGCCCAAACAGGTCAAACAGTCCGAAGGATTCATCCGCCTCCGAATCTATGCCGATGGAGCCGAAGAGAAAAACGAGGAGTACGAGAAAGCCCTCGAAGGCGACTTCAGCCTCATCAAGGAACGCATCCTCAACCCACACAACGAACGCTTCAAGGCCGACATCCGTAAAAACCGCCCCTCCGTCCGCGAAGACCAGCTGAAGGGCCGCACTTACGAGGCCAAGGAAGCCGTGGGCACCCTCATCGACGCCATCGGCAGCTTCGACAGCGCCGTGGCCAAAGTCATGGAACTATCAACCCTCAATATTAAACCAATGGACGATCTCAAAAACATCCAAACGCTTCCCACATGCCAAGACCTCCAGAGCGTCGATGGCTGTGTGACACTGACCAAAGAGCAAATGGAAGAAATTGATGCCGCCGTCGGAGTAGGTATTACCGAGAAAGCCTTGAATAAGACCAATCAGAAGACCATCACCGAACAGGCACAGACCATCAAAGACCTCACTGCCGAGCGTGACGAACTGAAGCCCAAGGCCGACCAACTGGACGGCAAGGAAGCCGAAATCGCCACCCTCACCACCGAACGCGACACCCTCAAGGAGGAAAACGCGCAGAAAGACGACCGCATCAAAGAGCTTGAAGCCATCCTCGATGCCGACCCTGAAGACCGCGATGAACTCCTGCAGGCCATGCACAACGGCAACCCCGCAAAAGAAGAGTCCTTCGAGGAATTCTCCGACGAGGAAGCCATGGACTACGCCCGAAAAGTCGTCAAAGGCGAACTGTAAACCACTCCCCCTTTGCAAAGGGGTCAGGGGAGATTAACCACCAAACCTAGAACCAAACCAAAAACCAAAACACCATGCCTGAACCTATCAACACCGTATCTTTGGCTGACGCCCTGGTCCACTCCAATCACCGCTTCCGCAAGGAGTGCATGCTAATTGTGATGGCCGCAGTCGAAGAGGTCACGAAGCACATGCGCGTGATCAACAACCTGAAGGGCAAGGAAACTGAGTCCACCATCGTGCCTCAGGCCAAGTTCCGCCCTTACCACTCCGAGAAGATCGTGAGCGGCACTGCTGGCCTCACCGCCCGCACCCTCGAGACCTTCCCGCAAGAAATCCTTGAGGAATTCGACCCCGAAAACCTCTACATCACCATCTTCGGCACCCCGGTCAATGTCGAGAAGATCAACCTCGACATCGTTCGCCGCATCCTCACTGAGGAGATGAACAACGCAAGCCGTGGCCTGTGCGACCTTATCTTCAAGGGCGTGCGTAATGCCGATGGCATTGGCGCACTTGATGGCTTCGACGGCTTCGACACCATCATTTCCAAGGAAACAACCGCTGGCAACATTGGCCTTGCAGCTGGCAACTTCACCAACCTCGGCGAAGTGAACTCCACCAACATCGGCGACGTGTGGAAACGCATGTACCGCAAGATGGACGAGAAGCTTCGCGGTGGCGACGCCAAGAAGTTGGTGCTCGTCTGCACGCCCACCGAGTACGATTTGTACAAGAACTGGTATGCCCAGCAGTTCGGCGCAGGCAACTTCCCTGGCACGCCTGAGCAGACCTACCTCGACGGAACTGCCAACAAGGTCCAGATTCTGCCTCTGGTCGGCACTGAAGGCATGAACCACTGCTTCATCACCACCAAGGAAAACATGAAAGTCGGCTTCGATGTCTTGTCCAACGCCACCAAGTTCAGCGTTCGCATCCCTGACAACCCGCACATGGTCCAGATGTATGCCAAGATCTACATGGGTGTAGAATTTGCCAACATCAACAAGGAGTTCCTCATGGTCGGTGCACGCACGGTTGTGGACGACAGCGTCTACATGGATACCGACAAGTCCAGCCTGGTCTTCGAAGACACCGTCCTCGCTGCTAACTCCACCGCCAAGGTGAAACTCTTCGGCTTCAACCTGACCGCTACCAGCGACATCACCGTTGAAGGCGCCGACAAGAGCGAGTTCACCCTGTCCGCCAACACTGTGACCGCCGATGCTGCCAACGCCGCGGCCGGTGTCGAAATCACAGTCACCTTCGCCCCGACGACCACCGCTGGTGCTCGTTCCGCGCAGATCCGCGTCTCGAACGCTACCGACAACGTCAACATCGTCATCCCGATCAACGCCAAGGGTGTTGAGAGCTAAAGGATAGGAGGAACTGACTATGCAACTGCAAGACATTAACTTCCCCCTTGGCTCCGTCAACCCTTGCGGTATTTCCGATGAGGTTTACTTCATCCCGAAAGCCGACATCGCTGCCTGGCCCGCCATCCAGAACGACTTCAGCACGGCTACCACTGCCGACAAGTATGTCCAGTATGGCGACGGTACCAACAACGACTTCACGCTGAAGGAAGGCAAAACCTTCATCAGACTCTACTCGACGCAGGGTAAGGGTAAGATCAGCTGGGAGTACCAAGGTGAGACCGACTGCAAGGTCGTCGTCAACAAGGCCTCCCTGAGTTACCCGAAGATCACCAACGAAAGCCGCGCTTTCGCCAAGTTTGCCAGCAATGGCGACTTCGTCTTCGTGGTGAAACACGATGGTAAGTTCTACGTCATAGGCAGCCCGGACTATCGCGCCACCCTCACGCCTAACGGCGACAGTGGCGACGCTGCTGGCTCTGCCAAAGGCATCACCGTCGAAATCGAATGCCCCGACGTGACCCCGTTGCCTACCTATGTGGGTGAACTGGTCCTGTCTGACGGCTCGCTCGATTGCTCGACAGGCGTCTTTACTCCAGATGACTAAGAGTTGTAACCTAAACCGCTTCGTATGAATAGTTTAGAAAAGTTCAACGCAATGGATGGCTACACCTTCGAGGAAGGTGTGGCCTTCCTTGTTTTGGTGAAAGCACCACGCGGCGTCATCAACCACCTGAAAGCGACTCACAACCGCAGCCACCTCCATAGCGAAATCCACAAACAACTTCGCATCCCCAGAGTGAAGGACATCGTACGGAAAAACATGGGAAATTCCCCCAATATTTCCTCTAATTTCCCAATCGTAAACGAGCCGGAATCGAACGAAATCGAGCCAAAATCGAACGAAATCGAGCCAAAATCGAACGAAAACGACCCGAATTCAGACGATGACACCCCCATCGAAAGTAGCACGAAAGACGAAGGATCCACCGAAATCATCCTCAACAAGGACGACATCCGCACCCACGCAAACACCCGCCTCGAAGACATGCCCAACGACCTCTGCCGAACCCTTTGGCAAAAACGACAGGATATCTATCGGGAAAGGGAACAGGCACACATGAAAATGAGGAATGTGCCAGAAGGCGAGGATCACAACGAGGAACGTGCGCATTGGCGCGAAGAAATGCTTCGCCTCGATGCAGAAAACGATAAATACTGGAAGCAAATCGACGAAGAAATTGCCCGGGTCAAGAATCAAACCCCTGAACCTGTCGAAGGGACATCAAAAGAAAATCCATCTTTCGATGTCTCAACCTACCGCTCCTACATCAGCAAGGCCCTCCGCAAAAAGAAACTCACGCCCGAGCAGCTGGTAGAGCTCCAGCACCGCGTGGATGCCATGCTGAATGCCAAGGTGGAGATGAAGCCGGAGACATTGGACAAACTCAAAGCCATAGGCATCACTGTTGGATGAACCGCTGACCATACCAGGTGTGCGCGTCAGCCGGACCAACTCAATGCAGATGCTCAGGCAAATCGTGCAGATGACGGGCGCAGAAAGTGTGCTCGTCATCTTTTCCTATTCAGTAACAGACGGTTGGCTTCGTCAGCTGATGAAACTGAAACAAGAATACCAGGTGCAGCACATCACCCTGGTTCTCGACCGAGCCGTGATGATCCGTCACCGCGAGAAGCTGCTACAAATCGAGCGCGTCGCCGATGAATGCTACCTCACCGACAGCCACGCCAAGGTGTACCTCAGCCAAGGCAAAACGAAGTCCATAGCACTGATTACCTCGGCTAACGCCACAAACAATTATAGAAACGAATGCTACTATGGAACCGACCGAACAGGAGAAATCGAACAAATTACCAGAGACATCAGAGGAATTCTTGAAGTTTCTGATAGAATCACCGGTTGAAAAGAGGGTAGAGGAACTGGCCGCCCTCTTCTTCACCATTGCCGAAATCGCCATCTTCATCGGCATGGATGAGGAAGAACTTCGCACGGAGATTACCTGCGACACCGACAGTTCCGTCTCCCAAGCCTACTACCGTGGCAAGCTCCGTACCAAAATCATGCTTCGTTTCGACAGCCGCAACTACGCCTTGCACGGTAGCCCGCAGGCGGTCCAGGAAATGAGAGAATACCTATCCGACCAAAACATTGACGAAAATGCGTGACGAAAACCTTGCCTTGATTGAGGCCAACATGTTCCTGCCCGAAGACCAGCGAAAGCCCATGACCGAGAAACAGGAACAGCTGATGAAGCAAGTGACCGACTGCTACAACCTTCAGTT
>JAEEGL011962263.1_pt1 | contig 12314 bp, 8 predicted proteins | sample 9134231 | NCBI WGS metagenome assembly JAEEGL01 (sample SAMN16246548, study PRJNA631951) | gut metagenome | biome: gut microbiome; feature: rumen; material: fiber-attached | host: Bos | place: Iran: Karaj | collected 2018-10 | reverse complement strand
TACAAGCAGGAGGTCATAGGTTCGATCCCTATAGCGACCACCAGTATGGCCTGGTAGTTCAGTTTGGTTAGAATGCCGCCCTGTCACGGCGGAGGTCGACGGTTCGAGCCCGTTCCAGGTCGCCAAATATCTAGCACAACACTAGATATTTTTTATTATTAGGCTTCATAGCTCAGTTGGTAGAGCAGGGGACTGAAAATCCCCGTGTCAGTGGTTCGATTCCACTTGAAGCCACCAAGATGGAAGAGATACACTTATGTATCTCTTCTTTTTTTATTTTTAGGAGGTTATATATGAATTACGAAGATAAGAAAATAGTAGGAATAATTGCATCAAATGTAGAGCCTAGTATTGCACTAAATGTTATTGGACATTTAGCAATATCAATTGGAAAATATTCAAATGGAGAAATAATGGGAAAACCAATAATAGAAGATAAATCAGGAATTAAACATCTAGGAATAAGTCAATTTCCATTTATCGTAACTAAAGTAAAAGCTGGAAAATTAAAAAATGCAATTGATGAAGCAAAATCAAATCCTAATTTGTTAGTCGCTGATTATCCAAAGGATATGTTGGATACAAGAACTGATGATGAATTAGTTGCTTCAATAAATTCTAAAGAAAATGAAAAATTAGAATATTTAGGAGCAATTATATATGGCAATAGTGAAGATGTAGACCAAATAACAGGAAGATTTCAATTATGGAGAATTGATTAAAAAATATTGGAAAAAAAATATTTAATGATATAATGCAAATGATATTATGGGAATACATGAGATAAAAATTTAAGGGGGACCTTTTATGGAGGATAATAAAGGATTTAAAATTAATTTTTTTACTTTATTAATCATACTAATGGTGCTAATTGCAATCGTATTAATGTTTGTATTGTTTACAAGAAGTAGTAGAAAGTCAAGAGGTAATACCATTTATGCTAACAATACAAATAATATAGAATACGAGATTAAAGCAAGGAGTGATTATAATATGGATAAAACTGATTTTGCATTAAAATTTTTGAAAATGGAAAATAATAAATCCAATATGATATATAGTCCATTATCAATCAAATATGCTTTAAATATGTTAAAAGATGGAGCAGACGGAAATACAAAAAAACAAATAGATAGTCTTATTGGAAATGAAAAAGTAACCAAATATGAGAATATTGGAAAAACTTTATCATTAGCAAATTCAGTATTTATAAGAGATACTTTTTCAAATAATGTTAAAGATGATTATAAAGATCTTTTAATAAAAAATTATAACGCTGAACTAAAATATGATCCATTCGAAAATGCGAAGGAAGTGAATAATTGGATAGAAAAACAAACACTTGGACAAATAAAAAATATGCTTAAAGATAATACTGTTTCAAATCCAGATTGTAAAATGATTTTGATTAATGCACTAGCTATAGATATGGAATGGGCAGATTCTTTTTCTGAAGAAGATACACATGGACGTCCTTTCTATCTAGAAAACGGTGAAGAAGTTAAAGCAACTATGATGAATCAAAAAAATGAAAGCGAAGATGTTTCATATTATGTAGATAATAATATTACGGCACTATCAATGAATTTGGAAGAATATGACAATGTTCAAATGGAATGTGTTGTAATTATGCCAAATTCTAATTTGCATGATTATATAAATTCATTTAGCTTAGATAATCTTGATAAAATAAATAAAAACTTAAAAAAGGCTTCTGATACTAAAGCAGGATTAGATATAAGTATTCCTAGATTTTCATATGATTATGATTTAAGTTTAAAAAATGATTTAATAGATTTAGGTGTTAAAGATGCATTTGATTCAAGTTTGGCTGATTTTTCTAATATGACAGATAAAAGTGAAATATATGTAAGTGATGCATTACATAAAGCCAATATTGATTTCTCAGAAAAAGGCGTTAAAGCTGCAGCAGCAACAGTTATCTACATAACAGAGGGAATGGCACTTGAGGAAGAAAAGCCGATAGAAATAAATATTAACAAGCCTTTTATGTACATAATAAGAGATAAAGAAACAAATGAAATGTGGTTTATAGGAACTGTTTATAAACCAAATCTATGGGAAAATGACAAAGCTGATTACGATTATAGATAATTGAATATAATAAAAGGGGAACCAAATGAAAAAAGTAATGAAGAAAGTCATTGTACTAATGATAATTCTAATTTTGATGTTGGGGTGTTCATCAAAATTATTTGCTGAAACATCTGATTTAAATCAACTTCAAGCCCAATTTCCAACAGGCACACAATGGAATGATACATATTATGGTATGAGTCCAAGTAGTACATCTAATTATATAATTAGAATTGTAGCAACAGAGTGCGCAGGTTTTGCAGCTTTGATGTACTATAATTATTATGGATTCGACCCATATTATTATGCACAATATTCATATGATATTAATAGTGTTAAATCAGGGGATATTGTAAGATACTTAAATGATGGACATAGTGTTTGGATTCAATCTCGTAGCGGAAATATGTGTACAATTGCGGAATGTAATTTCGATGGTAATAATACAGTAAGATGGGGAGTAAGAAGAAGTATTTCAGAATTGTCTGAAGGCTTTAGCTATATAATGACTAGCGATTATGAAATAGGTGCAGAGAATTCTTATACACCAAGTATTGGAAAGCCTCAAACAGTAAATGCAACAATTGCTAGTAATTCAATTACAACTACATGGAGTGCAGTTGAAGGTGCAACAAATTATGATGTATGTATCTACACTGCTGTCGATTGGGAAGAAGGAAATTATTCTTCAACTTATCAAAAAACAACAATAGATGCGAGAGTAACATCTCTTTCATCAGTTGTTAATGATACAGATGATTACTATGTTGTAGTGTATGCAAAGAGAGGCAAGTTTACTTCTAGTCAGGGTGGAACAGCATATGTTAATAAATTTACTATTGGAAAGCCAATTAGAGGTATCTCGGTTACAGCTTCTAAAAAAGAAATTGAAGTTGGAGAGTCTTTACCGCTTACTATTAAATATACTCCTTCTAATACGGACATGGATAAGCATATACAATATAATTCGTCAGATCATATGGTAGCAACAGTAGCAAATAATGGTGTTGTAATAGGATTATCAGAAGGAGAAGCTACAATTTTTGCTACAACTAAGAATAAAATTACTGCGACATATAAAGTAAAAGTAAATCCAAGTACACAAAATATAACGAACGTGACAAATACAACAAATACAACGAATACAACCAACACAAACACTACAATAATTATACATAATACAACGAATACAACCAATACAACTAATACAGCAAATACAACTAATACAACGAATACAACCAATACAACTAATACAGCAAATACAACTAATACAACTAATACGACTAACACAACCAATACAACAAACGCAACTAATACAGCAAATACGACTAATACAACAAATACAACAAACACAACAAATACAACTAATACGACTAACACAACAAATACAACAAATACAACCAATACAACAAACACAACTAACACAACAAACACTGCTAATACAACTAATACACACAACACAACTAATACAGTTAATGTAATAAGCACTAATAATACTACAAATAATACTAATACGTCTAATACAGTAAATAACACCAACACAACCAATACAACAGACAATACTAACGTAGTAGACTTGAAAGGAATAAATGTAGTTTATAGAACACATGTACAAAATATAGGCTGGGAAAAAGCATATGTTAAAAATGGAGCAATGTCAGGAACTTCAGGACAGAGCTTAAGACTTGAAGGAATTAAAATCAAATTAGAAAATCAAAAAGTTGCAGGAAATATTGAGTATCGTACCCATGTACAAAATATAGGTTGGCAAGATTTTGTAAAGAATGATGCAATGTCTGGTACTTCAGGAAAGAGTTTAAGATTAGAAGCAATACAAATTAGACTTACAGATGAACTTGCAAAATATTATGATATTTATTATAGAGTTCATTGCCAAGATATTGGTTGGATGAATTGGGCTAAAAATGGCGAATCAGCAGGATCTGCAGGTTATTCATATAGACTTGAAGGAATAGAAATAGTTATAGTTGAAAAAGGTAAGAATCCTCCAACTAGAACAAATACACAATTTAACAAACCATTTAAATGTCATACTATTTCTTATCGTACACATGTGCAAGACATAGGCTGGCAAGATTTTGTTTATGATGGTGCAATGGCTGGAACTACAGGTAAAAGCTTAAGATTAGAAGGAATAAATATAAATATAGAAAATCAACTTTATAGTGGAGATATTGAGTATAGTACACATGTACAAAACATAGGATGGCAAGGTTTTGTAAAAAATGGAGCAATGTCAGGAACTTCAGGAAAAAGCTTGAGGCTGGAGGCAATAAAAATAAGACTTACTGGAGAAATGGCAGAAAAATATGACATTTACTATAGAGTGCATTGTCAAGATTTTGGCTGGATGGGATGGGCTAAAAACGGTGAATCAGCAGGTTCTGCTGGATATTCATATAGATTAGAAGGAATAGAAATTGTACTAGTGGAAAAAGGTGGTAAAGCTCCAGGTAGCACAGCAAATGCCTTTTCTGAAAAATCAACCACAACGTATGTTCTAAATACTAGAACTAAACTTTTCCATAAATCTACTTGTCCTTCTGTAAAAAATATGAGTGAATCTAATAAAATTTATACAACTGATTCTAGAGATATAATAGTAAAAGAAGGATATACAGCATGTAAAGACTGTAAACCATAAAATAGAAATGGAGTAAGAAAATGTTTATAATGTATGCACTATTATCATTTTTTTTCTGGGGAATTGCAGATTTATTTTATAAAAAAGGTAACAGCGGTGAAGGAAAATATAATCATATAAAAACAGGTATAATTGTTGGTATTGTAATGGGAATACATGCAACAATTTATTTGATAATACATCAAGTTCATATTAGTTTTTTAGATGTTATCAAATATTTACCAGTATCAGCATTCTATATTTCGAGTATGGTAATAGGATATAAAGGATTAAAGTTTATTGAACTTTCTATTTCGAGTCCTATTCAAAATTCAAGTGGTATAATTACAACATTACTTTTATTAATAATTTTTAGAGAAAAACTACATCCACTAGCATATATAGCAATAGCAATGATTTTTGCTGGAATAATAATGGTGACAATTGTTGAGACAAAAGATACTAGAGAAGAACGTAGAATAATGTTAAAGAAAAAAGGCGTTTTTCTTGTAATACTATTTCCAATAATTTATTGTATTTTAGATGGGTTAGGAACTTTTATAGATTCATTATATTTGGATAAATTTGAAATAATATCAGAAGATGTAGCTTTAGTTACATATGAATATACATTTTTAATTTATGCAATTATTAGTTGGATTATATGTAAATTTAAGAATGAAAAAATCACAATAAAAAATGATAAATTTAAATGGTGTGCAGCGCTATTTGAAACGGCAGGACAATTTACATATGTCTTTGCAATGGCAGGAGATTCTACTATTAGTGCAGCTATTGTGGGATCATATTGCGTATTAGCATTTTTGTTGGGTGGAATTGTATTAAAAGAAAAACTATCTACAAATCAATATATTGGAATTACTATAAATCTACTAGGTATAATTCTTTTATCTGCATTAAATCTATAAAAAATAAAAATACACTTCGTTTTGAAGTGTATTTTTTGTTGCAAATTTTTAAAATAAGATTTACAAAGGTTCTTTTATGATATAATAATTTTGACATTATTATAGATGCTCAATAATTAATTTTGGAGGAATTATGAGTAAATCTAGAATTCAAATGATAATTATAATATGCTTAATCCTTACTTTTATTGCAATAGCAATGTTTTTTGCAAATGATAAAAAAGTTGAAACAGAATTTGGCAATTATGAAAATAAGTATGATAAACCTGTTGAAGTTATATCAGAAAAAAATGCGGATGGAACATATAAATTAGATTTTCCAAATAAATGGAAGTATGATCAAGACAATGATATTTATTATCAAATTGGAATAGTATATTGTGCAAGGCCAGAAAGTATTGATTATCAATGTATGTCTATTTATGTGCCTGGAAAATATTTGAATGCTACACCAAATGAAGGTGGAACGTATACTTGTGTGCAAAATCCAAATGAACATATTGGCCAATATACTGTTTCTACAGCACCAATTGTTATGCCACTAAATGCATCTGGTTTTGGTGCACAAAAGTCTACAATTTTTTATGAATCAAGTGGACTCAAAGAATATATGGATGCAGGCTTAATATACGTATATGCTGGATGTAGAGGATTAAATGGAAGCGATTCTAGTATTGATGGTACCGCTCCTTGGGGAGCTACTGATATAAAGGCAGCAATTAGATATCTTAAATATAATGAGAGTATGATTCCTGGAAATGAAGATAGAATATTTATGCTTGGCGCTGGTGAAGGTGGTGGTTTATCAACTATTGTTGCAGCATCAGGTAATAGTAATTTTTATACTCCATATTTAGAGCATATAGGCGCAGCTATACATGATAGAAATGGAAGAAGTATTTCTGATGGAGTTTATGGATGCATTTGTTGGAGTCCTACAATTACATCTGGAATGAATAATGCAGCATATGAATGGAATTTAGGACAATATGTGGATACTAATACGAGAGAAGAATCATCATTTACTAAAGCTTTATCAGATGATTTATCAAAAGAGTACGCAAATTATATTAATGGATTATATTTGAGAGATGACAATAGAAGATTATTGAGATTAGAAGAATCAGAAGATGGAATTTATACTCAAGGAACATATTATCAATATGTAAAAGGGTATATAGAGAATTCTTTAAATACGTTTATTACAAAGTCTAATTTTCCAATAGTTATAGATAATGTATCTTCAAATGTGGATGTTTTTCCGGGAAGTAATAACAGAGGAACAGGAGTTCCTTCATCTAAAAAGAAAAGATATGATTCTGTTAAAGAATATATAGATGAAGTAAATAAGACAACTAAATGGGTTATTTATGATGAAGGAGCTGGTAGAGCGACAATAACAAGTATTAAGGATTTTGTCAATTCACGCCAAAAAGTAACTAAAGATGTTTGTGCATATGATGGCTTAACAAGAAATCAAATATCAAATAAACTATTTAGTATAAAAAAATCAAAAAATTTACATTATGATGATGTAATTAGCGATTTATTAAAAAATAATATTGCAACTTATTCAAAATTAAAAAGGTGGAATAAGACATATCCAAATGATTATTCAAGTGATTTGCAAATAATGGATGAGATGAATAATTCTGTCTCTAAAAGAGTTAGAATGTATGATCCAATGGTATATTTATTAGGAGAGGAAGATTCCGATATTGCTTCATGTTGGAGAATTAATTTTGGAATGAATCAAACTAATATACCAAGTGTAGTTGAGATTAATATGTATTTGGCACTTAAGTCAAACAATTTAAAAAGGTTAGATTATACATCAGTTTGGGAACAAGAATCATTGATGACAGAGTTAGATGGTGACGCTATTCATAATTGTATAGAATGGATAGCAAGTTCATTGTAGATGATAGTGAGGAGTAATATGAAAAGATTATTATTTTCGCATAAAAGTGATGTGGATGGAATGGGAGAAGTTATACTATCACTTATTGCTTTTGGAAGTATAGATTATATTTTATGTAAAAATGTAAAGGAATTAGAAGAAGTATTTTTAGAAGCGTACAATAATAAAGCTCTAGAAAAATACGATATTATATATATAACAGATTTATCACTTACTAGAGAAACAATTGAAATGATTATGAATGATGCAAGTATTAGAAATAAACTATATTTATTTGATCATCATGAAACAGCTTTAAAAAATGGATTAAATGATTTTTCAAATTGCGTGGTTAGAATTGAAAACGATATAGGAAAGTCTTGTGCAACGCAAATATTTTATGAATATTTATTAGAAAATAAAAATATATCATCAAATGCAATAATCGATGATTTTGTAGAAATGGTAAGACGAGAGGACACCTATGAATGGAAAAAATTAAATGATATAAAGTCTCATGAATTGGCTATTTTATTTAATCAAATCGGTTGCACTCAATTTATTAATCAAATGCAAAAAAAGTTAGTAGAAGGAAGTCAATTAAATAAAAGTACATTTGAATTTGATAATATTGAAAGAGAATTGATTCAGCAAAAAAAGGAAGATATCAATGAAAGAGTTATAGACTTTATTAAAAATATATCAATTAAGGAAATAAAATTAAGTGATACAGAAGCTGCTAAAGTTGGAGTTTGTTTTATAGTTTATGAGTATAGAAATGAAGTAGCAGATTTTATTAGATATAATTCAAGTGCTAATTACAATGATATCAATCCAGAAGTTTTCGATATAGATGTTGTTGCAATGGTAGCTGTAGAAAATAACCAGATTTCATTGAGGAGTACAAAAGATAATGATTTTGCAAGAAAAATAGCTGAGATCTATGGTGGCGGTGGTCATAATCAAGCTGCAGCGATACCAATTAAAAATGAATTGTTTGAAAGATTAGTAAATGATATTTTCGATAAATAATTCAAGTGTTACAAATCAATTACTTTTATAATACTTATATTATTTTAAAACTATATTAATGGTATAATGAAATGTGGTTGATTAGATGAACTAAAGAGGAGAAAAACATGGATACAGAAGAAATAGTAGATAGTGTTGAAAAATTAGAAAGCACTATCAATAGAGTTAGAGAAGCGCAAAAAGAATTTGCGACTTTTTCTCAAGAGAAAGTTGACGAAATATTTAAAGCTGCAGCTATGGCTGCTAATCAAGCTAGAATAAGATTAGCAAAAATGGCAGTTGAAGAAACTGGAATGGGTGTCGTTGAAGATAAAGTAATAAAGAATCACTTTGCGGCTGAATATATTTATAATAAATATAAAGATGAAAAAACTTGTGGTGTAATTGAAGAAGATGCATCATATGGAATAAAAAAAGTTGTTGAGCCAATAGGAATCGTTGGAGCTGTAATTCCTACTACTAATCCAACTTCTACAGCAATTTTTAAATCATTAATTTCTTTGAAGACTAGAAATGGAATTATTTTTAGTCCTCATCCTCGTGCAAAAAATTCAACAATTGAAGCAGCTAAGGTTATATTAGAAGCTGCTGTTAAAGCAGGAGCACCTAAAGGAATTATAGCTTGGATTGATTCACCATCACTAGAATTAACAACTACTCTTATGCAATCTGTAGATATTATACTAGCTACAGGCGGACCTGGTATGGTTAAATCTGCTTATTCAAGTGGTAAACCAGCTCTAGGAGTTGGCGCTGGAAATACTCCTGCAGTTATTGATGAAAGTGCAGATATTCTTCTTGCAGTAAACTCTATTATTCATTCTAAAACTTTTGATAATGGTATGATTTGTGCTTCAGAGCAATCAGTAATTGTTCTAGATAGTATATATGATAGAGTGAAAGAAGAATTTTCTAGAAGAGGATGCTATTTCTTAAATCCAGAAGAAACAGAAAAAGTTAGAAAAACAATTATAATAAATGGAGCTTTAAATGCTAAAATTGTAGGTCAAAGAGCTACAAAAATTGCAGAATATGCAGATGTTTATGTGCCTGGTGATACAAAAGTATTAATAGGTGAAGTTGAATCAGTAGAATTATCTGAAGAATTTGCACATGAAAAATTATCTCCTGTACTTGCAATGTATAGAGCTCATGATTTTGATGATGCAATGAACAAAGCATATAAACTAATTGAAGATGGTGGACTTGGACATACATCATCACTATTTATTGATACAAATCTACAACAAGAAAAAGTTGAAAAATTTTATTCTAAAATGAAAACTTGTAGAGTATTACTTAATACTCCTTCATCACAAGGCGGAATTGGAGATTTATATAATTTCAAACTAGCACCATCACTTACATTAGGCTGTGGTAGCTGGGGTGGAAACTCAATATCAGAAAATGTTGGAGTTAAACATCTATTGAATATTAAAACAATAGCTGAAAGGAGAAATAATATGCTTTGGTTTAGAGCTCCTGAAAAAGTTTATATAAAAAAAGGATGTATCCCTGTTGCATTAGATGAATTGAAACATGTATTGGATAAGAAAAAAGTATTTATAGTTACAGATCAATTTTTATATTCAAATGGTTATACAAAAGTAGTTACTGATAAACTAGATGAATTAGGAATCGAGCATACAACATTTTTTGATGTAGCTCCGGACCCAAGTTTAGCTTGTGCTAAACAAGGAGCAAAATTAATGACTGACTTTAAACCAGATTGCATTATTGCAATTGGCGGTGGCTCAGCTATGGATGCTGCGAAAATAATGTGGGTATTATATGAACATCCAGAAGTAGATTTTCTTGATATGGCAATGAGATTTGTAGATATCAGAAAAAGAATTTATACATTTCCTAAAATGGGAGAAAAAGCATATTTTATCGCAATTCCAACATCAGCTGGAACTGGTTCTGAGGTTACACCTTTTGCGGTAATTACTGATGAATCAACAAATGTAAAATATCCATTAGCTGATTATGAGTTAATGCCTAAGATGGCAATAGTAGATTGCGATATGATGATGAATGCACCAAAAGGATTAACTTCTGCATCAGGAATAGATGCATTAGTACATTCAATCGAAGCATATGTATCAATGATGTCAACTGAGTTTACAGATGGTATGGCTTTAGAAGCAATTAAATTGATTTTTGATTATTTACCAAGAGCTTATAATAATGGAGCAAATGATGTTGAAGCAAGAGAAAAAATGGCTCATGCCGCAACACTTGCGGGTATGGCATTTGCAAATGCTTTTCTTGGAATATGTCACTCAATGGGACACAAATTAGGAGCTTTTCACCATTTACCACATGGAATAACAGTTTCACTAGTGTTAGATGAAGTTATGAGATTTAATGCCTCTGAAGCTCCAACCAAGATGGGTACATTCCCACAATATGATTATCCACATACATTAAGAAGATATGCTGAAATTGCAGAATTTCTTGGAGTACAAGGAAATGATGATTATGAAAAATTAGAAAACTTAATTAGAAAAATAGATGTCCTAAAAGATGAGATTGGTATAAAGCATACAATCAAAGATTATGGAATTGAGGAAGAAGATTTCTTAAAAACGCTTGATGAAATGTCTGAGCAAGCATTTGATGATCAATGCACAGGTGCTAATCCAAGATATCCATTAATTGAAGAAATTAAAAATATTTATTTAAAAGTATATTATGGCAATTAATTATATGGTTGATACAAAAGATTAATAAGGAGATATTCAAATGAATTATAATTTAGAAAATAAAATGATTTCTAGAGCTACAAAAGATGTTTATAAGGATGGAGATAATACAATAAAACTATTTGTTGAGAATTATTCAAAATGTGACATCTTAAATGAAGCTTTAATTCAAGCAAGAGTAGAAGAAAATACAGATCTAAATATTCCACAATTAAGAGAAGTTACTAAGATTAACAATAGATGGGCTATAGTTTCAGAGTATATTGAAGGAGATACAATTGAAGAATTGATGAACAAATATCCTGAAAAAGCTGGAGAATATCTAAATTGGTTTGTGGATATTCAATTAACTGTTTTATCAAGAGAAGTTCCATTCTTAAATCGAATCAAGGATAAATATAGTCAAAGAATAAATCAACTTACTGAAATTAGTGATGCCATAAGATATGAATTGCTTCAAAGATTGGATTCTATGCCAAATCATTGTAAGCTTTGTCATGGAGATTTTGTGCCAAGTAATGTTGTTATAGAACCAGATACTAATTGGGCAATTATAGATTGGGCACATGCTACACAAGGAAACACTAGCGCAGATGCGGCTAATACTTATTTGAATTTTATTATTGGAAATCAAGAAGAACGAGCTGAAGAATATCTAAATATCTTCGCACAAAAAAGTGGTATTGATATCCATTTAATCCAAAAATGGATTCCAATAGTTGCAGCTGTGAGATTACAAAAAGGCAAACCTGAGGAAAAAGAAATATTGCATAGATTTGTAGATGTGGTTGATTTTTCTTAATTTATATAGGAGAAAATAATGGTAGTATTAGAGTGGGAAAAGCTTGATTCAAAAACTCAAGAAGAATATAGAAAGTTTATTAATCAAATAGCATCCCTACAAGAAAAATACTCTCGAGAAGATGGAGAAAGATTTGCAGCGTTTATAGAAAGAGCAAAGACAGAAAAAAAGAATGGGGCAGATTGGGATTTGAGTATAAAAT
>JAEEGL011886309.1_pt1 | contig 12314 bp, 14 predicted proteins | sample 9134231 | NCBI WGS metagenome assembly JAEEGL01 (sample SAMN16246548, study PRJNA631951) | gut metagenome | biome: gut microbiome; feature: rumen; material: fiber-attached | host: Bos | place: Iran: Karaj | collected 2018-10 | reverse complement strand
CCTCCGTCTCCCATATTTACAGTTGTTCCTACTACTTGCATATGATCACCGCTATTCTACATTTATTATAACCTATTTTACGCTCTATTTTATAGTCTTTTTATAAAAAAGTGTAAACAAAAAATAAGACTTGCGTCTTATTTATATTAAACTAATGTTTTTAACTTATTGTGGAATTCTTTAAATTTATCACTATCAAATCCTTTAAATAAAATTTCTTGAATTTGATCATGATTAAATACTGCATTTTGATTACTAGATATTATACCTTCTGGATATAAACATCCACTATAATCATAAACTTCTTGTTTTCCTTCTTCTGATACTAGATAACCAGTAATCATTAATTCTTTTCTTCCACCTTTTAGCATTACTACTGTACCGATAGGTAAATATTTTTCTTCCATATTCTATTCTCCTTACTCACTAAATGGTTTAATTGAATCAACACCAACAGGTGTATTATTATCAAATGTAACTAATGGTGCTGATGGTGACGCTTCTTCTGTTATTCCTTCCGCAGGAGTCGCTTCAGTTGCAGGTGCAACTTCAGCAGGTGCAGATTCTACAGGTGTGTCCTCTATTTTAGGATCTTCTATCTCTGGTTCAGGTGCAGATTCTGGTTCAACTGAAGATGTAATTGGCATTTCAAGTGTTTCATTTTCTTCTGGTGTTGTTTCCTCAGCAGGAGTTTCTTCTGCTGGTGTTTCTAATGGTTGATCTGAAACAACAGGAACAGGTTCTACTGGCATTTCTTCAGCAGGTTGTTCTGCTGGCGTTTCATCAGAAGCAATACTATCATCATTGACAATCTGATTTAAGGCTGCAACAAACTTTTCAGTTTCATCATTACTATAACCAGTTTGGATTATTTCAGCAATTTGGTCAGTATTAAATACTGCTGTTTGATTGCTTGAAACAATACCTTCTGGGAATAAACATGCTGAATAATCAAATATTTCATCTGGTTTTCCCTTGGTTTTAGGCAAATAGCCGGTAATCATTATTTTTTTAGTTGCATTCTTTAGTAAAACTACTGTACCAATTGGTAAAAAATCTTTCTTCATGTTACCACCCTTTTACACTCTTACTATTTTATTCTATCATATTTTTGCCTAATGTATCAATGTTTATATTTTCTTTGATACATTAAACATTAACTTTTCTCTTAATTCACTTTTGATATTTGTAAAATTATTTTTGATATCTTCAAATTCATCTTTTACGATGCATTCTCCATCGATCTTGATATTTGAATTTGTATATGCATATAAATCTTTTGAATCTTCTTCTAAGTTTTTTAGTTTAGCTCTTATTGTTTGTAGACTATTTAATAAATAACGATATTTTATTCTTTTTACTTCATCTGTCATACAATATCACCCAAAGTTTCAAATTTTTCGGCATATGAAGCCATAGTTTTACGATAATCAAGAACTGTTTCTCTTAGAAGTTTTACATAATTTTCATTATTTTTATTAATATTTTCTGATTCTTGTACGATTCTTTCAATCTTGTTTTCCATTTTTAATTTTGTTTTGGAATTATACATTGCATTTAATGCTTCTAGTGATTTACGGATATCGTCTAGTTGTTTATTTGATTCATGAATATAAAAATCCAATTTTGTAATTGTAGTATTTAATCCTGTTTCATTAATCATAGACTATCCTCCGGCAAATACAAACTAATATCAAAATCAGGTACTTGGTCTACTTCATAGTTGGCTAGTTTGTTCTTAACTTCTTTTTCAATTTCAACTATTCGATCAAGTGCATCTTTTACTTTTCCTTTAGTTTTAATGTATTTATCTCTAAGCTTATATAATCTTCTCAATTGACTAAGAATTAAAGGTTTTTCATCCTCACAAAAAGAAGTGTCTAGATGTTCATAGGCAACGATTATATCGTTTGTCTCATCTATACATTTGTTATATTTGGCTAAAATATTATCTCTCTCATCAATATCGACAAGTATTGTATTTCCTATTTCTTTATATTTGTTTTTAATATATTCAAATACTTTAAAGGTTTTATATATTGTTCTATAGTGATTTTCTTCTGCACTTTTTTCAAATTTTAATCCATTAAAAAATTCCTTAGCGTGAGCATCTTCCTTCCAATAGAATGAAGCATCGCTAAGTTCTTTAAAAATGTACAGATAGTTTTTTTCGTAGTCATTAATCAATCTTTTTAATGTGTCTACTTCTTTTTCGATATCTTTTGTCTTGATGTATATCATATAAACCACCATTTTTTTCCTAATATATAACAACTATTAGAAATAATTATCATATATTAAGAAAAAAACCGAGGTTTTTTTCTAATAATCTTATTTCTAAATTAGAATGCTTGAACGTTTGCTTTAGCAATACTATTAGCATCTTCAACAGCAGCCTTAGCAACTTTGCTAGTAGCTTTGCTTAATTCAGAAGCTACGTTACCAATACTCTTAGAAATTTTACCCATAGATTGAGTATATTTTTGTTGTTGATCTCCACCATAGAAACCACTCTTAGCAGCAGCAGCTTTAGCTCTTGCTAAAATGTCTTCACATTGTCTAATTAATCTTTCCATAGTACGTTTAGCTTCTTCGATAGCAGCTTCACTTGTAATACCGATGATAGTACCAACGAATGCTCCAACTGGATCAATTAAGAATCTTAGTGGGTGGTGAGTAACCTTTCTAAATACTTTTTGTCCTTTTAAGTATCTTGCTTCATAGTTTTGAGCATTTTGTGTAACAGTATCGTTAACACTTTGGAATACTTTTTGAATTTCATTTGCTACGTCTTTTGTTGCAGGAATTAGGTTTTGATTAATGAATTCAACAGCATCTTCACCTTTCCATCCTTCTTGGATTTTTGAGATTGCTTCCTTAACGTCTTTGTTAAGTTCATCCATTAATTTTGAGTATTCATCTTCTACTTTTGTAAGTGAAGCAGTTGCTTCTGCTCCGTCTAAGTAACTGAATTTTGCCATGTTTCTTTTCCTTCCTTCTTTTAAAATAACATTCTTCCTATGTTTATTTTCTAATTAGATTATACCAAAGTCAAAATAAACCAGCAATATTTTTTAATTGCTGGTTTACATTATTTTTTTAATAATATCAATTCTGTACCATTTCTTATGTCTGTATCAGCAATTATTTCGTTGCTTGGATAGATGGTTCCAGTGTCTGTATTAATGAATACATAATTATCTTTAGTATTGAGTTCTACTCCAACTAAATCAGATATTACTTTAGATGCAAGTTTACTAATTTTCCATACTTGTTCATTTACTGGTAGGAAGACATCAAATGAATTGCCAATTTCAGGTACTTCTATACTAACTAAAACTTTGTTATTCATCTTGATCACCTTCCTTAGCGTTGAAATCTAAATATTGAACTGAATAAGCAGTTCCTTCTTCAACATAGTAACCAACATCATTTTTCATATCTCTATTCATTTCTTTATCAAAATTGTTATATTTGAATAATCCTTCATCTCCCATACCTTTTCCTACCCAGAAGCCAATATCTTGGTTGAAGAAGTTATACCATTCTTCATATCCGTAATCTTTAAGTTTGTTTTGGTCTTCAAATAGGATGACTGGCATTTTTTCATAAGATTTAAGTTTATCAAATAATTCACCCATCTTGGTACTATCATCTAATTTATTGATAATCTTATATATATTGTTTATTACTAATAATAGATTTGGATGTTCTGGTGCACCTTCTTCAATCTTCTTGTCAACATAACCTATTATCTTATCTATAACATTATCAAAGTCATCACCATAATAATTAGATGCGTATTGTTTATGGTCTTCTAATGTACCATTACCATCCATTATTATACAGCCAACACCTTTCATTTCTTTTACTTCTTGAACGATACTTTGAACTAAGCCAAGCATGTTTTCTACTTTGTTGGAACTTATAAGTAAGCCAAGGTTCTTTTCAAAGTTAATACTTGCAGGTTCTAGATCAGCTTTAAGCATACCTATTGGTAATGCTGATAGATCTGTTAGATGTTCTTTAATGTCATCTAATCTAATATGTTCAGGTAAAGAAGGTATTGGTTTAGCTACTGTTTGATTAGCAGCTTTTGCTTTTTCTAGTACTTCTCTTATGTAATCGTTTTGTTTTTCTTGTTCTTCTACTATTGATGCTGTTTGGAATTCATGTATTACATCTTTATCTAAGAATAAGCCACGTGCAAATAAGTCTCTTGGGACTAGTTTTGTTCTTACATTGAAAATTGTTGCATAATCCATCGCATCTTTTAAATGTAATACATATTGATTCTTGAAACTTGAACTTAATCTATTATTTACAGAACGGTCACTAGCTGCATTGATTAAGAAGACTATTCCATATCTTTCTGAATCTCTAAGTAGGTCTGGGAATTCGTCAATAACATCTTCATGGTTTTCGAACAATGTATCAAAGTTATTAACCATTACAAATATAATAGGTTTTTTCGTTTGACTTGTTTTTAGGAAGTTTTTGAATTCTCCACCATATTCAACTAATTCTCTTTTTCTAATATCTCTTTCTGTCTTAATTAGTTTTAATAGGTTTTTATATTTCTCATCTTCACCAACGAAAACCATACCACCCATTTGTGGGAATTGCATTACAGCTCTTAATGATTCTGAACCATAATCTATTACATACATGTTTAATTCTTCTGCTTTGTGATTACTTACAGCAGACATTATCATAGTTTGTAACATTTTTTCTCGTTCAGCACCATCTAAACCATATACTAGTGTGTTTCCATCTTCTAGTAGGTTATATGTAACTTTTCCTTGCTCTTGTAATTCAGGAGCATCGTATTCACCAATTGTTAATTCTACATTATATGGTGTATGTGTTACATTGTATTTCTTTTCTATTGCATCAATTGTTATTATTTCAGGGACATTATCTAACCATAATGTTCTTGCATATTTGTTTGTTTGTTTTGCAGCATTTATTATTTCACCCATAACTGCTGCTAGTTGTTCTCCTTGAGCCTCGGTCTTGGCAGTTTTTTGGCTATCTTGAATACTCTTTATTACTTGACCATTATTAGCAATAAAGTTAATACTCTTATCAATTTGCTTAACAATTTTATCTGATGGGAAATACTTAGCTCCACACCAACCTGATTGTCCTAAAGCAAAGTATTCATCGTAACCAACTTGTAAGAAGAAACGTCCTGTTTGTTTTAAACTTGCAGCATCGGGTCTCTTTAACATTTCTTGAGAATCTGATGCATCTTGAACTTTCAAACATACTCTAAATTTAGTATTTGACCAAATTTGATCATCAACTACACCACTTGGTTTTTGTGTTGCAAGAATTAAGTGAACACCAAGTGAACGTCCGATACGTGCTACACTTATTAAGTTATCCATGAATTCTGGTTGTTGAGATTTTAATTCGGCGAACTCATCGGAAATGATTAATAAATGTGGAATTGGTTCTTTTAGTTTTCCTTCATGGAAGAATTTTTGATATTTATAGATATCAATTGTTGATTCTCCTAGGGCATCACGTGCCTCGTTAAACATTGCTTGTCTTTTTTTAACTTCACTATCGATACTTACTAAGGTTCTAGACATTTCTGCTTTATCTAAGTTTGTAATTGTACCTGCTAAGTGAGGTAATTTAACACCCGTTTGTTTATTTTCGAATGCACCAGCTAAACCTCCACCTTTGTAGTCGATTAAGATGAATGCAACATCATCAGGACTATAGTTCATTGCTAAAGATAGAATATAAGTAATAATGAATTCTGATTTACCTGAACCAGTCATACCAGCAACTAAGCCGTGCGGTCCATGGAATTTTTCATGAATATCAAGATATAAATAGTTTCCATCTTCATCTAAGCCTACTTCAGCTTTTAAGGAAGCTACTGAATCGTTACTACTCCATCTATTTAATACATTTAATTGTTCTACTTTACCAACTTTTTCCATTTCAAGGAAGGCAACAGCATTTGGTAATTGATTTGCTGCTCCAGCTATTTCAATTGGAATATTTGATAGGATTCTTGTTATTTCCATCATATCGATATTCTTATTGATTTCATCTTTGAAGTTTAGAACATCTTGTGATTCATAAGAATTTCTTAAGATTCCTGATGTTCCATCAGATATATTAATAAAGTTCGAACACTTACTTGGTAGGTTACTTAAATTGCTATTTAAGAATATTGTTGTATATCCTAAATTATTGTCACTTTCTGTTAAAGTTTTAAAGAAAGGCATTTTTTTAAGTAGTGAATAGTTTTCACAAATAATAATATAGTATGGACTTACATTTTTGATATTAGTATTTGCTGCAATTTCCATTCGATAGTTTAATTCGTTCATTAAAGCATCACTTAGTACTTTTGCTTCTTCTTGATTACCTGCAAAGTATCTAATGCTCTTACTATCATCAAAACAATAATTACTAAATTTTATATATTTCCAATGATCCGCATGTTCTTCGTCAGTGAAGACCATTATTTTTAGTTCATCATAGCAATAGAATGTCATTAATTGTAATAATGTATTGTCTACGAATCCCAATGCTTTATCTGATTGCCCCATGACTGCAGTCATGTAGTTTTCAAATAAGTTATAACCTAGTGGAGCATTTTCTATTACTTTGTATTCAGATACTAAGTTGTCTGTTACTTTTCTTAGTTCTCCTTGATCTAATGAGAAACCTGAATCTGGATATTCAATCTTAATGTCTAATGGAACTGTTCCAATACCAGCTCTAATGACTAAAAAATCATCTTGGTCTTTTCTTTTATCCCATAGTCCATTACCTTTAGAAGAGATTGATTTAATACATTCATCAAGGCTTGCTAAGTTTTCTTGTAGAATTCCAGTTTGCAAAGCTTTCTCTTTTTCTAATTCTTCTCTTTTTGAAACTAGATATTCACCATATTTACGATATAGTTCTATTTTTTTCTTTCTCTCGTTATGTTTATTATATAGATTAGTTATTGCTGGCCAAACCATTGATGTTAATAACATTACAACTCCTGATACAATCGGAATGCTTTGTTGACTCAATGTTGATTGACCACTTGTTACTTGACTTATTGCTTGTAATAATGTCATAGCTGAAGTTACACCCATTGATAACATAGGACCTATAGTTAAGATCAATGGCAAGTTTTCTTTATCTTGATTTCCTTCAGGGGCATTGTCAAGTTTTAAGTCTTTATGTTCTATTACTCTTCTAATTCGAGGTGATTTAGAAAAGTATTCTTTTTTAGAGTATAGTTCAACTTCTTTTACTTCGATACTCTCATATTTTTCATCTTGGAATTGATATGGAGTAATACTTGCTGCTGCAGCATTTATATCTACGCTATGTTGAGGATTGTTAATAATTAGTAATCCTCTTAAGAATTGAAGTTTTAAATTCAATAATTGAATCTTATCTCCCATTCTAACTACGTAACCACTATCTATTTTCTTACCATTGGCATACAAAAAACTATTGTTATTAGTATTAACAATCATTTGAGTTCCTTGGTATTCTATTTTAACTATTGTTCCACCTAACACTTCAGAATTTATTCTAATATTACAATCAGGTGTGTTGCCAATGACAAATACTGATTGTGGCATATAACTATATGTACTTAATTCTTGTTCTTGTGTAGGTGCTACATAAACAAGATATTTTTTTTCATTTCTAATTAAGACAACGTATTTTTCGCCATCCAAAACATATTGCTCAACCGGTTGGTTGTCAACTACAACGGATATTTCGGCAGTTGAGTATAATGCCCATTGGCCATCTCTTTCTTCAACGTTGATAAGTTTTGTATCTTCATTAGGATCGGCGTCGAAGGAATAACTACCAGCTATTTGTGATGGCAAGAAAAAGTCTACTAATTTCTCGTTTAAAAATAACGTAATTTTCACTTCAACCACCTCTATTCTTACATATATAATAATACCATATTAATAACAATAAAAAAAGACACAAAGTGTCTTCTTATTTAACATATGGTATTAATGCCATGAATCTAGCCCATTTAATTTGTTGAGCTATATGTCTTTGGTGTTTAGCGCAAGCACCTGTCATACGACGAGGCATTATCTTTCCTTTTTCATTAATATATTTAGAAACGATCATTACATCTTTGTAATCTACGCTTTTACCAGCACACATTTGGCATATTTTCTTTTTCTTACGATAAAATTCAGCCATTTTTAATTTCCTCCTTTTTAGAATGGTAGGTCATCATCACTTAGGGCTACTTCATTACCGAAATCTTTAAAAGGATCTTCGCTTATATCAGTTGTAGCTATATCGCTAGATGAACCATTATCAATTTCAACGTTTGCATTAGCTCCAGATCCACTTCCAATAAAAGTGAAATTATCTACTACAACATCAGTTGTGTATCTCTTAGTTCCGTCTTGTGCATCATAACTACCCGTTTGAAGTCTTCCTTCAACTGCTAATTCTCTACCTTTCTTAAGGTATTTAGCGATAGCTTCTGCAGTACCTCTCCAAGCTACACATGTAATAAAATCAGCATTTTGTCCTTCTGGATTAGAAGTACGACGATTTACTGCTAAAGTAAATCTAGTTTGGCTAATTCCACTTGTTGTTGTACGTAATTCTGGATCTTTTGTTAATCTTCCTACTAATACTACTCTATTCATATTTCTTACTCCTCATCTAATTTAATAATTAAATGTCTTAATACGTTTTCATCTAGAGCTGTTTTACGATCTAATTCAGCAATTGCTTCTTTAGATGCTTCCATTTGCATTACGAAATAGTATCCATTAATTTCTTTTTTAATAGGATAAGCTAATTTCTTTTCACCTAGTTCTTTGTAATCTACAACCTTAGAGTCTTTTCCTTCTGCATTCTTTTTTACATTTTCAGCAGTTGCTTTTACTTGATCAGCTTCCATTGTTGCTTTTACAATAAACATCATTTCATATTTGTTCATTTTTTGCACCTCCTTATGGTCTTTTCGGCTTTATGTCCAGCATAAAGCAAGGAGTAAATTTCTTACTCGCTAGTATTTTAGCATAATTAAGGGATTATGTAAATCTTTTTATAAAAAAAGCAAAGTAAATACTTTGCTATTTTGATACATTGAAACGGAAGTAACAAATGTCTCCGTCTTGCATTATATATTCTTTGCCTTCTAGTCTTAATTTACCTGCCTCTTGAACAGCTTTTTCGCTTCCTAGTTTTTCTAAATCTTCATAAGACATTATCTCTGCTTTAATAAATCCTTTTTGGAAGTCAGTATGAATTATACCTGCACACTCAGGTGCTTTCATACCATCTTTAAATGTCCAAGCACGACACTCATCTGCTCCTGAAGTAAAGAAAGTTTTTAATCCTAATAAATCATAAGTTGCTTTGATTAATTGATCTAGACCTGATGAGTTTAAACCGATGTCTTCCATGAATGCTACTCTTTCTTCATCAGCGTATTCAGATAATTCTTCTTCTAACTTAGCACACATGATGATAACTTTAGATCCTTCTCTATTGGCATAATCTTTTACCAAATCAGTAAATACATTTCTTCCTTCGATTGCATCTTCGTCATTAACATTAGCGGCATAGATTATTTTCTTTAATGTGATGAAATTAAAACCTGAGATTAAATTAAGTTCATCTTCAGTAAAATCAACTTGACGGAGAGGCTTTTCATGTACTAGAGCTTCTCTTGCTTTTCTTAATGCACCTAACTCTAATAGAGCCTCTTTGTCTTTTGTTGTTTCAGCTTTCTTTTCGATCTTGCCAATTCTATTTTCAACAATTTCTAGGTCTGCTAAAATCAACTCTGTGTTGATTATCTCAATATCTCTTATTGGATCTATTTCTCCGGCTACGTGAGTAATTTCTTTATTTTCAAAACATCTTACTACTTCAACAATGGCATCTACTTCTCTAATATGAGATAAGAATTTATTTCCTAATCCTTCTCCTTTAGATGCACCTTTTACTAATCCAGCAATATCTGTAAATTCAAATGTTGTTGGAATTGTTTTCTTTGGTTTATACATTTCACTTAGAACATCTAAACGATGATCTGGTACTGTTACTACTCCTACATTAGGTTCGATAGTTGCAAAAGGATAGTTTGCAGCTAAGGCACCTGCTTTTGTTATGGCATTAAATAATGTTGATTTACCTACATTAGGTAATCCTACTATTCCTGCTTTTAATGACATAATAAACACCTCAATTCCTGCTTTATTATATTAAAAAACAATTGAATATTCAATTGTTTTATGTTGTTAATCCACCACCAATACCAAATGGTATTCCAATTAGATACCAACCTATTAAGATTAATAGTAAACTTGCACCAACTATTAAACTATATGGTACTTGATATTTAATTGATCTACTAAATGAAATTGGTTCGTCGTTTTGATTATATTTCTCAATAAATGCGATGTAGATAGTAAAGTATGCTAGTAATGGTGTAATACCTAAAGTAGCACTTTCACCAAATCTACTAATCAATTGAGCAAATTCTGGACTTAAACTGTTGTTCATAAATACTGGAACTGCAGCTGTTGAAAGAATAGCCCATTTTGATGTTACATTTGTATTGAATAAAGTACTAACAGCACTGATTAGGAATAAAGCAATTATTAATACTGGACCAGTTAGATTACTGTTTTGTAAGAAATTGCTTAGTGTTACTCCTAATACAACACCGATGTTACTCTTTTTAAATACATTAATTAAGATTGAACCTAATAAAATAATTATTAATGTTCTACCTGTACCATCTAATGAATGACTTAAGTCATCACAGAAGTCGTTATGCGTTTTTATTGTTTTAGCTCCGATTCCGTAGAATAAACCTAAAATAATAAAGAACATTGTTACAACAAAGACGAATCCATTACTGAAGAAAGAGTTGTAACTAAAGAGTTTATCAATATAGAAGTTTTGACTATAATCTAGTAATGCTCCTGATAATGGTAAACCTGGAATAATATTATAAATAAAGATTAATAAATATATTGTTCCAGCTGCGATTGAGAATATTAATCCTCGATATTCTCTTCTTCCTAAACGTAATTCTTTTTTCTCATCTTTGAATTCGTATCTTTCAACTCTATTAGCGCTTATTTTTTCAGTGATTATTGTTATTATTACTGAAACTAATACTGTTGTTATTAGCATTATAAATAAGTATGTGAATGTACCTAAAGTATAGTTTGGATCTATACTTTGAGCATTTGCTAAGGTAAATCGCAACATCTCACTATCGATGGATGTCATGAAAATACTTATAGCACTACCACAGGTCAATGCCGCATATACGGCGACGATACCCAAGATTGGGTTCCTTCGACCATAACTAAACAATAAAGCTGCTATTGGAATCATAATTACATATCCCAAATCACCGGCAATACTTAATAAGACACTTATTAAGATTAACCAAAATGTTATTGTATATTTTTTACAATACTTGGTGAGGATTGTAAAGGTTGTTTTTATGAAACCACTTTTTTCCATTATACCTATACCAATTAAAATGATAATCATCATACTTAATGGAGTAAAGGCAGTAAAGTTAGAAACTGTAGTAGTAAATATATATTTAATACCACTTAATGAGAATAAGGAGTCAACACTTTCGGATGTTACTACATATTCTCCTGTTTCAACGTTTATTTTATTGTATGTTGCTTCAAATCCTACTAAATGTAAGAATCCACTTAATAAGATTACAAATAGTATTAATATGAGGAATGTCATTAAAGGATTTAAAGCTTTTAAACCTTTAAATTTATTCATTTGAACCTCCTATTACTTTTTTAATCTTTTTATCAAATTCCAAACGATCCATCATTATTTCACGATTGCAATTTAGACATTTGATTTTTATATCTACTCCTACCCTTGTTATTTGCCACTTGTTTGTTTGGCAAGCATGAGGTTTTTTCATTTCGACTATGTCTCCCAGTTGAAAACTATTTTTCATAATGTACCTCCAATTGTGGATAAGGAACACTTACTTTTGCTTTATTAAGTTCAGTAATGATAATCCTATTCACTTCACGTTTCACAGCCCATTGTGTATCTCTCTTACATTGAAACGAAATCAAATAATTGATACATGAATCTGCTAATTCGTTGACACCTAGATATTTTACTGAATCTTCTATTACATTGTCAACCTTCCTAACTTTTGTAAGAATATTTTTCTCAATGATTTTTTCAATTTTTTCTACTGGTTCTTCATATGGAATCGGAATATTTAACATCATGTTGTGTTCTCTAGATGAGATATTCTTTATTTCCATTATGTTTCT
>JAEEGL015381704.1_pt1 | contig 12315 bp, 7 predicted proteins | sample 9134231 | NCBI WGS metagenome assembly JAEEGL01 (sample SAMN16246548, study PRJNA631951) | gut metagenome | biome: gut microbiome; feature: rumen; material: fiber-attached | host: Bos | place: Iran: Karaj | collected 2018-10 | reverse complement strand
CCGGCGGGCTTGAAAGCATTGCTTACAGGCTTTGCTGCTTCAGGTTTAGCTGCTGTTGTGCCGGCAGGCTTGAATGCGCCGGTTGCAGGCTTCGCTGCAGGAGTGCTTACCTCAGGCTTAGCTGCTGTAGAAGCGGTCGGCTTAAATGCACTATTGATAGGCTTCTGAGCTGAAGGCTTGGATTCAAGCCTGTTATCAGTTCTCATAGCATTCTTCATTGCGTTGTTCTGAGCAACGGAATTAACATTCGTCTGGATTCCGGAAGCGTTAGTAGGCTTGAACGGAGATGCAGGCTTGTTATTAATTGTTCTTGCAGTAGCTGTTGCTCCTGCAACACCGCCTGCAGCTGCCTTATTAAAAGCATTGCTCTTCATTGCAGGCTTATCGGCAGTCTTATCAGCAGGCTTGAAAGTGCTCTGATACTTGCTGTCTGTTGTAGCCTTAGGAGATTCAACAGAACGGTCTGAAGGAAGCTTCATGGGACCCTTCTGCTGTACGGGCTTAGGTGCAGTACCGGGTGCCGGTTTAAAAGGATTGATCTCGCCGGCTTCCATAGCCTTGAGTTCCTTCATTGCCGTAGCAGTATTAAAGCTTCTGCTGGAGTTTGCAGATGTTGCGGGCGTGCTCTCAGGCGTGATCTTCTTAATAGGTCCGAGATAGCCGAACTTGTCAGCAATAAACGGAACGCCCGGAATGAACGCGATTGCAAGGTCTATGCCTTCCAATTCTTTCTTATCCTTAAGGTACTTATATCTTGCGATGAATGCACCTGCAGCGAGGACAAGAAGGATGATCCAGAGCCAGAAAGGACCTGTAGGACCCTTCTTCTTTCCTGTTGCTGCAAGAGCAGCGATGACAGGCGTAGGTGTCGGAGTAGGAGTAGGTGTGCCATCTCCTGTCTCTGTATTTCCTGAATCATTAGATGTTGTCGTTGTTGTAGTTGCATCCGGATCGGATTCGCTGATGAATGCAGCTGCACCACCTGCAACAGTCTCATTCGGATCTGTTGTAGTTACAGTAGTGGTTGTAGTTGTAGTGTCGAGAATTGTCTCTGTAGGCGTAGGTGCCTCAGTCTCAACAGGTGCCGTAGTTGCCGTCGGCTTAGGAGCCTTTGTATTAGTAGGCTTTGGCGCCTTAGTCGGAGCCTTAGTCGGTGCTTTCGTATTAGTAGGAACCGGTGTATTTGTCGGAACAGGCGTGTGGGTGGCCTTCTTCGTAGGTACCGGTGTATTCGTAGCCTTCTTTGTAGGTGTAGCCGTTGCCTTCTTTGTAGGCGTAGCTGTAGCCTTCTTCGTAGGCGTAGCTGTTGCCTTCTTTGTAGGCGTAGCTGTAGCCTTCTTCGTAGGCGTAGCTGTTGCCTTCTTTGTAGGTGTTGCTGTTGCCTTCTTTGTAGGTGTTGCAGTTGCCTTCTTTGTAGGTGTAGCTGTTGCCTTCTTTGTAGGCGTAGCTGTAGCCTTCTTGGTAGGTGTAGGCGTATTTGTATTTGTCGGCTTGGGAGAGTTGGTAGGTGTTGATGTTGCCGGCTTAGGTGTTGCAGTTGCCGCAGCCTTAACAAGCCTGACGCTGCAAGCATTAACTGTACAATCCTCCATATCTACATCCGAAATCGTAATATGGTAATTGTTGCCATTCTCGTATTTAAACTTCAAAATTAATTTGTAACTCTTGGCTGATACAGTTACTGCAGAAGGACCACTTGCTTTACCATAACTAAAACTGTCTCTGGAAACCTCAATAGTTGCCTCTAATTGGTCACCTTTATTGTAGCCCCAAACACACCAGCCGATTTTCTTTGAATCACTGTTGCCAGTATTCTCAGGCCAAGCACTAATATTATTGCCTTGAGCTGCATAAACATCATTTGTTCCAAGGAACTGAGCTGCAAAAGAAAATCCGATAAGCACGCATAAAAGCATACATATCGATTTGATCGAGAAGCGACCCGAATAGCTACCCGTCATCAATATTTACCTCCAAAAACAAGCACACATATCTCCTAATATAAATAAAAGAAGATACTAAAATTATACTAGCAAAACACTAGTGTTTTCAAGGGTTCAATAATGGCGGAAATGTGAAGAAACTAAGGCTTTTCGCCCTATTCTTTGCTGTTCTGTTCGAGGACTTCCTCGTCCGGTACAAAACCTTCAACTGCCTCTTTTGCGGCAGGTATGATCGCTTCCTCTCCTGATTTGAGAATATCAGGTTTCTCTTCCGGAACGGTTGCGGGCGGAACGATATCGGCATTGGAAACTTCGGTACCAATCTGAGGTCTCATAGCTTCGCTGTATGTGACATCTTCTTCGGCGGGGGTCTCATCGCTGATCTCGACTCTGGCTGCCGTAGGACGCTTTAATGCTGTCGGCTTGACCTTCTGGGCAGGTGCTTCAGTGATCTTAACCTCCGATGGAGCTGCAGAGTCCATGACAAGGGCGGGTGTTTCAGCCTCTTTGCCTACTTCGTTCGAATCGAGTTCTTTTCTCTGCTGCTGGCGTGCCTCAAGAGTATTGGAATATACGGGTCTTATAGGAGCCGTATTGGATTTCTGCAGATAACCGTTGATAATGATCTGTTCTTTTGCCTTGTCGATCTCTTCAGCCTTTTTGGATGAGATGCCGAGAGAACCGAAGACTTCCCTGGCTTCTTTTTCTTCTCTTTGGGCTTCACTCTTTCCTCCGAGAAGAGTGTTCTTTGAAGCGGCTTCTTCTTGTTCTTTTTTCTTAGGGTCTCTGGTCTCGCGCTTTATCTGGTGGACCTTTTTCTTGCTGTTCTTATGGTTTAAGACCTCTACACGGTTTACGACCTGCTCTGCTTTCCAGGCAGTATCTATCTCATCGTCAAGCATTTCCTTGCGCTTATCCCTTATGTGGATGATCACAGTCGCGATGATAAGGCCGATGATGACACATACGGCTATTCCGATAACAAACGGCGTAAGCTGGCTGTTATCTTCAAACATATTAGCCATGTAGATATACTGCATGTTAATTATCCTCCTGTGCATCGTCCGGCTGGCTGCCGGTCTCAGCAACATTTGCTTTGTCATTAATTACAGTTTTAGCCTCAAGTTCGTTAGGATCGAGAGGCACTACCTGTTCTCCGGCTTTTCGGGCATCTGACCTCTTCTTCAAAAAGACCGTAAGTGCCACGATACCGCCGATCAGTACTACTGCTATTATAACAACTACGACGAGAACAGTTGAGGCTTTTCTGATCATTAAAGAGGCAAGATCCGAATTTGAATCGTCTTCATAGATTACGCCTCCGCATGTTGTCCCAATCGTCTCTTCAGTTGACTCTTCGGCAGAATCCTCGCTCAATGCATTGGGCTTGGGCTTTACCGGTGCGGGTGTAATTATAACACCATCGTATTCGCCTAAGGCAATTCCGTTTACACCCAGGGGCACAGCGTGATCAAGGCCTATGAACTTGCCTTCATCAGTCTGCCAAAGGACTGCTTTTACGAAGTTATATTTTTCTTCGTCCCATGTCTTGAAGTCATCTTTTACCAGACCGCCTGTATCTCCGGAATTAGCATTAAAACACCAGAAAGTATGGTGCAGGTGCTTTTCCGCGATGAGCTGCCTGAAGTATTCCATCCACTTGAGGTTGTCGCCTTCCATGAAGCCGCCCCACTCGCCGACGAAGATGGGCGCGATATCATCCTCTGCTATATAGAGCCAGTAGTCGTGCCAGGCGTCTTTATAGAGAGATTCATAAGTAAAGCCGCTCTTAAACCAGGGCTGTTCATATACTCTGGGACCGTAATCATGAGGTGAATAAACGATCTGTTTATTGCGCTCAGGGCTCCCGAAATCGATCGGATAATCCTTTACGGCCATGAGGTTTGCGCCCCACCAGGTATTGTAATAGTCATTGTCGTCGTCTTTGGAGACAAAGTTATTTGTCTTGATATTCTTAGGGTAGATCTGGATGCCTTCGATGATGATAAGTGCATTGGGGTTCTTGTCGAGAACGGCATTTCCTGCGCGCTCGGCAACCTTTTTCCAGTTGTTGGGATCAGAAGAATCGTTCCAGATAGCATGGGGATCCTCAGCGGCTTTTCCGTGAGGCTCGTTCTTTAAGTCATAACCTATAACGGTGTCATTGTTCTTGTATCTTTCCGCAACCCAGGAGAGCGATGCGACAAAGTCATCTACTGTCATGTCATCCCTGTACCAGACGGGGTGGTTATGTCCTGAGGCATCGGTTTTCACAGAGTGGATATCGATAATTATCTTCATGCCGTTCTGCTCACAAAGGGAGAGAACATAATCGAAGATCTCAAGAGAATTCATCGAATTCAGTTCGGTGTTATATGCATTATTGTAATTGGCTCTGGGGTATTCGCCCTTCTTCCACTGCAAAAGGAGTTCTGCGCTCATAGGAACTCTCAGCACATTGAAACCGTGGTCTGCAATAGACTCGAGGGAGTCTTTGAGATTGCAGTTCCAAACACCGTCAAACAGATTGGTTCCTGTGTTATAGCCGAACCAGTTACAGCCGGTAAGCCATACTTCCTTGCCGTCCTTATCAACGATGTGAGAGCCTTCTGTGGTGAGCCAGTCGTCGCCTTCCACACCCTTGGTGTTTCTGGCAGGATCAGGATTCCGGGCAGTCTCTGAAGAAGACTTCGTAGTTTCTGTGGCTGCCGTTGTCGCCTGTGTCTCGCCGACTTTTCCGGATTCTCCGTCGCCTGAAACCGATACGAGCTTTGCTGAATTTACATCGCTTCCCGTGACCTGTATGCCGACTTTGTTATCGAATCCCCAGCTGTTCTGGCCTGTCGAAGAACACTTTGCGGTAACCTGGTTTCCCTTGATCGCATATGAGTCAAAGCCCCATCCTGTTGCTGAATCGATCTTGCCCGAAAACTCGGCTACTACAGTGATGTTCTTATAGCCCGAACACCCGGAAAGCTGGATTTCCAGCTGTCCGCCTGAGCCCCAGCAATTAGATGTGGCATTGCCTGAAGGAGCCGCTATAGACGTCATCGGCAGAACGGTAAAAACAAATACAAATGAAATAAAAAGCAGAAGAATCTTCTGCCCTATCTTGCGGTGCATATCAAGCCTCCATTAGAGTTCGATCTCAGCTTTTCTGCCCGAAGGCTTATACTGTTCGTACTTGATGCCTGCAGCGTCGAGCATTTTTCGAGCTGCCTTGGAAGCATCAGTATCGTGATACTTGTCATCGAAATATACGACTTTTGCAACGCGCTTCTGGATCAAGGCCTTGGTGCATTCGTTGCAGGGGAAAAGCGTAACATAAACCGTGGAACCTGCAAGGTTTCCTTCCTTGGAATTAAGGATCGCATTGAGTTCGGCATGAGCGACGAACGCATACTTTGTGTCGAGCATTCCGCCGGATCTTGCCCAGGGGAATTCCTCGTCATCACAGCCTATCGGGAAGCCGTTATAACCGACGGATAAGATGTAGTTATCCTTGTCGACGATGCATGCGCCAACCTGAGTGGAAGGGTCCTTGCTCCTCATGGAAGCAAGTTTTGCAACGCCCATAAAGTACTCGTCCCAGCTGATGTAATCAGTTCTCTTGTCGCTCATAAGAGGCCTCCGGAATATTAAATAAAAGCACCCTTAATTCTATCTGAACTAAGGGCGCGTAGCAACAAATCAGTCAAAATATCAACCGGCGGATCTTAATCCCTGCCGCAATTCATGATAAGGCTCTCAACCAGGTCTTCGTAGGATACTCCGTCTGCCTTTGCAGCCTCAGGGAGAAGTGACGTGTTGGTCATGCCCGGAAGATTATTTGCCTCGATGAACCAGAACTCATGATTTGCGTCATCGTACATCATGTCGACTCTGCCATACTGGGTCATTCTAAGGAGCTTAAAGATCTTAAGCGCGATCTTCTGACACTTCTTGTAGTCTTCCTCATCGATCTGCGCAGGACATACATGTGTCGTAAGACCGTCCTGATACTTGTTCTTATAGTCGTAGAAACCCTCATGAGGGATGATCTCTGTAATAGGAAGCGCCTTATCGTTGACTATGGAGATAGTGATCTCACGGGCCTTTATAAACTTCTCGATAAGGATCTTCTGGTGGTAAGAAGCTGCATAATCGATAGCTGCTTCGTATTCGTCCTGTGACTTAACGATGGATACACCGCAGGAAGAACCGTTGCCGATAGGCTTAACAACACAGGGGAGTCCGATCTCTTTTAAGACTCTGTCGAAAGTCAGTTTTTCGGGAACGTCTACGATCCAGTCTGCTGTAAGGTAACCTGCAGCTCTTGCAAGGGACTTGGAGAGGTCCTTATCCATTGCGATTGCGCATCCCATGTAATCGCAGCCTGTATATGCAATGTCGAAAGCATCCAAAAGTGCCTGGACCTGGCCGTTTTCACCGTGGCTTCCGTGAAGACCGAGGAATACCTTATCCGCGAATTTGCACATTTCGATAACTCTGGGGCCTACCCAGCTCTTTCTTCCGCCATGCTGTCTGATGATCTCATCGAGATCAGGCTCAGTCTCAGGAATTGTATAGGAAAACGGATTTACCGTGCCTCTTCTGAAATATGTCTCGCAAGGGTAGTTAGTCTCAATGCCGTCGTAGAGATCGACCAGTGCGACTTCGTGTCCCTTTGAGAGCAGAGCATTGGCTATCAGGCTCGCTGATTTGAGTGATACGTCTCTTTCCGGCGACAGGCCGCCGCCAAGAACAGTAATTTTCATACAAATTCCCCTTTTATTGCAAAAACTAGACAGATTATACTCTTTTTCGAGCGTGGTCTTCACCGATACTTATAAATTGCCACATGTTTGTAAAAAGAGTAAAAAGATAAGTTGTGATAATATTTAGTTAGATATTTAAAATAAGGGGATTTATATGCTCGCTATTTTGTATTTGTTGTTAAGCGCCGTGTTCGGCATTTGTTTTGTCGGACTTTGCGTACCGGATGTCCGCAGATTGTATATTGCCTGCAGCCCTACGGCTAAGGCGATCGCTCATATTCCGAACACCTTGTTCACCGTCCCTGCCGGAATCGTTACAGGTATAATGTGTGTTCCTTTCTTCAACTATTATGTGACTTTAGGTCTTACATATGTTTTAAACAGCGGCGAACTCTGCATGAAGATCGGCGTTCTTATCACATTCGCCTTTTTCATCTGGATGATCTTAACATGCCTCATCCTGATCAACCGCAAGAGGATCAAGAGAGAAGAACTTAATACTGCAGGCTCAACAAAGCTCGACGAATACAGATCCAATATCCTTGATGCCGTTTACTATGGAATAGTTATTGTTGCACTCACAGCAACTGCTACTTTCCTTATGTTCTACACATACAGGATCAGCAACGGCCAGCTCATGAGCGGCTATTCAACATTCTCTGACCTGTCGCCCCACACCGCTATGGTATCTTCATTCGGTAAAGGCTTTAACTTCCCTACACAGTACATGCACTTCTCCGGTGACGGAATCAAGTATCACTTTTTCTTCTATTTCCTCGCCGGTATGCTCGAATATCTGGGACTTCCGATCGACTATGCGATCAATCTTCCTTCTGTAATCGCAATGGTATGCGCCCTCATCCTTCTGGGCCTTCTTGCGGTTCTCATCAGCTCCAGAAGAGCAGCTTTTGCAGTAGCTCCGGTCCTCGTCTTCTTCAGAAGCTCACTTAACGCATTCGTTCATTTAAAAGAACTCATGGCTCAGGGCAATACAATGCAGCAGGCTGTTAAGGCTATCCTCGCATTTGACCAGTGGTATAAAGTTACCGATTACGACGACTGGGGAATCTGGGCTATCAATGTATATCCGAACCAGAGACACCTTATGCTCGGCGTTGCGGTCATCATCATCATGGTAATCCTCTTCCTGCCTTTCGTTAGAAGACTCGGAATATCAGTTTCCCGTGCCGAGGATTTCGGTGCCGGCGTTAAGGCTTTCGCATTCTCAAAGAATGCATGGCTTACCAGATCAGGGGATCCTCTCTATCCTGTATCGATCGGATTCCTTGCATGCGTTCTTGTAAGCATCATGCCTTATTTCCACGGTTCATGCCTTATCGCACTTCTCCTGGTGCTCTTCGGCATGGCAATATTCTCCGAGAGCAGGCTCATCTATCTCGTAGTCGCTATTTTCGCCGTCGGTTCATCTTATGCCCAGACACTGGCATTCTCCGGCGGATACAATAACGTGGTATCTTTCAAGTTCGCTCCCGGATTTATCCTTGAAAATCCTTCATTTGCGTCCATTGCCCGTTATCTGTTCATCGTAACCGGATTTACCCTGATCCTCGCATTCATCTATGCAGTTACGGTTCTCGTACTCGACATAATCAAGAAGAAGCCTATTCACCGTCTTCTTTTGTTCATCTGCGCACTGAATCCTATGATCTTTGCTTTCCTTTTCCAGGTAACATTGGAAAAGCTCGCAAACCACAAGTTCATCCAGGTATCCCTTATCCTCGTAGATGTATTCGTTGCAGCGCTTATCGCTAACCTCCTCTACATTCCTTTTAAGGTCAGGAAAGCTTCTGCAACCGAAGAAGAAACAACGGCTTCTGATAACGAAGAAAACGATGTAGTCGATGCAGAATCTGATGACGGCGACCTCGCAGTAACCGCTATCTCCGCAAATGCAGGCGTAAGAACTCCTGTTCTTTCTGCAGGCAGCGCTTTCGGTGACATTATCGAAGACGATAAGGAAAACGAAGATCCGATCGATATCGAAGCTATGGATTCACATACAGGTATCGATGCTGACGTAACAAGCCTCAGCGGTGCTGAAGATACTTCTGCTAAGGAAAAGGAAGAAAAAGAACCCGAACTTCTTTTCGGCGACGAGAAGGAAGAAGAACCTGATAAGGCTGAAGAAGCTTCTGAAAATACAGAAGATAAGCCTGCTGAGGAAACTTCTGAAGAAGCATCCGAGGGAAAAGCTGAAGATAAGCCTGAGGAAGATAAGGATCCTGAGACTGAAGAATCTTCCGGTAACGAGACTGACGATACTGAGGCAAAGGCCGGCGTTGAGGCTCTGGCTGCGCTCTTCGGTGAAGAGGTCAAGCCTTCTGCTGAAGAAGAAAAGAAGGACGAAGCAGAAGAAGATAAGAAGTCTGATGACGAAGAGACCTCTGATGCTGACGATTCAGACGAAGCTCTTAAGGAATCAACGAAGGAACCTGCTCATGCTGCGATCCGTCCCGGCAACGAGATGTTTAATTCGATCAAGTTCGGCGAAGACGAGCCTGATGATGCTGACGACGGTAATGTCATGATCCAGTCTTCTGATGAAGAGATCAATGTTGTAGAAGCTGATGCTCTCATTTCCAAGGAAGATCTGAATCCTTCTTTGAAGCACGAGCCCATTAAGAAAAAGAAGGAAAAGGGTCTCCCTCTTGCTGCCTGGATTGCATTGGAGATCGCAGGCTGTATCCTTGCTGTTGCCCTCATGATCCCACTTACTGCAACAGGTGTCAGCGAATGGGCTACATACATTAACCTCAACAAAGGATATGTATCAGCGAATACCAACTCGCCTCTTACAAAGTGGGTAATGGATAATACCGAACCTTCTGACGTATTCCTTACTTCACGCTGGTCAATGAACCGTTTCATCCTCGCAGGACGTCCTATGTACTTCGGCTGGCCTTACTACGCATGGTCCGCAGGTCATGACACCTATACAAGAGAGACTATCTATCTGTGGCTTATCTCAGGATGCGGCGACGATATCGAAGAGTTTACAAGATACTGCAAAGAACGCCGTATCAAGTATCTCATCGTTGATCAGGAACTCATCGATACAGAATTCGATAACGGAGTCAGATTTAACAAGGAATTCGTTGAGAAGAACCTCAGACAGGAAGCATACTTCGCAGAGGAAGATACAACCATCTACAAGATCTATTAAGAAATAGTCGGATGAGTCTTATGATACTCGTTCTTGATCTCGTACATCATGACGTCAGCTTCTTCAACATAGTCGTTGACCGTCTTTGATGATGCGGGATCAGTAAGAACGTATCCTACGCTTATAGAGAACTTGAACGGGTTTATACCGGTGATATTCTCCCTGTCAATGTAAGCAAGCATGTTCTGTTTAAACTGCTCGGCATATTCTTTTGTGGCATTCGCAGCGATAACCAGGAATTCGTCACCACCGTAACGGATTCCGATCGCATTATCTTCACCGATGCACTTCTTTATGGCATCTGCCACTATGTTGATCGCCCTGTCTCCGGATGCGTGCCCGTAGTGGTCGTTGATCTTTTTCATGTGGTTGATATCGGCGAACATGATCATTGCCTGTCTGCTGTTCTCTTTACTCTCTTCAACGATCGGAATCGCATGGCTTACGAAGCAGAATCTGTTATAAAGACCTGTCATCGGATCTTTGTCATAGAGGAAACGGAGTTCCTTGTTGACCATCTCCAAGCGCATGTTGATACGGAGTTCCATGAAGGAGTGCTCCAGCTTTTCGAGATATTCATAAATACGGAAAGCTTCATCGATGATGTATGTTCCGTCTCTGAAAACGACATAGCCGTAGTTATACTGCTCGTTGTGCAGAGGATAGTAGAAATAGATATGCTGTTCTCCCTCAGTCTTTATAAAACCGGGGATCTTAAGTCTCTTATCTATTCCTTCTTCGGTGATCTTACCGCCTGACATGGCGACTGCGGTATCAAAAGCGGTATTGTAGCAGTCTTTCAGCACTTCCTCATCCGGTGATGAGAGGTCATCGTAGTAATCCTTGTTGAGCATGATGTAGTAATCCCCGCCGATATATTCGTGGTTCTCGGCGTAGAAAGCTCTCAAAGTATTCTTCATGTCCTCATATCCGTCAGACTCAAGGATCTTCGTACGCTCCGAACGCATGAAGCGGTTAAAGAAGTCAGCCTGCTTACTCTTGGCATGAATATTTCTGCAGTAATTTCTCCTGCCTATATCGAAAATGCTGTTTGCTTCAAGATTGCATCCGCAGCTCTCTCCTACCACGAGATTCGATGCTACGGAAGTAACTGTGCTGTCGCTAATGCCTTCGATCTCATCGTAGATGATCTTGCAGGCGTTATATCCGACCGTTACGTAATCCTGGTCGACTGTCGTCATCGCAGGATAGGAAACGCGGCCCTCACCGATGTTATCAAAACCGGTAACTATTACGTCCTGAGGAAGCTCGTAGCCTAAGTCACGGAGCTCGCAGCTTACTGCGAGTGCCATGATGTCATTGGCGCATATGATCGCGTCAGGAAGGCCCTCAGGCCTTTTAGCGAGTTCATTTGTAATGGCAATCGCAGTCTCGTTTACCCAGTTGCCGTAATAGACATCTTTATCTTCCAGTTTGAGGCCGTACTTCTCCAGTACTTCGCATACGACGTTATATCTCTCGATCGTATCTACATGATCCCTGGTACCGCCGACATAAACAACATGCTTGACGTTATGAACGGTGATCAGGTGCTCAACGAGATCTCTCATGCCGTCTTCATTGTTGATATCAACATTCGGAATGCCTTCGAAAGGCATACCGATACTTACTACAGGGAGACCCTTTTCCTTGGCTGCACGGCAGCAATGCTCTGCGAGCTCCGGGTTATTGAGGATACCTGAGAATACGATCAGGCCGTCATATTCTTCGAGCTTTGCGAGCTGATAGATATTGAACTGGCCGACGTTAAATGTGGGCTTTTCGTTGCTGGCTGCAAAGCCGATATAGAAGTGGGTATCAAAATCCTTAATCGCGGCATATTTTTTAATACCCTCAATCGCCTTGAGGGAAATACTTCCGTTATAACCGTTAGAGTATATTGCGATCCTGTGCTTCATCGGGTTTGATATCCTAAAACTCCTGCCTGATTGATATTATATATCTCCGTTTTTCCATTTAATACAGGATAATGATACGAATGTAAAAATTCTCAGATAATAAAATCCTATCAGCGCCGCCTTTTCGCACTCATCGAAAAAGGGTTGCCTCATATGAGACAACCCTTTTTATTAACTGATCAATCAGACTTAAATTACTTTACGTCGTTGAAGCCTTCTCTTGCAGCATATGTTGTGTGCAGGAGCTCGTGAGCCTTGTGTGAGTTAGGCTCGCCGAGATACTTCTCGTAGAGTTCAACGATCTGAGGATTCTTGTGTGACTGACGGAGAACCTGACGCTCATCCTCGGAATAGAGTGCCTGAGCTCTCTTTTCCTTGTATGTGTCGAGGATATCGTCTGCCTCATTAGGCATGAAGCAAGGACGTACGTAAGGCTGACCACCACCGTTGATACAACCACCGGGGCAGCCCATGATCTCGATGAACTGGTACTTTGACTTGCCTTCGCGGAT